>Ga0182749_1001552_pt1 | contig 17882 bp, 14 predicted proteins | sample eDN3rd37CKraftMG_FD_128875 | JGI IMG/M metagenome (GOLD analysis project Ga0182749, IMG submission 128875) | Enriched Miracle-Growth compost microbial communities from Emeryville, California, USA - eDNA 3rd pass 37_C Kraft MG (version 2) (version 2) ...
CCGGCCCTCGGCGTCGGTGTTGATGATCTCGATGGTCTGGCCCGACATCGACTTGACGATGTCGCCGGGGCGCTGCGCGTTGCCGTCCGGCATGTTCTCGACGAGGCCGATGACGCCGACGGCATTGACCCGCGCCTTGCGCGCCGCGAGCGCCTGCATCAGCCCGGTGACGCAGGCGGCGCCCGCCATGTCGCCCTTCATGTCCTCCATGCTCGCCGCCGGCTTGATCGAGATGCCGCCGGTGTCGAAGCACACGCCCTTGCCGATGAAGGCGACCGGCTGATCGCCTTTCTTGCCGCCGTTCCAGCGCATGACGACGACGCGGCTGCCGTGCGCCGAGCCCTGGCCGACGCCGAGCAGCGCGTTCATGCCGAGCTTGGCCATCGCCTTGACGTCGAGCACCTCGACCGCGACGCCGGCCTTCTTCAGCGCGGAGGCGCGGCGGGCGAACTCGGCCGGATAGAGGACGTTGGCCGGCTCGTTGACGAGGTCGCGCGCCAGCAGCACGCCGCCATTGACCGCCTCGCGCGCGGCATAGGCGCGCCGCGCCGCGGCCGGGTCGGCGACGGCGATCGTCACCGTGCGCTTGTCCGGCGCCTTGTCCTCGTCCTTGCGTCTGGTCTTGTAGCGGTCGAACACGTAGGCGCGCAGCCGCGCGCCCTGCGCCAGATCGGCGGCCGCGGCCGCCTCCATCGCGGCGGCCGGCAGGTCGGCGACGATGGTCGCCTCCGCCGCCGCGGCCGGCACCTTGCCCATGGCGGCGCCGCCGAGCCGGATGACGTCGCGCGGCTTGACGTCGGCCGCCTTGCCGACCCCGATCACGGTCAGACGCGCGACCTTCAGCCCCTCCGGATGGACGAGGTCGAGGCTCGCGCCGCTCTTGCCGGTAAAGCGCTCCGTCTTGGCCGCCCGCTCGACCAGACCGGCCGCCGGCCCCAGCAGCTTGCCGGTCGCGGCGCCGAACTTCAGGCCGTCGTCGCAGAAGACGACCAGAACGCCCCGCGACGGGGCGCCGATGGGGGCAAAAACGAGCCTGGGAGCTTCGACCATGGGTAATCCTTGACGATTCGCGGCCTGTAGCGGGCGGGCCGCCATATGGCGCCCGGCGCGACCGCCTGCCAAGCCCCATCGGCCTCGCCGGCGGTATCCACGGGCATGAGTGTGGAATTTCGCCGTCCGGTTGCAAACGCGGCACCGCAACGCTTGCGAGAATCGCCGCCGCCGGGCACCAGATCAGCCTAAGCCGTGTTACAGCCTTAACTTTTCGTTGTGTATATGGCGGCGGTGCTGCCTTTGCCTGGCCATTTTGTCGGCCGATCAAGGTCGAGGGAGCGGCTTGCTGGGTTAGACTTCAGTGTCGCGCGTCCGGCTGGGGAGCCGGGCGACACGCCGGCTTCGCCGGATTGGGGGACGACGTCGCGGATGGGATCCATCAGCCGATACATCTTCCGCACGACGTTCGGTGCCTTCCTTGTCGTGCTCGTCAGTCTGACCGCGGTGATCTGGGTGACCCAGGCGCTGCGCGACGTCGACCTGATGACGAGCCAGGGCCAGACCGTTCTGGTCTTCGTCGGCATCACCGGCCTCATCATCCCGCTGCTCGTGCTCGTGATCGCGCCGATCGCGCTGCTGATCGCGGTCGCGCACACGCTCAACAAGATGTCGACCGACTCCGAGATCATCGTCATGAACGCGGCCGGCATGTCGCCGTGGCTCTTGTTCCGCGCCTTCATGAACGTCGCCATCGTCGTCGCCATCATCGTCACGGCGATCAGCGCCTATTTCGCGCCCAAGGGCCTGCGCATGCTGCGCGACTGGCTGACCGAGGTGCGCGCCAACGTCGTCTCGACCATCGTGCAGCCCGGCCGCTTCACCTCGCTGGAGAGCGGCGTCACCATCCGCATCCGCGAGCGGCGGCCAAACGGCCAGTTGCTCGGCATCATGCTCGACGACCGCCGCAATCCGAAGGAACGGCTCACCGTGCTCGCCGAGACCGGCGACCTCATCGACAACGCCAACGGCACGTTCCTGATCCTGCAGCAGGGCGTGGTGCAGCGGCGCGAGGTCAACCGGCGCGATCCGGCGATGGTGGTGTTCGACCGCTACGCCTTCGACCTGTCGCAGTTCTCCGGCGGCGCCTCGGCGGTGAAATACTCGATCCGCGAGCGCTATCTCTGGCAGCTGATGTTCCCGGATCCGAAGGACCCGATGTATGTCGAGCAGCCGGGCCAGTTCCGCGCCGAGTTGCACGACCGGCTGATCGCCCCGCTCTATCCGCTCGCCTTCGTGGTCATCGCCTTCGCCTATCTCGGCGCGCCGCGCACGACGCGGCAGAGCCGCACCATGTCGATGCTCGGCGCCATCACCGGCGTCGGCCTGCTGCGCCTCATTGGCTTCGCCTCGACCGTGTTCGGCGCCAACGCCGCGTGGCTCCTGTCGCTGCAATACGTGGCGCTCGCCGCCGCCTTCGTGTTCGGTTACCTCGTCATCCGCCGCGGGCTCATCCTCGAGCCGCCGGCCTTCCTCACTCGCTTCGTCGCCACCCTCACCGAGCGCTTCGCCCAGCGCTTCGCCACGCAGTAGCGCGCCATGTGGACCGTCGGCGGCACCCTCGCGCGCTACTTCGGACTCAGGTTCCTGAGCACGGTGCTGCTCGTCTTCCTCGGTATCTTCGTTCTGGTGGCGCTGCTCGACTACATCGAGCTGATGCGGCGCGCCAACGACGTCGCCAACGTCTCGGCCCTGCTCGTCGCCAAGACCTCGCTCTACCGCGTGCCGCAGATCACCGAGCGCATCATGCCGTTCTGCATCCTGATCGGCGCGATGTCGTGCTACCTCAGCCTGTCGCGGCGGCTCGAGCTCGTGGTCGCGCGCTCGGCCGGCATGTCGGCCTGGCAGTTCATCTCGCCGGCGCTGATCGTCGCCTTCCTGCTCGGCGTCTTCGCCACCACCGTCTACAACCCGGTCTCGGCCACCCTGCAGGAGCGCTCGAAGCGTTACGAGGCGGAGCTGTTCGGCCAGTCGCAGGAGGGCATGCTCAACGGCCTCGGCGGCAGCGGCGGCGCCTTCTGGCTGAGCCAGCGCTCGCCGGACGGCCAATCGGCCATCATCAACGCGCAGTCGACCCGCGCCCAGGGCGTCTACCTCAACGGCGTCACCGTCTTCACCTTCGACACCGAGGGCCGCTTCCTCAGCCGGGTCGAGGCCCGCGGGGCGGTGCTCGAGCCCGGTGTCTGGGTGATGCACGACGCCCGCGTCTTCAGGATCGGCGCCCTGCCCACCGCCGAGGCGGAATATCGGCTCAAGACCAGCCTGTCGCCGGAGCAGGTGCGGGAAAGCTTTGCCACCCCCGAAACTGTGCCGTTTTGGGAATTGCCCCTGTATATCAAGATCGCCGAACACGCAGGACTTGTGGCGGCAGGCTATAGACTGCAGTTCCAGAAATTGTTGGCGCAGCCGTTCCTGATGGCGGCCATGGTTTTCCTCGCCGCGGCGGTAAGTCTTCGGTTCTTCCGCTTCGGCGGGGTACAAAAGATGGTTTTAAGTGGCATGACAGCAGGCTTTCTGCTTTATGTCATGTCGAAAATGACGGATGACTTGAGCAAGGCCGAGCTGCTCAACCCAGCGGCGGCCGCGTGGTTACCTGTGCTCGTGGGAGGCCTCACGGGCTTTGTTGCTTTATTGTACCAGGAGGACGGGTGATGACGGGGCCGGTTCGCGCTCCCTCACCCGCGCCGCGGTCGTCTCGCCGCGGCGCCTTGCGCCTGTTTGCGGTCCTCGCGCTGGTGGCGTGCGGCGGCTGGAGCTTCACGCTCGCCCCCGCCGCGGCGCAATTCCTGCAATTCCCCGCATCGCCCCCGCCGGTGAAGAAGAAGGACGTGCTCTCGCGCAGCGGGCAGAAGCAGATGCTCGTCCAGGCGAGCGAGATCGACTACGACTACGCCAACAAGCGCGTCGCCGCCGTCGGTAACGTCCAGATCTACTACGGCGGCTCGACGCTTGAGGCCGACAAGGTCGTCTACGACCAGGCGAGCAAGCGCCTGCATGCCGAAGGCAATGTCCGTCTCACCGACGAGGACGGCAAGATCACCTACGGCCAGATCATGGACCTGTCGGACGACTATCGCGACGGATTCGTGGATTCGCTGCGCCTCGACACGCCCGACCAGACGCGCATGGCGGCGACCCGCGCCGAGCGCTCGCAGGGCAACTACACCGTGTTCCACAACGGCGTGTACACCGCCTGCGGCCCCTGCAAGGACGACCCGAAGAAGCCGCCCCTCTGGCAGGTGAAGGCCGCGCGCATCATCCACGACCAGAAGGAGCACATGATCTATTTCGAGGATGCGAGCCTCGAATTCTTCGGCAAGCCGCTCGCCTGGCTGCCCTACTTCTCGGCGCCCGATCCGACGGTCAAGCGCAAGACCGGCTTCCTGATGCCGTCGATCTCGTCGACCTCGATCTACGGCGTCGGTGTCGAGATCCCCTACTACTGGGCGATGGCGCCGAACTACGACGCGACCTTCGCGCCGAAGATCACCACCAAGCAAGGCGTCCTCTTCCAGGGCGAATTCCGCCAGCGCCTCGCCGACGGCGCCTACCTGATCCGCGGGTCGGGCATCGACCAGCTCAAGCCGGACGCCTTTGCCGCCGGCGCCAACCGGCAATGGCGCGGCAGCTTCGAAACCGACGGCAAGTTCGCCATCAACCGCAACTGGGTGTGGGGCTGGGACGCGCTGCTCCTGTCGGACAAGTACTTCCTGCAGGACTACAACCCGTCGCTCTCCGCCTACAAGGCGGACCCGGACCGCCTGTCGGTGACGACGGAGGGCATCTCGCAGCTTTATCTGACCGGCGCCGGCGACCGCAGCTACTTCGACGCCCGCTCGATCTATTATCTCGGCTTCTCGTCGCTCGACCAGCAGACGCACATCCCGACCATCCATCCGGTGATCGACTACGACTACACCTTCGATCGCCCGATCCTCGGCGGCGAACTCGGCTACAAGATCAACTTCACGAGCCTGTCGCGCAGCCAGGCCGATTTCGACGCGATCAACCAGACCGCGCTGACGAACGGCTCCTGCCTCAACAGCGCCGACGTGACGCGGAACAACTGCGTGCTGCGCGGCATTCCCGGCAGCTACAACCGCCTGTCCGCGGAATCGCAGTGGCGGCGCAGCTTCACCGACTCGCTCGGCCAGGTGTTCACCCCGTTCGCCTCGGTGCGCGCCGACGCGGCGTCGATGCAGATCAACAACGATCCCGGCGTCTCGAACTTCATTCAGACCGGCAACAGCGACCTCGTGCGCGCGATGCCGACGGTCGGCCTCGAATATCGCTACCCGTTCATCAGCGTGCAGTCCTGGGGCACGCAGACGATCGAGCCGATCGCGCAGGTGATCGCGCGGCCGAACGAGGCGCAGGTCGGCCAGTGGCCGAACGAGGATTCGCAGAGCTTCATCTTCGACGCGAGCAACCTCTTCCGCGTCGACAAGTTCTCCGGCTGGGACCGCGTCGAGGGTGGCGGCCGCGCCAATTACGGCCTGCAGTACACCGCGCAGCTCAACCGCGCCGGCGCCGTCACCGCGCTGTTCGGCCAGTCGGCGCAGCTCTACGGCGAGAACTCCTACAGCCAGCCCGGCACCTCCAATACCGGCCTCGACAGCGGTCTCGACAAGACGATGTCGGACTACGTCGCCAGCCTCTCCTACCAGCCGAACGCGACGCTGTCGTTCAGCTCGCGCTACCGGTTCGACCAGTCGACCTTCGCGGTCAAGCGGCTCGAGCTCGAGACCACGGCCGCGTTCGACCGCTGGAATTTCACGCTCATGTACGGCGACTACGCCGCGCAGCCGGACATCGGCTTCCTCGAGCGCCGTCAGGGCGTGCTCGGCACCGCGCGCGTCAAGCTCGCCGAAAACTGGGCCGTGTTCGGCGGCGCCCGCTACGACATCAACGCCGGCAAGTTCAACGCCACCAATCTCGGCCTCGGCTATATCGACGACTGCCTCATCTTGGCCTTGAATTACATCACAGGGTACTCCTATAGCGGCCCGACCGTGACGACCAATCACCAGATCATGCTGCAGCTCAGCCTGCGCACGCTGGGGACGACGACCACGACGCAGAACGTCAGCAGCGGCAGCAACACCGGGGTGGTGAACGGGATCAACGGACCGTGATGCCTGACCTGCCGCAGTCGCGGACGAGGCCGCCGAAGTCGGAGTTTCGATGCCAATGACCGACCGCCCGAACCATCGCCGCCGCAGCCGGCTCGCCGCCGTTCTGGTGCTCTGCGGCCTGCTTCTACCCGCTGCCGCCCAGGCCCAGGTGGTGGTCGTCGCCAACGGCTCGCCGATCACCGAGCTCGACATCACCCAGCGCACCAAGCTGGTGGCGAGCTCGACGCGCAAGACGCCGTCGCGGCAGGAGGTCATCCAGGAGCTGATCGACGACCGCATCAAGATCGCCAAGGCGAAGAGCTACGGCCTTGACGTCAGCGATTCCGACGTCGACAACGCCTTCCAGAACATGGCGGCGCGCCAGCGCCTCTCCGTGCAGCAGTTCACCGAGGTGCTCGGGCGCAGCGGCATCCTCCCGCAGACGGTGAAGGCGCGCATCCGCGCCCAGCTCACCTGGAACCAGCTCGTGCGCGGCAAATTCGGCTCCTCCCTGCAGGTCAGCGACGCCGACGTCACCAAGGCGCTGATGGAGAGCAAGGAGAACGACACCACGGTCGGCTACATCTACACGCTCTATCCGATCGTGGTGCTGGCGCCGCGCGGCAGCTCAGAAGCGGTGCTGCGCGCCAAGCTGCAGGAAGCCGAGCAACTGCGCTCGCGCTTCACCGCCTGCAATTCGGGACTGGCGATGGCGCGGGCGATGCGCGACGTCGCCGTGCGCGAGCCGGTCACCCGCACCTCGTCCGATCTGCCCGAGCAGTTCCGCAACCTGCTCAACAGCATCGAGCTCGGCCGCCTGACCCAGCCGGAGCCGACCGACCAGGGCCTGCAGATGTTCGCCGTCTGCAACAAGCGGCAGACGACCGCCGACACGCCCGCCAAGCGTCAGGCGCGCGAGCAGATCTTCAATCAGCGGTTCGAGGTCGAGTCGAAGAAGTTCCTCGACGAGATCCGCAAGCAGGCGATGATCGAGTACAAGTCACGATGAGCGGCCCGGCCGGCCTCCCGCTTGCGCTGACCCTCGGTGAGCCGGCCGGCATCGGTCCCGATCTTGCCCTCGGCATCTGGCGGCGGCGCCGCGCGCTCGACGCGCCCGCCTTCTATATCGTCGGCGACCGCGACTTCCTCGCCGCGCGCGCCCGCACGCTGAAGCTCGACGTGCCGCTCGAAGCGGCGACGCCGGGCGAGGCCGCGGCGATCTTCGATTCGGCGCTGCCGGTGGTGCCACTGCCCGGCAAGGTGACGGCGCGGCCGGGCGAGCCGGACGCATCGAGCGCCGCCGCGGCGCTCGGCTCGATCGACACCGCCGTCGCCGACGTGATGGCCGGCCGCGCCGGCGCCGTCGTCACCAATCCGATCGCCAAGAGCGTGCTCTACCGCGCCGGCTTCACCGATCCCGGCCACACCGAATATCTCGGGCGCCTCGCCGAACGCGCGACCGGCAAGCCGATGCTGCCGGTGATGCTGCTGTGGTCGCCCGAACTCGCGGTCGTGCCGGTGACCATCCATGTCGCGCTGAAGGAGGCGATCGCGCAGCTTACGACGCGGCTGATCGTCGACACCGGCCGCATCGTCGCGCGCGACATGACCCGCCGCTTCGGCATCGCGCGCCCGCGGCTCGCGCTCGCCGGGCTCAATCCGCACGCCGGCGAGGACGGCACGCTCGGCCGCGAGGACATCGAGATCGTCGCCCCGGCGGTCGCAGCGCTGCGCGCCGAGGGGATCGACGCGCGCGGGCCGCTGCCGGCCGACACCATGTTCCACGCCGCTGCGCGCGCGACCTACGACGTCGCCCTCGGCATGTATCACGACCAGGTGCTGGTCCCGATCAAGACGCTGGCCTTCGACCACGGCGTCAACGTCACGCTCGGCCTGCCCTTCGTGCGCACCTCGCCAGACCACGGCACGGCCTTCGATCTCGCTGGCACCGGCCGCGCCGACCCGTCGAGCCTTCTGGCCGCGCTCAAGCTTGCGGCGCGCCTGGCGGCGCGAGCGCCCGCCCCCGTCGGCTGATACGGTCGGCGCCATGGCCCAGATCGACGACCTGCCGCCCCTGCGCGACGTCATCCGCCGGCACGGCCTGTCGGCGAAGAAGTCGCTCGGGCAGAACTTCCTGCTCGACCTCAATCTGACCACGCGCATCGCGCGGGCGGCCGAACCGCTCGAGAACGTCACCGCGGTCGAGATCGGTCCGGGCCCCGGCGGGCTGACGCGCGCTTTGCTCGCGCTCGGCGCACGCCGCGTCGTCGCCGTCGAGCGCGACGAGCGCGCTCTGGCCGCGCTAGCCGAGATAGCCGCGCGCTACCCCGCCCGCCTCGACGTCATCGCCGGGGATGCGCTCACGGTCGATCTGCAGGAGGCGCTCGGGCCGGAGCGCGCCCGCATCGTCGCCAACCTGCCCTACAACATCGCCACCGCGCTGCTCGTCAACTGGCTCACCATCGAGCCGTGGCCGCCCTGGTACGATTCCATGGTGCTGATGTTCCAGCGCGAGGTGGCTGAGCGCATCGTCGCGCGGCCCGGTGGCAAATCGTACGGCCGCCTCGCGGTGCTCGCCGGCTGGCGCACCGAGGCGAAGATCCTGTTCGACGTCGCGCCCTCCGCCTTCGTGCCGCCGCCGAAGGTGACGTCCTCGGTGGTGCGGCTGACGCCGCGTCCGGTGCCGCTGCCCTGCGATTCCAAGGTGCTGCAGCGCGTCACCGAGGCCGCGTTCGGCCAGCGCCGCAAGATGCTGCGGCAGAGCCTGAAGTCGCTGCAGGCCGACCCGTTGCCGCTCATCGAGGCGGCCGGCCTCACGCCGACCGCCCGCGCCGAAGAGATCACAATCGAGGGCTTCGTCAATCTGGCGCGCGCCGTTGCGGCGCAGCAACAATTGAAAGTTTAGCCGGAATTTTACACTCGCATCGGCCGCACGCCGGCTAAACTCCCTGCGGACACCACGGTCTCGGGGGATCACGATGGTCTACAACCAGGCCGTCGCCGCGTTGCGCGCGCTCTACGACAGCCGCATCGACACGCCGGCGGTGCTCGACCGCGACGTCTATTTCGCGAACGCGACGCGCTTTCTCGCCGCCCATCCCGGCCTGCGCGCCGAGGCGCTGGCCGTGCTGCCGAGCCTACCGAACGTGCCGCGTTTCCACGATCTGATGCCGCAACAGGCCGAGATTTCCGCGAACGACGGACGCGACTGGCGCATGTTCATCCTCAAGGCCTACGGCGTCGCCGTGCCGGAGCATCTCGGCCGCTGCCCGACGCTCGCCGGCCTGCTCGACGAGGCGCCCGAAGTCGTCTCCTGCGTGTTCTCGTTCCTCGCGCCGGGCAAGCACATCCCGCGGCACCGCGGACCGTTCCGCGGCATCCTGCGCTTCCACCTGATGCTGTCGATGCCGGTGGACGATGCCGGCCGTCCCGCCTGCGAGCTCAACATCGACGGCGAGCCGTTCCTGCTGAAGGAAGGCGACTGCCTTTTGTGGGACGACACCTATCCGCACGAAGTGTGGAATCGCAGCGAGCGCATCCGCATCGCGCTCCTGCTCGACGTCTGGCGCAAGAACATGCCGGCCGACGTCGAACTTCTGTCGCGCACGCTCTACGGCCTGGCGAAGACCGTGATCGGCATCAAGGGCGTGTCGTATTCCGGCTGAGGCTCAGCGCACCAGGCACGGCCGCTTCGGATCGAAGGTCCAGCCGGGGATGAGATACTGCATCGCCATTGCGTCGTCGCGCGCGCCGAGGCCGTGCGCCTTGTAGAGCGCGTGCGCCTTTTCCACCTGCCCCATGTCGAGCGCGATGCCGAGCCCCGGCTTCGTCGGCACGGCAATGTGACCGTCGACGATCTTCAGCGGCTCTTTCGTCAGCCGCTGCCCGTCCTGCCAGATCCAGTGCGTGTCCATCGCCGTCACCTTGCCGGGCGCTGCCGCGCCGACATGGGTAAACATCGCGAGCGAGACGTCGAAATGATTGTTCGAATGCGAGCCCCAGGTCAGGCCCCAGTCGCGGCAGGTCTGGGCGACGCGCACCGAGCCGGCCATGGTCCAGAAATGCGGATCGGCGAGCGGAATGTCGACCGACTGCAGCGCCAGCGCATGCGCAAGCTGCCGCCAGTCGGTGGCGACCATGTTGGTCGCGGTCGGCAGGCCGGTGGCGCGGCGGAATTCCGCCATCACCTCGCGGCCGGAGAAGCCCGCTTCGGCGCCGCACGGGTCTTCGGCATAAGCGAGCACGCCGTGCATGTCGCGCATCAGGCGGACCGCGTCCCGCAGGAGCCAGCCGCCGTTCGGGTCGAGCGTGATGCGCGCGTCGGGAAAGCGCTCGTGCAGCGCGACGATGGCCTCGACCTCCGCCTCGCCCGAAAGCACGCCGCCCTTGAGCTTGAAGTCGTTGAAGCCGTAGCGGGCGCGCGCCGCCTCGGCGAGGCGCACGATCGCCTCCGGCGTCATCGCCTCCTCGTGCCGCAGCCTCTGCCAGTCGTCGGCATCGGCGCCCTCGTCGGCGGGCGACGCGTAAGCCAGATCGGTCTTCCTGCGGTCGCCGACATAGAACAGATAGCCGAGCATCTCGACCGAGGCGCGCTGCTGACCCTCGCCGAGCAGCGCCGCGACCGGCACACCGAGATGCTGTCCCAGGAGATCGAGCAGCGCCGATTCCACCGCCGTCACCGCGTGGATGGTCGTGCGCAGGTCGAAGGTCTGCAGGCCGCGGCCGCCGGCATCGCGGTCGGCAAAATGCGTCCGCATCGCGGTGAGCACCGCCTGCATCGCGCCGAGCGGGCGGCCGACCACGAGTTCGGTGGCGTCGATGAGCGTGCGCAGGATTCTCTCGCCGCCCGGCACCTCGCCGACGCCGGTGTTGCCGGCGCTGTCGGTCAGGATCAGCAGGTTGCGGGTGAAATAGGGCCCGTGCGCGCCGGACAGATTGAGCAGCATGCTGTCGCGGCCGGCGACCGGCACCGCGCGCAACGACGTCACGACCGGCGTATCGGCCATCGGCCCGCCCCGCGTTACGGCGCGACCTTCTTCAGGTCGCCCAGCAATTGATCGACGAAAGTCTGCAGATCCATCATCTTCACGCGCTTCAGCCGCTCCGCGGCGAGGATCGCGCGCAGGCGAACGAAGCTCTTGTCGAGGTCGCGATTGACCAGGATGTAGTCGTATTCCTCCCAGTGGAGGATTTCCTCGATGGCGTTTTTCAGCCGCCGCTGGATCACGGTCGCCGAGTCTTCCGCCCGCCGCTCGAGGCGCGACTTCAATTCCGCCGCCGACGGCGGCAGGACGAAGACGCTGACCACGTCCTCGCGCATCTTGTCGTAGAGCTGGCGCGCGCCCTGCCAGTCGATGTCGAACAGCACGTCGCGCCCTTCCGAAAGCGCCTTCTCCACCGGCTCGCGCGGCGTGCCGTAGTAATTGCCGTGCACCTCCGCCCATTCGAGCAGCTCGTCGCCGTCGCGCATCGATTCGAAGCGGCGCCGCGTGACAAAATGGTAATGGACGCCATTGATCTCGCTGCCGCGCTTTTCCCGGGTGGTGACCGAGATCGACAATTCCAGCTTCCCGGGATCGTCGATGTTCTCCTGATCGAGCAGGTTGCGCGTCAGCGTCGTCTTGCCCGCCCCGGAGGGCGAGGACAGGACCAGCATGATGCCGCGCCGGCGGATGTCGACCTGCTCGCTCATTCGAGGTTCTGCACCTGCTCGCGGAACTGCTCGACCACGCTCTTCAACTGCAGGCCGATATTGGTCAGCTCGACGTCGTTGGCCTTGGCGGTCAGCGTATTCGATTCGCGGTTGAGCTCCTGCGCCAGGAAATCGAGGCGGCGGCCGACCGGCCCGCCGTCGACAAGGAGCTTCTGCGCCTGCGCCACGTGCGCGGCGAGCCGGTCGAGCTCCTCGCGGATGTCGGCCTTGGTCGCCAGCATGATCGCCTCCTGATAGAGGCGGTCGCTGTCGAAGCGCTGCGAGGCCTCGATCAAAGTCGCGACCTGCGCCTTGAGCCGCTCCCTGATCGCGTCGGCCTTGCGCCCGGGCGCCGCCTCGGCCTGCGCGGTGAAGCCGGCAATCTCTTCAAGCCGCGTCGACAGCAGGCGGCCGAGCGTCTCGCCCTCATGCTTGCGCATGCCGTCGAGATCGGCGAGCGCCGCATCGAAGCCCTTGAGGATCGCGGCCTCGGCGGCGCGATGGCCCTCCTCGCTCTCGGCCTCCTCGGTGACCTCGATCACGCCCTTGAGCGCGAGGATGCCGTCGAGCGAGGGCGCGGCCGCATCGACCTTGCCGGCGAGCTGGTTGACCGTGGCGATGACCGCATTGAGCACCGCCTCGTTGACCTTGACCGTCGGCGCCACGCCCTGCCGCGCGACGGTGAGGTTGCAGTAGACCGTGCCGCGCGCGAGCATCTGCGTCGCACGCGTGCGCGCCGCGACCTCGATCGCGTCCCATCCCGGCGGCAGCCGGAAGCGGATGTCGAGCCCCTTGGCGTTGACCGACTTGATCTCCCAGCTCCAGGCATAGGCGCCGGTCACGCCGTGGCCGCGAGCGAATCCGGTCATGCTCGACAGCGCCATGCTGATCGCCTCGTCTTGTCGGAAAACGCGTTGAAATCGCGGGCGACCTTAGCGGCGGCGCCCGACTGTCTCAAGGCCGCTAACGCTTCGGCGGCCGCTTGTTGTGGGGATTGGGCACGAGCTTGGGGCCATTCGCGGGCGCGGCCGGCGTTTCGGCCTGTGGCGGCGGCGGATCGGTCGGCGCCGCCTGCGCCGCGGCGCCCTGCTCGAGCGCCCGGAGCTTGGCGACGTTCTTCTGGTGCTGCTCGTAGGTCTCGGAGAACACGTGACCGCCGGTGCCGTCGGCGACGAAATACAGCTCCTTTGTTCGCGCCGGATTCGCCGCCGCCTCGAGCGAGGCGCGGCCGGGATTGCCGATCGGTCCGGGCGGCAGGCCGTCAATGATGTACGTGTTGTACGGCGTCGCCTGTTCCTTCTCGCTCTTGAGGATCGGATGGCCGAGCGAGCCCTTGCCGCCGACAAGGCCGTAGATGATCGTCGGATCGGACTGCAGACGCATCTTGCGCTTGAGCCGGTTGACGAACACGGCGGCGACGCGCGTGCGCTCGTCGGGCTTGCCGGTCTCCTTCTCGACGATCGAGGCGAGCGTGATCAGTTCCTCCGGCGACTTCAGCGGAAGCTCGGGGTCGCGATGCGCCCAGATGTCGAGCACCGCCTTCCTCTCCTCGCTCTGCATGCGCTGGATGATCTGCTCGCGCGTCATGCCGCGGGTGAACTTGTAGGTCTCCGGCAGCAGCGTGCCCTCGCGCGGAATCTCCTTGATCGGCCCGGAGAGCGCCTCCGTCTCCTGCAGCCTGGCGACGATCTGCTCGGAGGTGAGGCCCTCCGGAACGGTGATGGCATGCTGCACCACCTTGCCTTCGATCAGCGTGCCGACCACATCGGCAACGCTCGCATGCGAAGGAAACTTGTACTCGCCGTGCTTGAGATCGCCGCGCGCCTTCAGCACGATCACGCCGCCGACGAAAACGTAAGGCTGGTCGATGACGCCCTCGCGCACCAGCAGGTCGGAAATGTCCTTGGTGCCGAGTCCCTTCGGGATGTTGACGATCTTGTCCTGCGCAAGCGGGCCCGGCGCCTCGAATCGCTGGCGGCCGAGATAGAGCGTGGCGCCGAGCGCGATGACGACGATGACGAGGAAGGTGAAGAAGGCGCTGCCGGCGATGACCACCGGATGGCGCGCGCGCCGCGAGCGGCGCAGCGACGGCGGCGGCACCGGCTCGGGCTGCAGCGCGACGCGCGGGCTGCGCGGCAATGGCGTCTGGCCGCCATTGGGCGGCGCAGGCGGACGCGGCGGAACGCCGTCGGACTCGCCGGTCACGCGAAAACTCCCTTGATCGCCGCCGGCCCACTCAACGCCCGAAGTCCTCCCCGTCATGTCCGGACACGGGCATCGGGCCCGCCCCCGGCGCCCGTGCCCTCACCGCTGCTTCACGGTGGCGGACCGGAAAATTAGCAGAAGCGTCCGCAGGGTAGGAAAAATTATGGCGAAAGCAGGTGCGCGGCCAGCCCGTCCCTGTGGACGGCTGGCCGCAGGCCGCGGCGGTTGCTCCGGTTTAGCCGTTGTAGCGGCGGAAGATCAGCGACGCATTGGTGCCGCCGAAGCCGAACGAATTCGACAGCGCCACGTCGATGTCGCGCTGCCGCGCCTTGTGCGGCACGAGATCAATCGGAGTCTCGACCGACGGATTGTCGAGGTTGATCGTGGGCGGCGCCGTCCGGTCGCGAATGGCCAGGATCGAGAAAATGGCCTCGACCGCGCCGGCGGCCCCGAGCAGATGCCCGATGCACGACTTGGTGGAGGACATCGAGATCTTGCCGGCATTGTTGCCGACGAGCTTTTGCACCGCACCAAGCTCGATCTCGTCGGCCATGGTCGAAGTGCCGTGCGCATTGATGTAATCGAGTTCGCTCGCCGCGATCCCGGCGCGCTTGAGCGCCGCCGTCATGCAGCGAAACGCGCCGTCGCCGTCCGGGCTCGGTGCGGTGATGTGATAGGCGTCGCCGGACATGCCGTAGCCAACCACTTCGGCGTAGATCTTCGCGCCGCGTGCCTGGGCGTGTTCGAGCGCCTCCACGATCACAACTCCGGCGCCTTCGCCCATCACGAAGCCGTCGCGATCCTTGTCGTAAGGACGCGAGGCACGCGTCGGATCCTCATTGAAGGCCGTCGCCAGCGCGCGCAGCGCCGAGAAGCCGGCCAGTGAGATGCGATTGACCGGCGACTCCGCACCGCCGGCAACCATGACGTCGGCATCGCCGAGCGCAACCATCCGCGCGGCGTCACCGATTGCATGCGCACCGGTCGAACAGGCCGTTACGACGGCATGGTTCGGCCCCTTCAGGCCAAACTCAATGGACACGAAACCGGAGGCGAGATTGATGATGCGGCCAGGGATGAAGAACGGCGAGACACGACGTGGGCCTTTTTCGTGCAGGGTCACGGCCGTGTCGGCGATGCCATCGATGCCGCCGATACCGGAGCCGATCAGCACGCCGGTTGCGCACTTCTCATCTTCGGTCTTGGGATGCCAGCCGGCATCGTCGAGCGCCTGCCGCGCCGCGCACATCGCATAGACGATGAACGGGTCGACCTTGCGCTGCTCCTTCGGATCCATCCACTGATCGGGGTTATAGGTGCCGTTCGACCCGTCGCCACGCGGGATCATGCAGGCGATCTTCGCGGCAATGTCCGACACCTCGAAGGTCTCGACCTTCCTGGCGCCGCTCTCGCCCTTGATCAGGCGCGACCAGGTGTGTTCGACGCCGCAGCCAAGCGGCGTAAGCATTCCCATTCCGGTGACGACGACACGTCTCATGACCGGCTCCGAGCAAAATCGGCCGCGCACGCGGTCATGCTTGCGCGGCCCTCACGTAAAACGGGCTGCGCGCTCGTCGCGCGCAGCCGGTCGGCACAGGTGAACAGCGAAACGGGCGCGGCTGTGCCGGCCTCAGCTCTTCGCATTCTTCTCGAGAAACTTCACGGCGTCGCCGACGGTGAGGATCGTCTCCGCGGCATCGTCCGGGATCTCGCAGCCGAACTCTTCCTCGAACGCCATCACGAGCTCGACCGTGTCGAGGCTGTCGGCGCCGAGATCATCGATAAAGCTGGCCTGGTCGGTGACCTTGTCGGGCTCGACACCCAGGTGCTCCACGACGATCTTCTTCACCCGCTCGGCAATATCACTCATCGTTCAACCTCTGCTTTTCGGATTGGGCCGCAACCGAATTTGGTTTGCAGCCGGCGGTACGGCCTCGTCGTGGTGGACGGTGGATGAGACGACTTCCGATCGCGGACCTGATTCTGCTTCCAGCGACGTCCGCCATCGGCCGCCCCAGCCGGGCCGAATTTCGGTTACCACACTTCAATTCCATTGACTAGCGCGCGCGGACCCCGCCCGGCAAGCCTCGGAATCGGTATTTTCCCCCTTAAATCATGGCCATGCCGCCGTTTACGTGGATCGTCTGACCAGTCACGTAAGCGGCTTCTTCGGAGGCGAGATAGACCGCCGCCGATGCGATGTCCTGTGCAGTTCCGAGCCGGCCCATCGGCACGCGCGCCATGATCGCCTCGCGCTGCTTCTCGTTGAGCTTGTCGGTCATGGCGCTGGCGATGATGCCGGGCGCGATGCAGTTGGCGGTAATGTTGCGGCGCGCATATTCGGCCGCCACGGATTTCAGCATGCCGACCATACCGGCTTTCGAGGCGGTATAATTTCCCTGTCCCGGATTGCCGGTGAAGCCGACCACCGAGGAAATGCCGATGATGCGGCCCCAGCGGCGGCGCATCATGCGCGAGACCGCCGCGCGCGTCAGGCGGAAGGTCGCCGTCAGGTTGACGGCGATGACCTTGTCCCAGTCCTCGTCCTTCAACTGGACGAACAGGTTGTCCTTGTTGACGCCGGCATTGGCGACGAGGACGTCGAGCTTCTGCATCGCCTCTTCGGCCTTGGGCACCAGCGCCTCGACCTCTTCCGCATTGCCGAGATCGCAGGGCAGGACGTGCACGCGCTCCCCCAGCTCGCTGGCGAGCTTGTCGAGCACCTCGCGGCGCGTGCCGGAAATGGCAAGCGTCGCGCCCTGCTTGTGCAAGGCGCGCGCGATGGCTTCGCCGATGGCGCCGGTGGCGCCGGTGACCAGCGCGGTCTTGCCCGTCAGATCGAACATTTTAAATTGTCTCCCCGCTCGCTTCAGCTTCTCGCGGCCTTAAAGGCGGCGACATCGTCCGGCGTGCCGATGGCGGATGCGCTCGCGCCGTCGGCGATGCGCTTGACGAGACCGCTCAGCACCTTGCCCGCCCCCACCTCGTAGAATTGCGTGACGCCCTCGGCGGCCATGTAGGCAACCGACTCGCGCCAGCGCACGGTGCCGGTCACCTGTTCGACGAGCGCCTTGACGATCGCGGCCGGATCGGAGAGCGCGCTCGCCTTCACGTTCGCCACGACCGGAACGACCGGCGCCTTCACCTGAACGTTGCCCAACGCCTCCGCCATCACCTCCGCCGCCGGCTGCATCAGGGTGCAGTGGAAGGGGGCGGACACCGGCAGCAGCATCGCGCGCTTGGCGCCGCGCCCCTTGGCGATCTCGACGGCGCGCTCGACCGCGGCCTTGTTGCCGGAGACGACGACCTGGCCGCCGCCATTGTCGTTGGCGGCCTGGCAGACCTCGCCTTGCGCCGCCTCGGCTGCGACCGCGGTTGCGGCGTCGTAGTCGAGCCCGAGCAGCGCCGCCATGGCGCCGACGCCGACCGGCACGGCCTTCTGCATCGCCTGGCCGCGGGTGCGCAGCAGACGCGCGGTATCCGCGATCGTGAAAGTGCCGGCGGCGGCCAGGGCCGAATACTCGCCGAGCGAGTGGCCGGCGACGAATTTGGCGTCCCTGGCGAGGTCGAGACCGGCCTCGGCCCCGAGCACCCGCATGACGGCGAGCGATACGGCCATCAGCGCCGGCTGGGCGTTCTGGGTCAGCGTCAGCGTGTCCTGCGGCCCCTCGAAGATTGTCTGGCTGAGCTTCTCGCCAAGCGCCTCGTCGACCTCGGCGAAGACCTGCCGGGCCGGCGCGAAGTTGTCGGCGAGCGCCTTGCCCATGCCGACCGTCTGGCTGCCCTGACCCGGGAATATGAACGCGACCGCCATGCTCGTC
>Ga0182749_1001554_pt1 | contig 17858 bp, 12 predicted proteins | sample eDN3rd37CKraftMG_FD_128875 | JGI IMG/M metagenome (GOLD analysis project Ga0182749, IMG submission 128875) | Enriched Miracle-Growth compost microbial communities from Emeryville, California, USA - eDNA 3rd pass 37_C Kraft MG (version 2) (version 2) ...
GGGGAAGTTCCACGGCGAGATGCAGGCGAACGGCCCGCGCGCGTGAAGCGTCAGCGTATTTTCCTCGCCCGTCGGCCCCCGTAGAGTGAGCGGGTTCGAAAAAAGGCGCCGTGCTTCGACGGCGTAAAAGCGCAAGTAATCGACGGCCTCACGAAGCTCGCTTTGCGCCGCATCGAGCGTCTTGCCCGCCTCGCGGATCAGAGCCGCCATCAGCGTTGCGCGCTGCGTTTCAAAAAGGTCGGCGGCGACTTCCAATATGCGCGCGCGTTCTTCGGGTTCGGTTCGCGCCCAGCGCGCCGCGGCTTGGGACGCCGATGCGATGGCATCTTCGAGATTTTGCGGCGTGGCGAGCCGTACCGTGCCGATGCGGTCTCGATGATCGTGCGGAGAAGCGACGATCGTAGCGGCATCGCCGCCTGTCGTGGCGTTTCCATTGACGATCGGTCCCGCAGCGAACGGCGACTTCAGAACCTTGCTGATCTCAGCCTGTAGTGGGCGCCGGACGCTTTCCTCGACGAGCAGCAAACCGTTGCTGTTTTTCCGCTCGGGCAGAAAGATATCGCGCGGGCGCGTGAGCAGATTTGAGCGCTCGCCTGACATGTATTCACGGTCGGCGATTTCGACGGGATCGGCGATGATCTCCGAAACGGACATTTCTTCGTCGCCGAGCCTATTGACGAAGGATGTGTTGGCGCCGTTTTCGAGAAGCCGGCGCACGAGATAGCCGAGTAGATCCTCGTGGCCGCCGACCGGTGCGTAAATGCGGCAGCGATGACCGGGCAATTGGTTCGGCTGATCATCCGGACGATCAGCGCCGGCGATCTGCTCATAGAGAGCCTCACCCATGCCGTGGAGACGCTGGTATTCGAACTCGATCGAGCTTCCCGCGACAGAAGCCGACGCGATCGTGTGGGCGTTGTGGGTCGCGAATTGTGGGAAGAACGCGGCGGGCTCGGAAATCAGCAGGCGCATCGCGGCGAGATAGGAGACGTCGGTGTGGAGCTTACGCGTGAACACCGGATAGTCTTCAAGCCCGCGTTCCTGAGCCCATTTGATTTCGCTGTCCCAATAGGCGCCTTTGACAAGACGCACCGGAATGCGCTTTCCGGTTTGCTCCGCCAGCCGGCGCATCCAGCGGATCAGAGGAATTGCGCGCTTGCCGTAGGCCTGCACGGCGAGGCCAAGACCATTCCAATTATCGAGCTGCGCATTGACGAAAGCTTCGCCAAAGAGCTGCGCCGTTATGTCGAGCCGATCCTGTTCCTCGGCATCGACCGTCAATCCCAGCCCCCTGGACCGCGCTGAACGCGCGAGCATCAGTAGCCGCGGAAGAAGCTCGGAGCGGAGGCGGTCGTTTTTACCAGGCTCGAAGCGCGGACTGAGCGCCGACAGCTTCACCGAAATCGACGGGCGGGCAAAAATTGCGTCGACATTGGTCGCGGTCAACGGGCCCGCGGCAGCCCCTACGGCATCGATCGCCGACATATAACGCTGAAAATAGCGTTCGGCATCACGCTCGGAGCGGGCTGCCTCTCCGAGCATATCGTAAGAAAAGCGATACCCCTTTTCTTCGAAGGCGCGCGCACGCGATAAGGCGCTTTCAATCGTCGGGCCCAGGACGAACTGCTCGCCGAGCAGACGCACCGCCTGACGCACGGCGAGACGAATGGTCGGTTCTCCGGAGCGCGCCACCAGCCGCTTCATCACCTGCAGCGGATTGGCACCCTTCGCTTCCTTGAGCTTCACGATGCGGCCCGTCAGCATCAGGCCCCAGGTCGAGGCGTTGACGAACGCGCTGTCGGAATGGCCGAGATGCTTTTCCCAGGCGCCACCCGCGATCTTGTCGGCAATCAACGCGTTCGCCGTCTCGGTATCGGGAATCCTGAGCAAAGCCTCGGCGAGGCACATCAGGATGACACCCTCGTCGGTCGCGAGACCGTATTCATGCATGAAGGCATCGACGCCCGAATGCTTGGCTTTGTCGGCACGGGTATTCATGACCAGGCGCCGCGCAACATCGGCGATGCGCCGGCGCTCGTCTTCGGCGAAAAAGGCGCGTTCGATCAGCGCCCCGACGAGCCGAACCTCGTCCATCAAATATTGCGCGGAGAGTTCGTCTCGAGGAGGAAGCCCGCGCTGTGCATCTTCACGCCGCAATGCCGCGACCATTTTCAACCCGCTTGGTTCGAACAACATTCGACGATTCGCCCGCCTGCTAAGCTTAGCAGATTGCGGGAACGTCCGCCGCCCTGCTCTGGATCGCCGCCCCCTTATCCCCCTTGACGGCTTGCCTGGTCTACCGGCAGGAAACTGCTTCGATTTTAGCAAGAGGCACGAGACGTGGGCCGCACTCTTAAAATCGTTCGCACCGTCCGGGACCTCCGGAAGATTACGGCGGGTTGGCGACGCGCGGGCGAGAGTATTTCCCTCGTCCCAACGATGGGCGCACTTCATCCGGGGCATATGTCGCTCGTGGAGATCGCCAAAAAGAAAGCCGACAGGGCGGCCGTCTCGATCTTCATCAATCCGACCCAGTTCGCGCCGCACGAAGATCTGGCGCGCTATCCGCGGGACGAGGAAGGCGATCTGACAAAGCTTCGGGAAGCTGATGCCGATCTGGTCTGGAGCCCGAGCGTCGAAGAAATGTATCCGGCGGGCTTTTCAACCAGCGTCAAAGCGGGGAGCGCCGCCGCGGAGCTCGAAGGGGCGTTCCGGCCTCACCACTTCGATGGCGTCGCGACCGTATGCTGCAAGCTCTTCAATCAGGTGACGCCCGACGTCGCGATCTTCGGAGAGAAGGATTATCAGCAGCTGGCGGTGCTTCGCCAGCTGGTCGACGACCTGAACATGCCGTTGAAGCTCATTGCCGCACCGACGTTGCGTGAAAAGGATGGGCTGGCGCTCTCGTCGCGCAATGCCTATCTTTCCAAGGTTGAACGAGGCATCGCGCCCGCACTCTACGCGGCGATCAGCGAGGTCGCTGCGAAGGTTGTAGCGGGAACGCCGTTCTCCATTGCGACCGCTGATGCGATCGCGAGTCTCGAAGCGGCGGGTTTTACCAAGGTCGATTATGTCGAAATCAGGGACGCCCAGACGCTGAGCCCTCCCATTTCGCCCGGAAAACCCTTGCGGGTTCTCGCCGCCGCATGGCTCGGAAAAACGCGGCTTATCGATAATATCGCGGCGGGAAGCCCATCCTGAGTTGCGCTCCGGCAACAAGGCTGATTGGCCGTAGTGGCGTGCGGCGCGGCTCAGTTTATAAGGACGACTTCAAGATTCGCCTCAGCGGTTCTGCTGTCGTGCGTCAGGCTGCTTCGGGTTCCGGTGGCGTGCCTGGCGGCGCGACGTGGTTGAGGACTGCTCATGGGCCGATCACAAATTGATCTCTTTTCGGAATTCGACAGCGACATGAGTGAAAAATCGGCGCGCGCCCGGAAGCCTGCTGAAAGCACCGGCTACAGCGAGCATGATATCGAAGTGCTCGAAGGCCTTGAGCCCGTCCGTCGCCGCCCCGGCATGTACATCGGCGGCACGGACGAGAAGGCGATGCACCACCTCTTCGCCGAGGTGATCGATAACTCGATGGACGAGGCCGTCGCCGGTCATGCATCGTGGATCGAGGTCGAGCTTGCGGCGGACGGCTTTCTTTCCGTCACTGATAACGGCCGTGGCATCCCGGTCGGGCCGCATCCCAAATTCAAGAACAAAAGCGCGCTCGAGGTCGTCATGACCGTGCTGCACGCCGGCGGCAAGTTCGATTCGAAGGCGTACAATACGTCGGGCGGCCTGCACGGCGTCGGCGTATCCGTCGTCAACGCGCTGTCGGAGACGCTCGAAGTGCAGGTGGCGCGCGACCAGCAGCTCTATCGCATGGTGTTTTCGCGCGGCATTCCGCAGACGAAGCTTGAAAAGCTCGGCTCGATCATGAACCGGCGCGGCACGAAAACCCGCTTCAAGCCGGACGAGAAAATTTTTGGCAAGGGCGCCGCTTTCAAACCGGCGCGTCTTTTGAAGATGGCGCGCTCGAAGGCCTACCTTTTCGGCGGAGTCGAAATCCGCTGGAAATGCGCGCCGGAGCTGATAAAGGATGATACCCCTGCCGAGGCGGTTTTTCATTTCCCCGGCGGATTGGCCGACTATTTGACCGAGGCCATCGACGGTCACACGCGCATCACGAAAGACATCTTCTCCGGCAACGTCAAAAAGGAAGGTGGCCACGGCTCTGTCGAATGGGCGGTGGCATGGATCTCCGACGATGACGGCTTCTCGTCATCCTACTGCAACACCATTCCGACGCCGGAAGGCGGCACGCACGAGAACGGGCTGCGGCAAGCGCTCTACAAGGCTCTCAGGGCCTACGGCGAACTGACGGGCAACAAGAAAGCGCAGCAGATCACGTCGGAGGACGTGATGAGCACGGCGGCTTCGATGCTTTCCGTTTTCGTCCGGGAGCCCGAATTCCAGGGTCAGACAAAAGATAAGCTTGCCACGGTCGAGGCGACGAAGATCGTCGAGACGGCGGTGCGCGACGCGTTCGACCATTGGCTCGCGGATTCGCCGCAGCAGGCAACGAAACTGCTCGAATGGACGATCGACCAATCGGAAGAGCGCCTCAAACGTCGGCGCGAGAAGGAAATTGGCCGCCAATCGGCGACGCGCAAATTGCGTCTTCCGGGCAAGCTTGCCGATTGCTCGATCCAGCAGGCGGCGGGAACGGAGATTTTTATTGTCGAAGGCGACTCTGCCGGCGGCAGCGCCAAGAGCGCGCGTGATCGCGAGACGCAAGCGGTGCTGCCGCTGCGCGGCAAGATCTTGAACGTCGCCAACGCATCCTCAGCCAAGCTCTCGCAGAACCAGCTTCTGGCCGACCTCATCCAGGCGCTTGGCGCGGGAACAAATTCGAAGTATCGCGACGAGGATCTGCGCTATGAGCGCGTCATCGTCATGACGGACGCCGATGTCGACGGCGCACACATCGCGTCGTTGCTGATCACATTCTTCTATCAGGAGATGCCGGAGCTGATCGAGAACGGGCATCTCTTTCTCGCGGTGCCGCCGCTTTACAAAATTTCGGACAAGGCGGACGTTGCCTATGCGCGTACCGAAGCGCATCGCGACCAGCTTCTCGAAACGCATTTCAAAGGCAAGAAGCCGAAGGTTACGCGCTTCAAAGGGCTCGGCGAGATGGACTTCAAGGATCTCAAGGAGACGACGATGGACAAGAAGCGGCGCATGCTGCTGCGCGTTGCCATCGGCGAAGGCGAACGCGGCGGACTTGCCGATGTCGTCAATTCGCTGATGGGATCAAAGCCCGAAGCGCGCTTCCGCTTCATCCAGGAACACGCGGCGTTCGTGAAGGACCTGGATATCTAACCGCCTGCTTTCATCACAGACCATGGCCGGGCTTGACCCGGCCATCCAGTGCTAGTTGGCAAATCCCGCGCCGCCATTACTGGGGGGCCGCCGTCGTGCCGGAGGCATGCTCCGCAAGCGCGAGCGGCCATGACGTGGTGGGGGTGCGCAAGACGCGGGAAACGCTAACGGCCTTCGCTCAGAGAATCCTTGTTTTCCCGCGCAATGGCGTCCGGATTCTTGACCTTGGCGTATTCCAGCGTCTCGGTATCGACGTATGCCTCTTCCGATCCTTTCGGTGCGTATTTCTCGCCCAGCACCTCGATGACGGTCGGATTCCGTTGCTCAACGTCGCCATGCGGCGAGTTGAAGTAGCCCTCAACCACCACACCCTTCTCGCGATATTCGGGGTCCTGCAGAAGCAGCTCATGCAGGCCATGCAGTTTGTAGTGAGGAACCGACGCGTAGATATGATGCGGCAGGTGGTAATCCATGCCGAACGGGAACACCGCGTAACGGATGAACGGATTGACGAGGAAAACGCGCGAGTTTGTATAGCGCCCGCGATCGGCATTTCCGTGCTGCACCCATTGGCGCATGATCATGAACAGCGGGAAGGTCGTGAACAACGGCACGATCCAGAGCAGCCCGTAGTAATGCCAAGCCGGGCCCCAGCCGCTAACTTCGATGCCCGTCAGCGCTGCATAGAGGACCGCCAAATAAGCAACGCGGCTGATGTTCGTCGTCCGATGCGAAATGACGGTTTCGACGTGCGCATGTGGAAGCTTGTTCTCATCAAGGCGCGCAAAGTAGATCACGATTACGGCCGTCAGAAGTGCGAGCGCGACGAACGCCCAAGCACCATGGCCTGCGCGGACCAGCGGAATAACCGCGGCAGGCGCGATGATTGCGTAAAGCACGCCGGCAATTGTCGGCAGCCGCTCACCGCGCTGTTCGCGATCGACGTAAGGATTGTTGACGGTGCCGAGCGCGCTGTAGCGGGCGCGCGCGATCGTGTAGCGGAACAAATTCGGAAGCCAAATCTGCTTACCGAGCGCGCGCAGCATCTCGAAATGGGTGATCGGGAAATCGAGATCGTGGCCGCTGTCCTCCAATTGCGCCCAGTCCGGATCGCGCACGGGATCATTGATGAATTGATGATGGGCGAGGTGGTGCAGGCGGAAATGGAATGTCGAGGTGTATATCGGAAAAGCTGCGAGCCAATCCGATGCCAGCTCATTCAAGATCTTATTCTCGAATAGGATGAAATGCGTGCCTTCGTGGATCACGCCACCGAATTGATGTTGAGAGGCGCCAATGGCCGTGATGGCAGCGAGGGTTGCAGGAATATCCCACCACCAGCCAAGGCCTTCTGCGGCGACGAAATGAAAGCTCCAGATCGTTGCCGCGACCGTCGCGATGATAACGAGATACACAAATCCAATGTGCCGGAAATTCGTGTAGTTATCGCGCTTTTTCAGCTCCCTTATGGCCTCGCCGCGACGGATGCCCTTAGGACGCGCGGACTGAGAGGCAGCCGCCCCTGGAGCCGAAACTGGCGGCGGCTGCACGCCCCATTCGGACTCCCTAACGACGGAACCGGCATTCGTGCTCATCTAGCGCCCCCGCGGTTGGATATTGGTACGGGACACTCATGCATCTCCGCAATCACGCGATACATCCGGCATCAGCCGGCAATCCAGAATACGACATCGACTATCATTCAAAAAATCAAATTAGCTAATACGACAAATAAGCAATCCCGCTTTCATGTCGGTTTGGTAAGGCTTTTTACCAAAGCGAGACTTAACAGCGGCCCGAACGTTCCGTTCTCGCCCGCCGCACGGCCCTCAGTTACCATCCTCGCACGCCAAACGATTCGCGCCCACGCGGACACAGGCGCTTCGGCAACAAGACCAGGGGGATAAGTCGCATGAATAACAGAGCACTCGCGGCGGAGGCTGTCGGCACTTTCATGCTTATGGCGTCGGTTTTAGGCGCCGCATTCTACTCGTTCGGGGCACCTGCCGGTGCCGCGGGAATCCTCGGCGTCGCGCTATCAATCGGGTGCACGGTCATGGTGATGGCCTATGCCGTTGGGCAGATCTCCGGCGGTCATTTCAACCCGGCGGTCACGCTCGGCCTCGTCGCTGGAGGCCGCTTCGAGGCAAGCAAAGCCGTGCCCTACATCATCGCCCAAGTGGTTGGCGCCTGCGCGGCCTGCGGGATTTTCTCGATTGTCGGCCATACAGGGGCGAATTTCGCCGCGAACGGCTACGGCGACCTTTCGATGCTCAAGGCCACAATGCTCCAGGTTTTCGTCCTGGAGACGGTTCTGACTGCATTTTTCATTCTCGTCATCATGGGCGTAACCCGTGCGGACGGACCGAGCCTGCTCGCGCCGCTGGCGATCGGCCTGACCCTTACGGCTATTCACCTGATGGCCATTCCGATCTCGAACGCTTCTGTTAATCCTGCTCGCAGCCTCGCAGCGGCGCTCTACGCGGGCGGCGAAGCGCTATCGCAGGTCTGGCTGTTCTGGGTGGCTCCGATTCTCGGCGGCGTCATCGGCGGCCTTTTCGGCAGGTGGCTGCTGGAAGAAAAAAATTAAGGCATCTGTTTCCGGGGGCGCTCAGGGTAACGCCCCCGGAAACAGAACCTCAAACGCCCTGAGTCCCTCAGAATGCTCCCCCGCGACAGAAGCACGCGCCCCGGCATATTAAAACCGCCCGGTTTTCCTTGCGCTCGGACGGGATGTGTGCGAGCACGCAGGCGTGCCGGAGCGCAGGGGATCGAATTTCGCGCATTTTTATCGCCTTTTTGATCTGCACTCCTTATTTGGTTTGGACCTTTTCGGCACCGTCCCCCTGCGCTCTTGATCGACCGTCTGGTGCATATGCGCCGGACCATCAGGCCTGTGCAGATGGAGACTATGACTATTGGAAAGCAAGACGTTCGCTGACCTCGGGCTATCGCCCAAGGTGCAAGCAGCTATAACTGCCGCTGGATACGTTACCCCTACTCCCATTCAAGCCGCCGCCATTCCGGTTGCAGTAACCGGCCGCGATGTTCTTGGCATCGCCCAGACAGGCACCGGCAAAACCGCCTCTTTCGTGCTTCCGATGATCACGCGGCTCGAATCGGGTCGAGCGCGTGCGCGAATGCCACGCTCCCTCATTCTTGCTCCGACGCGTGAGCTCGCAGCGCAGGTTGCGCAAAGCTTCGAAAAATACGGCGTCAATCACAAACTGTCGGTGGCGTTGCTGATCGGCGGCATGTCGATGGACGATCAGGTGAAGAAGCTGGATCGCGGCGTCGACGTGCTGATTGCAACGCCCGGCCGTTTGCTCGACCATTTCGGGCGCGGCCGCGTCATGCTGATGGGCGTCGAAATTCTTGTCATCGATGAAGCCGACCGCATGCTCGACATGGGCTTCATTCCGGACATCGAGAAAATCTGCAAGCTGTTGCCGCCGCGGCGGCAGACGCTGTTCTTTTCAGCAACGATGCCGCCCGAAATCACGCGCCTCGTCAGTCAATTTCTGAAAGATCCCGTGCGGATCGAAGTCGCCAAGCCCGCGACGACCGCCAAGACAATTACTCAGCGCTTCGTTTATTGCCAGGACGGCGAAGACTGGGCCAAACGCGAAATGCTTCGCAACCTCATTCGAGACGGCAACGTCAAGAACGCGATCATTTTCTGCAATCGCAAGCGCGACGTCGCGGTGCTGTTCAAGTCGCTTACGAAGCACGGTTTCAACGCCGGCGCGCTACACGGCGATATGGATCAGACGAGCCGAATGGATACGCTCGATAAGTTCCGTAATGGCGACATTCAGCTGCTGGCCGCGTCGGACGTTGCAGCGCGTGGCCTCGATATTCCGGACGTTTCGCACGTCTTTAATTTCGACCTCCCGTGGGCTGCTGATGACTACGTTCACCGGATCGGACGCACCGGACGCGCGGGCCGCGAAGGATATTCGGCTTCGCTCGTCAGCCCGGACGATTTGAAGTTCGTTGCCGACATCGAGAAGGTAACGGGCGAAGCCGCCGTGTGGCTCGGCGACCCGCCGAGTGAGGAGGATGTGGCGAACGCCGGCAAACGACGCCGTGCGCGCGGTGGGCGTGGGAATAATGCCAACGCCGGAAAATCGGTGAGGTCGCGAAACGGCGGCAACAACCGATCGTCGGAGCGCAAGGCCCGTGGCAATCAGCAACGCCGGGGGGAGCCGGATACTGCACGCGAACAGCCGCAGACGCAGCGCGGGCAGCAATCGACACGCGCACGCGCTCCCCGGCAGGAGGAACAGCCGCCGCAACACGCCCCGCAGCAAGCGGAAGCGAAACGCGCGGGTGCGCCGCGACCATCGCGGCGGCCGCGTGCCGCTGACAGTTGGACGGATGAATCCGCTGCGCCTCGCCGCGCTCCTGCCGAACGTCGTACGGGAGAAAAAGAGCAGCCTCGCAAACCTCAGCCCGCGCAGCGTGGCGAGGAGCGCCTCGGGTTTGCTGAGAACGTGCCCGCCTTCATGCGCAAGCCCGCGCGCCCGGTGAAAGTACCGGGACGCTAACGGCACGACACAGATCTCTTAAGTCTCATCCCTCGGCTCTGAGAGCCGGGGGGACGCCGTTGCCAAACTTTCAGGCTGGCGATTACCCGCTTGCCGAGTGGCTCAACACATCTTCAGGATCGCGAGGAGGCCGTCATTAAGACGTGGTGACCGCGCTTCATTGATCGGCGGGTGCAAACCCTTGAGGAACGGCAGGCTCGAGATTGACGCTCTCGCCGCAACCGCAGGCACCCTTCTGGTTCGGGTTGTTGAACACGAACTGCGAGGAGAGCTTGTCAACCTTATAGTCCATCTCGGTGCCGAGCAGATACATGATCGCAGCCGGATCGATCAGCACGACGGCGCCGTTGTCCTCGACGACCTCATCGAACTTCCCGATCTCGTTGGCCCACGTCATTGTATATTCCATACCGGCGCAGCCACCCTTCTTGACGCCGATCTTCAGCGCCTTGACGCCCGGCTTCTGGGCAAGAAGCGCTGCGACCCGAGACGCCGCAGCGTCGGTCAACGTCATGACTTTTGGCATCATTCTAAGCGACGGCACATAGGCCTCCGTGGTTCGAGTCGTTCAGTGACCCAATATATGGGAAGTCGAATGGCAAAAGCGAGATGCCTCAAAACATTCCAAGGGCGAGGCGTGCCTCATCCGACATGCGGCTCTGGTCCCAGGGCGGGTCGAATACAATGTCGACCTTCGTTTGGGCGATCCCCGGCACGGCAGAAACGGCATTTTCGACCCAAATCGGCATTTCGCCTGCCACAGGACATCCGGGCGCTGTAAGGGTCATTTCGATCGCGACGTTGCGATCGTCATCGATTTCAACCTTGTAGATCAGCCCCAGCTCGTAGATATCGGCCGGGATCTCGGGATCGTAAACGGTCTTCAACGCTGCGGTAATGTCGTGCGTCAGCCGCTCGATCTCTTCGGGGGGAAGCGGGGTCGAGGTCACTGCAGCGGCAGGAGCAGCGTCTGCATCGCTTGATGCAGGCGCACTATCCGGTGGCGTTGCCGGCGGGGCATCAAGTGCCTCGACTGCGTCCTTCAACGCTTTCCGTTCTTCGCTGTTCTGCTTCCCATCCATTGGAAGCTCCTCGGGTAAAGATGTCATGTGAAGAGGTCGTGGGCCTTGGTCAGCGCTGCGACCAACGCATCGACTTCCGCCTTCGTATTGTATAACGCGAATGACGCGCGGCAGGTTGCCGTAACCCCGAGCCGCTCCATCAGCGGCTGCGCGCAATGGTGGCCGGCGCGGATGGCGACGCCGGAGCGATCAATAATCGTCGACACGTCGTGAGGATGCAGTCCGTCGACCGTAAACGAGAAGATCGCGCCTTTGCCCGGCGCCGTGCCGTAAAGCTTCAGCCACGACAACGCTGCGAGCCGCTCCGCGGCGTACGCCCCAAGCTCGGCCTCGTGGCGTGCAATTTTCTCGCGGCCAATCTGCATCATGTAGTTGAGCGCCGCTCCAAGACCGACGGCTTCAACGATGGCGGGTGTGCCAGCTTCGAATCTGTGCGGCGGTTTATTGTAGGTGATCCGATCGAGCGTGACGCTCTCGATCATATCGCCGCCACCTTCGTAGGGCGGCATCGCATCCAACAGCGCCCGCTTTGCATAGAGCGCGCCGATGCCCGAGGGCCCGTAAGTCTTGTGTCCGGTGAAGACGTAGAAATCGCAATCGAGATCGCGGACATCGACAGCCATATGAACGGCGCCCTGGCTGCCGTCGACCAGCACCGGAACGCCTTTGGCATGCGCGATGCGGATGATCTCCTTCACCGGATTGATGGTGCCGAGAACGTTCGACATTTGCGTCACGGCGACCATTTTCGTGCGGCTCGTGATGAGCTCGTCGAGCTTGTCGATCATCAGCTCGCCGCTGTCGGTCATCGGCGTCCATTTCAGTACTGCGCCGTTGCGCTCGCGCAGGAAATGCCACGGCACGATGTTGGCGTGATGCTCCATGATCGTGATGACGATTTCATCACCCTGCCGGATGCGTGGCTCGCCGAATGAACGCGCGACGAGATTGATGGCGCTCGTCGCATTGCGGGTGAAGATGATCTCGTCGGCGTGCTCGGCATTGAGGAAGCGCCGGACGGTCTCGCGCGCGGCTTCGTAGTGGTCGGTCGCCACGTTCGAGAGGTGGTGCAGCCCGCGATGCACGTTCGCGTATTCGAAACGGTAGGCGTAATCCATCGCATCGATCACGGAGCGCGGCTTCTGTGCCGACGCGCCATTATCGAGATAGACTAGCGGACGGTCGTGGACTTCGCGGAAGAGGATCGGGAAGTCGGCCCGAATAAGCTCCACGTCATAGGGCGCGGCCGTCAGGCCGGCTTGCGAGCCGGCGCTACGAGGAGGAGAGATTCTCGTTTCGCTTCCCATTCTGTTCCTATCCGCGAGCCGAGCCCGCAAGCCAGTTCTTTGCCAGCGTCATCAGGGCGGCGTGAAGCTCGGCATGTTCGACCTTGTCGATGGCCTCGCCGATGAACGATTCAATCATCAGGGCGCGGGCCTCACTTTCCGGAATGCCGCGCGACCGGCAATAAAACAGCATGTCAGGATCAAGCTCGGCCGACGTGGTTCCGTGACCGCACACAACGTCATCCGCGAAGATTTCGAGCTCGGGCTTGGAATCGAACTCTGCATCTTGCGACAGCATGAGCGCTTGGGACATCTGCTTACCATCGGTCTTTTGCGCGTCGGGCTGTACGATGATCTTGCCCTGGAATACACCGCGCCCGTGTCCGTCGAGTACGCCCTTGAATAGCTCGCGGCTTTCGCAGGCCGGAACGGCGTGATCGACGACGAGCGTCGTATCGATGTGCTCGCTGCCGCGCGCCATGTAGGCACCCGACAAGTCGAGCTTACCCCCTTGGCCCGTGTAGCGGACATTGATCTCGTTGCGCGCTAATCCGAGCCCTGAGGAAAACTGGAAGCCGCGATAGGTTGCATCCGCGTCGAGCGAGACATCCCAATCGGCGAGATGGACGCATTTGCCTTCATCGACCGCCACTTTGACGTGGCTCAGCGTTGCGGCTTTGCCGACGGTAACTTCGGTCAGCGCATTGCTTTGCGCATCCGCGGCCGCGCCCGGCAGAACAACATGCGCTTCGATGATTGTCGCCGTTGCGCCCTTACCGATCGAAACGAAATTCCGCACCGTGACGGAGTGCTTGCCGCTTCCGGCGCGCACAAAGACGACGAGCAGCGGCTTCGCCAGCGTCGCCTTGTCGGTGACACGGACGATCGCGCCGTCGGTCATAAAGGCTGCGTTGAGCGCCGCGATCGCGCCATTGGTATCGGACTTGGTCAGCGTATCGGCCACATTGGCCGATGCCGACGCGAGCGTCTTGCCCAGTGTCGCGATGTCGAGGCCCGCGGCTCCGCTGGTGTCGTCAAGCTCGGCGCGATGGCTGCCGTTGACGAATGCCACGCGATACGCGTCGATGTGTGCGAGCGGTCCAAGCGCAACGATCAGCTCCGCGATGGTCAGCGGCGTTTCATCGTGAATGGCTGGCGGCAGCGCTTCCTTGAGATTGGCGCGCAAGTCCGTGTACTTCCATTCCTCGATGCGCCGATGCGGCAAGCCAAGGGAGCCGAACGCGCCGATGGCCTCGGCGCGGCGCTCTTTGACCGCCGCGCTACCCGGAAGTTTACCGGCGACAACCTCAAACGCTTCCGTCAGCGCCTGCTCCGCCTTCGTTTTCATTACTGCTACGTTCATGTCACGCCGCCTTGCCGGTGTAGCCCGCGTAGCCCGATTTCTCGAGTTCGAGAGCGAGTTCCTTGCCGCCGGTTTTCTGGATGCGTCCGTCGGCCAATACGTGGACCTTGTCGGGAACGATGTAATTCAAGAGCCGCTGATAGTGCGTGATGACGACGAAGGCGCGGTCCTTGTCGCGCAGTGCATTGACGCCGTCGGCAACGATGCGAAGCGCGTCGATATCGAGGCCGGAATCGGTTTCGTCGAGAACGCACAGCGTCGGCTCCAGAAGTGCCATCTGAAGAATTTCCGATCTCTTCTTCTCGCCGCCCGAGAAGCCGACGTTGACTGGACGCTTCAGCATCTCGACGTCGATGTTGAGCTTCTCGCCCTTTTCCTTGACGAGCTTCATGAAAGCGGGCGTCGTCAGCTCGCTTTCGCCGCGCTTCTTGCGAACTGCGTTGAGAGCCGTCCTTAAAAATGTGAGCCCGGCGACACCCGGGATTTCCATCGGGTATTGGAATGCCAGGAAGACGCCCTTGGCGGCGCGCTCATCGGCCTCCATGCCGAGGATCGACTCGCCGTTCCAGAGGATGTCGCCCTCAGTGACCTCGTAACCGTCGCGGCCTGCCAGAACGTAAGCGAGCGTCGACTTGCCTGACCCGTTCGGACCCATGATGGCATGCACTTCGCCTTTCGGAACGGTCAGCGACAAACCTTTCAGGATCACGCGATCCTCATCCTCAAGCTTCACGTGCAGGTTTTTGATTTCAAGCATCTTACTTACCTCTGAAGTCCCTATTCGGCCTGCCGGCCACCTTTTCCTTGGCCTTCCCCCGTGACGGACGAGGAGAAGGAAAAACGCCTTAGCCGACCGATCCTTCGAGCGAGATGCCGATCAGCTTTTGCGTTTCGGCCATGAATTCCATCGGCAGATGCTGCAGCACGTCGCGAACGAAACCGTTGACGACGAGTGCAATCGCCTCCTCCTCGGAAAGTCCGCGCTGACGGCAATAGAACAGCATGTCGTCGGAGATTTTCGACGTCGTCGCCTCGTGCTCGAAATGCGCGCTCGAGTTCTTGGCCTCGATGTAGGGCACGGTATGCGCCCCGCACTTGTCGCCAATTAGCAGCGAGTCGCAGTTCGTGAAGTTCCTGACGTTCGTCGCCTTGCGATGCGCCGAGACGAGACCGCGATAGGTATTCTGCGAATAGCCTGCCGCGATGCCCTTCGAGATGATGCGGCTCGACGAATTCTTGCCGAGGTGAATCATCTTGGTGCCGCTATCGACTTGCTGATGGCCGTTCGAAACAGCGATGGAATAGAATTCGCCGCGTGTATTGTCGCCGCGGAGAATGCAGCTCGGATACTTCCATGTGATTGCCGAGCCGGTCTCGACCTGCGTCCAGGAGATCTTCGAGCGATCGCCCCGGCAATCACCACGCTTCGTGACAAAGTTGTAAATTCCGCCCTTGCCATCGGCGTCGCCGGGATACCAATTCTGAACGGTCGAGTATTTGATCTCCGCATCATCGAGTGCGATGAGTTCGACGACGGCCGCGTGCAACTGATTGGTGTCGCGCGTCGGCGCCGTGCAGCCTTCGAGATACGACACGTAGGCGCCACGGTCGGCGATGATCAGCGTCCGCTCGAACTGACCGGTGTCCTTCTCGTTCATGCGGAAGTACGTCGAAAGCTCCATCGGGCAGCGCACGCCAGGCGGCACATAGACGAAGGAACCGTCGGAATAGACCGCCGCGTTCAGCGCCGCATAGAAGTTGTCGGACTGCGGTACGACGGAGCCAAGATACTTCTTCACCAGCTCGGGGTGCTCACGCACGGCTTCCGAGATCGAGCAGAAGATAACGCCCGCCTTGGCCAGCTCTTTCTTGAACGTCGTCACGACCGAGACGCTGTCGAACACGGCGTCGACCGCGACGGGCGACGACGATGACGACACGCCGGCCAGGATTTCCTGCTCCTTGAGCGGAATGCCGAGCTTCTTATAGGTTTCGAGCAATTCGGGATCGACTTCGGCGAGTGACTTCGGGCCCTCGGTCGATTTCGGTGCTGCGTAATAGTAGATGTCCTGGAAATCGATTTTCGGATAGTGGACCCGCGCCCATGTTGGCTCGGTCATCGCCTTCCAGCGCTGGAACGCTTCAAGACGCCAATTCAACAGCCATTCCGGCTCGCCCTTCTTGGCCGAGATGTAACGCACGGTCGATTCATCGAGGCCCTTTGGAGCCTTGATGCTTTCGATTTTCGTCTCGAAGCCGTACTTGTACTGGTCGACGTCGATCTTCTTGACTTGCTCGATCGTCTCCTGAACAGCAGCCATTTCCTCATCTCTCTTTCAACAAACGCCGCGAGGCGGCACTTCAACTCGTCTTTCGTCGTCGTTATGCGGCGATCGCGGGGGCTCCGGCGATCGTCCGCCAGGCTTCCACGAAGGCTTGGACTTCGTTCTTTGTCGTCGTCGGTCCGAGGCTAACGCGGATCGAACTCGTCGCGAGCTCGGGGCCGAGGCCCATCGCTTCAAGCACGTGGCTGGCTCCGACCTTTCCCGATGAGCACGCCGATCCGGCGCTGACGGCGATGCCCGCCAGATCGAGGCGGATCACCAGCGTCTCTGCGAGCTTGCCCGGAAGTGCGACCGCAATCGTATTTGCTATTCGCGGTGCAGCTTCGCCGATGACGACCGCGTGCGGGCTGATGCGACGAATTTCGGCTTCGAGGCCGTCACGCAATTTGCGGACCGATGAAATGCTTTCCAGTTCGGTCATCGCCGCTTCGGCAGCAGCGCCGAAGCCGGCAATCGCCGCGACGTTCTCGGTGCCCGCCCGCCGGCGGCGTTCCTGGCCTCCGCCACGCAGTAATGGCACAAGGTCAACATGGTCACGGATGACGAGCGCGCCAACCCCTTTCGGGCCACCGAGCTTGTGCGCCGAGATAGCCAATGTATCAAGGCCGAGCGCTGCAAAATCTATCGGCAATCGGCCTGCAGCTTGAACCGCGTCCGAATGCACGGCGACGCCGTGGGCGCGTGCGAATTCCGCAACTTCTGCAACGGGCTGAATAACGCCCGTTTCGTTATTCGCCATCTGCAGCGCGACGACTGCCGGCGCAGTCACGCCGCGCTTCAGCACACGTTCGGCAATCTCGTCCACTCGCACGACGCCGTCGCGGCCGGTCGAGAGCGTGATGACATCGCATTTCGCGGCACGCACCGGCGCAAGCACAGATTCATGCTCGATGCCGCTCGTCAAAATCGTCGCCCACGGCTGAGACATTGCCCAGGCGTTGGCCTCCGAAGCACCGCTCGTAAAAACGATTTCCGAAGGTTTCGCGCCGACGAGATGGGCCACACGTTCGCGTGCCGCTTCGACAACGGCGCGAGCCCGGCGTCCCTCAGCGTGAACCGACGACGGGTTTCCGACGAGGTCGAGCGCCGCGACCATCGCGGCCTTGGCTTCCGCACGCAGCGGAGCCGTCGCGTTATGATCGAGATAAGCGATGCTCTTCGAAGTTGCCGAAGCTGCGACTGCCGGCCGCTGCGAATATTTTCCGCCGGCAATCACATCTGCCAGACTCGTGGACGCGAGAAATTCGGTGGTCGCCTCGCTCAGTGCGCTCCACAATCCATGCGTCAGACACGGCGACGCGACGGAGCAGCGCGGGTCGTTGTCCGAGCAGCGCGTGAAGTGCGTCGCTTCCTCGACGGCTGCCATCACCTCGGCGACGGAAATCTCGGACGGATCTTTGGCAAGCCTGTACCCGCCAGCACGGCCACGAGCACTCTCAACGAGCCCTTTTCGTCGCAACGGGACAAAAAGTTGTTCCAGATATGCAAGCGGCAGATGCTGACGTTCAGCAACCAGCGACAACGGAACCGCAACCTGATTGGCATAGCTGGCGAGGTCCGCCATCGCCATGACCGCGTAGCGGCCTTTGGTTGTAAGTTCCACGTCTTGTCTCCGGACTAGAGCCGCCTCAAGTGACGGCGAAATCCTATTTCCTTGCGTTCGATCCCCCCGACTGTGCTAAGAGAGCCGCCCTGAGAGTGCAGCGCACGCCAAGCCATGCGAGAGATGTTTCGAACTGTTCTAAATTATGGAAATCCTGAGCCCGCAAGTCAAGGTTTGAGAGCTTGAGCACAAGGATTTGAATGCCGCAGGCCTCGCCGAGCCGGCTGCCGACCCAAAACCCCAATCGAACCAATCA
>Ga0182749_1001555_pt1 | contig 17839 bp, 15 predicted proteins | sample eDN3rd37CKraftMG_FD_128875 | JGI IMG/M metagenome (GOLD analysis project Ga0182749, IMG submission 128875) | Enriched Miracle-Growth compost microbial communities from Emeryville, California, USA - eDNA 3rd pass 37_C Kraft MG (version 2) (version 2) ...
AGCGTATCGTCGAGATCGACCTCAACGCCGTCGAGCGCAACATGTTCATCAAGTCGGTCGAATCGGTGAAGGGCCTCGTCGACGCCTGCACCAAGATCGCCCCGCAGCTCGAGGCGTAACGGCAGGCTTCATCAACGCAGGGGGACACATGAATATCCACGAGCACCAGGCCAAGGAACTGCTGCATCAGTACGGCATCCCGACGCCGCAGGGCTTCGTGGCATTCAATGTGCGCGAGGCCGGGGAGGCGACACAGCAGCTTCCCGGCCCGGTCTACGTGGTGAAGGCGCAGATCCACGCCGGCGGCCGCGGCAAGGGCCGGTTCAAGGAGGCTTCGGCCGGGGAAAAGGGCGGCGTGCGCATCGCCAAGTCGCGCGCCGAGGTCGAGGCGGCGGCGGAGCAGATGCTCGGCGCCACGCTCGTCACGGCGCAGACGGGTGCCGACGGTCGCGCCGTCAATCGCGTCTATGTGACGGAAGGGGTCGACATCGACCGGGAGCTCTATCTCTCGGCGCTGGTCGATCGCGCATCATCGCGGGTTGCGTTCATCGCCAGCTCTGCCGGCGGTATGGACATCGAGCAGGTCGCGCACGAAAGCCCGGAGAAGATCGTCTCGGTGACGATCGATCCGGCGAGCGGGTATCAGCCGTTCCATGGCCGGCGCATCGCGTTTGCGCTAGGCCTCAGCGGCAAGCAGATCGGCCAGTGCGTGAAGCTGATCGGGGACCTCTACAACCTCATGCTCGCCAAGGACATGAGCATGCTCGAGATCAACCCGCTGATCACAACGAAGGACGGCGCACTTTCGTGCCTTGATGCCAAGGTGAGTTTCGATTCCAACGCGCTCTACCGGCACCCCGACATCGTCGATATGCGCGACCTCACGGAAGAGGATCCGGCGGAGGTCGAGGCGTCGAAGTACGATCTTTCCTACGTGAAGCTCGACGGCACTATCGGCTGCATGGTGAACGGCGCGGGGCTCGCCATGGCGACGATGGACATCATCAAGCTCTATGGCGCGGAGCCGGCGAATTTCCTCGACGTGGGCGGCGGCGCCTCGAAGGAAAAGGTGCAGGCGGCGTTCAAGATCATCCTCTCCGATCCGGCGGTGAAGGGCATCCTGGTCAACATCTTCGGCGGCATCATGCGCTGTGACATCATCGCCGAGGGCGTCGTCGCGGCGGCGCGCGAGATGGGCATCACGGTGCCATTGGTAGTGCGTCTGGAGGGCACGAACGTCGAACTCGGCAAGAAGATCATGGCCGAGAGCGGGCTGAAGATCACGCCCGCCGATGATCTCGACGACGCTGCCCGGAAGATCACCGAAGCGGTGAAGGCGGCGGCTTAGGTTTACCGACACTAGGACAGACTAATCATCGTCATGGCCGCGCAGGCGGCCATCTCCGTAAGTCGATCGTCACTCCACCGCTTCAATTCTCGCGCGACGTCAGCCGGGCCAAAGCGTATCTCCCCGGTTGAGTGCCGGCGATTGCGCCTCCGGGCAAAAAGTCGATCTTGATGCGGTGCACAAATCGGCCGAAAAATGCAGCATACTGGTGGGGAGCGGGGCCAGAGCACGATCACCTCTCTTCGAATCGCGATCCGGCGGCTCCAGTCTTGGGATTGGGCCGATGATTGCGCTTCGGGCGAAGGGTCCGAAGTGGGACATGGTCTAGGGCTCTGCGGCAACGGACGGCAAAATGGCAATTCTCGTAGACAAATCCACTAAGGTCATCTGTCAGGGCATTACGGGCGCCCAGGGCACCTTCCACTCCAAGCAGGCGCGGGCATACGGCACGCAGATCGTCGGCGGCGTGACGCCGGGCAAGGGCGGCTCGAAGCATCCCGACGCGGAGCTCGCCGACGTGCCGCTGTTCGATACCGTTGCCGAGGCGCGGGCCGCTACCGGGGCCGATGCGACATCGATCTACGTGCCGCCGCCCTTTGCCGCCGACGCCATCCTGGAGGCGATCGACGCCGGCATTCCCTTCATCGTCGCCATCACCGAAGGCATTCCGGTGCTCGACATGGTGAAGGTGAAGCGCGCGCTGCAGGGATCGGGATCGCGGCTGCTGGGCCCGAACTGCCCCGGCATCCTGACGCCGAACGAATGCAAGATCGGCATCATGCCGGGGAACATCTTCAAGGCCGGGCGCGTCGGCATCGTCTCGCGCTCGGGCACGCTCACCTATGAGGCGGTGAAGCAAACCTCGGACGCCGGGCTCGGGCAGTCGACCGCCGTCGGCATCGGCGGCGATCCGGTGAAGGGGCTGGAGTTCATCGAGGTGCTGGAATTATTCCTCGCCGACCCGGAGACCGATTCCATCATCATGATCGGTGAGATCGGCGGCTCGGCGGAAGAGGAGGCGGCCGAGTTCATCAAGGCCGAGGCGAAGAAGGGGCGTTCCAAACCGATGGCCGGTTTCATCGCGGGCGCCACCGCGCCGCCCGGCCGGCGCATGGGCCATGCGGGTGCCATCATTTCCGGCGGTAAAGGCAAGGCGGAAGATAAGTTCGAAGCGATGCGCTCCGCGGGCATCGCGATCGCGCCGAGCCCTGCCGCGCTGGGCACGACGCTGATGAATGTCTTAAAGGCCCGAGTCTAAAGGCCAAATTCTAGGGCGTGGCTTTTACGTCCGGTCGGCGTATGCTGCGCTGCACACATCCTCTCGCACGGGCGCCTAACCTAACATTTTCCCTGCGCGCCCAATCTACGCTGCATCGACGACGAGTTGAGATCAGCAATGGCCCGCAATCCCCGTAACGAAGATTTCCTGCGCACGTCTTTCCTCGGCGGCGCCAACGCCGCTTACGTGGAGGACATGCAGGCCGAGTACGAGCGCAATCCCGGCTCGGTGAGCGATGAGTGGCGGCACTTCTTCGACAGTCTGCAGGAGGAGCAGGCCGGCGCCCGCAACGGCGAGCGCGGGCCCTCGTGGGGCGTGCCGGCGCCGGAGCTGCTCGAGAACGGCGACCTCGTCGCGGCGCTGACGGGCGAGTACGAGGCGAACGAGCGGGCGATCCGCGACCGGCTGCAGCAGCGCACGCATGCGCTGGGTTTCGAGATGTCGCCGGCGGCGTCGCTGCGGGCGACGCAGGATTCCATTCGCGCCCTGATGCTGATCCGCGCCTACCGCGTGATGGGGCATCTGGCCGCCGATCTCGATCCCCTCGGCCTCGCGGACCGCAAGGTGCACCGCGAGCTGAAGCCCGAAACCTATGGCTTCACGGACGCCGACCTCGACCGGCCGATTTTCATCGATCGCGTGCTGGGACTCGAAACGGCGACGATGCGGCAGATCCTGCGCATCCTGCGCCGCACCTACTGCCGGCACATCGGCGTGCAGTACATGCACATCACGAGCCCGGCGCAGAAGGCGTGGATCCAGCACCGCATCGAGGGCGAAGAGAAAGAGATCCGCTTCACGCCGGAAGGGCGCCGCGCCATCCTCAACAAGCTGATCGAAGCGGAGACCTTCGAGAAGTTCTGCGAGGTGAAATACACGGGCACGAAGCGCTTCGGCATCGACGGCGGCGAATCGATGATCCCGGCGCTGGAGCAGATCATCAAGCGCGGCGGCCAGCTGGGGGTGAAGGACATCATCATCGGCATGGCCCACCGGGGCCGGCTGAACGTGCTCGGCAACGTGATGGCGAAGCCGCACCGCGCCATCTTCCACGAGTTCAAGGGCGGCTCGTTCAAGCCCGACGACGTGGAAGGCTCGGGCGACGTGAAATATCACCTCGGCGCCTCGTCCGACCGCGCATTCGACGGCAACAACGTGCACCTGTCGCTCACGGCCAATCCCTCGCATCTGGAGATCGTCGATCCGGTGGTGCTGGGCAAGGTGCGCGCGAAGCAGGATCAGCGCGGATGCAAGCCGGGCGAGCGCACGCCGGTGCTCCCGCTGCTGATCCATGGAGATGCGGCCTTCGCGGGGCAGGGCGTCGTGGCCGAGTGCTTCGGGCTCTCGGGCCTCAAGGGTCACCGCACGGGCGGCTCGATCCACTTCATCATCAACAACCAGATCGGCTTCACCACCAATCCGCGCCATTCGCGCTCGTCGCCCTACTGCTCGGACGTGGCGAAGATCATCGAAGCGCCGATCTTCCACGTGAACGGCGACAATCCGGAAGCGGTGGTGCACGTCGCCAAGATCGCGACCGAGTTCCGGCAGAAGTTCCAGAAGCCGGTCGTCATCGACATGTTCTGCTACCGGCGCTACGGCCACAACGAGGCCGACGAGCCGATGTTCACGCAGCCGTTGATGTACAAGGCGATCAAGTCGCATCCGACCGTGACGGAGATCTACGCCAAGCGGCTCGACGAGGAAGGCGTCGTGCCGCGCGAGGAAAGCCAGCGGATGCAAGCGGGTTTTCGCGCGCGGCTGGAGGAAGAGTTCGAATCCGCAGACAGCTTCCTGCCCAACCGGGCCGACTGGCTGGATGGGCGCTGGGCGGGCCTCGGCTTCGCCGAGGACGAGGAACGGCGCGGCGAGACGGGCGTCGACCTCGAGCGCCTCAGGATCATCGGCCGCCGCATCACGTCCATTCCGCCCGACTTCAACGCGCACAAGGTGGTGCGCAGGCTGCTCGACCGCCGGCGCGAGATGGTCGACAGCGGTGTCGGCATCGACTGGGCGATGGCGGAGCACTTGGCGTTCGGCTCGCTGGTGAACGAAGGCTATCCGGTGCGCCTGTCGGGGCAGGATTCAGAGCGCGGCACCTTCTCGCAGCGCCATTCGGTGCTGATCGACCAGGACACCGAGCGCCGCTGGACGCCGCTGAAGCACGTCGCCAACGATCAGGCGAAGTTCGAGGTCATCAACTCGATGCTCTCGGAGGAGGCGGTGCTCGGCTTCGAGTACGGCTACTCGCTGGCGGAGCCGAACGCGCTCGTGATGTGGGAGGCGCAGTTCGGCGACTTCGCCAACGGCGCGCAGGTGGTGTTCGACCAGTTCATCTCTTCGGGCGAGCGCAAGTGGCTGCGCATGTCGGGTCTCGTGTGCCTGCTGCCGCACGGCTACGAGGGACAGGGGCCGGAGCATTCGTCGGCGCGGCTGGAGCGCTATCTGCAACTGTGCGCGGAGGACAACTGGCAGGTCGCGAACGTGACGACGCCGGCCAACTACTTCCACATTCTGCGCCGGCAGATGAAGCGCAAGTTCCGCAAGCCGCTCATCCTGATGACGCCGAAGTCGCTGCTGCGGCACAAGCGCGTCGTCTCGAAGCTCGACGAGATGGCGTCGGGGACGTCGTTCCATCGCCTCTTGTGGGACGATGCGCAGTACAAGCCGGATGAAAAGATCAAGCTCGTATCGGACGACAAGATCCGGCGCGTGGTGCTGTCGACGGGCAAGGTCTACTACGACCTCTACGACGCGCGCGAGGCCCAGGGCATCGACAACGTCTATCTGCTCCGCGTCGAGCAGCTCTATCCATTTCCGGCGCGCGCGCTGGTGCACGAGCTCGGCCGATTCCCGCAGGCGGAAGTGGTCTGGTGCCAGGAGGAGCCGAAGAACATGGGCGCCTGGAGCTTCATCGAGCCGAACCTCGAATGGGTGCTGGAGCGCACCGACGCCAAGCACAGACGGCCGATTTATGCAGGGCGTCCGGCGTCCGCATCGACGGCGACGGGACAGCTTTCGAAGCACCTTCACGAGCAAAAGACGCTGGTCGAGGCGGCACTCAACGGCAATACGGGCAGCTGAGCGACTGGTAACCAGCAGCCGGCAATTCTGGCGGGGAAGCGAGACGGACGATGGCGACGGAAATACGTGTTCCGACCCTGGGCGAGAGCATCACGGAAGCAATCGTCGGCAAGTGGTTCAAGAAGGCCGGCGAACCGGTGAATGCGGACGAGCCGCTCGTGGAGCTCGAGACCGATAAGGTCACGGTGGAAGTGCCGGCCCCCGCGGCGGGTGTGCTGGGCGAGATCAGAGTGGCGGAAGGCGAGACCGTCGCCGTCGGCGCGCTGCTCGGGAAGATCGGGGATGGCGCCGCGGCTCCCGCGCAGACCGGCGCGGAGGGCAAAACTTCATCCGGAAAGAAGCCTGTCGAGAAGGCGCCCGAAAGGGCCGCTGCAAAGCCGGCGAAAAGCGACGACCGCAATGCGAGCCAGATGCCGCCCAGCCCTGCTGCGCGCAAGAAACTCGCCGAGGCGGGCATCGACGCTGCCGACGTGCAGGGCTCCGGCCGCCGCGGGCAGGTCCTCAAGGAGGACGTGCCCGAGGCTTCGTCAAAGCCGTCCAGCGGCGAGCGTGTGCCTGAAAACGACGCCGAGGCACCTACGGCCCACCGCGCCGTGCCGGAACAGCGGCGCGCCTCCGCTCCGATGCCTGTGCCCTTGCATGGCCTGCGCTTGCCCTCCCCGCCCAACGATGCGGCGCGCGAAGAGCGCGTGCGGATGACGCGCCTGCGCCAGACCATCGCGCAGCGCCTCAAGGACGCGCAGAACACGGCCGCGATGCTCACGACGTTCAACGACGTCGACATGGGCGCGGTGATGGAGCTGCGCGCGCGCTACAAGGATCTGTTCGAGAAGCGCCACGGCGTGAAGCTCGGCTTCATGGGCTTCTTCGTGAAGGCGTGCCTGCAGGCGCTGAAGGAGATCCCCGCCGTCAACGCCGAGATCGACGGCGACGAGATCATCTACAAGAACTACTACCACATCGGCGTTGCGGTCGGCACGGAGCGCGGGCTCGTCGTGCCGGTGGTGCGCGAAGTGGACCGCATGAGCCTTGCGGAGATCGAGGCGCAGATCGCCGACTTTGGCAAGCGCGCGCGCGACGGCAAGCTCGGCATCGAGGAGATGCAGGGGGGCACCTTTACGATCACGAACGGCGGCGTCTACGGCTCGCTGATGTCGACGCCGATCCTCAATGCGCCGCAATCGGGCATCCTCGGCATGCACCGCATCGAGGAGCGGGCGGTGGTGCGTGACGGCCAGGTGGTGGCGCGGCCGATGATGTACCTGGCGCTGAGCTACGATCACCGTATCGTCGACGGCAAGGAGGCGGTCGCCTTCCTTGTTCGTGTCAAAGAGTGTCTCGAAGATCCGCAGCGGTTTCTTCTGGAGCTTTAAGTCTCGCCGAAGCAAGGAGCGGGCAGCATGGCGGAGGGAGATATTTCTGCGATCGAAGTCTACCTGACGGTAGAGAACGCCCTCGACGCCATCGCCTTCTATGAGAAGGCGTTCGGGGCCAAGGTCACATACCGGGAAATGGCCGAGGACGGGGCACGGGTGCAGCACGCCTCGCTGTCGGTGTTCGGCGGACACTTCATGCTGTCCGATTATTTTCCCGACTACATTACGGATGTCGCACCGCGCGGCGCCGACGCCAAAGGCAGCGTGACGGTGCAGGTCAACCTCGCCTCGCCGCTGGAGGTCGACGGTGCCATCGCGCGGGCGGCCGGCGCGGGCGCGGTCGTCACTGCGCCGCCGTCCGATACTTTCTGGGTGATGCGTTATGGGCGCGTGCGTGACCCCTTCGGGCACGTGTGGGCTTTCAGCGCGCCGCTCGCTCTCGGATTCTGAACGGAGATTTCCCGTGGCTACCTACGATCTGATCGTCATCGGCGCGGGGCCGGGCGGCTACGTGTGCGCCATCCGCGCCAGCCAGCTCGGCATGAAGGTGGCCATGGTGGAGAAGCGGTCGAAGTTTGGCGGAACGTGCCTCAACGTCGGCTGCATTCCATCGAAAGCGCTGCTGCACGCCTCGGAGCTCTACGAGGAGGCCGGGCATTCGTTCGCGAACATGGGCATCGAGGTGCAGCCGAAGCTCGATCTTCAAAAGATGCTCGCCTTCAAGGACGAGGCGGTGAAAGGGAATACCGACGGCGTCGCGTTCCTGATGCGGAAGAACAAGGTCGATCATTTCCACGGCACGGGCCGCATCCTCGGTGCGGGCAAGGTCGAGGTGGCGTTCATCAACGGCGAGAAGCAGGTCGTCGATGGGACGTCGATCGTGATCGCGACGGGGTCGGGCGTCGCGCAGCTTCCGGGTATCGAGATCGACGAGAAGTCGATCGTTTCATCGACGGGCGCGCTGTCACTGGAGAAGGTGCCGAAGCGGCTGCTCGTCGTCGGTGCAGGCGTCATCGGGCTGGAGCTCGGGTCGGTGTGGCGGCGGCTCGGCGCGGAGGTGACGGTCGTCGAGTTCCTCGACCGCATCCTGCCGGGCACGGACAGCGAAGTCGCCAAGCAGCTGCAGCGCATCCTCGGCAAGCAGGGCCTGGCGTTCAAGCTCGGGCATAAGGTGACGGGCGTGAAAAGGAACGGCGCTGCGCATACGGTGACGATCGAGCCGTCACAGGGCGGCGAAGCCGAGACGATAGAGGCGGACGTCGTGCTCGTTGCCATCGGACGCGTGCCCTGCACCGACGGCTTGGGGCTCGGGGAGGCGAGCGTCGAGACCGACAAGCGCGGGCGGGTCGTGGTCGATGCGCACTATCAATCGAACGTGCCCGGCATCTACGCCATCGGCGATGTGATCGAAGGCCCGATGCTCGCGCACAAGGCCGAGGAGGAGGGCGTCGCGGTTGCGGAGATTCTCGCTGGACAAGCGGGGCATGTGAACTACGGCGTCATTCCGTCGGTGGTCTATACCGCCCCGGAGGTCGCGAGCGTCGGCAACTCGGAGGACGAGCTGAAGGCGGCGGGCATGGACTATAACGTCGGCAAGTTCCCTTTCACGGCCAACGGGCGCGCGAAGGCGAACCAGCAGACGGAGGGGTTCGTGAAGATTCTCGCCGATGCGAAAACGGACCGCGTGCTGGGCGTGCACATCATCGGCGTCAACGCTTCGGAGCTGATTGCGGAAGGCGCGGTGCTGATGGAGTTCGGCGGCTCGGCCGAGGATCTCGCCCGCACGTGCCACGCGCATCCGACGCTATCGGAGGCGGTGAAGGAAGCCGCGCTCGCCGTCGACAAGCGCGCCATTCATTTTTGATGCGCCTTGCGGCCGGCTCTCCGCAAGGGGAGTCGCAACGCGCGAAGTGAGAGCGGGTGTCGTCCGACGGTTATCGGCATTCGCTGAGGACCGGCGCTCGCGCCGGGGCGTCGTGCGCCCTGGCCGCCGCACCTATTTGGCCACGGTTGTTGCCCGCGGTAGCCAATGCGACGGTCGAAACCGGCTTTCCCGCACGAAGTGCGGTGCAGCGCGCGTTGTGGCAACCTGCATTGGCACTGACGTCTCTGGCGGATGACGCCGCGCGCAACGGGTGTCCAGCTACTCGATCGCGGTGACAGTGTAGCCAGCCTGGCGGAGCAGATCGACAAAGCCATGGTCGCCCGGCAGGTGCAGCGCGCCGATGGCGATGAACGCGCCGCCCTTTTCCAGGAGAGGCTGCGCCACCGTCAGCATCTTCACGTTGCGCTCGTCGAGCAGCTTCTGCTGGAAGCCGGCAAAGGCTTCATCGCCGATGCCCGCCTCGTGCGCGAGGGCGATCTGGAACGGCAGTGCCGCGCTAATCTGGCGCTTCAGATAAAGCTGGACCAGCGTTTCCATCATGTCGTTGGTGCGGTCGGCGAAGCGCAGGCTGGAGCGCAGCATGTCGAGCTGCTGGCGCTCGGGAACGGCGGCGAGGGCTTCGAGCTGCGCGGGAATGGTTTCGAGGCCGACAACGTCGAGGCCGCGCTTCTTGCCGATCTCGGCGATTTTCATGTCGAGGACGCGCGCGCCGCTCTGCACCTTCTCACGCTCGCAGTCGGAGACGGAGAGGATCATGGTGACGATCCACGGCTTGAACAGGGCGGCGAGATCCGCCGGCATGCCGGAGCGGCCGATGATCGACTTCACGGTGTCGAACTCGGAGCTGGAGAGCAGGCCGTCGAGGCGGCGGCCATCGGTGAACATCACGAGCGGTGCGGACTGCGCGATGACGGACGCGGTCGCGGTCTCGGTGAGGTCGGAGACTTCGAGCGCGATGACCTTGGCGTCGTCGAGCGCCTTCGTCACGGCGGGCGAGAGCGTGGTGACGCGCTCGTCGGTGAGGTGAACGGTGCCGAACAGATAGGACGGGGCGTGGCCTTCCTTCTCGATCTTCCAGAGGATGGCGTTCGCATTCCTGGTGGCCGATGCGGCGGCCATGATGCGGTTGTAGGTGGCCTGATCCCTGGCGGCCGTTTCCGCCAGCATGTCGACGCCGCGGCACTGGCCTCCGGCGCCGGCGGTCTCCTTCTCGGCGGCGCTGGCGAAGCTGAACGATGCCGCGATGGCAATGGCGGCGATGGCTTTGACAAGACGGGAACGCATGCGATTTCCCAAGGTTCGGTTGCGTTTGCGGGGCATAGCACCCGCATTTGCACGGCGACCGGCGGAAGAAAAGAGGCAAAATTAGGTCGGGATTTGCGCGCGCTGATCGTCAGCTCCCGGAATATGGGGCTTATGGGCGCGGGTGTGCGGCATCATAAACCGCAAGCAGGCGGTCGCGGTCGACTTCCGTATAGGCCTGCGTCGTCGAAAGCGAGGCGTGGCCGAGCAACTCCTGGATCTGGCGCAAGTCGCCGCCCGCGGAGAGCAAGTGCGTCGCAAACGAGTGGCGCAGCGCGTGGGGCGTTGCGGTTGCCGGAAGGTCGAGCACATCGCGCAGGCGCTGCATCGCGAGCTGGATGATGCGTGGGGAAAGGGGGCCGCCCTTCGCGCCGCGGAAGAGCGGCTCATCGGGCGCCAGCGCATAGGGACAGAGCGTCATGTAGCGCGCCACGGCCTCACGCACGATGGGCAGCACCGGGACGAGACGTTCCTTGCCGCCCTTGCCGGTGATGCGGAGCACGTCGCGGTGCTCGGTCGGGGCGTCTTTCGATGTGAGGCTCAGGGCTTCGGCAATGCGCAGGCCGCAGCCGTAAAGCAGCAGCAACACGGCGGCGTCGCGCGCCGAGACCCAGTCGAGCTCGGCCGTGGCGCCGGGGTCGACCACGTCGGCCGCCTTGGCGACGGTGAGCGGCTTCGGGACGGAGTGCGGCACCTTCGGCATGGCCAGCTGCAGGATGGCGCGGTTCTCGACCAGCTTCTGCGCTTCGAGCCAGCGGAAGAGCTGCCGCAGGGCCGACAGCGTGCGCGCCAGCGAGCGGCTCACCGTGCCGGCGCGACGGCGGGCGGCGAGGAAGCCGCGGAAGGTTTTGAGGTCGATGCGCTGCAGGTCGGCGAGGCAGGGCGCATGGCCGAGCTGGCGGGCGAGGAAGGAAAGAAACTGGCGCACGTCGCGCCCGTAGGCCTCGATGGTCTTCTGCGCATAGCCGCGCCCGTGCTCGAGGTGCGCGAGCCAGGCGCATACCGCCCGGTCGAGATCGGCGCCGAGCGGCAGCTCAAGGGCGGCGCTTTTTTCCTTGATTGTATCCAAGCCGGTGCCCGTTCGTCGTGTGGCCCCGCGGGAGCCACGGCAACCGAATCGACGGTAGCCGATTCGGTTGCCGCAACGGGTTAATCGGAATCATCGGCGTCGGGATTTGCCGACGCTGCGCGCAGGCGCGCTTCCAGCGCGTCGATGCGGTCGAGCAACTGCAGCGCCAGCGCGACGCCGGGGGTATTGACCCCGAGGTCGCTCTGCAGCCGGCGTGCCTTCTCGACGCGCACAATGCTGGTTGCGGAGAAGCGCCATTGCGGGCTGGTGCGCGGGCGCGGCTCGATCACGCCTTCGTCGACGAGCTCCATCACCCACTCGGTGCGGACACGGCAGGTGCGCGTCAGGTCGGCGAGGGTGATTTCTTCCTCGTCGAGCACGATGACGGACGGCTTTTGCTGTTCTGGCATCGCTTAGCCTCCCAGGCCGGCGCGCGGGTTGAACGGAAGCTCGCGCTCCATCTCCTTATAGAGCTCCTTGGCCTTGTCGGTGTCGGCGGGCGGCAGCTCGATTTTCAGAATGGCGTGCATGTCGCCGGGGGGTTTGCCGGGTATGCCCTTGCCCTTGAGACGCATGGTGCGACCCTTCGTCGAGCCCGGCGGTACCTTGAGCATCACGGCGCCTTCGGGTGTCGGCACCTTCACGCTGGCGCCGAGGGCTGCTTCCCAAGGAGCGACGGGCAAATCCAGGTAGACGTCCTTGCCTTCGACGCGGAAATGCGGATCGGGGGCGAAGTCGACCTCGAGATAAAGATCACCCGGCTCGCCCTTGCCGATGCCGGGCGAGCCCTGGCCCGCGAGGCGGATGTGCTGGCCTTCGCGAATGCCCTTCGGAATGGTGACGCTCAGCGTGCGGTTCTTGAGCGCAACGTGGCCGGAGTCGTCCAGTTCCGGCACGCGCAAGGTGATCTCACGCTTGGCGCCGGTATAGGCGTCGCGCAGCGGAATGACGATCTTGGCGTGGTGGTCCTCGCCGGGGGCATGGAACTCGCGGCGCGCAAAGCCGCCGGCGGCACCGCCGCCGCGGGCCCCGCCCGCGCGGGCACGGCCAAACAGTCCTTCGAAGAAATCGGAGAACTGGGACGCGTCGGCGTCGGTATAGCCGCCGCCGGAAAATTCGAAGCCGGCATCCCAGTTCGGCGGCGGGCGGAACTGCTGGCCCTGCTGCCAGTTGGCACCCAGCTCATCGTAGGCGGCGCGCTTTTCGGGGTCCTTCAGAACCTCGTAGGCTTCGCCGGCATCCTTGAACTTCGTCTCGGCGCCCGCTTCCTTATTCACATCGGGATGGTATGTGCGGGCGAGCTTGCGGTAGGCGCGCTTGATGTCGTCCTGACTGGCGCTGCGCTCAACGCCGAGGATCTTGTAGTAGTCCTTGTATTCCATGGGGCGGATGGTTCCCTCAACGCCTTGACGCGGCACGTAGCATAGCGGCCGGCTCTCGATCCCCGGTTAATCTGTGGTATCGGCAAGGAATATTGTCGTCCGCGGACGACGATCAATAGTCGCGGGCATTCGGCCGCCGGTGCCTTTCGAGTGCCGTGCTGGCCGCTTAACTTCCGGGGCTCGTGTTCGCCGACCGGCGGCTTGGGGCTAATGTCACGCTCATGCAAAGTCTGTTCGAGCCCATCGAGAGCGACGCCAGCGCCGCTCAGCCCGGCGCCTGGACGAAGGCGCCCGTGGTGCTCGCGGTCGCGTTGGACCAGACGTACGACTACCTCGTCCCGCCGGGGATCGATATCGAGCCGGGCTGTTTCGTACTGGTGCCGTTCGGCCCGCAGAGCCGCATCGGGGTCGTCTGGGACCGGCCGGTGGGCGAGGACGGCAAGACCGTCGATCCGAAGAAGCTCAAGGCGGTGACTGCGCGGCTCGACGTGCCGCCGCTGCCGGAGATCACGCTGCGCTTTGCCGAGTGGATTGCCAAATATACGCTGAGCCCGCTCGGCATGACGGTGCGCATGATGATGAGCGCGCGCGCGGCGTTCGAGCCGGTGAAGCCGCGCTTCGGCGTTACGTCCGTGGAAGGGGCGCCCGATCCGGGGCGCATGACGCCGGCCCGCAAGCGGGCGCTCGAGATCGCGCGCGACGGGGCGATCCGCGCCAAGGCGGCGCTGGCGCTGGCGGCGGAATGCTCGACGGGCGTGGTCGATGGACTCGTCGCGTCGGGAAACCTCGTCGAGGTGGCAATACCGGAAAAGCGCCCGCCCATTCCCGATCCGCATTATCGCGTGACGGAGTTCATTCCCGAGCAGGCGGCGGCCGTGCACGCGCTGCGCTCGGCGGTGGATGCGGGGAATTTCTCGACCACGCTGCTCGACGGCGTGACGGGATCGGGCAAGACGGAAGTCTATTTCGAGGCGGTGGCGCGGGCGCTGGAGCACGGCAGGCAAGCAGTGATCATGCTGCCGGAGATCGCGCTCACCGATCAGTTCATGCGTCGTTTCGAGGCGCGTTTCGGCTGCATGCCGGTCGAATGGCATTCGGCGCTGTCGGGGCCGGAGCGCGGGCGCGTCTGGCGGCAGGCGGCGACCGGCGAAGCGCGCGTTGTGGTGGGTGCACGCTCGGCGCTGTTCCTGCCGTTCAGCGATCTCGGCCTCATCATCGTCGATGAAGAGCACGATGCGGGCTACAAGCAGGACGACCGCGTACATTACCAGGCGCGCGACATGGCCGTGGTGCGCGGCAATCTCGGCGGCTTCCCGGTGGTGCTGGCGTCGGCGACGCCGTCGATCGAGACGCACGTCAACGCACGTACCGGACGCTACCGCCATGTGGTGCTGCCGGGGCGCTTTTCCGGCGCCTCGCTGCCCGATGTGACGGCGATCGATCTGCGCTGCGATCCGCCGGAGAAGGGCAAGTGGCTTGCGCCGCCGCTCGTCGAGGCGGTCGCGCGTACGCTGGGCGACGGGCAGCAGACGCTGCTGTTCCTCAACCGGCGCGGATACGCCCCGCTCACCCTGTGCCGCTCGTGCGGGCATCGGATCGAATGTCCGCAGTGCACGGCGTGGCTGGTGGAGCACCGCTTCCGCGGGCGGCTGCACTGTCACCATTGCGGGTTTTCCATTCCGCTTCCCGAGAAGTGTCCGAAGTGCTCCGAGCCGGGGGCGCTGGTGGCGTGCGGGCCGGGTGTCGAACGCGTCGCGGAGGAGGTGGCGGAGCGCTTTCCCGATGCGCGCGTGGCGTTGCTATCGTCCGACCTAGTGCCCGGCCTCAGCGAAATGCGCGAGATCATCCGCGACATCGAGGCGGGCGGGATCGATATCGTCATCGGCACGCAGATGGTGGCGAAGGGCCACCACTTTCCGAACCTTGCAACGGTCGGCATCGTCGATGGCGATCTGGGTCTTGCGCAGGGCGCCGATCCGCGCGCGGGCGAGCGCACGTTCCAGCTCCTACATCAGGTGACGGGGCGCGCGGGCCGCGCGCTGGCGGAAGGGCGCGGGTTCGTGCAGACGCACATGCCGGATCATCCTGTGATGGCGGCGATCATTGGCGGCGACCGCGAAGCGTTCCTGGTGCACGAGATCGCCAACCGGCGGAAGGGCCTGCTGCCGCCGTTCGGGCGGCTCGTGGCGCTTGTCGTCGCCGCGCGCGACAAGGAGACCGCGCAGCTCATCGCGCGGGATATCGCGCACCGGGCGCCGCGTTCGGAGAAGATCGAGGTGCTCGGTCCCGCCGAGGCGCCGCTCGCGGTGATCCGCGGGCGCCATCGCTGGCGGCTGCTGGTGAAGGCGCCGCGGGAGATGGACGTGCAGGGTTATTTGCGCGCGTGGATGGCGCAGGTGCCGCCGATGAAGGGCGATGTGCGCGTCACGATCGACATCGATCCGTACAGCTTTCTTTGAGAGTGCCGCGGCGGGGAGCGCTTCCCGTCCGGCAGCGTTATGCGCGCAACGTACGCGGACGATTACGGAACATTCTCCATCAGGGAAGCCACCACCATGACCAGCTGGAAGCCGGACGGCTATAACTCCCTATCCCCTTATCTCATCGTGAACGGCGGGCGGGCGACGCTCGAGTTTCTACGCGCGGCATTCGGCGCGGAGCCGCTGCGCGTGATCGAGCGGCCGGATGGCTCGCTCAAGCATGGCGAAGCACGCATCGACGACACCGTCGTCATGTTCGCAGATGCCGTCGACGGCTGGCCGGCGGTCCCCGCGCACGTGCATCTCTACGTGCCGGATGTCGACGCCGCCTACCGGCGGGCGCTCGCGGCAGGCGGAACGTCTGTCTTGGAGCCGGTGCGCAAGGAGGATCCAGACAAGCGCGGCGGGGTGAAGGATCCGGGCGGCACGACCTGGTGGCTCGCGACACAGGCCGCTTAGGCACCGGCTCGCGGCGACTGGTGTCAAGGCCGGCACAAGCGCCGGCTGGTAGGGCGGAGCTGTCGAAAGCAGAAATTGGGCGAAGACGATGAAAGTCGACGCGGACGCGGTCTATCGGACTGCGGGTCTACACTCCAAACCGGCGCGCGCTTCCTCGGGTGATTTTGCGTCCATGGTGACCTCCGGCGCAGCGTCTCCCGATGGCGCGTCAGCCGGCAAGGGCGGCGGGGCAAGGCCCGAATTCACCCGCATGACACGGCAAGAGCTGTTCGACTGGATGAACGGGCAGATTCTGAGCGGGAACATGTCGCTCGAGGAGAGCACCCCGTTCCTGTCGATGACCGTGAAAGTCTCCGTTGCGTCGGGTCAAACGGTGGACATGGCCACGGACACGGGGCGCATCGACTTCGTCGACCGGGCGCGCCGGGGCATCGCATTCGCCCTTTCCCATTTCGATCGCGAGAATGCGGAGCGGCTGCAAAAGGCTTTGCAGATCATGCAGCGAGCCTAGGGCACGGGCCGTTATCGTTGAACCGCGATGCGCTCCGGCTTCCGATTGGAGCGATGATTCAGCTTTGGCCTGAATAGGCCCAGAGTAATCGTGGTCCAACCGGGCCACATTGCGTGCCCAAAAAATAAAAGGGCCGAACCTTGGGGGGAAAGGTTCGGCCCGGACTGGCGCGAGGGTGGGGGCGCTCAGTCAATATGCTTAGGTATTCAAATGGTGGCGCCGGAGCGCCGTGCAACCACCTGCGCTGGGTGAGGGCGCGGGTGAAACCTGTCGCCGGAGGCGCTTGCTGCCTCCGGCGTCGGAGGCAATGGCCGCTGATGGCTAGCGGCGTCCAGCCTCCGAAGCGATGATGCCGAGCATCAGAGCGGCAGCACCGATGGCGACGTACTTGCCGGTGTTGTTCTTCCGGTGGTGGTAGTGGCGAGCGTAGTAGCGGTCGCGACCGCCGCGATAGCCGCCGTGGTAACCGTGGTTATAATGGTTGCCGTAGCCGTGGCCGTACCCGCGCGGACCCGCGTTGGCGGAGGTCGCGAGGGGCGCGAAGCTGGCGGCCGCGATGGCGAGGGCGGTGAGTGTGGAGGTGAGCTTGCGAGTGATCGTCATTTTTTCTTCCCCTTGGCCAGATGCTGGCCTCTATCCCAGTGCCGGCGTCGTTGCCGGCGATGAAGGGCATTCAATACTTTTCGGGCTGAACCGCCTCTGAAGGGGGCATGCAGCTTACGTTCATCTGGCAAATTGCGTTTTTCGGCCGCCAAATGCGGCATTCGGACATCTGTCCCCCGTTGAAGGGTGGCCCGGTGCATGTTAGAGAACGCGCGCACTTTTCAGGGGTGCCGGGGTCTCGATGCCCGCGGCGTCCTTCTGTGCGGATGAATTTCCTCAAAGCGGGGGAGGGAGCGGACAGGCCTATCTGGCCCTGAGCCCCCGTTATGGCTGCCGGCGAGAGCGTTTCACGTGGCAACGGACAATCAGATGACGTCAGGTGTTGCGGGGCGCTATGCCTCGGCGCTTTTTGAATTGGCACGCGAGCACGACGAGCTCGACGGCGTCGATGCGGATCTTTCGAAATTCCAGGCAATGCTCGATCAGAGCGATGATCTGAAGCGCCTGGTGCACAGCCCGGCCTTCGCCGCCGAGGATCAGGAGCGCGCCATGAAGGCGGTGCTCGACTGGGCATCCGTCGGCGCGACGACGAGCAACTTCCTCAAAGTGGTGGCGCGCAACCGGCGCCTGGCCGCCGCGGAGGACATGATCAAGAATTTCCGCCAGCAGCTCGCCCTTCACCGCGGCGAGATGACGGCCGAAGTGCAGTCGGCAGTCGAGCTCAGCGATGAGCAGCTCGCCGCACTGAAGAACACGCTGAAGGCGTCCTACGGCAAGGACGTGCGGCTCGATGCCAAGGTCGACCCCTCGCTGCTCGGCGGCCTGGTGGTCAAGGTCGGCAGCCGCATGTTCGATTCATCGCTGCGGACGAAGCTCAACAATCTAAAGGTCGTGCTGAAGGGCACTGCTTGATCGGGGGACGCGCCGCGGGCTCTCCTGCGGCTGTTCCCGGCAAGACTGCCCGGCGCCGCCGGCGCCAGCACGTAACGGAAATGCGCTGTAAGGGAAGAGGCAAGTGATGGACATCCGGGCCGCAGAGATCTCCTCGATCCTCAAGGACC
>Ga0182749_1001559_pt1 | contig 17815 bp, 14 predicted proteins | sample eDN3rd37CKraftMG_FD_128875 | JGI IMG/M metagenome (GOLD analysis project Ga0182749, IMG submission 128875) | Enriched Miracle-Growth compost microbial communities from Emeryville, California, USA - eDNA 3rd pass 37_C Kraft MG (version 2) (version 2) ...
CTACCGGGCCAGGCTCGGTGCGGTCGGCGGCGAGGGGGCGTACACCTTCGCGGTGACGAGCGGCACGCTCCCGAAGGGGCTGACCCTCGACCCCGCGACAGGTGAGCTGAGCGGCACGCCCTCGTCCACCGACCGGACGACCTTCACCGTGACCGTCACCGACGCGACGGGTCGCACCGGCCTCCGGGAGTACACCCTCGGCGTGCCGCCCGTCGTCGTGCCTCCCGCTCCCGCCCCGACGACGACGCTCGTGACCGCGACGTCGCGGACGGCCCTGGGGGCGCGGGGGACCACGACGGTGAGGGTGCGCGCCACCGTGCGCCAGCGTGACGGCGTCGCCGTCAAGACTGGGACGGTCCGGTTCACGGCCGACGGACGGCACGTGGACGTGCCCGTGCGCGCCGGCGCGGCCGGCGCGCTCCTCACGATCGGCTCCGCAGGCGCGGTGGCCGTGCGCGCGCAGTACCTCGGGACGGCTGCTGCCGCCCCGTCGTCCGCGGCGACGACGGTGACGGTGGCGAAGGCCGGCGTCAAGGTCAAGGCCGCCAGGAAGAAGCTCCGCAAGGCGCTCGCCAAGGCGATCCGCAAGGGCGCCAAGGTCGTCAAGCTCCCCGTGACGGTGAAGATCGCGGGGGAGAAGGCGTTCGCGCCGGTGAAGGTGCGGGTGAAGGGCAAGGGCCTGAAGGCGAAGACCTTCTCGGTGACGAGGAGCAAGAACGTGCTGAAGGTTCGCCTCACCGCGGCGGGACGCAAGCACCTGAAGAAGTTCGTGGTCCGCGTCGCCGTGCAGGGCACGGCCAAGGTACGCCACGAGACGGCGAAGAACTCCATCAGCAACGTGCGCTGACCGCGCGGGCCGTTCGCCGGGCAGACGGGGACCGCGGTTCGACCGCGGTCCCCGTCTGCCGTGCTGGGCGAGGCGAACCTGGCAGCCCCGACCGCTGATGCGACAAAAGTCAACAGCAGTTGACACGAGTCAACGGATACATAGGCTGGGTTCACCCAGGAGGGGACATCGTCCCCACTGCTCACCGCCGAGCGACCGAACGAAGGATCAACGATGTTCCTTGGAGCACGAGCCGAACGACCCGCTGTGCCGTCCCTCTCCCCGTCCTCGCCGACGCGCCGCGGCTCCCGCGGCCTCGCGGTGCTCGCGACCTTCGGCGCCGCCGTCGCGCTCGCCGTGACACCGGCTCTCGCCGGTCCGGCGCAGGCCGCTGACGCCTCGGTCGCGCCCCAGGCGACGTTCGAGTGGCCCACGCCGTCGAACGGCTACCCGGAGTGGAACAACAACATCGGGATCTACCAGGTCAACGCGGAGCCCGCCCACGCCACGCTCATGCCCTACGAGTCGACGGCCAGGGCGATCGCCGCGGACCGCACCGACTCCGCCTACCGCCAGAGCCTCGACGGCGACTGGAAGTTCCGCTACTCCGAGAACCCGGCCGGCGCGGTGGACGGCTTCGCGGCGACGTCCTTCGACGACTCCGGCTGGGAGAGCATCCCTGTGCCGTCGAACTGGGAGATGTCCGGTCATGGCAATCCCATCTACGTGAACATCACCTACCCGTGGTGGGGCAAGAACGGGAACTACGAGGAGGCGCAGCCTCCCTACGCCCCGACCCTCGTGAACCCGGTCGGCCAGTACCGCCGCACCTTCACGGTGCCCGAGGACTGGGACGGCCGCGAGACCTTCGTGCACCTCGAGGGCGTGAAGTCCGCCTACTACCTGTGGATCAACGGCGTGAAGATCGGCTACGCCGAGGACAGCTGGGACGACCACGAGTTCGACATCAGCCCGTACCTGGTCCCGGGCCAGAACCAGGTCGCCGTCGAGGTGTACAAGTACTCCGACGGCGCCTGGATGGAGGACCAGGACATGATCCGCCTCGGCGGCATCTTCCGGTCCGTCTACCTGATGTCCACGCCGAAGGTCCACCTGCGGGACTTCTTCGTCAAGACCCCGCTGCGCGACGAGTACACGCAGGGCGACCTGCAGCTCACGGCCTCGGTGCGGAACTACGGCGCCGCAGTCAGCGGCAGCTACACGGTCTCGACCCAGCTCTACGACGCGGACGGCCGGCCGGTATGGTCCAAGCCGATGACGCAGCAGCTCGACATGGGCGCCACCGCGCCCGGCACCGACGCCACCGTCTCGGCGGCGAAGGGTGTGGACCACCCCGCGCTGTGGTCGGCCGAGCACCCGAACCTCTACACCGCGGTCATGGAGCTGAAGGACCCGCAGGGCCAGGTCATCGAGACCGAGTCCACCCGGGTCGGCTTCCGTGAGCTGTCGAACAGCGACCACATCCTGAAGATCAACGGGCAGCCGATCAAGGTCCGCGGCACCAACCGGCACGAGATCGACCCGGTCGATGGCATGGCGCTGACCGAGGCCGACATGGTCCGTGACATCACGACCCTCAAGCGGCTGGGGATCAACGCCGTGCGCACCTCGCACTACCCGAACAGCCCGCGCTGGTACGAGCTGGCGGACGAGTACGGCCTGTACGTGCTGGACGAGACCAACCTCGAGACCCACGGCATCCGCGACAGCTACCCCGGCTCGAACGCCGCCTGGACCGCGCCGGTGGTCGACCGGTCCCAGCGCATGGTGATCCGTGACAAGAGCCACCCGTCGGTCATCATCTGGTCGCTGGGCAACGAGGCGGGGTCGGGGAGCAACTTCGTCGCCCAGTACAACTGGATCAAGTCCTACGACAGCACGCGCATCGTGCAGTACGAGGGCAATGACCAGGCGACGGACAGCGACCTGCAGTCGAACATGTACGCGAACCCGTCGACCATGAGGTCGAGGGCGGAGAACTCCGACCCCCGCCAGTTCATCGAGATCGAGTACGCCCACTCGATGGGCAACTCGACCGGGAACCTCAAGGAGTACTGGGACCTGATCCGCGCGTACCCCAAGCTGCTCGGCGGCTTCCTGTGGGACTTCGCCGACCAGGCCACCTACGAGCCCATCCCCGGCACCCGCACCGTCACCGAGACCGGGCCGAGCGCGCTGAGCGCGACCCTCGGGCAGTCCGCCTCCTTCGACGCCGCCACCGGACTGACCGGCGGGGCGGGGTTCGGCGGGGCCTCCGACCTCGACCTGACCGACTCGTTCTCGCTCGAGGCGAGCTTCACCCCGAGCAGCACGTCCGGTGATCAGCCGGTCGTCGGCAAGGCCGACAAGCAGGGGATGCTCAAGATCACCAACGGCAAGCTCGAGTTCTTCGTCTACGTGGGCAGCAACACGTGGAAGTCGACGAGCTGGACCCTGCCGACCAGCGGCTGGACCGGCACCGAGCACCACGCGGTCGGCGTCTTCGACAACGCGGCCGACGAGCTCCGCCTCTACGTGGACGGGTCGCTGCGAGGGACGACCACGGGCATCACCGGCACCCCGGCGAGCAGCAGCGCGATCTTCTCGGTCGGCTTCGACTCCGTCACGCCCTCCCGGGTGCTCTCCGGCCCGGTGCGCGTCGCGCGCGCCTACAGCCGTGCGCTCACGGCCGCCGAGGCGACCGCGGCGGAGGGCCCGACGTCGGACGCGAGCCTGGTCTTCGACCTCGACGCCGCGACGGCCACGTACGCGGACACCCCGCCCGCCCACCCCGGCACGTACCTGGCCTACGGCGGCGACTGGGGCGACAGCCCGAACGACGGCAACTTCTCCGGTGACGGCATCGTCACCGCTGACCGCCAGGAGACGGCGAAGTCCGCGCAGGTCAAGCAGATCTACCAGACGATCAACACGACTGCGGGCGAGGGCCTCGGCGATGTGACGATCACCAACGAGAACCTCTTCACGAACGTCGACGAGTACCAGGCCGACTGGAGCCTCGTCGCGGACGGCAAGGTCGTCCAGCACGGCACGCTCCCGGACGGCGTGGTCGACATCGCGCCGCAGACCTCGAAGACGGTGCGCATCCCGTTCACGACGCCGACCGACGTCGCGCCGGGCAGCGAGTACTTCGTCCAGCTCTCCTTCCGGCTCAAGCACCCCACGTCGTGGGCCGACGCCGGCTACCAGGTCGCCAAGGACCAGGTGGCGGTCGACCTCGACGCACCCGACGTCAGCCCGGTGCCGCTGAGCGCGGTCGCGCCGCTCGCGGTCGACCAGTCGGACGACGCGGCGGTCACGGTCACGGGACAGGACTTCAGCGTGACGGTCGACAAGACCACCGGCACGCTGTCGCACTTCGTCTCGAAGGGCACCGAGCTCGTGTCCTCCGGTCCGGCGCCCAGCTTCTGGCGCGCCCCGACCGACAACGACAACGGCAACGGCATGCCGTCCACCGCGGCGACGTGGCGGCAGGCGGGCACGAACCGCACCGTCACGTCGGTGACCACCGAGAACGTGGGCGACCAGGCGGTCAGGGTGACCGTGGAGGGCACGCTGCCGACGTCCACGACCTCCGGCTACTCGACCACGTACACGATCTTCGGCAACGGCGAGATCAAGGTCGACAACACCCTGCACCCGGGGGCGTCGTCCCTGCCGTACATCCCGGAGGTCGGCACCCTGCTCACCCTGCCGTCGTCGCTCACGCACGTGGACTACTACGGCCGGGGTCCGGACGAGAACTACGTCGACCGCGCCGACAGCACTCTCGTGGGCCGCTACTCGGCGACCGTGGGCGAGATGGGGGACACCAACCTGCGCCCGCAGGAGCAGGGCCAGCGCACCGACGTGCGCTGGGTCGCCCTGACGAACGACCAGGGCACGGGCCTGCTGGCGACCGGTGAGCCGCTGATCCAGTTCAACGCCTCGCACTTCACCCCGGAGGACCTGTCGCAGGGGGTCGGGCACGCCTACGAGCTGACACCGCGCTCCGAGGTCGTGCTGCGGCTCTCGCTGCGCCAGATGGGCGTGGGCGGTGACGACAGCTGGGGCGCCCAGGTCCACGACGCGTACAAGAACTTCGCGGACCAGGACTACGCCTACACCTACCGGCTCCGTCCGCTCACGGACGTCGCCGACGCTGCGGACCTGTGGCACTCGCCGACCTCGACCGACGTCGTCGCGCCGAGCGCCTCGGCGAGCGTGACGGCGGTCGCGGCGGGCAACTGGCTCGAGGTGACCGGTGCGGGCTTCCGGGCCGGTGAGAAGGTCGCCGTGCGGCTCGACGCCGCGGGAACGGCGATCGCCCAGCTCGTCGCCGACTCGCGCGGCGAGGTCTCGGGTCAGGTCACGGTCCCGGTGACGACCAAGGTCGGCGCGCACACGCTGCAGCTGGTCGGGGCGTCCTCCGGCGTCACGGCCACGACGGCGCCGGTGTCGGTGACCGCCGCGCCGGCGGTCAGCCCCTCGGTCGCGGTCTCCGTCCCCGGCTCCGTACGGGTGGGCGACCGCGTCAAGGCGACCGTCCGGGTCGCGGCGCCGGGCGCGGCAGCACCGGTCTCGGGCACGGTGAACGTGTTCGCCGACGGTCGGCGCGTCGCCTCGTCGGCGATCGGCGCCACCGGGACGGTCACGGTCACGCTGCCGGCGCGGACCTCGACGGGCGCGGTGCGGATCAGCGCCGCCTACTCCGGGAACGCCGCCGTCAGGGCCGGGTCCTCGCGCGTCGTCACGCTCATGGTCACCAAGGCCGCGGCGAAGGTGAAGATCAAGGCGGTGAAGAAGAAGGTGCGCCGTGGGGCGAAGGCGAAGATCCGGGTCCGGGTGAAGGTCCCCGCCGGCGTGAGCGCCAAGGGCAAGGCCGTCGTGCTCGACCGTGGCCACAAGGTCGCCGTCGTGAAGGTCCCGAAGAAGGGCACGAAGACGATCAAGGTGCGCCTGTCGAAGAAGCTCGGCACGCACAAGGTGGTCGTCAGGTACCGCGGCAACGCCGACGTGGCGAAGGCCGAGGGAAAGGTGAAGGTGAAGGTCCGGCGGTGAGCGCCGGCCGGACCCGGTGAGGGCGGGCGGGCCCTGCGGTGCCTCGCGCACCGCGGGGCCCGCCCGCTGTCGCACGCACCCACTACGCTGAACGCATGACCTCCGCCTCCGCCCTCCCGAGCGTCCCCCGAGCGGGGACGGAGGCCACGACGCGGGGCGTCTTCATCTCCTTCGAGGGCGGTGACGGCACCGGCAAGTCCACCCAGGTCGGCCTCCTCGCCGAGGCGCTGCGCACCGCCACGGGCCGCGAGGTGGTCACCACGCGCGAGCCGGGGGGCACCCCGCTGGGCGCCGCGCTGCGCGAGCTGCTGCTGCACGGGGAGGACATGTCCCCGCGTGCCGAGGCGCTCGTCTACGCCGCCGACCGCGCCCACCACGTGGCCACGCTCGTGCGTCCCGCGCTGGCACGTGGGGCCGTCGTCGTCACCGACCGCTACCTCGACTCCTCCGTCGCCTACCAGGCCGGCGGGCGCGAGCTCGCGGCGGCGGAGGTCGAAGGGCTCTCCCGGTGGGCCACCGACGGGCTGCTGCCCGACCTCACGATCCTGCTCGACCTCGACCCCGTCGCCGCTGCCGCGCGGCTGACCGGGTCCCCGGACCGCCTCGAACGGGCGGGGGACGCCTTCCACCGGAGGGTGCGCGAGGCCTTCCTCGCCCGAGCCGAGGCCGAGCCCCAGCGGTGGTGCGTCGTCGACGCCGCTCAGGCGCCGGAGGGCGTGGCGCGCGAGGCGGCCGCCGCCGTCGAGCAGCGGCTGGGCCTGCGCCTCGGGGCCGTGAGCCCGGGAACGCCCGCGCAGGTCTCGCAGGAGCACCCGTGAGCGACGTGTGGACCGGGCTGGTCGGCCAGGAGCAGGCGGTGCGCACGCTGCGCACCGCTGTGGAGCAGCCCTCGGCCATGACGCACGCATGGCTCATCACCGGGCCCCCGGGCTCCGGCCGCTCGAACGCGGCGCGCTCCTTCGCTGCGGCGCTGCTGTGCGCCGACGGCGGGTGCGGGCACTGCCACGAGTGCCGCACGACGCTCGCGGGGACCCACCCGGACGTCACGGTCCTGGCGACCGACAAGGTGACGATCAGCATCGAGGAGGTGCGTGGCCTGCTCCAGGTGGCGGCGCGCTCCCCGGGCGAGGGCGCGTGGCGCGTGATCATCGTCGAGGACGCGGACCGCATGGTCGAGCGCACCACGAACGTGCTGCTCAAGGCGATCGAGGAGCCCGCGCCGCGCACCGTGTGGCTGCTGTGCGCGCCGAGCCCGCAGGACGTGCTCGTCACCATCCGCTCGCGCTGCCGCCCGGTCGTGCTGCGCGTGCCGCCCGCGGAGGCGGTCGCCGACCTGCTCGTCGAGTCCGACGGCGTCGATCGCGACGTCGCGCTGGCGTGCGCCCGCGCGGCCCAGAGCCACGTGGGCCTGGCCCGCAGGCTCGCCCGCGACCCCGAGGCACGGGACCGCCGGGGCCGCATCCTGACCCTCGCGGGAAGCATCCGTGGCGTGGGTGACGCGGTGCTCGCAGCCGCCGAGGTCGTCGAGACCGCCCAGGCGGAGGCGAACGCCGAGTCGGGGGAGCGCGACGCCGCGGAACGCCGTCGGCTGCTGACCTCCCTGGGGGCCGCTGACCTGGCGACCCTGCCGCCCGCGGTCCGCAGCCAGGTGCGCCAGCTCGAGGAGGACCAGAAGCGCCGGGCCCGCCGCCGCCAGCTCGACGTCGTCGACCGGACGCTGCTCGACGTCGCCGGGCTGTTCCGGGACGTCCTCGTCACCCAGCTCGGGGCGAGCGTCGAGCTCGTCAACACCGCGCACGCCGACCTGGTGCGGTCCCTCGCCGCCGGCTCGACCCCCGAGCAGACGCTGCGCCGGCTCGACGCCGTCGCCGTGGCGCGTGGCCGGCTGGCGGGCAACGTCACCCCCTTGCTCGCCGTCGAGGCACTCATGGTGGACCTGCGCCCCCAGGGATGACCCGCTGCGGGTCCGGGGCGTGCCCCGGCATCCGATACGGTGAGTCCTGTGATCCGCCGACCCGCCGCGCGCCGCTGCGCGGCAGCGTTCGTGACGGCCGTCGTGCTGCTCCTGGGCACCGGCGGCTGCGGGCAGCCCACGGTCACCAAGGAGCAGGTGGCGATCCACCCGCACACCGGCGTCTCGACGAGCAAGAGCCGGGTGCCGGCGGGCACCGCGAAGCGGACGAAGGCGCCCAAGGGCTTCGGCTCGTACTACCGGCAGAACGTGGCATGGCGGCACTGCGACATGACCTTCGAGTGCGCGACCGTCAGCGCGCCGATGGACTGGTCCGACCCGTCGAGCCCGCCCGTCCGGCTCGCCCTCGAACGATCGGCGGCGCGCGGCGACCGGGTCGGCTCGCTCCTGGTCGACCCGGGAGGTCCGGGGGCGTCGGGCACCGAGTTCGTGCAGCACGCCTCCTACCTGTTCGGCAACGAGGTGCTCTCCGCGTACGACCTCGTGGGTTTCGACCCCCGCGGCGTGGGTCGTTCGAGCGCGGTCTCCTGCTACGACGACGCCCAGTGGGACCGATTCACCGCGGAGTCGTTCGCCGCCACGCCCGAGGGCCTGGAGCGCACCGAGGCCTCCTACGCCGCGCTCGGTGCGGCGTGCGCGGCGCGCACCGGCGAGCTGCTGAGCCACGTCGACACGGTCAGCGCGGCGCGCGACCTCGACATGCTCCGTGCCGTGCTCGGAGACGCCCGGCTGCACTACCTGGGCTTCTCCTACGGCACGCAGCTCGGCAGCACCTACGCGGCCCTGTTCCCCGGCAACGTGGGGCGGATGGTGCTCGACGGCGCGATCGACCCGACGCTGACGGCCGCGGAGCAGGTGCTGGGCCAGGCGGCAGGGTTCGAGCAGGCGGTGCGGTCCTACGTCGCGGACTGCCAGGAGGCGTCCGACTGCCCGCTGTCGGGCGATGTCGAGGGCGGCACCCGGCAGATCGCCGAGCTGCTCGACGACCTGCTCGCCCACCCGATGCCCACGGGCGACCCGGCCCGTCCGCTGACGCAGAGCCTCGGGGTGTACGGCATCATCTACCCGCTGTATTCGCAGTCGCTGTGGCCGGCGCTCACGAGCGCCCTCGACGCTGCGCTCCACGGGGACGGCAGCGGGCTGCTCGACAACGCCGACTCCTACAACTCGCGCGGCACGGACGGGGTGTACACGGACAACTCCGGCCCCGCCTTCGTCGCGATCTCCTGTCAGGACGCGCGGGAGTCGAGCGACCCGGCGGCGATGGCTGCCGAGGCCGACGACCTGGGGCGGGTGGCGCCGACGCTCGGCCGGTTCATGGCCTACGGCGGGCTCGCCTGCAAGCACTGGCCGGCGCCCCTGGTGCCGCTGGAGGCGGACCTGGCAGCGCCCGGAGCACCGCCGATCGTCGTGGTCGGCACCACGGGCGACCCGGCCACCCCGTACTCCTGGGCGCAAGGCCTGGCGCACACCCTCGACTCCGGAGTCCTCGTCACCTACGACGGCGAGGGCCACACGGCCTACGGCTCGTCCAACGACTGCGTGCTCGACGCCGTCGACCACTACCTCGTGAACGGCATCGTCCCCGCCGACGGCACCCTCTGCTGACCCCCTGCCGCCCTCCCACCGGTCGATCGAGCCCCCTCTGCCGCCCTCCCCGCCGGTCGAGCAGCGAGCGCCAGCGAGCGTATCGAGACCAGCCCTCACTCACCCCAGCACCCGGCCCGACTCCTCGCCGAAACATCCCCGCAACCTGCACCCCCTAGCGTCGGTGCATGACGACAGTTCTCGAGAGCACCCTTCCCGACAGCCTCGTCGGCCGCAGCGTCCTCGCCCTCCCCGCGAGCAAGGACGTCTTCGCGCTCGCGGCGGCGCGCTTCCCCGACGCCGCGTGGCAGATCGACCCGCAGGAGGCAGCTGCGCGCTCGACGCCCGTGCGCGGTTCGGGTGGCGCGCGGTTCCGCGGCGTCCAGACCGCGGTCGAGCCGGTGCACCCCGAGCTCGCGCTCGAGCCGGGCCTCGTGCTCACCGGCCCCTTCTCGTGCCACGCACGTGACGCCCAGGCCCTCGGCCTCCTCGCGGTCGAGCACGACCTGTACGTCTTCCCCGAACCCCAGGTCACCGCCCACGTCGGCGAGCTGCGGGCCTGGGCGATCATCGCCGCGAAGCACTCGTGGGGCGCGCTCCTCGAGCCGGACGGCGAGGTGCTGCGCCCGGACCCGGAGGAGAACATCGCGCTGCGGCTCTTCTCCCCGGACCCGCAGCCGCTCGACGTCGTGCTCGAACGGGTGCGCCAGGCCCTGCCCTCCGCGCGGGTGCGCGAGAAGGAGAGCGGCGAGCAGGCGATCGTCGCCACGCTCGAGTACGACGGCTCCGTCCTGCTGCGGGCTGGCCGCGCGGCGACGGCCGCGCCGACCGCCCTGAAGACCGTCGACTGGCGCGACTACGGTCCGCACGTCTACACGGTCGAGTGGCTGCCCCCGGCAGACCTCGCGGCCGGCGAGCCCGCCCCGCTCTACGTCATCGCCCGCCAGCGGGCCGCCCTCGTCATCGCCCGGGCCATGACCCTGCTCCAGAGGTCCCTCACCGGCACCGTCCTGGACGACGACGACGTGATCGTCACCGAGCAGGACCTCGCCGACCGGGTGCTGGGGCGCCGGAGGGTGTGAGGCGTGGTCAGCGCTGCAACGACGAAGGCCCGGAACCTGTGAGGTTCCGGGCCTTCGGGCCTGAGCCGCCTATCAGAATCGAACTGATGAACTTCTCAGTCGTCAATCGCAGTTTGCACTGATATGCGGTGGGTTCGCAATAGTGCGTCTGACCCGGGAGTACGCGGCTGGGCGTGGTCTCACCGCTGCGCGTCAGATCGCATCGTCTGGCGTTGAAAGCGGTGGGTATTCGGTGGGTTCAGACGAAGGTGCCCCTACCACTCCTTGTTGTCTCCGAGACGGCGATCGGGATGCCAGGGCCAACGAGCACGCGCACATGATCCGAACCGCTCAACCCGAACGGCTGGAGTACTGGCTCCCCGGCCTTGATCGCGGCCTCGAGCGACTCGGTGATGATCTCCGCAGCAGTGTCCGCTGAGATCACGATGTCGAACGTGCTTCCTGCGTAGTGCAACTTGGTAGCCATGCTTTCTCCGTCCGTCGTGCAGGCCCGTTGCCCGCGATGTCTGGAGGTTACTGCGGGGGTGTGACACGGGTCACGACCCGGATCGCCGGTAGCGTGCCTCAGATCGCGCGGACCTGAGCTCGATGCGGTAGGGGTCGGCGACGTGCGGCGCTTCGGTGCGCCGGCGCTTCCAGTCGGCGAGGGCCTGGGGCTGGATGCGCCAGGGGCCTCCGGGTGAGGTGCGGTAGCCGACGAGATCGCCGGACCGCAGGTACTCCATGACGGTCCAGTAGGAGAGCTGCGTGTCGGCGGCGACGTCGTGCGGGGTCAGGTCGGTCATCCCTTGACGGTAGCGAGCACCTGTGACGTCACCCGCGCCGAGCGGTCTTGAGGAGCTGGTTGAGCATGCCTGTGTGGATCGGATCGTCGCTGGGTGCGCGGGTCAGGACTTGCGTCGGCGAGATCTCTCGGTACGCCGGACGCGCATGGGGTCGATGGCGTGCTGGTCGAGAAATATGCGGACATCATCTTCGGTGAACCGCACGCGCCGACCGTAGATCCGATGCGGGATCTGGTGCGTGTTGCGCCGGACCCAGTCCTCGGACATGTTGATGCGCGCGGCAAACCAGGCGATGTCATGGGCCGCTGCAGTTGGTTCCGGCTCGACCTCTGATTTCGGTGAGTCTCTGCGAGGGTTCCAATCGCTCAGAGACTCGACGTAGCGCAGGTACTCGGACTCGAGGACGCGGGGTTTGCCGTTGACGTTGAGCGCTGCGAGCTTGCTGTCGGTCACGAGCTGGGAGACGGTGTCGGGGCTCTTGCCCAGGAGGTCGCCCACCTGCTGATAGGTCAGGAGCCGGGGGAGCTGGCTTTCGGTCACGGGTCGAGGCTAGCCGTGTTGCTTTGGGACCCCTGGCTCGCGAGCTGGCTGTGACGCCTCGGCTGATCACGCTGTGGCAGGAGTGCCTGGATTCGCAGAGGCGGACTGCGTAGGGCTCAAGTCGAAGCCCCCGCGGTCCGATGCCCTCCCCATGGGTTGCCTCGGAATCTTCCTCTGGGCTGTCGTGCTGGTCATCGCTGCACTCGTCGCGCAGATCCCCTACGCCGGCCCCTGGATCGCCCTCGCGATGATCGGCGGAGCGATCTGGTTCCAGATCTCGGTGTCGAAGGTCAAGCAGGAAGACGTCGACAGGTACCTCGAACAGAAGCGCTCTGCGCAGACGTCAGCCCGGACGCACGCCGCCCCTTGGGGAGTCTCTCCTTCCGAACCCGAGCACCATCCCAACCCGCCGGTCGGGACCGCGGTTGAGCCTTGGTCGACGAAGAGGTCGCGCGGTGAGGTCGCGGGGGAGGCGTATCGCCCCGAGGCGTTCCGCAAGATCTTCCGAGGAGTGCGGATCAGTACGTACGAGGGCGCAGAGATGCACCTGCCAGCCGCTCTCGCCGACGACTCGGCAAACCCCTACGACTCGAATGCCGTCTCTGTGTGGGTCGCTGGTCAGCACGTGGGATACCTCGACCGCGATACCGCTGCCGAGTATCACGAGACGGTCGCGGGCATGGCGCGGCTCGGCCAGTACATCGAGGTTCCGGCCCGCATCTGGGCCAGCTCGGCCGGGCGTCGCCTCAACGCGCGTGTGACGCTCTCCCTCCCGGACGTCGACGGCATCTCACCGTCGAACGCACTGCCTGACGACCCGCACGTGATCATCCCTCCCGGGAGCACGATTCAGGTCACGAAAGAAGAGGACCACATGGACGTGCTCGCGAAGATCGTCGAGCACGTCCCGCAGGTGCACGTGGCTGCGACGCTTCGCGCGATCCACGAGATCCGCCCCCGGTCTGCTGTGGAGACGGTCGAGATCAGCATCGACGGCGAGCGGGTCGGCATCCTCACGCCAACGCAGGCTGCCAACATGCTGCCGCTTGTGAAGTTCTTCGAGGAGAGGGCGCTCGTGCCCGTGTGTCGCGCGGTCGTGAAGGGCAGCCCGCTCAAGGCTGACGTGACGCTCGATGTCGTGAAGTCTCAGGATGCTGATCGTGCTTGGCTCGGCTCGTTCGGCAACCCTGTTCCAGCCGCGCCGAAGGTGGCACGAGCCGAATATGAGTGGGACGAGGACTGACCCCCGCACCCTCGCCATCGAGCTGGACGTGGCGCCGTGGGTCGTCGAAGCCTTCCAGCGCGAGGCGGACGCCGGCCGCTCGTGGACGCGGGTGGCGTAGGGCTCAAGGTCGCGCTGCACGTGACCGATCCAACAAGCACGGTTCGCGATGATGCGGAACGATCGGTGACGAGCGATGGTTGTAGAAAATGAGTGAAGATCCAGGCAGCAACGAAGAAGCCGCTGGCTGCGGCGGGGATCGGCGGATAGCATGAGCGTCCCCGGCTTCACGCGTGCAGGCTTGCTCCCTCTAGGCCGCTTTGCCTGCTCGATCGACGAGTTCGAATCGTGCTTTGTTCTTGATCCACAATTCTCAGCATCTAACACCCGGACAGAAATATTCGGTGACTTCTTGTCAGCCATAGGACTCGTCCAGGAGATCAAGACGGGAATGATTGAGAGCATATGGGTTGGAGGTGGATTTGCTTCCAGCTCGCTCGATCCTAGCGACATCGATGCGACATTCATACTATCGCAAGATGTCTATGAGGCGCTTGATTCTGTGGCGTCGACGCGGATAAAGACTATGCTCAAGCATGACGGATTCAAGACGTTCGGGCTCAAGGTGGACGGTTTTATGTGCGTTCGCAAGAAGTTCGCCAATCCATGGATGCCCGATAGCACGGTGAGGGAGAACGCTCAGCCAGATCTGAGCATCCGAGGGGCGTGGGATGATTGGTGGAGTCGGCACCGCGTGTACGGCAAGCCTGAAGAGCGGCCCAAGATAGAAGATGCAGAGCCACGACGAGGATACGTAGAGGTGATGTTCGATGCCTAAGACGCCCCCTTCTCGTCATCCTAGAGATCTGCTGATGCGGCTGGATGGCCTAGTCAAGGAGGATCCAGCCAGGGGCGCATTTACGGTAGAAGATCTCTCCGCGCGAATGTTCTCTCGGAGGTTCGGGGGGGCGTTTGAATTTGTGCAGGCGAGATTCACGGGCGCCCTTCCGAGCGCGCATTCGATCCCGGTCCGCGGATCCACCACGATTCTTAACTCTCTACAGGAGACCATTTCGGAGGTGGGTGCGGTCATTGCAGGCGTGTCGCCGAAGCGTGGGCCGTTGCCCGCGAGGGTGGTGGCGGAGACCGAGCTTAATCTTTCCCCGCGAGTGAGGCCGGGATCGGTGATATTCGTAATGACTCCCGCGGTTGATGAATCGCTCTTCGGACGTCCGCAGTTGTTGAATGATTCACTCCAGCAGATATTCACGCTATTCGATCTTGTCGAGAGGCCAGAGTCAACCCATCTCCTGGGCGGCGATGTGGTCGGAACCCTGCGGACATTCGGCCCTCGCGCCGCACGCCATCTAGTAAAATTCGCGAGTTCGCTAAACGAGCTAGGTCTGAACGTTGACCTCGGATTTTCGAATGAAGATTCCAGCATGCGAGAGTCTAGAGTCAGTCGATCTGGCGCGCGCCACTTGAAGAGCCTGGCTAAGGACGCCACAAAGCGGACGGTCGAAACTGTGCTCACCGGGGAGGTACACAACCTTGGCACCGACCATCTATACAAAATCGACACAGACGATCGTGGGCGCGTTTCAGTTAGGGGCGACGATGGCATCACCGACATTCTGCAGAAGGCGTTCCGTAAGTCACGTGTCGTGGTCGATGTTAGCGAGACTGAATCCGTGAATGTCGCCACGGGAAAGGCCACTTCGACGTTCAAGGCCAAATCAGCAAGAATCGTTGCCGAATAAGCCCTGGCGTGTCCGACCAGGAGGCTTGTCGCACCCCCGCCCTACCCTGGCCGCATGATCACCACGCCGGCCAACCACGAGATGCCCGACGGCTCCAGCCCGGTCCGCCCCCCAGGGCAACATCGCCGTGCTCGCGCGCGTGGTGCTGCCTGACGGCACCTTCTGGGAGCCGGCACGCGCTATCCGGTGGAACGCCACGCACGTGATGGTCATGTGGCGGCCGGACGCGACTGAGCCCTACGAGAAGATCCTGTGGCTCCGCAACAAGGAGGACGCCACCCGGAGGCTCGCGCGCTGACCGACACAGGGTGGGCCATGCTCGACCTCGAGGGAGAACTGTGGCGGTACGGAGCCGAGAAGGAGAAGGCGCTCGCCGAGCGCTTCGACCTCGAGCCCACCCGGTACCGCCAGCAGCTCGCGGCGCTGATCCGGCGGCCCGAGGCGATGGAGTACGCGCCGGTCGTCGTGGGGCGGCTGCGGCGGACGGTGGGGCTCTAGGCGGGATGGAAGTCGATGGCCCACCTGATGGCCCACCTGCCGGAGGCGACCAGAAACAACAGAAGCCCGGAACCGTTGAGGTTCCGGGCTTCCTGGTTGAGCCGCCTATCAGAATCGAACTGATGACCTTCTCATTACGAGTGAGACGCTCTACCGACTGAGCTAAGGCGGCGCACCGCCCGCCGGGGTCCCGGCGATCGGTCGGCCCTACTGTACAGAGTCCGGCGGGCATCCTCCAAACGGGCTGCAGCCCATGCTCCGCCCTGCGCCGAGGCGCGCTCCGTGCCGTTCACCGCCCAGCCCCGGGCGCCATCCCCTCGGCCCATTCCTCGATCCAGCCGCGCTCCTCCGCCCACCACCGGCGCCCCACGGCGTCGACCGGGAAGACGGTGGCGCGCCGTTCCTCGAGCCGCACCGCCACGATCCGGGCTCGCGGGTCGTCCACGCGCTGCCAGCGAGCCGCGCCGACGCGCTCGATCAGAAGGTCGCCGAGCGCGACGCCGATCGCGGAGATCAGGTAGCGCGGGTCCCACCGGTGCTCGGCGGGCGCGGTGCACCACTGCTCGTTGTAGTGGTCGTAGCAGGTGGAGAGCGTCCCAGCGTCGAGCGGCACGGCTCCCGCGGGTCGCAGGTGGTCGCGCACGTCACCGAGCCAGACGACGTCGGTGGGCGCCAGGTCGACGAGCCGCGGCGCGGGCTGCGCCGGAGTCGGCTCCGAGGGCGTGGCGGCAGGTCCGAGCCCGGCCCGCGGTGCGGCGGGCGCGGCTCGGTCGATGGTCACGCCTTGTCATCGGCGCGAGGGGCCGCGTCCATGACGTTTCAAGAGGAGGAATTCAAGCGTTTTCCCAGAGATGTCCCCGCAAGCGCACATGGTCGCGCTCCCAGGCGCCGCGTGGCCCAGATCACTGTCGGCGGGTCCCGCCGACTCTTTCCTCGCGCCGACCGTGGGAGAGAATGGCGGGGTGACCAGCGCCCTCGACCTCACGCCCGCCGGAACGCCTGCCCCCTCGGGCGGGTCGTCGTCGTCCGACGCCGGGCGTGCGGAGCTGGTGGCCGCGCTGCGCCGCGCGGTCGACGGGGAGGTCGCGGACAGCGGCCTGCGCCGCGCGGAGTACTCGACGGACGCCTCGAACTACCGCGTCGTGCCCGACGTCGTCGTCATCCCGCGCTCGGTCGACGACGGCCTGGCGGCGATCGAGGTCGCGCGCGAGGCGGGCGTCCCGCTGACGAACCGCGGCGGCGGCACGTCGATCGCGGGCAACTCGATCGGCCCGGGGGTGGTCATCGACTGGTCGCGCTGGGTCAACGCGATCGTCGACGTCGACCCCGAGGCGCGCACCGCCTACGTAGAGCCCGGCGTCGTCATGTCCGAGCTGCAGAAGGTCGCCGCCCCCCACGGTCTGCGCTTCGGCCCCGACCCGTCGACCCAGAACCGCGCCACCCTCGGCGGCATGATCGGCAACAACGCGTGCGGCCCGCACGCCGTGGCCTACGGCCGCACCGCGGACAACGTCCGCCGCCTCGACGTGGTCGACGGGTGTGGTCGCCGTTTCCACGCCGGCCGCGACGGGGAGGGCTTCGAGCACGTCACCGGCCTCAAGGAGCTCGTCGACGCCAACCTCGCCACGCTGCGCACCGAGCTCGGGCGCTTCGGCCGGCAGGTCTCCGGCTACTCCCTCGAGCACCTGCTGCCCGAGCACCACCGCGACCTCGCCAAGGCGCTGGTCGGCACCGAGGGCACCGCCGTCACCGTGCTCGGCGCCGAGCTCGACCTCGTGCCGATGCCGTCCTCCCCGACGCTCGTCGTCCTCGGTTACCCGGACATGGCTGCCGCGGGCGACGCCGTGCCCGCGCTGCTCGCGCACCGGCCCTTCGCGATCGAGGGCATGGACGCCCGGCTGATGGAGATCCTGCGCCGGGCCAAGGGGGATGGCGCCGTGCCGCCGCTGCCGCGCGGCAGCGGCTGGCTCATGATCGAGGTGGGCGGCGCGACACCACAGGAGGCCATGGCCAACGCCATGGCGATCGCCGCCGACTCGGGCACGGACGCCGTCGAGATCCTGCCCGCCGGGCCGCAGGCCGCAGCGATGTGGCGCATCCGGGCCGACGGTGCGGGCCTGGCCGGCCGCACCCCCTCGGGCAAGCAGGCGTGGCCCGGGCTGGAGGACGCCGCCGTCCTGCCCGAGAACCTCGGCGCCTACCTGCGCGACTTCGAGGAGCTGCTGGTCCGCTACGACCTGGAGGGTGCGCCGTACGGGCACTTCGGCGACGGCTGCGTGCACGCGCGGATCGACATCCCGCTCGAGCACGACGGCCAGGTGCTGCGCGACTTCATGACCGACGCCGCACACCTCATCGTCCGGTACGGCGGCTCGCTGTCCGGCGAGCACGGCGACGGCCGCGCCCGCTCCGAGCTGCTCGAGCTGATGTACACGCCCGAGGCGATCGGTGTCTTCGAGCAGTTCAAGGCGTTGTTCGACCC
>Ga0182749_1001560_pt1 | contig 17815 bp, 16 predicted proteins | sample eDN3rd37CKraftMG_FD_128875 | JGI IMG/M metagenome (GOLD analysis project Ga0182749, IMG submission 128875) | Enriched Miracle-Growth compost microbial communities from Emeryville, California, USA - eDNA 3rd pass 37_C Kraft MG (version 2) (version 2) ...
AAGCCCCGGATATGGCAACGAACTTCACGCACGAACCCGCGAGGCCCGCTGCATGTCGACCCGTCAAGATGGCGCGCCCGGCCGGCTCGTTCGCTCGCGCGATGATCTCGTTGCGTGGATCGCCGCGGGTGAAAAGCCCAAAACCGAGTGGCGGATCGGCACCGAACACGAGAAGTTTGTCTTCCATACGGACACCCTGACACCCGTGCCCTACGAGGGCGAGCGCAGCATCCGTGCACTGCTCGAGGCGCTCATCACCCGCTTCGGGTGGGATCCGATCCGCGAGGGGAACAACATCATCGCGCTGAAGCGCGAGAACTGCGAGCTTTGCGGCAACGTCAGCCTGGAGCCCGGGGGGCAGTTCGAGCTTTCCGGCGGACCGGTCGCGACGCTGCATGAGACGGCGGCCGAGACGCACCAGCACCTCCGGGAGGTGGTACGCGTCGGCGAGCCCCTGGGTATCGGCTTCATTGGCCTCGGCTTTTCGCCCAAGTGGACCCTGGCCGAAACGCCCCACATGCCGAAGGAGCGCTACGCCATCATGACGCGCTACATGCCGACGGTCGGCTCGCGCGGGCTCGACATGATGTACCGGACGGCGACCATTCAGGTGAACCTCGACTTTTCCGACGAGGCGGACATGGTCAAGAAGCTGCGGGTCTCTCTGGCGCTGCAGCCGATCGCCACCGCGCTGTTCGCCGCCTCCCCTTTCACCGACGGGCGCCCCAACGGCTTCAAGTCGATGCGCTCGGAGGTGTGGCGCGATACCGATCGCCGCCGCACGGGCATGCTGCCGTTCGCCTTCGAGGACGGCATGGGATACGAGCGCTATGTCGACTATGCGCTCGCGGTGCCGATGTACTTCGTCTACCGCAACGGTCGCTACATCGATGCCTCGGGCGCCTCGTTCCAGGATTTCCTCGAGGGAAAACTCCCGCAGCTTCCGGGCGAGCGTCCCACCCTCGACGACTGGTCGGATCATCTCACAACGCTGTTCCCCGAGGTGCGGCTGAAGCGCTTCCTCGAGATGCGCGGTGCGGACAGCGGCCCGTGGCAGCGGATATGCGCCCTGCCGGCGTTGTGGACCGGCCTTCTCTACGATGCCGATGCTCTCGACGCCGCCTGGCAGCTCGTGAAGGATTGGACCGAGGAAGAGCGCGAAGCCCTGCGCAACGGGGTGCCGAAATCCGCGCTCGCAACCCCCTTCCGCAATACCACCGTGCAGCACGTCGCGGGGGAAGTGCTCGCAATCGCCCGCAGGGGCCTAGAGGCGCGGTGCCGCCTCAACGCGATCGGCCAGGACGAAACGGTCTACCTCGACCACGTGGACGAAGTTGCACATTCAGGTCGCACGCTGGCAGATCGCCTGCTCGAGCGCTATCACGGCGCTTGGCGCGGTGAGATCGACCATGTCTTTGAAGAATATGCGTTCTGAGGCACTGGCGCTTCGGTTCAGCTTGTGTTCATCCTAGGCGCCGTTAACTCCGGCTCCAGGGTACGGGGGGCCACAGGGCATTCGTTTCGAGCGCCGGAACGGATGCTGCAAGCGGCGGGAGAACGGACGTGCTCGGACGCAAGCTGAACTGGGCGGTGGTGTGCGCTATCGCCCTCACGGCGGTGCTTTTTGCCATCGGTCTGGCGTCGGTCGACCGTGTTGCCGCGGGCCAGTGCGGCGCGAGCTGCCGCAACGCCTACAACCAGTGCCGCATGTCCACCAAGGGCTCGCCCTCGTGCGAGGTCGCCTTCACCAAATGCATGCAGAGCTGCATCAAGCGCTAAAAGCGCTCCGCCCTTAGCTGAATTGCAGAACACTATCTTTTTGTCAGATCGCGTTCCCGTGTCCGAAAACCGGTTCCCACTTTTCCGGAAGCACTCTCCACCTGTCGTGCTCCTTATCGGAAAACCGGTTTCCACTTTTCCGGAAGCGCTCTCCACCTGTCGTGCTTCTTATCGGAAAACCGGTTTCCACTTTTCCGGAAGCACTCTCACCTGTCGTGCTTCTTATCGGAAAACCGGTTTCCACTTTTCCGGAAGCACTCTCCACCTGTCGTGCTTCTTATCGGAAAACCGGTTTCCACTTTTCCGGAAGCACTCTAACGGGCGCCGACAGACGCCGTGTCCGTCCCATAGATCACCACGGCAAGGCGGCGGGGCCCGTGCGCTCCCATGACGATCTTGGCGCCGATATCGCCGGTGCGCGAGGCGCCTGTCACGAGGTTGACCGTGCGCGGAAGACGGCCTCCGCAGGAAACCAGGACAATTTCCAGGGCTTCCTCGTACCGGGAGACAATGGCGCCGGCGCTGAGCACCACGATGTGGGTTTCCGGCAGGAAGGCGAGCGTCACCGGGCTCTCGGGCCCCGACGCGAGTACGAGTGTTCCGGTTTCGGCGACGCCGGCAACGGCGTGCGAAAGACCAACGGCGTCGCCCGCCATAGCAGACCCGGTATCGACGGTCAGCGCGGGGGCAGCCTGCCACGGCAGGGAGGTGAGAGGCCCCGTGCTCCCCCGCCGCAGGCACAGCGGCAATCCCCGCGCCACCAGATAGTTCGCAATGGCGGATGGGATGTCATCTTCCCGGGCGACCTCGACGAGATCGGCGCCGACGCGTTGCAGCTGGACCTTGAAGCGCGCAGCCAGCCTATCGGGCGACATGGGGGTGGCGTCGGCGCCCGATGGGTGGTGCGGCGGCTGCGCCAGTCGCTCGGCGACCGCCCGATGGCGCGTGCGGTCTTTGCCATGCACGGACAGCGCCTCACGCACGCGCGCCAAGATGTGCTCGCGGCTCATGGCTGGTCCGTCCGGTCCAATTGCTCGCGGCGCGCCCATAGCTCCTGGAACGTCCGGCCCTGCGGCGCGGGGAGATCGCGATATCGCGTCCAAGCGGATGCGAAGGGCGCACGGCGCAACCGGCCGCGGCTTCCCCCCAGCGCGGCGAGCACGCGTGCGCAGAGACGTGCTGTGATGCGATAGGCGCGCGGGCGGGCGGCCAGGAATGCCCAGGCGCGGAGCAGCGCCCGGCGCCGGCGCGAAGCCTGGTCCGCTGACAGGCGCGAGAAATCCCGCCCCCGCCATTTGCGCAGCATCGAAACCAGGGGAATTTCGACGGGGCAGACCTCCTCACAGCGGCCGCAGAAGGTCGAAGCTTCGGCGAGATGCGCGGTTGCGCCCGGCCCCGCAAGGGCCGGCGACAGCACGGCGCCGATCGGCCCCGGATAGACCGACCCGTAGGCGTGGCCGCCGATGGAGCAATAGACGGGGCAATGGTTCATGCACGCGCCGCAGCGGATGCAGCGCAGGACCGGCCGCAGGTCGCTGGCGAGCAGCTCTGTGCGTCCGTTGTCGAGAATGACGATGTGGCAGGCTTCGGGGCCTTCGCCGTCGTCCTGCCGGCGCGGGCCGGTGACGATGGTCGTATAGGCGGACAGCGCTTGCCCTGTCGCCGAGCGCGCCAACAGCCGCAACAGCGGCCAGGCATCGGCGAACGTCGGTACCACCTTGTCGATCGACGTCAGCACGATGTGCACCTTCGGCAGCGACATCGTGAGATCTGCATTGCCTTCGTTGGTGACGACGATGGCCGACCCCGTTTCGGCGACGAGAAAATTCGCGCCCGTGATGCCGACATCGGCGGTGAGAAACTTTTCGCGCAGGACTTCGCGCGCCTCCGCAATCATGGCCTCCGGCGTTGCGAGGTCGCGGTCGGCGGGCAGGTGCGGGTGCTGCACGCGGAACGCATCCGCAACATCGCTCACCCGCAAATGAATCGCGGGCGCAATGATGTGGCTCGGCCGCTCGTTTCTTATCTGCACCAGGTATTCGCCCAAGTCCGTCTCGACGACGTCGAGCGAAGCGTTCTCAAGGTGCCCGCGGAGCTCGATCTCCTCGGAGACCATGGACTTGCTCTTGGTGACGATGCGCGCGTTCGCATTATGGCAGATGTCGAGAATGATGCGGCGCGCATCCTCGCCGTTCGAGGCCCAATGCACCTTCGAGCCCGCCCCTGTTGCGTTGGCCTCGAAGGCTTCGAGATAGAGGTCGAGGTGTGCGAGGGTGTGGTCGCGGACATCGCGCGCCGTGCGGCGCAGGCGCTCGAACCCGGGAAGCTCGGCGCGGGCGCGCCGGCGTCCGGCCACGAAACCGGCTGGGACATCGGCGAGCGCGCGCTGCAGCGGCTCATCTGCGAGCGCGGCGGCGACGGCGGCGTCGAACGTGGCGGGGTTCGTCATGGCGTGCCGCCTTCCCGTTCGGCACCGATGGGCGGGGCGTCGAGCTCGCCCGCCAAGACTTCCGCAAAGTGGCGGCAACGGATGGCCGAGCCCTCGCGCGACAGCTTGCCCGCAACGTTCAGGAGGCAGCCGAGGTCGCCCGCCAGCAAGAGGTCCGGCTCGACGGCCGCCGCGCTCGCGCACTTGGCCGTCACCATCGCGTCGGAGATGGCGGGAAACTTCACCGCGAAGAGCCCGCCAAAGCCGCAGCACGTCCCGGTGCCGGCCATCTCGACCAGCTCCAGACCCGGCACGGCGGAGAGGAGACGGCGCGGCTGGGCCCGCACCTTCAACTCGCGCAAGCCCGAGCAGCCGTCGTGGTAGGTGACGCGGCCCTCGAACGAGCCGGGCACCGCGGTCATGCCGCGCACATCGACGAGGAAGGACGACAGCTCGTGCACGCGCTCGGCAAACGCGCGCGCGCGGGCTTCGGCTTCCGCGTCACCAGCCATGAGCCGCGGATAGTGCAGCTTGAGCATCGCCGCGCACGAACCGGACGGCGCAACGACATAGTCCAGCCCGTCGAACGCCGTCATCGTTTGCAGAGCGAGGGTGCGCGCGCTCGCGCTGTCGCCGCTGTTGTAAGCGGGCTGCCCGCAGCAGGTCTGCTCAGCGGGGACGACGACCTCGCAGCCCGCCGCCTCGATGAGGCGCGCGGCGGCAAATCCGACCGAGGGGCGCATGAGGTCGACGAGACAGGTGACGAAGAGCCCGACCCGCGGCCGTCTTGCATAGCCCTCGTTCATTGCCTGTCCGTCCATGTCTGCCCTCCGCGCCGTGCGCGGCCGGGGTACTGGCGAGCACAGCAGCAAATCGCCGGGCTGGGATCAAGCGGCGCGAACCATCGATGCTGCGCGAGCAGCATGCCATGGCGCGTTCAGCACCGGGATCAGATGCTCAGCTACGCGCCGGTATCGCATTCGCACGCTTGCCGCTGCCGGACTTGCGGGCGCCCACGCGCTGCCTCGGGGTGCCTTGCCCCTGGTCGAGGTTGATATCCTTCTCCCAGTAGGGGACAGGACCATAGAGCCCGGCGAGATACTCGATCAGAACGTCGACCTTGGCGGGCATGAATTCGCGGCTGGGGTAGACCGCATAGACGCCGTTCGTCGCGACGCTGCGAAACTTCGGCAGCACGAGTCGCAGCCGGCCCTCGCGCAGCTCCACACCAACGTCCCAGAGGGACAGCATGCCGATGCCGACGCCGGAGAGGACAAGCTCGCGCATGAACTCTCCGGAGTTGCTGCGCACGGTGCCGTAGGGACGCAGTTGCGTCTCTCCCTCAGGACCGCTGATCCGCCACACCTCGATCGGATCGGCCGTGAGGCAATTGTGCAGCTCCAGCTCGGCAAGGTTGGCGGGCATGCCGTTACGCTCGATATAGGCGGGAGCGGCACAGAGCACGCGGGTATCCGGGGCAAGCTGGCGGGACACGACAGATGAATCGGGCGGATCCCCGAGGCGGATAGCGAGGTCATAGCCTTCGCGGATGACGTCAACCACCTCGTCGGTCACATTCACCTGCAGCTCGATCTCCGGGTAGCGCGTGAAGAATCCTTCGAGGTGCGGCGCGATGTGGCGGCGGCTGAATGCCGTCGGAACGGTGATCTTCAGAATGCCGCGCGGGCTCGTGTTGCGGCGGCTGACGAAATCCTCCGCCTCCTCGCACAGGCTGAGAATGTCGGAGACGCGCTTGAAATACCCGGTGCCCGTCTCCGTCAGCTTGAGATGGCGGGTGGTGCGCTGAAAAAGACGGGCTCCCAGGCGCTCCTCGAGCTGGCTGATGCGCTTCGATACTACGGCCGGGGAGAGGCCCATTTCCCGGCCGGCGGCCGACATGTTGCCGGTGCGTGCGACGCGTGCGAATATGTCGAGGTCGCTGATGGCAGTCACTTTTCCCCCGTCCGCATTGGCCCCGCGGCTTTCCAAGCGCGCTGCCGGATGGCAAAGCAATGAAATAATGCCAGCGACGCTAATATTAAGGGTCGGCTGGAATGCCGGGAAGCAGTACTGTCGTCCAATATCGTCAGTATGCCAGCAAGGCGCTTTTCCGCGATACTTAAATTGTAGATCCCGCCGCAACCCTGGACTGTAGAGCTGGAGAACCGCATGACGCTGTCGAGGATGCCGGAACCCGACCGGTCCGTGCTCGACCGGAGCGGCACCATCATCAAGGAGCTCGAGGCGCTGCTCGGCGCCGATGGCGTGATCTCCGAGGATGACGGCCGGCGCGCGTTCGAAGCCGACGCGCTGACATCCTACCGGCAAGCGCCGCTCGCGGCCGTGCTGCCCCGCTCCACCGAGGAAGTCTCCAAGGTTCTCAAGTATTGCCGCCAGAACAATCTCAAGGTGGTGCCGCGCGGCGCGGGCACGTCCCTGTGCGGCGGTGCGCTGCCCGCGGCGGATTCGATCGTGCTCGGCACCTCGCGGATGAACCGCGTGCTGGAAACCGACTTCGTCAACCGCACCATCACGGTCGAGTGCGGCATCACCAATCTTGCCATCACGGACGCCGTCTCGGCGGAGGGATTTTTCTATGCTCCCGATCCGTCGAGCCAGCTCGCGTGCACCATCGGCGGCAATCTCGCAATGAATTCGGGCGGGGCGCACTGTCTCAAGTACGGCGTGACCACCAACAACGTGCTCGGCGTCAAGATCGTTCTGATGGACGGGGAGGTCGTCGAGATCGGCGGGCCTTATCTCGATGCCGAAGGCTATGACTTCCTGGCGCTCGTGATCGGCTCGGAAGGACAGTTCGGCATCGTGACCGAGGCGATCCTGAAGATCGTGCCGACGATGCCGGCCGCACGGCCTGTCATGCTGGGGTTCGATTCCTGCGAGGCGGCGGGGCAATGCGTTGCCGCGATCATCGGCTCAGGGATCATTCCGGTCGCCATCGAATATATGGACAAGCCCGCGATCGAGGTTGCGGAGGCCTATGCCAAGGCCGGCTATCCGCTCAACGTCGAGGCGCTTCTCATCGTCGAGGTCGAAGGCTTCGAGGAGGAGATCGAGCGGCTGATGCGCGCGATCGTCGACATTGCCCGCGGCTATAATCCGAAAGTCATCGAAGCAAGCACCTCGGCGGAGCACAGCGCGCGCATCTGGAAAGGCCGCAAGGCCGCCTTCGGCGCCATGGGCCGCATCTCCGACTACTACTGCATGGACGGCACCATCCCGCTGGCGAAGCTGCCGGAAGTGCTGGCGCGCATCACGCAAATCTGCGCCCAGCACCGCCTGAAGGTGGCGAACGTGTTCCACGCCGGCGATGGAAATCTGCACCCGCTCATTCTCTACAATGCGAACGATGCGGACGAATCCCGCCGGGCGGAGCTCGCCGGCTCGGAGATCCTCAAGCTATGCGTCGCCGTGGGCGGCTGCCTCACGGGCGAGCACGGCGTCGGCATCGAGAAACGCGACCTCATGGAGGTGCAGTACTCCCCGTCCGATCTTGCCGTTCAGATGCGGATAAAGAGCATCTTCGACCCCAACTGGCTGCTGAACCCGGGTAAGGTTTTTCCGCTGAGCGCCCTCGAAGCGGCCGAGCGACCCGCGGCGGAACAGGCGGCCTGAGGAGAAGACATTGAGCGATTTGCAGCGCCCCGGCGCCGACTGGGAGCTTCAGTTCGTCATCGCCGGATGCCTCGAGCGGCGCCTGCCGGTCGAAATCGTCGGCTCCGGGTCCAAACGCGGCATCGGCCGTCCGGTCGACGGCGCGATCACGGTGACGACGGCCTCGCTGCGCGGCATCTCCCTCTACGAGCCGAACGAGCTGGTGATGTCGGCGCGGGCGGGCACGCCGCTGTCGCAGATCGAAGCCGAACTCGCCGCGCGCGGGCAGATGCTGCCCTTCGAGCCGATCGACCTTGCGCCGGCCACGGGCGGGCCGCAGGGCGCGCAAACCATCGGCGCCGTCTTCGCCACCAACATGTCGGGCGCGCGGCGCATCCATGCCGGAGCGGCGCGCGATCACCTGCTCGGCATCAAGGGCGTCAACGGGCGCGCGGAGCTGTTCCAGGCGGGCGGCCGCGTGATGAAGAACGTCACCGGCTATGACGTGGCGCGCGGCCTTTCGGGGAGCTGGGGCACGCTCGCGGTGATGACAGAGGTGACGTTCAAGGTCATTCCCTGGCCGGAGACTGCGGCTACCGTCATCTACCTCGGGCTGCCGGACAATCTCGCCATCGAGGTGCTTTCGACCGCCATGGCGCTGCCGGTGGAGGTCTCGGGCGCGGTGCATTTGCAGGCATCAGTCGCGGCACGGCTCAACCATCCGGGCTTGCGGTCGATGAACAAATCGGTCACCGCGCTGCGGCTGGAGAATTTCGCCACCGCCGTCGCGGGCCGCAAGCAACGGCTGAAAGAAGCGCTGAAGGTCTACGGCAAGGCGCTGGAGCTAGACCACCGCGAGACATTGGATTTCTGGGGCGAGTTGCGACGGCTTTCCGTGATGCCGAACCGAGAGACGCTGCTCTGGCGCATCTCCACCAAGCCGACCACGGCGCCCAAGCTCGTCGCCGCCATCAAGCGTTACATGGATGTCGACGCCTTCTACGACTGGGGCGGCAGCCTCATCTGGCTGGAAGTGCCTGCGGCGGCCGATGCGGGCACGGCCGAGATCCGGCGCGTCACCGCGATACACGGCGGCCACGCGACGCTCATTCGCGCCGAACCCGCGGTGCGCGCCGCCGTCGAGGTGTTCCAGCCGCTCAGCCCTGCCCTGGAGCGCCTCACACGCGGTCTCAAGGGCGCATTCGATCCGGCGGGCATATTGAACCCCGGCCGCATGTACGCCAACCTCTGAAGGGTTAGTGTGATGATCGAGAAGTCCGCGGTATCATGTGCGGTTGGGTCGAGAGGCGGACTTCTCGATCTGAATCACACTAACTTTTTTGTTTTCCTAGTGTCCTCCAGATCGCGAAATTCGTTCTACATCTGCGGCACGAGGCGACGAATTTCGCGATCAGGACACTAGGCACAACCGCATGCAGACGAATTTCAGTCCCGAGCAGTTGAGCAACGAGCGCATTGCGGAAGCGGACGCCATCCTGCGGCGCTGCGTGCACTGCGGGCTGTGCACGGCCACCTGCCCCACCTATGTGCTGAAGGGCGACGAGCGGGACAGCCCGCGCGGGCGCATCTATCTCATCAAGGACATGCTGGAGGACAACGTTCCGGCGAGCGGGGAGGTCCAGCTTCACCTCGACCGCTGCCTGTCGTGCCTTTCGTGCATGTCGACCTGCCCGAGCGGCGTCGACTACATGCACCTGATCGACCTGGCGCGCGGCTACGTCGAGCAAACGGCGACGCGTCCGTGGAGGGAGCGCCTGGTGCGCCAGACGCTCGCGCGGGTGCTGCCCTATCCGGACCGTTTCCGCCTCGCACTGAAGCTCGCGCCGCTGGGGCGCCCGTGGCTCAAGACGCTGCGCCGCCTCGGCTTCCACCAGTTCGCCGCGATGATCGAGCTGGCGCCGGCGGTGCTGCCGCCGTCACCGAAGTTCGAGGGTGCGGGCGTCGCCGCAACGGAACACGAGCGGCGCGCGCGTGTGATCATGCTGTCGGGCTGCGCTCAGCAGGTGCTGCGCCCCGGCATCAACGATTCCACCATCCGTCTGCTCGCCCGGCGCGGCGTCGATGTCGTCGTCGCCGCCGGAGCGGGATGCTGCGGCGCGCTCACCTATCACCTCGGCGACGAGGCGGGCGCCATCGAGTTCGCCAAGCGCAATGTCGATGCGTGGTCGCACGAGCTGGCGAAGGAGCCGATCGACGCCGTCATCGTCAATGCATCGGGTTGCGGCACGACGGTGAAGGATTACGGTCATCTCCTCAAGCGCGAGCCGGAGTACGCCGCGCGTGCTGCGCGCATCTCGGGCCTTGCGCGCGACGTGTCGGAGTTCATCGGCAAGTACGACCTCGGGCCGCCGAAGCGCTGGTCGTCCTTGCGGGTTGCCTATCACCCTGCCTGCTCGCTGCAGCACGGCCAAGGCATCAAGGAGGTGCCGCGCGATCTGCTGGTCAAGGCCGGGTACAGCGTCGTCGACATTCCGGAATCGCACATCTGCTGCGGCTCGGCCGGAACCTACAACATCCTGCAGCCGGAGATCGCGGGCGAGCTGCGCGAGCGCAAGGCGAAGAACATCAAGCGTGTGAAACCGGATGTCGTCGCAACGGGCAACATCGGCTGCATCACACAGCTCTCGCGCCAGCTCGACGTACCGGTCGTGCATACGGTGGAGCTGCTGGACTGGGCCTATGGCGGACCGGTGCCGCTGGGTCTAGAAGGGCTCGCGCGCTTCGTCTCCAACGTTCCCGAGCCCAAGCGCCGGGCCGACGACTACATCTACGCCTAGCCGGAAACGGTCCGGGCGCGGGGCGCATCCATTTCCGACCGCAACGCGTTTCCCGAGGTTACGCGCTATGCCACACCGCCGAAGCCTAGGACAGTCATGTCAGAACAGCACGCCATAGCGCAGGGGCCCGAGCCGGTTTCAACCGACTGGCGCCACGAACGCGGGCCTTTCGACATCATTGGCGATGTGCACGGCTGCACGGACGAGCTGATCGCACTCATGGAAAAGCTCGGCTATTCGGTGCGCCTCGAAGGCAAGGGCGATAGCCGCCGCGCCATCACGCGCGCGCCCGCAGGCCGGCGCGCGTTTTTCGTCGGCGACCTGATCGACCGCGGCCCGGCGTCTCCGGATGCGCTGCGCATTGCGATGGATATGGTCGAGAGCGGCCAAGCACTGATGGTGCTCGGCAATCACGATGACAAATTCCTGCGCTGGCTGAAGGGCAACAAGGTGAAGATCGGGATGGGGCTCGAACGCACCATCACCCAGCTCGAAGGCGAGGGCGAAGGCATCAAGGCGCGGGCGCGCGCGTTCCTCGAAACGCTTCCGAGCCACGCCTGGCTCGATGGCGGTGCGCTGGCGATCGCGCACGCCGGCATCCGCGAGAACATGCTGGGGCGCAACTCCCCGCGGGCGCGCGACTTCGGCCTCTACGGGGAAACATCGGGCCATGTCGACGCCAACGGCCTGCCCGAGCGGTTCAACTGGGCGGCGGAGTATCGCGGCTCCGTACCCGTCATATTCGGGCACACGCCCGTCGTCACGCCGGAATGGCAGAACAATACGCTCTGCATCGATACCGGCTGCGTCTATGGCGGCACGCTGACGGCGTTGCGCTGGCCCGAACGCGAGATCGTTTCGGTGCCGGCCAAGGAAGCCTTCGCGGAGCTGAAGCGCGGCTTCGGGCTGCCGCCGCCGCGCCCGCGGGACCGCGTGGAAAGCGCGGAATAGCCCGGGGCGCTCTAGGGCAGATTGAGCTGCCAGGAGACGCCGAAACGGTCGTTGACCCAGGTGAAGAGGGTGCTGAAACCATAATTGTCGAGCGGCATGAGGGCGGTGCCGCCGTCGAGCAGCGCCCCCGCCAGCCCGCGCAGCTCCGCCTCGGACGTACAGGTCACGAATAGGGAAACCGCGGGCGTAAAGCCGAACTGATGCTTCACGGGGCTGTCGATGCACATGAGGTCAAGATCGCGAACGCGGAATTCGGCTTTGACGATGCTCCCCTCGGCCCCCGGGCCTTCGGGGCCATAGCGCGTGATTTCCAGTACCTCTCCACCAAATAGCTCGATGTAGAGGCCCATGGCCTCCTCGGCCCGGCCCTCGAACATCAACATGGGTTTGACTTGCGGATTGGTCATCCTCACCTCGGGTGCTTGTTCTCCGGTGCCTGACGTTGCGCCGTCCGGTCGATCCGCTATAAGGCCACAACCCAGATATATGCAGCGCGCTTTCGCGCCATCCTTTGTATTCCCATGAGCAAGCAGAAAAAAGACGCGCGCCCGACACCGCGCCTGCCGCGCGGCCTTCGCGACATCGAAGCGGCGGAACTACGCCAGCAGCACGCGATGCTCGCGAAAATTCGTACCGTCTACGAGCTTTACGGCTTCGAGCCGCTGGAGACGCCGGCGCTCGAGTACACCGACGCGCTCGGCAAATTCCTGCCCGACCAGGACCGCCCCAACGAAGGCGTGTTCTCGCTGCAGGACGACGACGAGCAGTGGATGAGCCTGCGGTACGATCTCACCGCGCCGCTCGCCCGCTATGTCGCCCAGCACTTCCAATTCATTCCCAAGCCCTTCCGCCGCTATGCGAACGGCTATGTGTTCCGGAACGAGAAGCCCGGCCCCGGACGCTTCCGCCAGTTCATGCAGTTCGACGCCGATACCGTTGGCGCGGAGAGCGTCGCGGCGGACGCTGAGATGTGCATGCTCGCCGCCGACACGCTGGAGGCCCTCGGCATCAAGCGCGGCGACTATGTGATCAAGGTCAACAACCGCAAGGTGCTCGACGCGGTGATGAAGTCGATCGGCATCGGCGGAGATGAGCACGCGGGCAAGCGTCTCACGGTGCTGCGGGCCATCGACAAGTTCGACCGCCTCGGTGTCGAGGGCGTGCGTGAGCTGCTCGGCCAGGGACGCAAGGACGAGAGTGGCGACTTCACCAAGGGTGCCGCGCTGGAAGAGAGCGGCATCGACGCAATCCTTTCATTCACCGGAGCGCTCGCCGCTAGCAACCGCGACACCCTCGCGAAGCTGCGTTCGATCACCGATACGGAAGGCGTCGCGGAACTGGCGGAGATCGCCAATCTTGCGGCCTCGGCGGGTTACGGCGCCGACCGCATCCGCATCGATCCCTCTGTCATCCGGGGCCTCGAATATTACACCGGGCCCGTCTTCGAGGCGGAGCTGACGTTCGAAGTGAAGGACGATAAGGGCAACCCGGTGCGGTTCGGCTCGGTCGGCGGCGGCGGGCGCTACGACGATCTCGTGGCGCGCTTCACCGGCCAGAAAGTCCCGGCTACCGGCTTCTCCATCGGCGTGTCGCGCCTGCAGGCGGCGCTGAACGCGCTCCACAGGGACAAGGGGAGCCCGGCCGATGGTCCCGTCATCGTTACGGTGATGGAGAAGGAGCGGATTTCCGACTACCAGAAGATGGTGGGGGAACTCCGCTCGGCGGGCATCCGCGCGGAGCTCTATCTCGGCAATCCGAAGAAGTTCGGCAAGCAGCTCGAATATGCCGACAAGCGCGGCAGCCCCTGCGTCGTTATCCAAGGCTCGGACGAGCGCGACGCCGGAAAGGTGACGCTCAAGGATCTCATCGAGGGGGCGAAGGCCGCGGCCGCGATTAAAAATCACGAGGAGTGGAAGGAGCAGCGCCCGGCCCAGGTTACGGTCGATGCGACGGACCTCGTCGCGGAAGTGATGGCCATTATCGCCCGCCATTCGGATTGATCACCGTGGGGGCGATTCCCGGGCGGATGGACCCGCCCGAGCTCGCCGGCTATCTGGGCCCTTTGGCCGGCGAAAATTGATCCGGGCGCTCAGCGCCGCTAGGTTCGGGCCTCCCGCTACGAAGGGCCACCATGCACGCTACCCCCTCTACCAGCGACGATTCCCGCGTTGCAGATGCTCCGCCTGACAACTGGGTGGACCGGTATGCGCCGGAATCGGTGCGCCCCTACCTGCGGCTGGCCCGGATAGACCGCCCCATCGGGTTCTGGCTGCTGCTGATCCCCTGCTGGTGGTCGGTCGGCCTTGCCGAGGTGAAGCTCAACCAGCCCTATCCCAATCCCTGGCTGCTGGCGCTGTTCGCCATCGGCGCGCTTCTGATGCGTGCGGCGGGGTGCGCCTATAATGATTACGTCGACCGCGACTACGACGCGAAGTCCGAGCGCGCGGCGAGCCGGCCGATACCCTCGGGCCAAGTGACACCGGCCGAGGCGCTCGCCTTCGCCGCCATGTGCAGCCTCGGCGGGCTCCTGGTGCTGGTGCAGTTCAACAGCTTCACCATCAAGCTCGGCGCCGCCTCGCTGCTGCTCGTGGCGATCTATCCTTTCATGAAGCGCTTCACCTATTGGCCGCAGCTCATCTTGGGGCTCGCGTTCAATTGGGGCGCGCTCGTCGGCTGGAGCGCCGTGATGGGATCAGTGGGACTGCCGGCGCTGCTTCTCTATGCAGGCTCGGTGCTGTGGACCATCGGTTACGATACGATCTATGCGCACCAGGACCGCGAGGACGACCTGATGCTCGGCCTGCGCTCCACGGCGATACGCTTCGGCGAGAACACCATGACGTGGGTCGGCTCGTTCTATGCCGCCGCCATCGTGCTGTGGCTGCTTGCGGGCTTCCTTGCGGGCACGCATCTCATCTTCTTCATGGCGGTGGTGCTCGCCTCGCTGCAGATGGCCTGGCAGGTGACGACGCTCGACACCGCCGACGCGGCCAACTGCCTGCGCCGCTTCCGGTCAAACCGAGATGTCGGTCTCGTGATATTCCTCGGCCTCGTTGCCGATCTCGTCATATCGCGCATGGCGGGCCTCAGCTGAGGCGGCGGCGTTAATCAGGATTGTCCGTTAAGCAATTTCGGCCTGGGCCCGTGCCGGGGTCCAAGCCGAAACTGAGGAGCCTCGCCGTTGTCTTCAGAGCAGCCGTCTAAGCGCGACCATGCAGGCAGAATGACACATCCGGCTTCCTAGCGGCTTAAAATATAGCGTAAATTCGCCGTAACCGGACGGCCCGTTCCGACCGGACACCGATCACCAATCCTGTTTCGAGGGGACCTGTCTCGATGAGCGACAAGACGACAACGCCGAAGCAACTTCTCCATCTCGTCTTCGGCGGCGAGCTCATATCGCTCGACGGCGTGGAATTCCGCGACCTCAAAGATCTCGATATCGTCGGTATCTATCCGAACTACGCGGAGGCGCATGCCGCCTGGAAGGCCGCGGCCCAGCGCACGGTCGACAACGCCATGATGCGCTACTTCGTCGTCCATATGCACCGGCTGCTCGAGCCGGAGGACAAGAACGCCAAGGTTTCATCGTGACGGTTGCCACCTCCGCGCCGGTCAAGCCGGCTGCCGGCGCCATCGCGCTCAGCGAGCGCCAGCGCGGCCTGCTGGTGCGCTTCCTGCGCGAATGGATCTATCCGCGCTGGCGCGAGCTGATCGTCGCTTTCATCCTCACCAGCCTGCTCGCCGCCATAACCGGCGCTTACCCGATGATCATCAAGGCATCGTTCGACACCTTGATGAACGACCAGTCCGGTATGCTGTTCTACGTGCTCATCGCCATCGTCGGCGCGACGATGGCGCGCAGCATGCTGCTCTACATGCAGAACGTGCAGACCAATCGCATCGTCATGCGCATGACGACCGATATGCAGCGCGTCGGCTTCGCGCATCTGATGACGTCCGACTTCGGCCGTCTTTCCCGCGAGACGCCGGGCAGGCTCGTCTCGAAGCTCACGAACGATATCGGCTTCGTGCAGACCGCCGTGCAGGCGGCGATCAACACCGCGGTGCGCGATGCCCTGACGATCATCGCGCTCGTTGCGTCGATGATCTACCTCGACTGGATCATGTCGCTCATCGTGCTGTGCGTCTATCCGCTCGCGGCGCTGCCGGTTGCAAGCCTCTCGCAGAAGCTGCGGCGTGTCGCCAAGCAGACCCAGAACGAGCTTGGCGACATGACCTCGCTGCTCACCGAGAAATTGTCCGCGGCGCGGCTGATCCAGTCATACCGGCTCGAGGACTATGCTTCCGAGCGCCTCAACAAAAGCTTCGAGCACGTCTACAGGCTGCGCATGAAGGCGGTTAAGAACCGCGCGCGCATCGATCCGCTGCTGGAGGCCCTCGGCGGCGTCGCCATCGCTGGCGTCATCGCCCTCGCCTACTGGCGCATCGCGAGCGGCATATCGACTGTCGGCGACTTCATGGGCTTCATCACAGCACTGCTGATGGCCTCCCAGCCGATCCGCGCGCTCGGCACGCTCTCGGGCCGCATCAACGAGGGCCTTGCGGCGGTCGAGAGCTTCTACGGCCTCATCGACGAGAAGCCGCTCATTGTCGATAAGCCGGGCGCCAAGCCGCTCGCGGTTGGCAAAGCCGCCATCCTCTTCGACCGGGTCGGCTTTTCCTACGACGGCAGCGGCGCGCAGGCCGTCACCGACTTCTCGCTTCTCGTACCGGGCGGCTCAACGGTCGCGCTGGTCGGCCGCTCCGGCGCCGGCAAGTCGACCGTGCTCAATCTCGTGCCGCGCCTGTTCGACGTGGAAACCGGCGGCATCGCCATCGATGGCCAGGACATTCGCGATGTCACGCTCGCGTCGCTGCGCGACGGCATTTCCATCGTCTCCCAGGACGTGACGCTGTTCGACGATACGATCGCCGCCAACGTCGCGCTCGGGCGGCTCGGGGCTCCCCAGGCAGATATCATCGAGGCGGCAAAAGCGGCTGCCGCACACGAGTTCATCCTCGCGCAGCCGGACGGCTACGATACGGAAATCGGCGACCGGGGGTTGCGGCTGTCGGGCGGGCAGCGTCAGCGCCTCGCGCTCGCGCGCGCCATCCTCAAGGACGCGCCCATCCTGCTGCTCGACGAAGCGACCAGCGCGCTCGACACCGAATCGGAGCGCCTGGTGCAAGAGGCGTTGGCGCGCTTCACCCGCAACCGGACGACGCTCGTCATCGCTCACCGGCTGTCGACGGTGCAGAACGCCGATCTGATCTGCGTCATGGATGACGGCCGGATCGTCGAGACCGGCACGCACATGGAATTGCTGGCGGCGGATGGCCATTACGCACGGCTGGTGCGATCGCAAGCGCTGGTCGCCACGCGCGCGTAACTAACGGTCAGGGCGCAGCTCCGTCGCGTCCGGTTGCGCAACCGGGCCGCTATTCGCGGCGCAAAATGCCGTCGACGATCCGGTTGGCCCAGCCATGGGATTGGAACGTGCGCTTCAGCTCATCGGGGTCATAGACCGTATCGACCCACTCGAAAAACTCCATGGGCCGCTTTTCATTGTCCGCGAGATAGCGCTCGAAGAAATAGTCGAGAATGCCGGTGTGCGCCTGGCGGAAGTGGCCGTATTTGAACGACAGCTCCTTCTTCGCCTCCTCGAGGGGCACGCCTTCATGCAGATAGCGGTAGAGCACGCTCATCAAGCCCGCGCGGTCGGCACCCGACTTGCAGTGCATGAGGGCCGGATATTCGATCTCCTCGAATAGCCGTGCCGCTCCCCTCAGTTCCTCCCGTGTCGGGGCGGCGCGCGAGCGTACCTGATAGTTGACGAGTTTGATGCCCAGGCGCCTACAGGTGCGGCGCTCCAGCCAGTAGCTGCCGCAATCGCGCTCACCGCGCAGATTGACGATCGTCCGCACGCCCGCTTTGGCAAAGCGGCGGATCTGGTGCGGCGCCGGCTGCGCGGAGCGCCAGACCTTATCGGAAAGCCGGTGGCTGTTCAGGTAGACGAGGCGGAAGATGCCGTGGTCGACGAGAAGCATGCCGATGTATGATGCGGGTGCGGCCACCACCCGGCGGGCGCCAGGGGGAAGGGCATCTGCCACCCGTTGGCGCAGGCTACGTCCAGCGCGCCGCCACGAGCGTTTGGCCCGCTTCACCAATCCTGCCATCAAAGTCCGCTGATTTGAGGGTTGGGGGGCGCGGGGCGCATCCGGACAGGCACCGAAAAATCACGGC
>Ga0182749_1001563_pt1 | contig 17789 bp, 16 predicted proteins | sample eDN3rd37CKraftMG_FD_128875 | JGI IMG/M metagenome (GOLD analysis project Ga0182749, IMG submission 128875) | Enriched Miracle-Growth compost microbial communities from Emeryville, California, USA - eDNA 3rd pass 37_C Kraft MG (version 2) (version 2) ...
GAAGAGCGGGAAGCCTGAAGCGCCGGCGCAGGGCGGCTGGCCGGGGCTTGCCTTGGCCGCTTATCCAAGGGACCTCCTGTCGAGTGCTGTATGATTGCCACATCAAGGCCACGAGAGGTTGCGAAGGCTTAACCTCTATGGCCTTTGCGCTGCAGCACGTATATTTCGACGGTCGCTGCCCATGCCCACCAACGAGTGAGATAGCGGAATGCGGGGTTTTATCGCGGTTGTAACGGTGACCGCTCTTTCGGCGCTTATGCAGGGTTGCGGCGGCGCATCGGGTGGCGGTTATACCGATCCGGGCCCGCGACCATTGCCGAGCGGTCAGACATGCGACTCGATTCGCAGCGAGCTCAACCACCTCGATTCGAAGGGCGTACCGGCCCAGGTTGAACGCGCGAGCAGCGGCGGCAGTCTCTCGGCGTCGCAGCGTGCCAATGTCGACAGGTACAATCTGCTGCTCAACCAGTACTTGGGTGCTCGCTGCCACGTGTAGGTTGGTTGTCGAACGGCTATATCGCCATCGACTGGGTTTGCCCGCGCTTCGCGACACTTCGGAGTCGATTACGCAGCCTCGGATCGTGTCCTGCAGTCGAAGTGATCATCATCGCTTGCTGGCGCGCCTCCTTGCGTAATCGGGCAGCTGGACCGGTGCGTGGTGCATGCACACTGCGTTGAATCGTGCTCCGTTCGCGCGGGTACGTATTATCTTGCGCCGCTCGGTCTCATCCACGTTCAGGCGAATGTGCTCTATGGCGACTGGTTCGTGACGGGACACGGGTATCCGTTTACCTTGCCTCTAGACCGACCCAGCCGGGCAATATCATCACAATGCCTTCGTTCAGCACCAAGCGCCATGTTCCATTCACCGCATCGCAGATGTTCGGTCTGGTTGCGGACATCGAGCGTTATCCGGAATTTCTGCCGCTCTGCACTGGCCTCTCCGTGATTTCACGGCGCCCGCAAGGGGACGGGGAAGAGATCGTCGCGAAAATGAATGTGGGCTACAAAGCGATCAGCGAAAGCTTCACCACACGCGTGACGACGAAACCCGCCGAGCGGCGGATCGACGTCAGCTATCTCGATGGGCCATTCAAGCGGCTGGTGAACCATTGGACGTTTCGCGATGACGCGTCCCGCGGCGAGGGACCGCGCAGTACGGGGTCCACGATCGACTTCTTCATTGACTATGAGTTTCGCTCGATGCTGCTGGCGGCACTTGTCGGAACCATGTTCGATCAAGCGTTCCGCCGCTTCGCAACGGCCTTCGAAGAGCGCGCGACAAAGGTCTATGGACGGCCGTCGGCCTAACGTCACCCGTTGCCATCTTGCTGTCCGCAACGCGCGGCAGGCCGTGCGAGCATTCTCATTCCGTCATCCCGGTCCAGGCCTACGGTGAGCGAGATCATCGAAGCTTGAGCGAATCCCCGCTTGCGCGGGGACGACGTTGGGCCTGCATTATTCCCTCTCCCCGCAAGCGGGGCGAGAGAGCGCGACGCTCTACCTGCTCGGGGATGACAACCAACTTTCACCCTCCCCCTTGCGGTGAGGGTGGCGCGAAGCGGGTGGGAGAGGCTCGTGCTCTGCTGTCCGCGCCCCGACCCCACCCTAGCCCCCTCAAGGGAGAGGGGAATGAGAGTTCGGGTTGAGGACCATGCACCCATCCGACCGAGCGCAGGATTTTTCAGCGGATGACCTTTTCGGAGTTGCGCGCGAGCGCCAGGCCCTTGAGCGTATCGAGGCCCTTGGTGTCGTGGAGGTTGGCGGCTTCGAGATTGGCTCCAGTGACATCGGCGTCGCTCAGATCGGCTCCAGTGAGGTCGGCCCCCGATAAATCAGCGCCTGCGAGGTTGGCGCCCGAGAGATCGGCTTCGCGCAAAATCGTATCGCGCAGGACGGCGTTCTTCAGGACGGCGAAGCTCAACTTCGTTTGCGTCATGTCCGCCCGTGTCAGCGTCGCGGCAGTCAGGTCGGCGCCGGTCAGATCGGTACGCCAGATATATTCGATGAAGCCTGTCGTGTGCGTCGGCGCGCAATCCGAGTCCGTCAGATCGGCGCCTGAGAAATTCGAACCCATGAAGCTGCCGAAGAACTTCGCGCCTTTGAGCGATGCCGACTTGAGGCTCGGCGCTTCGCCGGGGAGCGGCGTCAGGCGGGTGAATGTCGACGGCCGCAACATGCTCGCGTGATCGAGATTGGCTCCATCGAGACGCGCTCCGATCAGCGTCACGCGGTCGAGCATCGCGCCTGAAAGGTTCGTGCCGGACAGATTTGCTCCGGAGAGGTCGGCGCCGAATAAATTGGATTTGCTGAGATTGGCGCGTTTGAAATCGAGGCCCGCTAGGTCCAGCCGCCTCAGATCCTTATCCGCTAGCGCCGGGTGGCTGTTCGGAGCCGCCTTGAACAACAGACTGGCGATCTCGCGTGCCGTTGCGTCGGCGCCGAGCGCTGGCGCGATTTCGATGACGGCATAGGCCAGTGCCGCAAGCCAAAAAATCTTGATCATAGGCTTCCTGACGCTTCGGCTCATTATTCCACCGCCTTATCGAGAAGATTCAGCGCTTCGCGAACTGTCGCCATGCGGACAGCCTCTCGACCTATATCGCCAAATTCGAAGCGCTGCACGGTGCTGGCACCATTTCGGGAAACCATTCCAACGAAAACTAGTCCGACGGGCTTTTCGGGCGTTCCGCCTCCGGGACCGGCAATTCCGGTGACTGCAACCGAAAGATCCGAGCCTGCGGCGTTCAATGCACCCTCGGCCATGGCGCAGGCGACTTCCGCGGCGACGGCGCCGTGCTGGCGGATGAGATCGGGATCGACACCGATGGTCCTGCTTTTGGCTGAGTTAGAATAGGTGACGAAGCCATAATCGAAAACATCGGAGGCCCCAGCGATGGCGGTGATGGCTCCGGCAATAAGCCCTCCGGTGCAACTTTCAGCCGTGGAGATTTTCTGGCCCGTCACACGCAGGATGCCGACGAGGCGCTCCGCCGTTTTCAGGATGTCCGATGGAAACACTCAGGGCTCCGTCTGTGGCTGATCCTGAAACGAAAGCGGAGAGTGCTTCGTCTGAAGCACTCTCCGGTAAGGCTATCTAGAGAGACGGGAATGTGCAAACGGCCCAGCTGATCAGGCCGCCGCTAGCACCTCGGCGTGTTCGAGCAGGCTGTCCAGGACGGTTCGACTGTCGGAGCCCATGGCCCCGACGGTCCGCTTCTGCGCAGCCTGCCATATCGGATAGGCATCCTTGAGTACGACCTGCCCTTTGGGCGTAAGGTGCAGGCCGCGGCCACGTCGGCCGGCGGGCGGATCCATGATGATATGGCCAAGCGCCAGGAGGCGCTTAAGGTTGCGCGAAAGCGTCGACTTCTCGATATCGAGTTCGTGTCCGATCTCGACGGCGGTGATTCCGTCACGCGAGGCCAACTGAGCGAGCAAAGTATATTGGCTCGCCGTGATGCCGAGTGGGCGCAAGGCATCATCGTAGACCCGCGTAACGATACGTGAAAGCTGACGCACACGGGTAGCGAGGCACATCTCAGCCGTCATCTCGGCGATGGTGCTAATCGCGGCATCGGCGGGTGGGCGGTCGAGCGTGTGGGGCATGAGATTCATATCGGCTCCCGTATGAGCGCTTTAGTGTGCTTCGTGGCAATACAACCACTTAGCTCTTTGATGCCGCGATTCTGGCAGGCGGGTCAACGACGAATGCCGTTGCAAATGCGCATCGTGATGGTGCGTCGCGGCATACAACTCATCAATTGGTCGGCAGCTTGCCGTTCGAGAGTTCGACCCCTTTTGAGCCTTTTGTCCTGGATGGCCGGGTCAATCATCAGGGCTTTGCGGCGACGTGTTCGGCGCGGGCCGCCTCGTAGACCTCGTGGGCAGCTCCGGCGTTGAGAGCGGCGATGCCGAGCCCAACGACCAGGTCGGGCCAGCGGGATGCCGTGGCGGCAGTCAGTAGTCCGGCAATGATGATGGCGACGTTGGCGATGACGTCGTTGCGCGCAGAAAGGAACGCGGCTCGTGTGAGGCTGCCGCCGGTCGTGCGAAACGGCGCCAAGAGGCGCGCAGCGACGAAATTGACGACGAACGCTCCGGCGCCGGTGATCGTCAACGGCAATGGCTCTGGAACAAGGCCGGTCGAAAAGTCCTGCCAGGCGGTCCATAGCGTCGCGATAGCTGGAAGCAGGATGATGGCAGCCAAGACCATTCCAAGCTTGGCACGGCGCGCAACCGTCCATCCGAGGCCTGCGAGGATCAACAGGTTGACCGCGCCATCCTCGAGGAAGTCGACGCTGTCGGCAAAGAGCGCCACCGAACCGATTGCGAGCGCAACGGCGAATTCGATTCCGAAGTAACTGAGGTTCAGCACAGCGACGTTGCGCACTGTCCGCTTGAGAGGAGCATTCTGGGCGATATCGGGCAATGCCTCGTCGTAGCTCATCCGGAGGCGCTCGGCAGAAGCACGCTGGCGGATGCCATCGCGGCGATACCTTCGCGGCGGCCGACGAAGCCCATGCCTTCGTTGGTCGTCGCCTTGATGCCGATGCGATCGATCGTGAGGCCGAGCACCTCACCAATCAGCGTTTGCATTGCGGGACGATGCGGCCCGATGCGTGGCGCCTCGGCGAGCACGGTAATATCGACATTGACGATGCGTCCGCCGCGGTCGCGCACACGGCGCGCGGCATCTTCAAGAAAGAGGCGCGAGGCCGCGCCTTTCCATTTTGGATCCGAGGGAGGGAAGTGCTGGCCGATATCACCATCGCCGATGGCGCCCAAGAGCGCATCCGTCAGGGCGTGCAGAATGACGTCGGCGTCGGAATGACCCTCAAGCTTGTGCGTGTACGGAATTTTGATTCCGCCAAGCCAGACATGATCGCCCGCGGTAAAACGGTGCACGTCGAAACCGCTACCGATGCGCGGCTCAAATGCTGTTTGCGACGTGAGGTGATGGTCGGCCAATTCCAGATCCCCTGCAGTGGTGAGTTTAACGTTGCTCGGCTTGTCCTCGACGATTGCGACATCGAGGCCTGCCCATTCGGCGATCGCGGCATCATCGGTAAATTTCCGAAGACCGGCATCGGCGGCCTTGCGATGCGCGGCTAGGATCGGCACGAAATGAAAACCCTGAGGCGTCTGCGCACGCCAGAGTCTGTCACGCGACATGGTCTTTTCGACGATGCCGTCGACGGACGCCCGCTTCAGCGTATCGGTGACTGCGAGCGCTGCGAGCGCCGCCGGCCTATCCCGCAGAGCCGCGATGACGTCTGTGATCGTCGACGCCGTGACGAAGGGGCGTGCCGCGTCGTGGATCAACACCAGATCCGGCGATGAGTCTGCCAGCGCTTCCAGCCCTCGCAGGACCGATTCCTGACGCGTGTCGCCCCCCATCACCGGAGGGCTCAATTTTTCCGGTGTGCCGATTACGAGCGCTGCATAGCGGTTCTTGTCGTCAGGGTGGATGACGACTTTGACGTCATGAATCGCCGGGTGCGCGAGGAATGCTTCGATCGTTCGGGCGAGCACCGGGCGTCCGCCGATCGGAGCATATTGCTTCGGTGTATTTCCGGAAGCGGCGGCACGCGTGCCCCGGCCGGCCGCGACGATCAATGCGGCGATGCGCACGGGTTCTCTCTCCATTCAAGGGGCTTCTTGTGTCGGGGTCGCAATTTGCAATTTCCCTTGGCCGGAAGTCGCGGAATTTGCAACTCCGGCAGCAAACCTACAAGCTTGTCGCAGAGGGCTGCCGCGACCGGTTTTACGGAGGACGGCGGCCCCCGCGTCCCCGGATCAAGCGGCCGCCTCATCCTGACCGCTTCCCATTGAAGTGCATGAATTGGGCCCGGGGCCGCCGCAGGCGCTTCTCGGGGGCTTGCGGAAATCGATGGCACATCCTAGTCTGCCCAAACTCACAGCACTATTTTTTGATGATGAATTTTTGGGCAATAAGGGTTTGTTTCACGAGGGCGCATGCTGAAGGCCGTAGCTAAAGGGGCGTCGCCCGTCGCGCTGGCGCCGATGTCAGGGGTAAGCGATCTACCCTTCCGGCGCTTGGCGCATCGGCTAGGTGCGGATCTCGTCGTTTCGGAAATGATCGCGAGCGAAGAACTCGTGAGGTCCCGGGCCGATGTGCTGCGGCGCGCCGAGGGCCGCGAGCTCACACCCTTCGTCATACAACTTGCTGGCCGCGAAGAACGATGGATGGCCGACGGGGCGCGGATCGCGGAAGCCAAGGGCGCCGGGATAATCGACATCAACATGGGATGCCCGGCCCGCGAGGTGACGGGAAAGCTCTCCGGATCAGCGCTGATGCGGAATCTCGACCACGCGCAAGCGCTGATCCGGGCCGTCGTGCAAGCCGTCAGCATTCCGGTGACGCTCAAGATGCGACTCGGCTGGGACGACAATTCGCGCAACGCCGCGGAACTGGCGCGGCGCGCCGAAGCCGAAGGCGTCAAGCTCATCACCGTTCATGGCCGCACGCGCTGTCAGTTCTTCAAGGGCGCGGCGGATTGGGCGGCGGTTCGTTCGGTCGTTATGGCGACGACGCTTCCAGTGCTGGTCAACGGCGACATTCTCTCTCCCGCAGATGCACGCCGCGCACTCGATGCTTCGGGTGCTCACGGCGTCATGATCGGGCGCGGCGCTTACGGCGCACCGTGGATGCCCGGCCGCATTGCGGCAGCGCTTTCCTCCGGCCGCGATCCCGGCGATCCGACACTCGCGGAGCAATGCGAGATCGCGCTCGAACACGTCGAGGCGATGCTGACGCACTACGGCCGCGACCTTGGCCTCAAGAATTCGCGCAAGCATGTCGGCTGGTATCTCGCCTCCAGCGGTGCGGATGCGACGACAATCAAAGCCTGGCGGGCACGCCTCTGCACGGCGCTCGATCCGCAACATGTGCTCGCAGGTCTTTCGGCCTTCTATTCCGGTGTGGAGCCTTTGGCGGCATGAGTAAAGCAACGGCTGCGCGCAAGGTTCAGACGAAGGCGGCTGCTCTGCCACCAGCCGGCATGGTCGACGGCGAAAGCCTGCTTAGCGCGCTTCCGCATCCGATCCTGGTCGTCGCGGAGGATCAGCGCATCCTATTCGCCAACTCAGCGGCCGAGTCCTTCTTTTCAACAAGTGCGGCGATGCTGACGCGCAGCCGCATCCCGGACGTCGTCGCTTTCGGATGTCCGCTGTTGGGACTTGTCGAGCAGGTACAGGCCACCGGCGCGACGATCAATGAGTATGGCGTCGAGGTCGCGACGCCCCGCTTCTCGGGCGCCAAGCTCGTCGATGTCTACGGCGGACCATTGCCGGAGGAGCCGCGCAACATGTTCCTGATGCTGCAGCAGCGTTCGATGGCGCAAATGATCGAACGGCAATTGACCCACCGGGCAGCGGCGCGCTCCGTTTCGGGTATGGCGGGCGTACTGGCGCATGAGATCAAGAACCCGCTGTCGGGCATTCGCGGCGCCGCGCAGCTTCTCGAACCCGGCCTTTCGGACGACGACCGGGCGCTGACGCAGCTTATCTGCTCGGAGACCGATCGCATCCGGATGCTCGTCGACCGCATGGAAGTCTTCGGCGACGAACGCCCGCTTGCGAAGGATGCGGTCAACATCCACGATGTTCTCAATCACGTCCGCCGGATCGCGGAGCACGGATTCGGGCGCAACGTGCGCTACGTCGAGGATTACGATCCGTCGTTGCCGAACGTGCTCGGCAATCGCGACAAGCTCGTGCAGGTTTTCCTCAACCTCGTGAAGAACGCCGCCGAAGCCATCGGCGACAAGAGCGACGGCGGCCGCATCGTCCTGCAAACGGCATTCCGGCCGGGTGTGCGGCTTTCGCTGCCCGGTTCCGACACGCGCGTCAGCCTGCCGTTGATGATCCAAATCGAGGACAACGGCTGCGGCATTCCCGATCATTTGCAACCGCACCTCTTCGATCCGTTCGTGACGACGAAGGTGTCGGGCAGCGGTCTCGGGCTGGCGCTCGTCGCCAAGATCATCGCCGATCACGGCGGCATCATCGAATGTGAAAGTGAACCCAGGCGCACTGTCTTCCGCGTTTTGCTGCCGATGCAGCGGTCGCGGCTCGGGACGGTGCAAACGACGAGAGAAAGTTGATGGCCAGAGGCACCGTTCTCATCGCCGACGATGACACCGCGATCCGCACGGTGCTCAACCAGGCCTTGGCGCGTGCGGGCTTCGCGCCGCGCGCGACGGGAAACGCGGCGACGCTCTGGCGCTGGGTCAGTCAAGGCGAGGGTGACGTGGTCCTCACGGACGTCGTCATGCCGGACGAGAATGCCTTTGACCTCATCCCGCGCATCAAAAAACTTCGTCCCGATCTCCCGATCATCGTCATGAGCGCACAGAACACGCTGATGACGGCGCTGACGGCAACCGAGAAAGGCGCCTTCGAATATCTGCCGAAGCCCTTCGATCTGAACGAAGTCGTGGCGGTCGTGTCGCGCGCGCTTTCGGAACCGGAACGCAAGCACCCGCCGACGAGCGAACGTGAGACTGACGAGTTGCCTCTCATCGGCCGCTCGCTGCCGATGCAGGACATTTACCGGGTTCTCGCGCGCCTGACACAGAGCGACCTCACCGTCATGATCAACGGCGAGAGCGGCACCGGCAAGGAGCTAGTGGCGCGCGTGCTTCACGACTATGGCAAGCGCCGCCACGGTCCCTTCGTGCCGATCAACATGGCGGCGATCCCGCGCGAATTGATCGAGAGCGAATTGTTCGGCCACGAGAAGGGGGCATTCACCGGCGCGCAGACACGGACGCCGGGACGCTTCGAGCAGGCCGAGGGCGGCACGCTTTTCCTCGATGAGATCGGCGACATGCCGCTCGAAGCGCAGACGCGGTTGTTGCGCGTTCTGCAGCAAGGCGAATATACGACCGTGGGCGGACGCACGGCGATAAAGACCAACGTGCGCATCGTTGCCGCGACGCACCGCGATCTCAAATCGCAAATTCAGCAAGGGTTATTCCGCGAGGATCTCTTCTACCGCCTGAATGTCGTGCCCATCCGGCTGCCGCCGCTGCGTGAGCGCCTGGAAGACGTCGGCGATCTGGTCCGGCATTTTCTGCGGCAGGCGGCGCGCGAGGGGCTCGGACAAAAATCCATAGAGAGCCCCGCGATCGAACGGCTCAAGGGACATCCTTGGCCCGGCAACATCCGCGAGCTTGAGAATGTCGTACGCCGGCTGGTCGCGCTGCATCCGGAAGATACGCTCACCGCGCAAATCGTCGAGCAGGAGCTTGCCGGTTCGTCAATGTCCACGACAATCGGCAGCAGCCCCGACAGCGCGGATCTCAGCGAGTCCGTCGAGCGTTATCTGGCGCGATATTTCTCATCCTTTGGCAACGAGCTGCCGCCCCCGGGGCTTTATGACCGCGTCATCCGAGACGTCGAGAAGCCGCTTTTGAGTGCGGCGCTGGCTGCGACACGGGGCAATCAGATCCGCGCCGCCGAACTTCTGGGGCTGAACCGGAACACGCTTCGGGCCCGCATTCGCGATCTCAACATTCGCGTGTTTCGCACCGTCGAAAGCTGACGCTTTGCCGGTTTTGCACGGCATAGATCCAAAAAGGCTGGGCTGACCAGCGCTTAGCGCTTGAACTGCACCAGCAATGTCGCGAAAATGTCACAGTTACACTGTTGGGTCACCCCTGTGTAGCGGAATGGCTGCAGGGGATTGCACGCCGCATACTCGCCGGAGCGATAACTCCGGCGGAACTTTCGGGGCAAATCACTTTGATAATCGGATCAGGCGAAATCTGATGAGCGCCAGCAACAGCAGTCCAAGCATGCCGGACACGACGAACGGCCGCCGGCGCGCGTCTGCTGCTGCGCTGATGGAAGAGGGCTCGACGCCGCTCAATCCGTCTGATCGGGCTTTCTGGTTCGGTCTCGGCGTCGTGCTCCTGTCGATGTTTTCGGCGCTTGCAAGCTATCTGATCCTAACCGGACTGACGGCGATTGCACCGCGCAACGAGTACGTCTGGACGGCACTCGCGGTAAACGTGGTGCTCATCTTGACCATGCTTGCCATCGTCATTTGGCAAGCGCTCGGGTTGCGACGCGCATGGAAGCAGCGGATCGCGGGCGCGCGACTGCACACGCGCATCGTCGCTCTATTCAGCTTGATCGCGGCGCTGCCGACGGTGCTGCTCGCGATCGCTGCGACGACGACGTTCTCGCGCTCGCTGGATGGATGGTTTTCCGGGCGAACCAGCGCCATCGTCGAAAATTCATACGACGTCGCGAAAGCCTACGTCGACGAACACAACCAGATCATTCGCACCGACATCGTCAACATGGTGCGCGACATCAACGGCGAAGCCGCAACGCTGAGCGCCGACCCGGATGCGTTCCAGAAATTTCTCATAGGACAGGCGGGGCTTCGCGATCTGACGTCGGCCTACATTATCGATTCCGACGGCGTTCCGATTGTTCTCGCGCTCGACGATCCGAAGCTGCCTTACGTAGTGCCGCCGCCGTCCGCCATCAAACAGGCCGAGGCCGGGCAGGTGGCTCTATCGACGCCTTCAAGCGATTACCGCATTTCGGCGATCGCCAAGATCGACAGTATGCCGGGCCGCTATCTCTACGTCGCACGCGGCGTCAGCCCGAAGGTGATCAATCACCTGCAGAGAACCGAGCAGAACGTCTACGAGTACACGCGCTTGAGGAAGGCCAAGAGTGGCCTGAAGGTAGCGCACGGCCTTATCTATTTCATGATCTCGATGACGTCGCTGCTGGCCGCCATCTGGGTCGGCATGTGGTTCGCGGGGCGCTTCGTCGCGCCGATCAGGCGGCTGATCGCGGGCGCGCAGGAAGTATCCAAGGGAAATCTCGAAATCGCGCTGCCGGAAAAGCGGGGCGAGGGCGATCTTCGCCGCCTGTCGCATACGTTCAATCTGATGACGCGGGAACTGAAGCATCAGCAGGACGCGCTGCATCAAACGAATGAGCAACTCTCCGAGCGACGTAATTTCATCGAGGCCGTCTTGTCTGGTGTGTCGGCCGGCGTCATCGGTCTCGACAGCGCCGATCGCATCACGCTCTTAAGCCGTTCGGCCGAGCGTTTGCTTGGCTTCTCCAGTACCGACGTCGTGGGCAAACCTATCGCGGATGTGGTTCCCGAATTCGCGCCGGTACTCGCAACGGCGGAAGAAACTGCCTTTAAAGGCAAGGGCCAAAGTCAGAGCGAGATCAAGAAGCAGATAGGTGACGAGGAGCGGACCTTCGCCGTGAAGGTCACGCACGAGAAGGGCGGCGAGGGCGATGTCGGGTCCGTCGTCACCTTCGACGATATCTCGGAGCTGGTTCAGGCCCAGCGCACGAGCGCTTGGGCGGATGTCGCACGCCGGATTGCGCATGAGATCAAGAACCCGCTAACGCCGATACAACTTTCAGCCGAACGGCTGCGCCGCAAATTCGGCAAGCAGGTTTCAGATGATCGAGAGCTGTTCGAAACGCTGACCCAGACGATTGAGCGGCAGACCGGGCAGATCAAGAGCATGGTCGACGAGTTCGCGTCGTTCGCGCGCATGCCGCAACCGGTCATGGCGGATCAGGACCTGAGACTCGCGGTGCAGGAGCCGGCGGTGCTTTTTCGTGAAGGCCACAAGGACGTCAATTTCAAGCTCTCGATCCCGGATCATCCGGTGCGTGCCCGCTTCGATCTGCGGCTCGTTTCCCAGGCCGTTACCAATCTCATCAAGAACGCAGCAGAGGCGATCGAATCCTACGGCGAGGCGCAGGGACGCCCGGAGGGATACGAACCCGAGATCGAAGTGCGCGTGCTACCGTCGCACGATCGCGTCGCCATCGAAGTCATCGACAATGGCATCGGCTTGCCGAAACAGAACCGCGCCAAGCTTCTCGAGCCCTACGTCACGACGCGCGCGAAAGGGACGGGTCTCGGCCTGGCAATCGTTCAGAAAGTTGTTGAGCAGCACGGCGGAACGCTGACGCTCGAAGACGCGCCGCTGACGGAAACGCGCACGCGCGGAGCACTCATTCGCATGACACTACCCATCAAGCTTGAAAATGCCCACGACCTTTCGACTGAACAAAGCCATACCGCCTCGCATGCCGCGAGTGGAGCATGATACAACCGCATATTTCCGAGGAGCGTAGTGATGTCCGCTGATATTTTGATCGTTGATGATGAAGCCGATATTCGCGACCTCGTCGCCGGTATCCTGCAGGATGAAGGGCATCGGACCCGCCTCGCGCGCGATAGCGACGAAGCGCTGCGTGCAATCGAAGACAGAAAACCTCATCTGGTCATTCTCGACATTTGGCTGCAGGGCAGTCGCCTCGACGGCCTCGAGGTTCTGACGATCATGAAGCGGACGTATCCGGATTTGCCGGTGGTCATCATCTCGGGCCACGGCAACATCGAGACGGCCGTCACCGCCATCAAACGCGGTGCCTACGACTACATAGAGAAGCCATTCAAAGCGGACCGGCTGGTGCTGGTGACGCTGCGTGCGCTTGAAGCGTCGCAGCTCAAACGCGAGGTGCGCGAACTCAAGGAGCGTTCGGTCGTCTCGGCGGAAATGATCGGCAAATCGCCGGCGATCAATCAGCTGAAGAACAACATCGACAAGGCTGGTCCGACAAACAGCCGCATCATGCTGCGCGGAGCATCGGGTTCGGGCAAGGAGCTTGCAGCCCGCGTTCTGCATCAGAAATCGCTGCGTGCCGATGGTCCGTTCGTCGTGCTCAATGCCGCGGCGATGGTGCCGGACCGTGTCGAAGAAGAACTCTTTGGCACGGAGGATCGGACCGGGGGCCCGCGTAAGGTCGGCGCGCTTGAAGAAGCGCATACCGGCACGCTCTATATCGACGAAGTCGCGGACATGCCGATGGAGACGCAGGGCAAGGTCTTGCGCGTTCTTGTCGAGCAGAAGTTCCTGCGGCTCGGCGGATCGCAGAAGGTGTCGGTCGATGTCCGCATCATTTCATCGACGTCGCGCGATCTCGATCAGGACATTCGCGAGGGCCGCTTCCGCGAAGATCTCTATCACCGGCTGAACGTCGTGACGTTGCGCGTCCCGAGCCTCGCCGAGCGGCGCGAGGATATTCCTGATCTCATCCAGTATTTCGTCGGGCAGGTGGCGCAGACCTCGGGCCTCGCCCCGCGGCGGATCGGAGAAGATGCCATCGCGGTGCTGCAGGCGCACGATTGGCCCGGCAACGTCCGTGAGCTTCGCAACAACGTCGAGCGTTTGCTGATCCTGGCGGGCGGCGATCCCGGCGCGGCAATCACCGCCGACATGCTTCCCGATGAAATCGGTTCGAACGTACCGCTGCCGGTCAACGGTGGGGCGGAGCATCTGATGTCGTTGCCGCTCAGAGAGGCACGCGAGATTTTCGAACGCGAGTATCTGCTGGCACAGATCAACCGCTTCGGCGGCAACATCTCGCGCACGGCCGAGTTCGTCGGCATGGAGCGATCGGCGCTGCACCGGAAGCTCAGAGCTCTCGGCGTCTCGTCCGAGCAGCGTTCGGGCGACTTGCGGTCGGTTTCGTAAGGGACTGCCGCTTGACCCGCATCGTCTACGTCAACGGCGCCTACAAACGCTATGCGGAAGCTGCGATCCATGCCGAGGATCGCGGCTTTCAGTTTGCCGACGCCGTCTATGAAGTCATCGAGGTGCTCGGCGGCCGGCTCGTTGATGCAACTCGTCATATGGCCCGGCTGGACCGTTCGTTGAGCGAGTTGACGATTGCTCCGCCCATGTCCAAGCAGGCGCTGCTGCACGTCATCGGTGAGGTCGTGCATCGCAACCGTGTCAGCGACGGCATCGTCTATATGCAGGTGACGCGCGGCGCCGGGCCCAGAGATTTCTCCCTCCCTGGACCAGAAATTCCGCCTACGCTCGTCGTTCTGGCGCGGGCGCAGCGCCGGGGCTGGGCAGACGAACTCGCGAAGACAGGTATCGCCGTCAAGACGATGCCGGACAACCGCTGGGGCCGATGCGATATCAAAACAGTGATGCTGCTGCCCGCCGTTCTCGCCAAAGACGCGGGGCGACGCGACGGCGCGCGCGAAGTTTGGTTCGTCGATGATGTGGGCGTTGTCACGGAGGGCGCTTCAAGCAACGCCTGGATCGTGACGGCGGAGGGCGTCCTCGTCACGCGCCAGCTCGATTCGCGCATCCTGCCCGGCATTACTCGTGCCAGCGTAACCGACGTTGCGGCATCTGAACATCTGAAAGTTGAAGAACGCCCGTTCACGGTGAAAGAAGCCTTGCAGGCCCGCGAAGCTTTTCTCACTTCGGCCACGAATACGGTCATGCCGATCGTCACAATCGACGGAAAGCAGATCGGGGAGGGGCGGCCGGGTCCAATCGTTCAGCGTCTGAGATCACGATTTCATCAGGTTGCCGAAATTTCGGCCGTGTAATGCGTCGCGAGGGCTATATCTCATCGACTATAGCAATGCGAACGTTGCCGCATTGTGCAAGGCAGCAACCCCTGTAAACTACCTGACTTCGATCGTCATCCCCCCGATGCCCGTCGAAATCGCCGCCTGGACGCTTCGTTCACTTTTCAGACGTGACGGCGCCCAGCGCACCCAAAAGACGTCGAGAAAAAAATGGAAAACAACCATGGCGGCTGAAAAAACTCAGAACCTGCAAGACACGTTTCTCAACTACGTTCGCAAGAACAAAACTCCGCTGACGATCTTCCTCATCAACGGCGTCAAGCTTCAGGGCATTGTGAGCTGGTTCGATAATTTCTGTGTCTTGCTTCGGCGCGACGGGCATTCTCAGCTCGTCTACAAGCATGCGATTTCCACGATCATGCCCGGCGGTCCCGTCAACTTGAATGACCAGGACGGCGAAAGCGGCGCCGGTTGACGTCGCATTCCAAAGACGATTACGGCGCGAAGCGCAGTTCTTCTCGCAAGGAGCGCGCCGCGAGCATCGAGACGCGCAGGCCGCGCACACGCGCGCTGGTGCTCGTTCCGGTGCTAAAACGGCAAGGCCGGGCAGGGGAGAAAGGGTCGAAGCCGGCGCTCGACAGCCATACGCCCGAGAGCCGACTTGCGGAGGCCGTCGGCCTTGCCAATGCGATCAATCTCGACATCATCGATTCCGCGATCGTGCCGATGTCGGCGCCGCGTCCGGCGACGCTGCTCGGCTCAGGAAAAGTCGACGAGCTGAGCCAACGCGTGCGCGATCTTGAGATCGGCCTGGTGATCATCGATCATGCGGTTACGCCGGTGCAGCAGCGCAATCTCGAGAAAGCGTGGAACACGAAAGTTCTCGACCGAACGGGTCTCATTCTCGAGATCTTCGGTGAGCGGGCGCGAACGCGTGAAGGCGTGCTGCAGGTCGAACTGGCGCATCTCTCCTATCAGAAGGGGCGGCTCGTCCGCGCCTGGACGCACTTGGAACGCCAGCGCGGCGGCGGTGGCTTTCTCGGCGGTCCGGGCGAAGCGCAGATCGAACTCGATCGCCGTATGCTCCAGGATCGCATCGATGCGATCAAGCGCGAACTTGCAGACGTCGTGAAAACGCGCGACCTGCATCGCAAGGGCCGGCGCAAGGTGCCGTACCCGATCGTCGCCGTGGTCGGCTATACGAACGCCGGGAAATCGACGCTCTTCAACAAGATTACCGGCGCCGGCGTCGTCGCGATGGATCAGGTTTTCGCGACGCTTGATCCAACGATGCGCGAGGTGAAGCTGCCGAGCGCGCGGCGCATCATTCTGTCTGACACAGTCGGTTTCATTTCGGATCTGCCGACGATGCTGGTCGCCGCGTTCCGCGCCACGCTCGAAGAGGTCGTCGAAGCCGATCTCATTTTGCACGTTCGCGATATTGCACACGAGGAGACGGACGCGCAGGCGCGTGACGTCGAGAAGGTGCTCGGCGAGCTTGGCATCGACACGCTTCCGGTCGACAGCAACATTCTCGAGGTTTGGAACAAGATCGATCTCGTTTCGCACGATCGACGGACGGAGCTACAACATGAGGCTCTCCGTAATGCGCGGCCGCCCGTCCTCGTGTCCGCTGCGACAGGCGAGGGAATTGTGCCACTGCTCGACGCCATCGACGATCGGCTGAGCGTCGCCGATGAGATCCTTGAGGTCATCGTGCCGGGCAGCAAGGGCCAGCTTCTCAACTGGCTGCATGAGACTTGCGATGTGCTCGGGCGGGAGAGCCGCAAGGACGGCAGCATTGATTTGCGCTTGCGTATTCCGAGCGAAAAGAAACTCAGGGTATTGGGCCAACTCCGCAAAGCGGGCTTGAAGGTCTAGTCCGAACAACTACACTGGCCGCATGGATCAGCGCGTGACCTGCTGCATTGTCGGCGGCGGCCCTGCCGGAACGATGCTCGGCGTTTTGCTGGCGCGCGCCGGCGTTGATGTGCTCGTTCTTGAAAAGCACAAGGATTTCCTTCGCGATTTCCGCGGCGACACGGTCCATCCCTCGACGTTGCAGTTGATGAATGAGCTTGGCTGGCTCGATGAATTCCTGCAACTGCCGCATCAGAAGGTCTTCAAGCTTACCGGGCAGTTCGGCGATACACCGCTGACGATCGCCGATCTATCGCATTTGCCGGTCAAGACGAAGTACATCGCGCTGATGCCGCAATGGGACTTTCTCAATTTTCTTGCCGCGAAGGGTCGTGCTTATCCGACATTTGATCTCCGAATGAATGCCGAGGCTGTCGGTCTGGTCTTCGACGGCGACCGTGTCACGGGCGTCAATGTCAAGACGGCCGAGGGGCCGCTGACGGTCCGCGCGGATCTTATCGTCGCCGCCGACGGCCGTTCGTCGGTCCTGCGCAAAGCTGCAAGCCTCGTCAGCGAGGATTTCGGCGCGCCAATGGACGTGATGTGGTTTCGCTTGCCACGATTGCCGACAGATACAGAGGATACGCAAGCGCGCTTTGATGCCGGGCATCTGTTCGTGATGCTCCAGCGTGGCGACTACTGGCAGTGCGCTTACGTCATTCCGAAAGGTGGGGATGCGAAAGTGCGCGCAGCCGGTCTCGATGCTTTTCGCAAATCGGTCGGCGCACTCGTACCCTTCGAACCAGGCCGTGCCAACGCCATCCCGGATTGGGATCACGTGAAGCTTTTGACCGTGGCGGTCGATCGTTTGAAAGAGTGGGCGCGGCCGGGGCTCGTCTGCATCGGTGATGCGGCTCATGCCATGAGCCCTGTCGGCGGCGTCGGCATCAATCTCGCCGTACAGGACGCGGTTGCGGCCGCCAATCTGTTATGGCAACCGCTCAAGGAAAAGCGGCTCAGCTTCGACGATCTGAAAAAAGTTCAGGCGCGCCGTGATTTTCCGACGCGCGCCACACAGCGCCTGCAGCTGACGATGCAGAATTCGATTATTGCGCCAACGTTGGCTGCGACGGGAAAGATCAAACCGCCGCTCGTGTTCCGGTTGTTGACCAGCGTACCTCTACTGTCGCGCATTCCGGCGCGGCTCCTTGCTCTCGGCTTCCGGCCTGAGCACGTCTCCCAGGCAATCATAGTCGGCGCTTAGTACTCGTAGAAATGTTTGAGCATGAGCCCTGGATAGCCGGGTCAAACCCGGCCACGGAGTGGAAGAGGGAGCCCACTCAGGAACTCTTATTTTTTCTCGTTTGCTTTTGCTTCGTCCCAGAGCGCATCCATTTCTTCGAGTGTTGATTGCGACGGCGTTTTGCCGTTTTCGTCTAACCGGGCTTCGATATGCGCGAAGCGCCGGACGAATTTCCTGTTGGCGGCGCGCAGTGCATCTTCGGGA
>Ga0182749_1001564_pt1 | contig 17776 bp, 14 predicted proteins | sample eDN3rd37CKraftMG_FD_128875 | JGI IMG/M metagenome (GOLD analysis project Ga0182749, IMG submission 128875) | Enriched Miracle-Growth compost microbial communities from Emeryville, California, USA - eDNA 3rd pass 37_C Kraft MG (version 2) (version 2) ...
ATTCAGGCGAGCTAAGTTAAACTGTTGAGCTTTTGCTCGGCTACAACTCGACACAGGCGCTATGGACATCCGACGCACCATCCTCTGGATGATTTTCTCTCTATCGCTCTTGCTGCTATGGAATAACTGGCAAGTGCACAATGGCAAGGCTTCGCTGTTTGGCTCCCCCGCCACGACACAGCAAGCCGGCACAGACACTGCCCAGGCGACTGAAAAGGCTGCCGATACCAGCATTCCCTCAGGTGTGCAGGCCAGCCAGCCCTCCGCCGCCAGCACGGATGCCACGGTGCCGGGCAATGCCGCCCAAAGCGCGCCCACCTCGGAGAAAGTCGAGGTCAAGACCGATGTCTACGACCTGACATTCGACACGCAGGGCGCGCAGCTGGTGAAGGCTTCGCTGCTCAAGTACCTGGCGCCGGGCAGCAAAGACGAGCCCATGGTGCTGCTGGACAATTCCGCAGACGCCACGCATCTGGCGCAAACCGGCGTGGTCGGCGCCCCCCAGGGCGTGACCTACCCCACACACCTGACGCCTTTCCGCCTGGTTTCGGACGCGCGCAGCCTTCAGGGCGACAAGCTCGATGTCGTTTTCGAGGCGGAAGCAGGCGATGTGAAGGTCGTCAAGACATACTCCCTGCATCGCGGCAGCTACGACATCCAGGTGCGCCACGACATCTATAACCTGGGCAGCCAGCCGATCAGCCCGTCCCTGTACCTGCAGCTGACCCGCGATAGCAACGCTCCCGCTGACTCTTCACACTTCTATCGCACCTTTACCGGCGCAGCGCTGTACTCGTCCGACGAGAAATTCCAGAAGATCGCCTTTTCGGATATCGACAAGGGCAAGGCCAGCTATGTGAAGCAGGCTGACAACGGCTGGATAGGCATGGTGCAGCACTATTTCGCAACGGCCTGGGTGCCGCCAGAAGGCGTGGCGCGCCACAACGAGGCATTGCGCCTGTCCAACAACCTGTATGCCATACGCAGCATTGAGCCCGTGGGCACGATCGAGCCGGGCCAGCATGTCGCTGTGGATGCCAATCTGTGGGTAGGCCCGCAGGATCAGAAAGCCATGGGCGCCCTGGCTCCCGGCCTGGAGCTCGTGGTCGACTATGGCTGGCTGACCATTATCGCCAAGCCGCTGTTCAAGATCATGACCTGGATCCACAGTGTCCTGGGCAACTGGGGCTGGACCATTGTTGTGCTGACCCTGCTGATCAAGCTTGTGTTCTACCCGCTCTCGGCAGCGAGCTACCGCTCCATGGCCAAGATGAAGCAGGTCGGACCCCGCATGCAGGCCTTGCGCGAGCGCTTCGGCGACGACAAGGCAAAGCTGAACGCGGCCATGATGGAGATGTACCGCACCGAGAAAATCAACCCGCTGGGGGGCTGCCTGCCCATGGTGGTGCAGATTCCGGTGTTCATCTCCCTTTACTGGGTGCTGCTGGGCAGCGTCGAGATGCGTGGCGCCCCCTGGATACTCTGGATTCACGACCTGTCCGTGCGCGATCCGTGGTTTATTCTGCCCGCCGTCATGATGGCAACCATGTTCCTGCAGATCAAGCTGAACCCGACGCCGCCCGACCCTACCCAGGCCAAGATCATGATGATCATGCCGCTGGTATTCGGCGGGATGATGTTCTTCTTCCCTGCCGGCCTGGTGCTGTACTGGTGCGTCAATAACGCGGTTTCCATCGCACAGCAGCGCTACATCATGCACAAGCTGGACAAAGAGAAACTGGCGGACGCACGCTGATCCCCGCGCCTCGCCGCTGCCAAGGCCCTGTATGCGACCCGCATACAGGGCCTTTTTGTGTACGATGTCAGTTCCCCGGAGAATCGGGGTGGCCTGGCGCTTATCGGGTAATTCCCCGATAGCAAACGCTTTAGGCTTAATGTAATTTGCACACAGAGCCGTATGTCGTCATCGCGAGGCTGAAAGCGGGCGCGGCGGCCTTCATAGACAATCAATAAACATCAAAGACTTCGCATTTTTGCGCAGGAGACAACATGACATACGCCAATCCGTCTGCGGGGCGCGCGCTGCTGCGCCGGACCGCCCTTGCGGCCGCCTTGCTTTGCGGCGCCCTGGGCGCCAGCCTTGCACAGGCCCAGGACCCCGTGAAAATAGGTTTTATCGCTACTATGTCGGGCCCCGGCGGCGCGCTTGGCCAGGATCAGTACGATGCCTTCATGCTGGCCATCGAACAGAAGGGCGGCAAGCTGGGAGGCGTGCCAGTCGAAGTGATACGCGAAGATGACCAGCTCAAGCCCGATGTCGGCGTACAGGCCGCCACCAAGCTGCTCAAGAGCGAGCATGTGCCCATCATCACTGGCGTCACATTCTCCAATGTCATGATGGCCATCCACAAACCCATTACCGACAGCCAGGTCTTTCTGATTGGCTCGAATGCCGGCCCCGCCCCTATTGCGGGCAAAGAGTGCTCGCCCTTTTTCTTCTCGACTTCGTGGGACAACGACATGCTGCACGAAGCGGGCGGACAGCTGGCAAGCGACCTTGGCTACAAGAATATGTATGTCATGGCGGCCAATTACCAGGCAGGCCGCGATGCGGTTTCGGGCTTCAAGCGCGACTATACGGGGAAGGTGATCGACGAGGTCTACACCCAGGTCAACCAGCCGGACTATTCCGCCGAGATTGCGCAACTGCAGGCGGCCTCCCCCGACGCAGTCTATGTGTTTTACCCCGGAGGCATGGGGGTGAACTTCGTCAAGCAGTACCGCCAGGCCGGCCTGTTGGGCTCGCTGCCGCTGATTTCCGTCTCCACTATCGACGGCTCGACCCTCCCGGCGCTGAAGTCGCTGGCTGTGGGCGCAATCACCAGCGCGCCCTATGCGCCCAATCTCGACAACCCGCAGAACAAGCAGTTCGTCCAGGCTTTTGTGAAAGCCTACAAGCGCCAGCCTTCGATGTATGCAGCCCAGTCCTATGACGCCGCCAATCTGATCGATTCGGCGCTGGCAAAGGTCAAGGGCGATGTCGGCAACAAGGAGGCCTTGCGCGCGGCCTTCAAGGAAGCGGATTTCGATTCGGTGCGCGGCGCATTCAAGTTCGATTCCAATCAATTCCCTGACGCGCCCTTCTACCGGGTCGACGTGGTCGAAGGTTCGGATGGCGCCGAACTGCAAGCTTCTACTCCCATCAAAATCACGACTCGCGCCAATTTCGCGGCACAGTGCAACATGAAGTAGAACCCGGCCCGACCGGCCGCGCGGGGCGGCCGGCGGGCATGATCGGAGCAGCACTTGAGCTTTACCCTTTTCATCATCCAGACGCTCAACGGCCTGCAGTTGGGTGTGCTGCTGTTTCTCATGGCGGCCGGCCTGACCCTGGTGTTCGGCATCATGAATTTCGTCAATCTGGCGCATGGCTCCATGTATATGATGGGCGCCTTCTTTGCCGCTTCTCTCTATAACCTGACGGGCTCATTCCTGCTGGCGGCGGTGCTGCTCGTGCCCGCGATGCTCGCGCTGGGCTTGGCGGTGAACTGGATCGCCTTGCGCAAACTGTATCCGCGCGATCATCTGGATCAGGTGCTGGCGACATTCGGGCTGATCCTGTTTTTCAACGAGCTGGCGCGCATGATCTGGGGCCCTTCGCCTTATTACATGGAAGTGCCGGAATTCCTGATCGGGGCAGTCAATCTTTTCGGCGTGCGCTATCCGGCATACCGCCTGCTGATCATCGCATCCGGACTGCTGGTCGCCCTGGGCTGCTACGTGCTCATACATCGCACCCGCATAGGCATGCTCATCCGCGCCGGGGCCAGCAACCGCAACATGGTTGACGTGCTGGGGGTGAATATTGCGCTGCTCAATGCCATGCTGTTTGGGCTTGGCGCGGTCCTGGCCGGACTGGCGGGCCTGCTGGCCGGCCCCATCATGTCAGTGCAGGCAGGCATGGGCGAACCCATACTCATCCTGACCATGGTCGTCATTGTCATCGGCGGCATCGGGTCGATACGAGGGGCATTCTATGCCTCCCTCATCGTTGGCGTGGTGGACACCCTGGGCCGTACCCTGCTGCCCAGCCTGCTGCGCAGCGTACTCGAACGCAGCGCAGCCGATATCGCGGGCCCTGCGCTGGCATCCATGATGATCTACCTGCTCATGGCGGCCATACTCGCAGTCAAGCCCGAAGGGCTGTTTCCCGTGCACAAGCATTGAGGACCGACTGCCCGGAGCCGTCAGACAGCCGGGAACCGCGGCACAAGGAGCCCACCCAACCATGACATCGCCAACCCATGCCTCTTAGCCTAGACACGTTTCGCACCCTGAGCACCGCCACCCGGGCCGGCTTGGTCCTGCTGGCCCTGCTGGCGCTGCTGCCGCTGTTCATGCGCGACGATCCCTTCCTGCTCGCTCTGTTTGCCCGGATATTGATTTTCGCGTTTGCGTCGCTTTCCCTGAATCTAATCCTGGGCTATGGCGGCATGGTCAGCTTCGGCCACGCCCTCTATCTGGGCCTGGGCGTCTACGGCGCCGCCATCCTGAGCTTTCACGGCGTGGACAGTGGCTGGCTGCAGCTTTTGACCGTGCTTGCCGCCTGCGCCCTGGTAGGCCTGATAACAGGCAGCATAGCCCTGCGCACATCCGGCATTTCGTTCATCATGATCACGCTGGCATTCGCGCAAATGTTCTATTTCCTGTTTGTCAGCCTGAGCCAGTACGGCGGTGACGACGGCCTGCGCCTGAAAGCCGGCAGCAGTTTCGGCGCAGCGCGCCTGACCGACGGATATACGCTCTATGCGACCGCATTCCTGCTGCTGTGCGCGGGCCTCTATGGCTGCCATCGGGTCATTCACTCTCGCTTCGGCACAGTCATACGCGCAGCCCGCAGCAATGAGCGCCGCATGCGGGCGCTGGGCTACCCTACATTTCGCTACCGACTCGCTGCGTATGTGCTGTCCGCCTGCTTGTGCGGCATTGCAGGGATGCTCTACGCCAACCTCACCCAGTTCGCCTCGCCTTCCTACATGTCCTGGACCACTTCAGGCGAGCTGATCGTCATGGTCATGCTCGGCGGCCTGGGTTCGCTCTTCGGGCCGCTGTTCGGCGCCCTGGCCATGCTCCTGACAGAAGAAGCGCTCAAGGCGCTGACCCAGCACTGGATGGTAATCTTCGGGCCGCTCATTGTTATCGTCGTGCTTGCCAGCCGCCAGGGTATTTGCGGATTCTGCGATGCACTGGACCGCCGCCGCAGACAGCACGGGGCGACCACGCTGACGGGGGAGACCAAAGCATGAGCCTGCTGTCTGTGCGCAAACTCGTTAAACGCTACGGCGGCCTGGTCGCCACGGACAATGTCGACCTGGACATCGCCGCCGGCGAACTGCATGCCATCATCGGCCCCAATGGGGCTGGAAAAAGCACCCTCATTACCCAGCTGGCAGGGGAGATCCGCCCCGACGCCGGCAGTATCCTGTTCCGTGGGAAAGATATCACCACCCTGCGTGCCGAGCAGCGCGCGCTGCTTGGCCTGGCCCGCTCTTACCAGATCACGTCCGTCTTCCCTGAATTTACCGCCCTGGAAAACGTCATGCTGGCCGTACAGGCCCACCAGGGCCATAGCTTCCGGGCCTGGTCCCCTGTGTCAACCCAAAGCTCCCTCACCGAGCCCGCCCTTGCCACCCTTGAGCAGGCTGGCCTTGTCCATAGACAGGCTGTACGCGCCGCCGACCTCGCCCATGGCGAGCAGCGGCAGCTGGAGCTGGCCATGGTGCTGGCAGGGCAGCCCAGGCTGCTTTTGCTGGACGAGCCCATGGCGGGCATGAGCCAGGCCGAATCGGCGGAAATGACTCGCCTTCTCCTGTCAATCAAGGGCCGTTACGGCATTGTCCTGGTGGAGCACGACATGGATGCCGTATTCCGGCTTGCGGACCGCATCACGGTTCTCGTGTACGGGCGCAATATCGCGAGCGGCCCGCCTGACCACATACGCCAGCATCCCGAAGTACGCGCCGCCTATCTGGGAGACGAGCAATAATGGCCAGCGAACTCCTGCAAGTCAGCGGCATCGACGTTTTCTATGGCGCAAGCCAGGCATTGTTCAGCATGGCCTTCGAGATCCGGGAGGGCGAGTTCGTCACCCTGCTCGGTCGCAATGGCATGGGCAAATCAACCAGCGTCAAGGCCATCGTCGGGCTCATGGCCCCCGCCGCAGGGTCCATCCATTTCGGCGGACAAGCCATACACGGGCTCCCTCCCTACCGCATCGCGCGCACCGGCATCGGCCTGGTGCCGGAAGGACGCCAGATTTTCCCCAACCTGACCGTCGAGGAAAACCTGGTCGCCACGGCGCACAACCGCCAGCATTTCCCGCGGCCCTGGACGCTCGCGCGCATCTATGAACTGTTTCCGCGGCTCAGGGAGCGGGCCGGCAATCCGGGCAACAAGCTCTCTGGCGGCGAGCAGCAAATGCTTGCCATAGGCCGCGCCCTGATGACCAATCCGCGGCTTCTCATCCTCGACGAAGCCACGGAGGGGCTCGCCCCCCTCATCCGCCAGGAAATATGGCACTGTCTCGCCGAACTCAAACAGCTCGGCATGACTATTCTCTGCATAGACAAAAACCTGAACTCCCTCCTGCCCCTGGCTGACCGCCACTACATTATTGAAAAAGGCCATGCCGTCTGGACGGGCAGCTCCGAAGATCTCATTGCACAAAAAGCCCAACTGCAGTCCTATATGGGTGTATGAAACCTTGGCGGTCGGCTCCGATGAGCTTGCCGTGCCGTGCTATGTCGTGCCGTGCAATGCCGCACTGTGCCGCCCCATGCCGTTTCGTGCCGTGCCAAATTGTGCTGTGTTATGTTGTGTTGCGCATGAAATAGTAATAATTAATCGCCTTAAGATAAACAATCAATTTCCATAATTACGCCGCAGGGCCTAGACTTTGTCCTAGGTCCAGGAAACATCTGGCCATTTTCGATAAAGTGGACTCACTCCTCATGGTCGACCTCCCGGTCGCCCCCACCACCAACCAAGGATAATAGCCATGAAGAAACTCACCACCGCCGCAGGCGCTCCGGTAGCAGACAACCAGAACATCATGACGGCGGGGCCGCGCGGGCCGGCGCTGCTGCAGGATGTCTGGCTCATAGAGAAGCTCGCCCACTTTGACCGTGAAGTCATTCCAGAGCGCCGCATGCATGCCAAGGGCGCAGGAGCGTTCGGCACGTTTACCGTCACCCACGACATCACCCAATATACGTGCGCCAGCATCTTCTCCGAAATCGGCAAGAAAACCCCCATGCTTGCCCGCTTTTCCACTGTCGCCGGCGAGCGCGGCGCCGCCGATGCCGAGCGCGATATTCGCGGCATCGCCATGAAGTTCTACACCGAACAGGGCAACTGGGACCTTGTGGGCAACAACACCCCTGTGTTTTTCTTCCGAGATCCGCTCAAGTTCCCCGACCTGAACCACGCCGTCAAGCGCGACCCCCGCACCGGCATGCGCAGCGCGCAGAACAACTGGGAATTCTGGACGGGGCTGCCCGAAGCGCTACACCAGATCACCATTGTCATGAGCGATCGCGGCATCCCTGCCGGCTTTCGCAATATGCACTTGTTCGGCAGCCATACCTTCAGCTTCATCAACGCACAGAACGAACGCTTCTGGGTCAAATTCCACTTCGTCACCAAGCAAGGCATCAAGAACCTGACCGACGCCGAGGCTTGTGAGATCGTGGGGCGCGACCGCGAAAGCTCGCAGCGCGACCTTTTCGAATCCATAGAGAAAGGCGATTTCCCCCGCTGGACGCTTTATGTACAGATCATGCCGGAAAAAGAAGCCGGCAGTTACCATCTGAACCCCTTCGATCTGACCAAAGTCTGGCCGCATGGCGATTACCCACTGATCGAAGTGGGCGAACTGGAGCTGAACCGCAACCCCGAGAACTTCTTTGCCGAGATAGAACAGGCGGCATTCACACCGGCCAATGTCGTCCCCGGTATCGGCTTCTCGCCAGACCGCATGCTGCAGGCGCGCCTGTTCTCATATGGCGATGCACAGCGCTACCGCCTCGGGGTCAATCACCATCAGATTCCGGTCAACGCGCCCAAATGCCCCTATCATAGCTACCACCGCGACGGCGCCATGCGGGTCGACGGCAACTACGGCGGCATCACCGGCAACGAGCCTAACGCCAGCGGCGAATGGGCGGAACAGCCTGAATACCGCGAGCCCCCGCTGTCCATCGAAGGGGCGGCCGACCACTGGAACCATAGAGAAGATACCGACTACTTCTCGCAGCCAGGCAATCTGTTCCGCCTGATGAACGAGGAACAGCAACAAGCTTTGTTCTACAACACAGCCAGAGCTATCGCGGGCGTCAGCAAAGACATCCAGCAATTGCATATTGATCACTGCACGCAGGCCGATCCGGCCTATGGCGCAGGCGTGGCAGCCGCCATCAAGGACGTTGAAAGCCAGAGCGCCAGCATGGCCTAGGTACCATCCTTGAGGCAAGCGTCCGTGTAAAGATCGCCAGTCCGTCGGCGCGCTTGTCTCACGCCTGCGGACTGGCAAGAAAAAGGCCGCCCCCGCTGTGCGCCGTTTTCCGGAAGACGGGTTTCATCCTGTCTCCGGCTGACGGTGCAAAGCGGGGGCGGTCTACGTCAACAGGATGAGCGCGGGCCCGTGCGCAAACACACGCTGCGAAAAACAGGCGGCTTACCGGAGCGACCTATGCCGCAACGGGCCAGGCCGAAGGGCTTTCCTGCTGTAAATTGCCTTCAGAGGTAGCATTTCCCGTCAAGATAGGCCTTGCGCCAGCGGGTAATAGTCATCCGTTCAAACAGGCCAGCCTCCGCAAAAGGATCGCGGTTCACGAAATCTTCCGCCTCGGCGCGCGTCTCCACATCCACGATATACACACTGCCCGTGCCGCCGGTGCCGTCATCTTCAATCTTTGCGCCGCAGGCCAGCAGCAGGGATTTGTTCTCCTCCAGGAAATCCAGATGCTTGTCGCGCACCGCCTGGCGCAGCGCAGCAGAATGGGGCTTGTCGAAGGTCTCGATGAGATATGGCATGATGGCTCCTGTAGGCTAAGAGTTGGCAAAGCGTCAAGGCACGCCAAGGCGTGCCGGAGATACCGGGAAAACGCTACACTTTCATGCGTGGCGAGCAGCCGCGCACCCGCGAGCAATCTCGTAATACTACCTCGACGCCTCACAGTCTGCCCGCCGGCAGACGCCGCCACCAAGCATTCATCGAATTCGCCCTGTATATCCAGCCATGACCCTGCGCGCCCACGACCCTATCATCGCCATCGCCACCGCCCCTGGGCGCGGCGGCATAGGCGTCATACGCATCTCTGGCCGCGATCTCCAGCCGCTGGTCCGCAAGCTGCTGATGCGTGACCTCACGCCACGCCACGCCCATTATCTGCCCTTCAATGACAGCCAGGGCCGCCCCATGGATGCGGGCATCGCCATTTATTTCGAGGCGCCGCAATCCTATACCGGCGAGGCTGTCCTTGAGCTTCAGGGCCACGGCGGCCCCGCTGTCCTTCGACGCATCCTGCAGCACTGTCTGGAGATCGGGAAAGAATACGGCCTGCGCCTGGCCGAACCCGGCGAGTTTACCCAGCGCGCCTTTCTCAACGACCGCATGGACCTCGCCCAGGCCGAAGCCGTGGCCGACCTGATCGATGCTTCCTCAGAAGCGGCCGCCCGCAGCGCCATGGCCTCGCTCAGCGGCGCGTTCTCGGAGCAGGTCAATGGCCTGAGCGACCGTATCGTCCACCTGCGCATGCTTGTTGAAGCCACGCTCGATTTCCCCGAAGAAGAAATCGACTTCCTGGAAAAATACCAGGCCGTCCCCACGCTTGATGCCATCCGGCAGACGCTCGATGCGCTGACCAGCCAGGCGCGTCAGGGCATGATTCTGCGCGAAGGGCTGCACGTCGTCCTCGCAGGCCAGCCCAACGTAGGCAAGTCCAGCCTGCTCAATGCGCTGGCCGGTGACGATATCGCCATCGTCACCCCAATCGCGGGCACCACCCGCGACAAGGTCATCCAGCAGATTCATATCGATGGCGTGCCCATGCACATCATCGACACGGCGGGCCTGCGCGAAACCGACGATACTGTCGAAAGCATAGGCATCGCACGCAGCTGGGCCGAAATCGAAAAAGCCAACGTCATCATCCACCTGCAGGATGCCCGCAAACCGAACGACGAACTGGATTCCGCCATTACCGCTCGCCTGCCGGCGCGCACCCCGGTGCTCAAGGTCTACAACAAGCTGGATCTGCTGCCAGAAGGATTCTCAGCAGTTAATGGACAACAGACAAATGACACGGCACCGGAAGCGCGCTCCAACGCCAGCATCGTTGCCGCTGATGCCCGTGGCCGCACAACAAGCGCCGCCGCACAGCCTCTCGATGAAGCCGATCGGCAAATCGGTTTGGCCAGCCATACGGCCAGCCCTGACGCACAAGACACGAAACACGGTGCAACGACCGTCCTGCACATCTCCGCCAAAACCGGCCAGGGCCTGGACACCCTGCGCCGCCGTCTGCTCGACATCGCCGGCTGGAACCCTGGCGCCGAATCCCCCTGGCTCGCCAGAGAGCGCCACCTCATCGCCCTGGAATCTGCCCGCGAGCACCTCGCCCGCGCGGCGGACCACGCCAGCCACAGCGACCAAGTCCTCGACCTCTTCGCCGAAGAACTCCGCCTCGCCCACGACGCCCTATGCGAAATCACCGGCCAATTCACCAGCGATGATCTGCTGGGGGAGATATTTTCCAGTTTTTGTATTGGGAAGTGAGGTGGGGTTCGGGGAAACGGAATGAGGCGGCACATCTGGTGGCACTTGGTCAGCCACCGGTACAGAAGAAGCGGCAAGAGAAAACAGCCTTGGGCAGCCTTAGCGACACAAGGCAATAGCCCCAGTCGGCGCAATGAACGAAAGCATCGAAATAACGATGCATCCAATCAGCAGGGTCGGCCTTGAGGCTGCCCCATTCGTAGTGATTAGTGAAACTGCCGGGTGTGAAGTGTCCAATTGACTCTGTTCTCTGAATTGCGTGATCAGCGCAAGTCTCGGACACAGCCGCACTCAAAGACCAAAGTCCTCCCGCAAGTGCCCAATCTGGTGCATCTTCTCATGCAGAATGGTGACGATACCGATGTCACCATTCGAGAGACAGCGCCAATAGACAAAGTGCCGCTCATAACGGAAGAAATAGCCATCTATACCGAATTCAGCCGGAATGGCACGGGATGCCGTCTGGTGTGTGACAATACCCTCGAACGCATCAAATAAACCCGTGATATAGCGCTCGGCCTGTTGCGCCCCCCAACGCTCATGCGTATAGCGGTAAATGTCGTCCAGCCGCCAGGATGCGGCTTCCTGGACGCGTATCTGTGCCTTGACCATAACGGAAATCAGACACGGTTACGCGCGATAACGTCTGCTGCCGTCAAGGGCTTGTATGACGACTCTGGCGCCGCCCAAGCGTGGGTGAGTTCGGCCTTGAGCCGCTCGAATGCAGCCGCTTCCCTGGTTTCTTTGTCACGACGAATGAGGTCCCGTACATACTCGCTGACGTTCTCGTAGTCGCCTTGCTCACCCACATTTGCGGCAACGAATTCGCTCAGAGGGCCACTGAGGCGTACTGTCATAGTAGTGGTGTTCGTGCGGGGCATGGTCAGCTCCTTGCAGTCTTGATGTCTTCAATATACTCAATAATGAATACACCAACAAGTCTGAGCGTTGCAGGACTGCGCGGACCATGCAAGCCGGCGACCTACTATAAGATCATTTAAAATCAAAATGTACGACTCAAAAAACCTTCTGCATCAGGAAGGAGTGCGCAGAAGCACACGTTACCGCTTACTCTGATTTGGCTCAAAACAGCGGCTATCTCCAAGCCTGTGTCAAAGCAATGCGTCAAACCTGGCAGAGCTCCAATTTGATTGGCGAACAAAACACACCCCCAAAAAAACACAACAAAACGAGAACCCACCCATGCCTCATGACTCCTCCCTTCCTTCTTTTCCCGCGGTTCCCGGCGCAGAGCAGCGGGTGCGCGACAGCTTTGATCGCCAGGGGCTGATGCGCCATCTGGGCGCCACGCTGGCTGAGGTTGCGCCTGGCCGGGTATGCATCCGCATGCCTTATGCCGAGACACTGACCCAGCAGCATGGCTATTTCCATGCGGGCGCAACAAGCGCGATTGCGGACTCCGCCGGGGGATATGCCGGGATGACGCTGTTTCCCGAGGGCAGTTCTGTACTGACTGTGGAATTCAAGGTCAATCTGCTCGCTCCGGCGCAGGGCGATTATCTGGAGGCGGTCGGCACGGTCATACGCACAGGCCGCACGCTGACCATATGCCAGCTGGACGTGTTCGGCCTGCGCGGCGAGCAGCGCACGCATGTGGCGCTGGGCCAGCAGACCCTGATCTGCGTGCCAGACAGGCCAGTGGCCGGATAATCAGCCGCCTGACGCTGCATGCCATCCACCTGCGTGATAATCTGTTTTTTGGCAGTTTATCGAGAAAGTGGAAGTGTTGATTATGGCAGCAGCAACAGAACTGGCTATTGGTGTTTTTTGCGGATCGAGCGCAGGGTCGGATCCCGCCTATGAACAGACAGCGCGGGAAACCGGGCGTGTGCTGGCCGAGGCAGGCATTGGCATTGTGTATGGCGGCGGGCGTGTAGGCCTGATGGGTACTGTCGCGGATGCAGCCATCGAAGCAGGAGGGCGTGTCGTCGGGGTAATGCCTCGTGCGCTGGTCGACAGCGAAATCGCACACGCGGGCCTGACCGAACTGCATGTTGTGGAAAACATGCACCAGCGCAAAGCCAGGATGAGCGAGCTTGCCACGGGGTTTGTAGCCCTGCCCGGAGGCGCGGGAACGCTGGAGGAAATCTTCGAGCAATGGACTTGGGCGCAGCTTGGCATCCACCAGAAACCCTGCGGCTTCCTGAACATCAAGGGCTACTATGATCCACTGCGCACGATGGCGCAAAAAATGGTGGATGAAGGTTTCATGAAGCAAAGCTACGCAGACATGCTGGTGTTCACCGACCGCCTGGACGAGCTTCTGGACCGCTTCCGAAACTACACGCCGCCGCCCAGGAAATGGATGCCCGCATCCGAACCTGTCAAACCCTGAGCCGCAACAAGCCCACGAGCGCGTAACCTCGGCCTCAATCGGACTCAATCGGCCTCAATGGCAATTGAATGCCCACGGCCAATCTTTCTGGCCCGCCATCGGTACATCCCCGAACAGCCTTTACAAGCTACTCCCCAGGATCGCGCTCACGCCAGGCGCATCGGAAAAAAAGCCCTGCATCGTATGACGCAGGGCCTTTCTGTTGTGGCGCCGCCTGGACACGGCCCCTGAAACAGGCCGGGCCAGGAGACAGGAAGATTACTCTTCCGCAGGCGTATCGCCCGCCTGAGGCTGCTCGGCGGAAGGCGCTTCGCTGTGGTCTTCCACCTGGGTTTCCACAGTTTCCGCAGCCGGCGCATCCTCGAAGGGGTTGGCCATGGCGCGCGCCGCCTGGCGCTCGGCGGCTTCGTGGGCCTCCTTGTCCTTGCGTGCCATGTGATACGACATGCCGGTACCTGCGGGAATCAGGCGGCCGACAATGACGTTTTCCTTCAGGCCGCGCAGGTCGTCCCGCTTGCCCATGATCGCGGCTTCGGTCAGCACGCGCGTGGTTTCCTGGAACGATGCGGCGGAAATGAACGAATCGGTCGACAGGGACGCCTTGGTAATACCCAGCAGCACGTTGTCGTACGTGGCGGGGATCTTGCCCTCGGCTTCCATGCGATCGTTCTCGTTCAACAGCTCGGAGCGCTCGACCTGTTCGCCCGTGATGAAGTTCGTGTCGCCCGCATCCGTGATGTTCACCCGACGCAGCATCTGGCGAACAATCACCTCGATGTGTTTGTCGTTGATCTTCACGCCTTGCAGACGGTAAACGTCCTGCACCTCGTTGACGACGTAGCTGGCCAGCTTCTCGATACCCTGCAGACGCAGGATGTCGTGCGGGTCGGCCGGGCCATCAACAATCATTTCGCCCTTGTTCACCACTTGGCCGTCGTGTACGAGGACCTGCTTTTCCTTGGGAATCAGGAACTCGTGGTTCACACCGTCCATGTCGGTAATCACCAGACGCTGCTTGCCCTTGGTGTCCTTGCCGAAGGAAACCGTACCCGTAATGTCTGCCAGCATGCCGGCATCCTTGGGGGAACGGGCTTCAAACAGCTCGGCCACACGCGGCAGACCGCCGGTAATATCGCGCGTCTTCTGCGATTCCTGCGGAATACGCGCCAGCACCTCACCCACGCTGACCTGCTGGCCATCGCGAACGGTAATCAGCGCGCCCACCGGGAAGGAAATGCTGACCGCGTGATCGGTGCCCGCGATCCTGACGTCGTCGCCAGCCTCGTTGAGCAGACGGATCTGCGGACGCATCATGGTCTTGCCGCTGCGTGTCTTGGGCGTGATCACAACCAGCGTGGACAGGCCGGTGACCTCGTCCACCTGCTTGGCCACGGTAACGCCTTCCTCGATATTCTCGAAGCGAACGTTGCCCGCGTACTCGGACACGATAGGACGGGTGAGAGGATCCCACGTCGCCAGTCGCGTACCAGCCTTGACCACGTCATTGTCGCCAACCGTAATGGTCGCGCCGTACGGAATCTTGTGACGCTCGCGCTCGCGACGGTTGTCGTCGAAGATGACGATTTCGCCCGAACGGGAAATAGCCACGCGTTCGCCCTTGGCGTTGGTCACATAGCGCAGGCCGATGGCGAACGCTACCGTACCCGCCGACTTGGTTTCCACCGAACTGGCCATGGCCGAGCGCGATGCCGCGCCACCGATGTGGAAGGTACGCATGGTCAGCTGCGTGCCAGGCTCACCAATAGACTGGGCGGCAATTACACCAACCGCTTCGCCACGGTTGACCATCGTGCCACGGCCCAGATCGCGGCCATAGCAGTGGGCGCACAGGCCATAGCGTGTTTCGCAGGTAAGCGGCGTGCGGATCTTGACTTCGTCGATACCCAGGCTGTCGATCAGCTCAACCGTGTCTTCGTCCAGCAGCGTGCCGGCTGCAACGGCGGTTTCCTGCGTATCCGGGTTGACGACATCAACCGCCGCCACACGGCCCAGGATACGGTCGCGCAGCGGTTCGATGACCTCGCCGCCTTCGACCAGAGCCTTCATCGAATAGCCGCGGGTCGTGCCGCAGTCATTCTCGGTGATGACCAGATCCTGCGTCACGTCGACCAGACGGCGCGTCAGATAGCCGGAGTTGGCTGTCTTGAGCGCCGTATCGGCCAGACCCTTACGCGCACCGTGCGTCGAGATGAAGTACTGCAGTACGTTCAGGCCTTCGCGGAAGTTTGCGGTAATCGGCGTTTCGATAATCGAGCCGTCAGGCTTGGCCATCAGGCCGCGCATACCGGCAAGCTGGCGGATCTGGGCGGCGGAGCCCCGAGCACCGGAGTCTGCCATCATGTAGATGGAATTGAAGGATTCCTGGCGCACTTCCTCGCCGTGGCGGTTGACCACAGGCTCGGTGGACAGTTGCTCCATCATCGCCTTGCCGACCTTGTCGCTGGCCTTGCCCCAGATATCGACCACGTTGTTGTAGCGTTCCTGCGCGGTCACCAGACCCGAGGAATACTGCTTGTCGATTTCCTTGACCTCTTTGCTGGCCTGGTTAAGGATTTCTTCCTTGACCGTGGGGATCAGCATGTCGTTCATGGCGATGGAAATACCGCCGCGAGTGGCCAGGCGGAAGCCCGACTGCATCAATTTGTCGGCAAAGATCACCGTGGCGCGCAGGCCGCAGCGACGGAACGACTGGTTGATCAGGCGCGAGATTTCCTTCTTCTTGAGCGGACGGTTCAGCACCGAGAACGGCAGCCCCTTGGGCAGGATCTCCGACAGCAGCGCGCGGCCAACCGTGGTCTCGAAGCGCTTGAGCACCGGCTGCCATTCGCCCTGCTCGTCCTTCTCGTACTCGTTCAGGCGCACGGTAATACGGGTCTGCAGCTCGACCTCGCCATTGTCGTAGGCGCGCTGCACTTCGGCCACGTCCGTCAGGAACATGCCCTCGCCCTTGCCGTTGACGCGTTCGCGGGTCGTGTAGTACAGACCCAGCACGATATCCTGCGACGGCACGATGGACGGTTCGCCGTTGGCCGGGAACAGCACGTTGTTAGAAGCCAGCATCAGCGTACGCGCCTCGAGCTGTGCTTCCAGCGACAGCGGCACGTGGACAGCCATCTGGTCACCGTCAAAGTCGGCGTTGAAGGCCGCGCAAACGAGGGGATGCAGTTGGATGGCCTTGCCTTCGATCAGCATGGGCTCGAAGGCCTGAATACCCAGGCGGTGCAGCGTCGGCGCCCGGTTCAGCATGATGGGATGCTCGCGGATCACCTCTTCGAGGATGTCCCACACCACCGGTTCCTGGCTTTCCACCAGCTTCTTGGCAGCCTTGATGGTCGTGGCCAGGCCCATCATTTCCAGACGATTGAAAATGAACGGCTTGAACAGCTCCAGCGCCATCAGCTTGGGCAGACCGCACTGATGCAGCTTGAGCTGCGGACCCACGGTAATCACCGAACGGCCGGAGTAGTCGACGCGCTTGCCCAGCAGGTTCTGACGGAAGCGGCCGCTCTTGCCCTTGATCATGTCGGCCAGGGACTTGAGCTGGCGCTTGTTGGCGCCTGTCATGGCCTTGCCGCGGCGACCGTTGTCCAGCAGCGAATCAACGGATTCCTGCAGCATGCGCTTTTCGTTGCGCAGGATGATGTCAGGCGCCTTCAGCTCCAGCAGGCGCTTCAGACGGTTGTTGCGGTTGATGACGCGGCGGTACAGATCGTTCAGGTCGGACGTGGCGAAACGGCCGCCATCGAGCGGCACGAGCGGACGCAGGTCGGGCGGCAGCACAGGCAGCACTTCCATGACCATCCATTCCGGCTTGATGCCAGATTTCTGGAAGCCTTCCAGCACCTTCAGGCGCTTGGAGATCTTCTTGATCTTGGCGTCGGACGACGTAGCCTTGAGTTCGGCGCGCAGGGACTCGACATCGCGATCGATGTCGATCGTGCGCAGCAGCTCGCGGACGGCCTCGGCGCCCATCAGGGCGTGAAAGTCGTCGCCGTATTCTTCCGTCTTGGCCAGGTAATCGTCGTCAGACATGATCTGGCCGCGCTTGAGCGGCGTCATGCCCGGTTCAATCACGCACCATGCTTCAAAATACAGCACGCGTTCAATGTCGCGCAGTGTCATGTCCAGCACCATGCCCAGACGCGACGGCAGGCTCTTGAGGAACCAGATGTGCGCGACGGGGCTGGCCAGCTCAATGTGGCCCATGCGCTCGCGGCGCACCTTGGCAACGGTGACTTCGACACCGCATTTTTCGCAGATGACGCCACGGTGCTTCAGGCGCTTGTACTTGCCGCAAAGGCATTCGTAATCCTTGATGGGACCGAAGATCTTTGCGCAGAACAGGCCATCGCGCTCGGGCTTGAACGTACGATAGTTGATGGTTTCGGGCTTGCGCACCTCACCATACGACCACGAACGCACCTTCTCCGGCGACGCGATGCCGATCTTGATGGCATCGAATTGCTCGTCTTGCGAGACTTGCTTGAATAGATCGAGTAGCGCTTTCATTATTTACGCTCCAAGTCCATGTCCAGGGACAGGGACCTAATTTCCTTGACCAGAACGTTGAACGACTCAGGCATGCCGGCGTCGATGACGTG
>Ga0182749_1001565_pt1 | contig 17774 bp, 11 predicted proteins | sample eDN3rd37CKraftMG_FD_128875 | JGI IMG/M metagenome (GOLD analysis project Ga0182749, IMG submission 128875) | Enriched Miracle-Growth compost microbial communities from Emeryville, California, USA - eDNA 3rd pass 37_C Kraft MG (version 2) (version 2) ...
CTCTACGCACTAGTGGAGGAGCGGCTGGACGAGATCTCGCGCGCGATCACCGCATCGGCCGCCCTTGCCCACTCGCCGACCTTCGACGCAGGCCAGCTCCAGCGCGTGGAAGCGCGAATCGCGTCGTTGGCCGCACAACTGGACGAACTGGTGCAGAACAGATCGGAAGGCGTGATTGCCGAACGGCTGGGTGCGCTTTCCGAGCGCGTGGACGAGATCGCTCGCCGGATCGACGTGCCGGAGCAGGCGATGGATCGGGTGACGGGGCTGATGACGCAGATCAGCGAGAAGCTCGACGCCGCCCCGCCGCAGCGTCAGGCCGACCGGTTGTTCCGCGGGCTGGAAGATCGCTTTTCCCACCTCTCGGAACTGATCGCCCGTCGCGCTCACGAGACAATCCAGCAGGGGCATGTGCTCTTCCAGGACCTGGAGCGGCGGCTTGAGGAGATGGCGGAGCGGCTTGAGCAGGGCGCCAACACCATCGACACCGAAAACGGCCTGATCGCCGCCTTGGACGACCGCTTTGCCGAGCTGGCCGCCCATTTGGACAGTTCACGTCACCCAACGGGGGGAGAGAACAAGCTTCACTCGCTGGAGGCGCGGCTCGACGATATTTCCGGGCGGCTGCAGACTTCGGCCGCGGCGGCTTCGGTCGATCCCGACGTGATCCGCAATCTGGAAAAGCAGGTTGCAAGCCTGGCGGCGCACCTGGAGCAGCCGGGCCGGGATCTGCCGGTTCTGGAGGATCTGCGCCCGCGCCTGGACAAGATCGAGCGCTCCATCGAGCAAAACCGCGCGGCGGTGTTGGAAGCGGCCCGCCGGGCGGCCGAGGAGGTGGCGGAGCGACTTACCGCGGCCCGCCCGCAGGACGACCGGCTGAAGGCGGAACTGGAAAAGCTGCAGACCCTCACGAAAAAGTCGGACGAGCGCAACACGAAGACCTTCGAGGCCATTCACGAAACGCTGCTCAAGATCGTCAACCGCTTGAGCTCGCTAGAGGCGGGCGCGGAGAAGCATGAGGCCGCGGATGCGCCCTCGCTCGATCCTTCAATGCGTATTCTCAACGAGCGTGCCCCCGCGACGCCGGCCGCCAAGCGTAGCCCAGCCGAGGCGGCCGCGTCCGCGGCTGTGTCGGCGATTCATGACGACGAAGCCACAAAGGAGGTGCAGGAGCCGCGCAAACTGTTGACCGGCTTGTCCCGCGCTTTCTCCGCGCGGCGTGACGAGCTGGAAACACCGCGGGAGGAGCCGACCCTTTCCGACGATGCGCTGGAGGTCGACCTCGATCATCTGAACGAGCCGCTGGAGCCCGGCTCGGGAAAACCCGACATCAACGCGATCATGCGGCGCGTGCGCGAGCAATACGAGACGCGTGAGCACCCGTCCGAGGACGTAACGAAGGCCGATTTCATCGCCGCCGCGCGGCGAGCCGCCCAGGCGGCGGCGGCCGAGGCGGAAGTCGGCGGCAAGGGGAGAAAGAGGACGCGGAAAGAGGGCGGCAGGAGCAGCGCGACGAAAATTCTTCGCCGGCACAAGAAGCAGCTTCTATTGTCCATGGGGGCCGCGGTTCTCCTTGCGGGCGGGCTTTATTTCGGCGGAACGGCCATTCGCGCGACGCAGGATCTTGCAGGCCTCGCGACCGGGGAAAGCGCGCCGGAGAGGATCGAACCCGAAACGCACTCGGCTGCACTCGATACCGATCCTGCGGAAACTCACGTTGCCCAGCTGGCTCCCGCACCGACAGCGCCACAAGCCCCGGAGGTGGCCGCGGCACCCAAGGCTGCGAAAGTGACGGCGGCCCCCGAGGCTGTGGAACGCCCGGCGGTTTCAGCAGAGGAAACGACCGCGGCGTTGAAAGCGCCGGCGATGGCCCCGCAGGAGACGCCGCAATCAGGTGCAGAGCAGGGCACGGATCAACGGGACAGCGTGGCCGAGCTGATCTCCGGACAAACCGCGCTGCCGCAGGAGCAGCTTCCTCCATTGTCTTCATCGGGAGTGCAGCTTCCAACATTGCTGACAGCGGCTGAACCCGCGCAGAAGTCCTCCAAACTTGCCTGGCAGGCGCAGATTCCGGATATCCCGGCGGAAATCGAACCAGCAACGCTGCGCGAGGCCGCCGCCAGCGGGAAGCCTGAAGCCCTTTACGAAATCGCCAGCCGCTATGCGGAGGGCCGCGGCGTCGCAGTCAACATGGGCGAGGCGGCGAAGTGGTACGAGCACGCCGCCGAACTCGGCTTGGCGCCGGCGCAATATCGCATCGGAAACCTGTACGAGAAGGGTATGGGTGTGGAGCGGGACCTTACCAAGGCCAAGATGTGGTACCAGCTCGCCGCCGACCAGGGGAACGCCAACGCGATGCATAATCTCGGCGTGCTCTTCGCCATGGGCGTGGAGGGCACGGCCGACAATGGCTCCGCCGCGCGGTGGTTCCAGGAGGCCGCCGATCTGGGCGTGACGGACAGTCAGTTCAATCTCGGCATCCTTGCGGCGAAGGGAGTAGGCATCCCCCTCGATCTTGTCGAGGCCTACAAGTGGTTCGATATCGTGGCCCGGACGGGCGATGCCGATGCAGCCGCCAAGCGCGACGAGATCGCCAAGACCATGTCGGCTGAAGACCTGGCCCAGGCGCAGGGCAAGGCGAAGCTGTGGGCCGCCCGGGAAGGCAATCCGATGGCCAACGTGGTCTCCATCCCCCCGGAATGGACGCCTTCCCAGGAGATCACCGCCAGCGTCGACATGAAGAAGGCGATCTCGAACGTCCAGCTCATCCTCGGCAAGATCGGCTTTGATGCCGGTCCGGCCGACGGCGTGATGGGCGAGAAGACGCGTTCGGCGATCCGCGCCTTCCAGAAGCAGAACGGCATGGCGGAGACGGGCGAGATCGATGAGCCTCTGGTTCGCGCCTTGCTGGAGCAGAACAATTCGGGCGCCTGAGCCCCGCATCCCCTGCGCAATCCCATGGTAACCATGCGGCGGACTTTCCCCCTCCGCCGCCCAAATTCCTGCGGGTTTTCAAGGTTTTCTGATCTGTGCGTTTGACTTCGCCCTATTGTCGGCGCAAGAACGAAATAGTCGACTGATCAAGCGCGGCGTTCCGCCGCTTACCGTGTATTTAGCTCTATTTGGTGTCGCGGGTGGGCATTTATCTCCCGATCGCGGAAATGTCGGTCAACATGGTGGTGCTGCTTGCGATGGGCGCCACCGTGGGGTTTCTCTCCGGCCTGTTCGGCGTGGGCGGAGGCTTCCTCATCACGCCGCTCTTGATCTTCTACAACGTGCCTCCGGCAATCGCCGTGGCCACCGGCGCGAACCAGGTCATCGCCTCGTCCTTTTCCGGCGCGCTCGCGCACTTCAAGCGCGGCACGCTCGATGTGAAGCTCGGCCTCGTCCTTCTGGCGGGAGGACTCGTCGGCTCCAGCCTCGGCATCTATGTCTTCGCCTATCTGCGCAGCCTGGGCCAGCTCGACCTCATGGTCTCGCTGCTCTACGTGGTCCTGCTTGGCTCGGTCGGCGGCCTGATGCTGGTGGAGAGCATGCGCGCCATCCAGCGGGCCCGCAGTGGCCAGGGGGCGTCGCTCCGCCGGCCGGGGCAGCATAACTGGATCCACCGGCTGCCGCTCAAGATGCGCTTTCGCGCCTCGAAGCTCTTCGTCAGCGTCATTCCGGTGCTCGGCATCGGCGCCGTCATCGGCTTTCTCGCTTCGGTCATGGGCGTCGGCGGCGGCTTCATCATGGTTCCGGCCCTCATCTACCTGCTCAAGGTGCCGACCAACGTGGTCGTCGGCACGTCGCTCTTCCAGATCATCTTCGTCGCCGCCTATACGACCGTCGTGCATTCCACCGCCAATCAGACGGTTGATGTCGTGCTCGCATTCCTGCTGATGGTGGGCGGGGTCGCCGGCGCGCAATACGGCACGCGTGTCGGCCAGAAACTGCGCGGCGAGCAACTCCGCGCTCTGCTTGCTCTTCTGGTCCTCGCCGTCGCCCTCAGGCTGGCTTTCGATTTGTTCGTGAAGCCGGCCAGTGTCTATTCGCTTGCGGGAGGGCTCTGATGCTCTTCCGGCGCGGCGTTCTCCTCATTCTCCTGCTGACGGTCGCCGGGCAGGCAGCCGCGCAGCAGGAAGAGCCTCAACCGGAAGGAATTCAGATCGGCCTTTCCACCGACAGCGTGGCCATCACCTCTGATTTTGCCGGCACCAACCTCACCATTTTCGGCGCTCTCGACAATGCAGATCCGCTGGTGAGCCTGCAGGGGCGCTACGATGTAATCGTCGTGCTCGAGGGCCCTCCCCGCACCACTGTGGTGCGCAGGAAGACCCGCGTGCTCGGCATGTGGATCAATACGCAGTCCGTCGCGTTCCGCGACGTGCCGGCTTCCTATTCGGTGGCCATGACGCGACAGCCGCAGGATATCACGGACCCCGCAAGTTACAGCCGTCTCGCGCTTGGCGTGGACAATATTCATTTGCGGCCGCTCGATGCGAGCAATGCGCCGATGACGATCGAGGAATTCACCGCGGCACTTCGCCAGCAGAAGGAAGTGGCGGGGCTCTACGTGGAAAATGTCGGCGGGGTGCAGTTCCTCTCCCGCACGCTCTTCCGTGCAACGCTCTATCTCGCGCCGCACGTGCCGGTCGGCACCCACAAGGCGCGCGCGTTCCTGTTCCGCAACGGAACCTTTCTCCGCGAAACCTCCGCACCCCTCACGATCCGTAAGGCCGGCGTCGAGCAGCGCATCTTCGAATTCGCCCAGCAGCAGAGCCTGCTTTACGGCCTGTTCGCCGTGCTGCTTGCGATTCTCACAGGCTGGCTCGGCAGGTTGCTGTTCAGGCGGGATTGAAGGCGGCGATGATGAATTATCCCCTGAGCAGTGCCCCCGCGATGGGATAAACCCTATCGCGGCCCAGCATATACGCCGTGAGAAGCTCGCGGCTGAAGAGGCCTACAAAGGCGCGGTCGAGCACGTTGAGCGTGCCGGTGAGGCTGCCGAAGGCGGGCATCACCATACGCAGGCCATCGCAGGCAAAGCAGGCGCGGCGCACGGAGCGCCCGCGCTGCACGATACGCGCCCCGGGATGAAGATGCCCGGCGATCTCGCCCGCAGCGCCGCGCGTCGGCTCGTGGCGGAAGACAAGCCCGCCCAAGGCCAGTTCATTCACCCAATCTCCGGGCAGGCCTTCCGGCGGCACGGGGTCGTGATTGCCGGCGATCCAGAACCACTCCCGGCCGGACATGAGGTCAAGAAGATGCCCGCGGAAGGCTTCCGGCATGCGGCCGGAGCCGCCCGCGTCATGAAAGCTGTCGCCGAGGCTCACCACCACCGAGGGCTGCCAGCGGGCGATGACGGCGGCGAGACGCTTGAGAGTGGCGAGCGTGTCGTAAGGGGGCAGGAAGCTGCCGCGGCGGGCGTAGGAAGAGCCCTTCTCCAGATGCAGGTCCGAGACGACGAGCAGCCGGTCCGCGGGCAGATAGAGCGCTCCGGAGGGATCGCAGACTGCGCGCTCTCCTGCGATGGCGATCTCCACCGCCTCCCACGCGATCCTCTGCGCCAGATTCATGCCCCCATGGCCTCCTCGATTAGGTTTTCAGCAGCCTCGCCCAGCAACGATTCGTTCGCGCTGCCGGGCACCTGTTCCCTGCCGATCTCCAGCATCACGGGTACGGCCAGGGGCGAAATCCGCTCCAGATCCTTATGCATGATTCGGCCGCGGATGCGCGACAGCATCTCGCCCAATCGCCCGATATCGAGCAAGCCTGTTGCCGCATCATGCCAGGTTGCCTGAAGCAGGATGTGGTCGGGCTCATGGGTGCGCAATACGTCGTAAATGAGGTCGGCGGAAACGGTGACCTGCCGGCCCGTCTTCTCCTTTCCGGGGTGGTTGCGCTCCACGAGCCCGGAAATCACCGCGCAATTGCGGAAGGTGCGCTTCAGAAGCCAGCTGTCGGCAAGCCAGCTTTCGAGGTCCTCTCCCAGCATGTCCTCGTCGAAGAGCTGCCCGAGCGAGAGCTGCCCCCTGCGGATCATGCGGCCCATGTCCTCGAGCGCCCAGATGCCAAGCGAATAATCTGTCGCCACGAAGCCCAATGGCCGCGCGCCGAAGCGCTCCAGCCGTCGCGTGAGCAGCATGCCCAGCGTCTGGTGCGCAAGCCGACCCTCGAACGGATAGGCCACCATGTAGAAGCGGTTTCCGCGCGGGAAGGTCTCGACCAGCAGGTCCTCCTTGCGCGGCAGCACGGATTTCTCCTGCTGGATGCGCAGCCAATCGGAGACCTGGTTGGGCAGCGTCTTCCAGCGCGCGGGGTCCGCCAACATCGCCCGCACCTCGCCTGCCAGATAGGTGGAAAGCGGGAACTTGCCGCCGGCATAGGACGGCACCATCGCGTCCTGGCCGGCCGCGTTGGTGACGAAGGCCTCGTTCTCGCGGATGCCTTCGAAGCGCAGCACGCGGCCGGAGAAGATGAAGGTGTCGCCCGCCGCGAGCGTTTCGAGGAAATATTCCTCCACCTGCCCGAGCAGCAGGCCGCCGCGCACATTGCCGCCCGCGCCCTGCTTGCGCGTGAGCCGCACGTTGAGCATGGGCGCTTCCACGATGGTGCCGACATTGAGCCGGTATTGCTGCGCCACATTCGGGTGCGAGATGCGCCAGCGCCCGTCCTTCATCCTGCGGATCTTGGCGTAGCGCTCATAGGTCTTGAGCGCATAGCCGCCGGTCGCGACGAACTCCACGACGCGTCCGAAGGTGGTGCGGTCGAGCCCCGCATAGGGCGCGGCGCCCTTCACCTCCTCATAGAATTCGTCCTCCTCGAAAGGACCGGCGCAGGCCCGGCCCAGCACATGCTGAGCCAGCACATCGAGCGAGCCTTCTCCCAAGGGCGGCGTGTCCTGCGCACCCAGATAATTGGCTTCGAGCGCAGCGCGGCATTCCATCACCTCGAAGCGGTTGGCCGGCACGAGGATCGCCTGGCTTGGCTCGTCCATGCGGTGGTTGGAACGGCCGATGCGCTGCGCCAGCCGGCTCGCCCCCTTGGGCGCGCCGACATGAACGACAAGATCCACATCGCCCCAGTCGATGCCAAGGTCGAGCGTGGAGGTGGCGACGATGGCGCGCAGGCTGTTCGTCTCCATTGCCTTTTCCACCCGGCGCCGCTGTGCCACGTCAAGCGAGCCGTGGTGCAGCGCGATCGGCAGATTGTCGTCGTTGATGTGCCAGAGTTCCCGGAACAGCATCTCCGCCTGGCTACGGGTATTGACGAAGAGCAGCGTCGTCTTGTGCCGCTTGATCGCCTCGTAGACGGCAGGAATGGCGTACCGCGCCGAATGCCCCGACCAGGGGACGTGCTCCTCCGTGTCCAGGATCGTGATCTCGGGCTTCGCGCCGCCTGCCACAGTCACGATGTCGGCCATCGATCCCGAGGGGTTCTGGTCCACGAGCCAGCGGCGGAGCGCATCCGGCTCGGCAACCGTGGCGGACAGGCCGACCCCGATCGTGCCGCGCGCCAGCCGCCTTACCCGCGCCAAGCACAACGCCAACAGATGCCCGCGCTTGGAGGTGACGAGGGAGTGGAGCTCGTCGAGCACGATGTATTTTAAGCCGGCAAAGAACCTGTCGGCATCCGGCGAGGCGATGAGCAGCGCAAGCTGCTCGGGCGTCGTCAGCAGGATGTCCGGTGGCGCGTATTTCTGGCGCTGGCGCCGATGCGTCGGCGTGTCGCCGGTGCGCGTCTCGATGCGGATATCGAGCCCGATTTCCTCCACCGGCTTCATGAGGTTGCGCTGGATATCGACCGCAAGCGCCTTGAGCGGCGAGATGTAGAGCGTGTGGATGCCGCGATGCGCTTCGCCCGGCTTCCGCTTCGGCCGTACGGCAAGGTCCGTGAGCGAAGGCAGGAAACCTGCAAGCGTCTTGCCCGCGCCCGTGGGCGCGATGAGCAGCACGGAGCGCCCTTCGCGCGTGCGGCTCAGAAGCTCCAATTGATGGGGACGCGGCGACCATCCGCGCGCGGCGAACCATTCGCGGAAAGGCGCGGGTAGAAGGGCGGCGCGATCGCCGGCGATGAGATCGGTCTGTTCCAAGGTGACTAGAACTAATGCAGAACAGACCGGCGGCCAAGTGGGGATGAGCTAGGTTCCCCTTTTCATGGGAGACGCCGCGAAGGGGTGCTTAGCTTCTACTGCAGCTCAGTGAGTTCGGCTGCCTCTTCAAGCATCACCACTTCACCCGTCACCACAGCCGCTCCCCTCCGCACGGCAACCACGATCAGCCCTTCCACCGGCTCGCCTCTATCCATGCGGATCGTAGCATGCTCGAACGAGGTGATATCGAACCCCGCGGCTCCAAGTAAAGCGCGGATATGCGCCGGTGAATGGGCATAGCGGCGTGAGGGTCGCAGCACCATCTCCTCCGGACCGTCATGGCTTTCGACGGAGAAGGCGAAGATCGCGCCCGGCTGCAGGTTTGCAGCGACCAAATCGATGGTGGGGGCCAAGGCCCCCACATACATGAACACATCCGCGGCTGTGACGAGATCGACCCCGCCCGGCAAGGCGCCGAGCTGCGCAAGGTCCTCGCGCGAAAGCCGGTCATAGATGCGCTTGGTTTCGGCCCGCTTCAGCATCTCGCCGGAAATATCCATTCCCTCGAGAAAGCTTGTCGCTGCCCTGAGCCGCTCGCCCATGAGGCCAGTCCCACAGCCGAGGTCCACCGCATGGGCGAACTGATCACGGCCCAGCTTCTTCAATGCGCTCCAGAGCAGTTCCGGCACGCAATAGCCGAGCTTTTCGACCAACGCCTCGTCGAACTGATCGGCATACTGGTCGAAGAGGGTTTCGACGAACGCGCTCGGCGCCGCCTGAAGGCCGGGCAGCGCGCCGTGGAGCTCGAGCTTCAGCGCAGCTCCCAGCCGGTCTTCCGGGTCGAGCCGCAGCACCGCGCGCCATGCCTCGATCGCCGCAGCAAGCTCGCCCGCCTCGGCCAGCATCTCGCCATGCCGGAAATGGCCCGCCACCCATGCGGGCGCAAGCGCCAGCGCCTCGCCCATCAGCTCAGCCGCCGCCTTGTGATCGCCGGCGGAAAAAAGCATTTCGGCATACTCGGCACGTCGATCGGCAAGCAGGTTGCCCGAGGAGAAGAATAGGGGATTCATTCGGAGGAATTCCGGGAGGACGCGCGCTTATGCTGGAGAATGCGGGATTTTGCAAGCGCCTTCCGCTCCGCGGGAAAATGCCTATCTTCACTGCATGACTCAGCTTCTACGCTCCCAACCGCAAGGCCTCTGCTGCCCCGAAGGCGGCTTCTTCATCGATCCCGTGCGGCCGGTCGAGCGCGCCCTGATCACGCACGGCCATGCCGACCATGCGCGGGCCGGCCATGGCTCCGTGCTCGCCACGCGCGAGACGCTCGACATCATGGAACTCCGCTATGGGCCAGGCTTCGCCGGCTCGACGCAGGAGGCAGGGTTCGGCGAGACGATCAACATCAACGGCGTGGAGGTGACCTTTCACCCCGCCGGCCACGTGCTTGGCTCGGCCCAGATCTGCGTGGAGGCAAAGGGCACGCGGATCGTGGCGTCCGGCGATTACAAACGCAGCCGCGATCCGACCTGCGCGCCGTTCGAGCCCATCCCCTGCGATGTCTTCATCACCGAAGCCACCTTCGCCCTGCCGGTCTTCACGCATCCGGAGGCGTCGCACGAGATCGGGCAGTTGCTGAAATCCGTCAGGCAATTCCCCGAGCGCACGCACATCGTGGGCGCCTATACGCTCGGCAAGGCGCAGCGCGTCATCGCGCTCCTGCGCGAGGCAGGCCATAACGAGCCCATCTACATACACGGCGCGCTCGCAAAGCTCTGCGACTACTATGAGAGCGCGGGCGTACCGCTCGGTATCCTGGAGCCGGCGACCATGGAGGAGCGCGGCGCGGCGCCTCCGGCCGGCTCGATCGTTGTGGCTCCGCCGGCCGCCATCGACGATCGCTGGTCGCGCCGCTTCGCCGACCCGCTCGCCTGCTTCGCCTCCGGCTGGATGCGCATCCGCCAGCGCGTGCGCCAGCGCGGCGTCGAGCTGCCGCTCATCATCTCCGACCATGCGGACTGGGAGGAACTCACGCAGACGATTCATGACACGGGTGCAGGGGAGGTTTGGGTCACCCACGGCCGCGAGGAGGCGCTCGTGCGCTGGTGCGAGCTGAACGGCATTGCTGCTAAGCCCCTGCATCTTGCCGGCTATGAGGACGAGGCCGAGTAGTGGAGCGTTTCGCGGAACTCCTCGACCGGCTGGTGTTGACGCCGTCGCGAAACGGAAAGCTGCGGCTCTTGACCGATTATTTCGCGACCGTGCCCGACCCTGACCGCGGCTTTGGGCTCGCGGCCCTCACCGGCGGCATCGGGTTTCCGGCGGTGAAGCCGGCCATGCTGCGCACGCTCGTCATCGAGCGGGTGGATCCGGTGCTCTTCGGCTATTCCTACGACTATGTGGGAGACCTTGCCGAAACCGTCTCGCTCATCTGGCCCGCCGGCGAGAACGAGGGGGCGGATGCGCCTGCGCTGTCGGAGGTGGTCGAGCGTCTGGCCCAGGCAAGCCGTTCCGACGCGCCGGCGGTGGTGGCGCGCCTTCTCGACCAGCTTTCCCCCTCCGGCCGTTTCGCCGCGATCAAGCTCGCCACGGGAGGCCTGCGCGTTGGCGTCTCCGCGCGGCTCACCAAGCAGGCGCTCGCCGATTTCGGCGGGGTGGACGTGCAGGAGATCGAGGAGCTTTGGCACGGGCTCTGGCCGCCCTATACGGAGCTCTTTGCCTGGCTCGAAAAGCGCGGGCCCAAACCGGAGAACGCCGCGAAGGCGCCCTTCCGGCCGGTCATGCTGGCGCATGCGGTGGAGCAGGCGGATTTCGCGAATATCGACCCCGCTGACTATGCCGCGGAATGGAAGTGGGACGGCATCCGCGTGCAGGCCGTCGCCGACAGCGGCGTACGCAAGCTCTATTCCCGCACCGGAGACGAGATTTCCGGCGCCTTCCCAGACCTCGCCGAAGCCATGGATTTCGACGCTGCGCTCGATGGCGAGCTTCTGGTCGGCGACCCGCGCGAGCGTACCGGCACGTTCTCCGATTTGCAGCAGAGATTGAACCGAAAAACGGTCTCGCAGAAGATGCTGCGGGACTATCCGGTCTTTATGCGCTGCTACGATATCCTGGCGCTGGGAGCCAGGGATACGCGCCCGCTTCCCTATGCCGAGCGCCGCGAGCTCCTGAAGGAGTTCCTGGCCACGCTCCCGCCTGACCGCTTCGACCTCTCGCCAATCATCGATTTTGCGAGCTGGAAGGAACTCGACGAGAAACGCTGCAATCCGCCGCATCCGATCATCGAGGGGGTGATGCTGAAGCGCCGCGATTCGCCCTATCTGCCGGGCCGCCCGAAGGGACCCTGGTTCAAATGGAAGCGCGACCCTTTCACGGTCGACGCGGTGCTCATGTACGCCCAGCGCGGCCATGGCAAGCGCTCGAGCTTCTATTCCGACTACACCTTTGGTGTCTGGGCGGGGCCAGAGGAGGAGCCGATCCTTGTGCCTGTCGGCAAGGCCTATTTCGGCTTCACCGACGAGGAACTGAAGCAGATCGACAAATATGTGCGAGACAACACGATCGAGCGCTTTGGCCCGGTGCGTGCCGTCCGGGCCGACCGCAACCACGGCCTTGTGCTCGAAGTGGCGTTCGAGGGCCTGGCCCGCTCCACGCGCCACAAATCCGGCATCGCCATGCGTTTCCCGCGCATTTCACGCCTGCGTTGGGACAAGCCCGCGCATGAGGCGGATCGTATAGAGACCCTGGAGGCACTGATTAGCGAGTAGTGAATAGCGAATAGGGAGTGGAGTCCCCCAGCACTCATTTGTACTCGCTATTCCCTATTCCCTATTCGCTCTCCCGCACTCTCAACGAAAACACGTCAAGCATTCTGCCTTGCCCCTCCACATCCGGCACGATCGAAATCCTGCCTCCGGCGCTCGGCCGCTCGTCTGGGAACTGCACCTCGAAAAGATATTCCGAAGGAGCGCTGCTGACGGCATAGCGCGTCCGCCCACAATCTCCGAGGGAGCCGAAATCGCAGGAGATGGATATCTCGGTCTCTCCCTCCGCTGCCCGCGCGTTGAGGCTGAAAACCGCGCGCCGGCCGGCTAGCCGCTCCAGCACTCCTTGCCCGACATCGAAGGTGACAGCGGTGTCCGGACCTTCCGCTCCGATCTGGAGATAGGCCTCCTCGCCGTCCTGCAAGGCTTCCGCGCTCGCACCGGCCGGGGCGTTTGCGGTGGTGGGATCCGTGGGAGAAAAGATCGAGATCCACTCCTGCTCCTCGGCGGTGCTCTCGTCGAGCCGGGCTGGCGCGTTCTCGCTGTTCGCTGACACCGCCGTATCGCTGTTTGGTGATTCCACCTGTCGCGGCACCCCGCCTATGATCCACCAAAGTCCGAGAACGATCACGGCCAGCAGGGCGAGGATGACCAGGATCAAAGCGATCGGCCGTCGCCTTCTGCGCTCGCCGGCAACAGGCGTCCGTATCTCGTTGAGCGGAGAGTAGTCGGGGCGTGTGCCGCGCCCGTCCAAGCGCTCCTCGCGCTCTATGCGGGGCAGGAAATCGGGTTCCTCGCGTTCTGACACCTGGCTCGTCGGCCGGTCGGCGGGTGAAGGCGCCGTCGGAGAAGGTTGCGCCTGGCTCGCCTCGGCCGAAACGTAGCCGCGCTCGACATCGATGATCGCCGCCTTGATCTGCTCGCGCCGCCGGCGCACATCCTCCTCCGGCAGGTCGCTGCGCGCCTGGAGCGAGCGCTCGAAAGCGGCAAAAGCCTGCCGATAGACCTTCTCGCGAAAGGCCCGGTCGGTTGCGTCACCCTTGTCCAGAGCGCTTCTGATCGCCTTTTTGACGGCCTCCAAATCGGGTCCCTCGCATTGTGTTTTGACACATGGTTAACCTCACGTGCCCACGCAATCAACGCGGATAAGGGCAATAAGGCAATAGGGCGGTGGGTGGCATCGCAACTGGGCTCACCGCATCCTGCCCTGGCACTTGCCTTTTAGTTCCCCTGTTGCCTTACTACCTTACTGGTTTGTCGCCGTACGGAGTACGCCATGCTGAAGACGCCCTATCTCCTGTTTCTCGGCGATGCGCCGGACCAGCTCGCTGCTAAGGTGGCGCAGGGCATCAAGGACTGGCGGCCGGAATTCTGCATCGGCCAGCTCCGCCTTCCCGGCTGCAAGGCCGATCTCGGCCTTCCTGAGATGACGGTGGAGCAGGCGCGGATCTCCGGCGCCAAGACCATGGTGGTCGGCGCCGCCAATCGCGGTGGCGTCATTTCGCCGACCTGGCGTTCCACGCTCGTCGCGGCGGCGGAAGCCGGCATGGACATCGCCTCCGGACTGCACAACCGGCTGACGGCACTGCCCGAACTCGTCGAGGCGGCGCAACGCGCGGGCACTGCGCTTTTCGATGTGCGCGTGCCGCAGCAGGATTATCCCATTGCTGACGGCAGGAAGCGCAGCGGCAAACGGTGCCTTGCCGTGGGCACAGACTGTTCCGTGGGTAAGATGTACACGGCCCTTGCCATGGAGCGCGAGATGCGGGCACGGGGCAGGAAGGCCACTTTCCGCGCCACGGGCCAGACCGGCATTCTCATCACCGGCTCAGGCATTCCGCTCGACGCCGTGGTGGCGGATTTCATGGCCGGCGCGGTGGAATGGCTGACGCCCGACAACGAGCCCGACCATTGGGACCTGATCGAGGGTCAGGGCAGCCTGTTTCACCCCTCCTTCTCCGGCGTGACGATGGCGCTCGTCCATGGCGGCCAGCCCGATGCGCTGGTGCTCTGCCACGAGCCGACGCGCACGCATCTGCGCGGCCTGCCGCACTACAAGCTGCCGACGCTCGAAGCACTGCGGGATCTCGCGCTGGAAACAGCCCGAATCGTGAACCCGGATGTCCGCGTGACCGGCATTTCCGTCAACACCGCAGCCCTTTCGGAAGCCGAAGCGCAGGCATGCCTGCGCGAGATCGAGGACCGCATGGGCCTGCCCACGGTCGATCCCTTCCGCCACGGCGCGGGCCGGCTTGTGGACCCGCTGGAAGCCTGACGCAATGCGCGCCCGCCTATGCCGGCGCTTCCTGATGCCGGCTCAGCACTTCCCTGAGATGGAAGGCGGCGCGCATGAGCGCGCGCGTGTAGTCGCTCTTCGGATCGCGGAACAGCTTTTCCGTCGGTCCCTCCTCGACCACCCGGCCCGTCTTCATGACGATCGTGTAGTCGGCAAGCGCCTTTACCACCGCCAGATCGTGGCTGATGAAGATGTAGGAAAGCCCGTGGCTCTGCTGGATGCGCCGCAGCAGATTGATGATCTGCTTCTGCACCGAGCGGTCGAGTGCGGAGGTCGGCTCGTCGAGCACGATGACGGTGGGCTTCAGCACCACCGCCCGCGCGATCGCGATGCGCTGGCGCTGCCCGCCCGAGAACTCGTGCGGGAAGCGGTTGCGCGTGACGGGGTCCAGCCCGACCTCCTCCAGCGCCTTGACCGCCGCTTCCTCGCGCTCGCGCGCGGAAAGTTGTGGCTCGTGCACCAGAAGCCCCTCGGTGATGATCTCGCCCACGGTCATGCGCGGGCTCAAGCTGCCATAGGGGTCCTGGAAAACCATCTGCAGGTTCTTGCGATAGGGCCGCATCCCCGCGCGGTCGAGGCCCTGGATGGGCACACCCTGATAGACCACGCGGCCTTCCGATGGCAGAAGCTGGAGCAGCGCGCGGCCGAGAGTGGACTTGCCGGAACCCGATTCCCCGACGATCCCGATCGTCTGGCCCGCCCGCAGGGAAAGCGTCACGTCCTGCACGGCCTTCAGCTCGAAGGCCGCACTGGAAAAGAACCCGCCGCCGGAAGTGAAGGTGACGGACATCTTATGCGCGTCGAGAAGAATGGGCGTACCGGCGGGTACCGGCGGCTTCGCCCCCTCCGGCTCCGCCGCGAGCAGCATCTTCGTGTAAGGCTTGGTCGGACGGTGGAAGATATCTTCCGTCCTCCCTTCCTCCACGACCTTCCCGTTCTGCATCACATAGACGCGGCCGGCGAATGCCTCCACGATCCTGAGATCGTGCGTGATGAAGAGAATGGCCATGCCGAGCTTCTTCTGCAGTTCGGCGAGCAGCCGCAGGATCTCCGCCTGGATCGTAACGTCGAGCGCGGTCGTCGGCTCGTCGGCGATCAGCAGGTCCGGGTCGTTGGCGAGCGCCATGGCGATCATCACGCGCTGGCGCTGCCCGCCTGAAAGCTCGTGTGGATAGGACTTGAGCCGCCGCTCGGGGTCGGGAATGTGTACCAGCTTCAGGAGCTCCAGCGCCTTCCGGCGCGCGGCGGAAGGCGACAGGCCGCCATGCACCATGATCGGTTCGGAGATCTGCCGCTCGATGGTGTATAGCGGATCGAGGGAGGTCATGGGCTCCTGGAAGATCATCGTGATCTTGGCGCCCCTTATGCGGTTGAGCCTTTCCCTCGACAGGCCTATGAGCTCCTGCCCCCGGTACCTGACGGACCCTTCCGCCCGCCCGTTCGAAGCGAGGAGCCCCATCGCTGCCATCATGATCTGGCTTTTGCCCGAGCCGGATTCGCCCACGACCGCGACGGTTTCCCCCGCATTCACATGCATGTCCACGCCGCGCACGGCCTCCACAGGCCCGTCCGGGGTATCGAAGGTCACGCGAATGTCGCTTATGTCGAAGATGCGTTCGCCCATGTCAGCGATCCTTCGGGTCGAGCGCGTCGCGCAGTCCGTCGCCCAGGAAATTGAGCGCGAAGAGAAGCAGCGTCAGTGCGATCGAGGGGTAGAGGAGCATGTAGGGAGCGCTGCGCATGTTTCGCGCGCCTTCCGAAATAAGCACGCCAAGGCTCGTCAGCGGCTCCTGCACGCCGAGGCCTAGGAAGGACAGGAAGCTTTCCAGCAGGATCACCTTCGGGATGAGCAGCGTCATATAAATGATCACCGGCCCGAGCGTGTTGGGGATGATGTGCCGGCGCAGGATGCCGCCGGAGCTTACGCCGAGCGCCTCCGCCGCCTGCACGAACTCTCGTCTCCTGAGCGATATGGTCTGCCCGCGCACGATACGCGCCATGTCGAGCCACTCCACCGCGCCAACGGCGATGAACATGAGCACCACGTTCCGCCCGAAGAACACCACCAGCAGGATGGCGAAGAAGGTGAAGGGCAGCGCGTAGAGGATGTCCACCACGCGCATCATGACATTGTCGATCCGTCCGCCAAGGAAGCCTGCCGTCGCCCCCCAGGCGACGCCAATGATCAGCGCTACCCCGGTCGCAAGCGCGCCGATCATCAGCGAGATGCGGATGGAGATCAGGATGCGGGCGAGGAGGTCCCGCCCGTTGCCGTCCGTGCCGAAGATGAAGCGCAGCCGCTCCACATCCGCTTCCATCACCACCGAACGGCCGTCCGCGCTCGTCTCCGCAATGCGCGCGTTGGAGAAGATGTCCGAGCGGTCGAGATACCGTGTCACGCGCGGGTCGACCTCGCGCTCCGATGAGGCTTGCACCCGCAGCGTGTTCCCGTCCACCTCGATCGAGTTGATGTCGAGCCGCGTGCGGGCAAGCACGCTTTCCGCTTGCGGAAGGATCTCCTCCTCCCGCGGATAAGCCTCGAGGCTCGCGGGCACGCGCACATAGTCCGGATAGACCGTCGCATAATGATGCGGTGAAATCATCGGGCCGAAAATGCCGGCGAGGATATAGATGACGAGGATGACGAGACTCGTCATGGCGGCCTTGTTGCGGCGCAGCCGCATCATCGCCGTCGCCCAGAGCGAGCGGCCTTTCACCGGAATGCCGGCGGCAAGTTCCGGGGTATTCGTTGCAATGTCAGTCATAGCGCACCCTCGGATCCAGTGCCGCATAGAGCAGGTCGACGAGCAGGTTGAAGACCACCACGAAGACGGCGATGATGATCACGGTCCCCATCACCAGCGTGTAGTCGCGGTTGAGCGCGCCCTGGACGAAATAGCGGCCGATGCCCGGCAGCCCGAAGATGGTTTCCACGACCACCGAGCCGGTCAGCAATGCCGCGGCGGCAGGCCCGAGATAGGAGACCACCGGCAGGCAGGCGGCCCTCATCGCATGCACGATCACCACCATCCGGGCCGGCAAGCCATAGGCGCGCGCGGTGCGCACATGGTCCGAGCGCAGCGCCTCGATCATGGAACCGCGGATGAGTCGCGCGATGACAGCCACCTGCGGCAGCGCCAGCGTGATCACCGGCAAAAGCATATTGGCCGGCCCGCCATTGCCCCAGCCCCCGGCAGGCAAGAGGCTCAGCCACACGCCGAAAAAGAGGGACAGGAGAGGCGCAACGACGAAATTGGGCACCGTGATGCCGAAGGTGGCGACCGCCGTCACCCCGTAATCAACCCAGGAATTCTGCCGCATCGCGGCGATCGTGCCGAGCACCGAGCCGATCAGCAACGCCAGCAGAAGCGCCGTCGCGCCGAGCTGGATGGAGATCGGCAATCCGCTGCCGAGAAGCTGCTGCACGGAAAAATCGCGGTAAATGAAGCTCGGCCCCAGGTCTCCCCGGGCAAGATTGCCGAGATAATAAAGATACTGCTCCCACAGGGGGCGGTCGAGGTGGAAAACTCGGTTCAGGTTCTCCAGCACCTTCGCCTCCAGCGCACGCTCGCGGTCGAAGGGACCGCCGGGCGCCACGCGCATCAGGAAGAAGGATAGCGTGATGATAAGAAACAGCGTC
>Ga0182749_1001568_pt1 | contig 17759 bp, 15 predicted proteins | sample eDN3rd37CKraftMG_FD_128875 | JGI IMG/M metagenome (GOLD analysis project Ga0182749, IMG submission 128875) | Enriched Miracle-Growth compost microbial communities from Emeryville, California, USA - eDNA 3rd pass 37_C Kraft MG (version 2) (version 2) ...
GAAGCTCGTGCCCTCGCGCCCGCTCGCGAAGAGCCAGCCGGCGACGAGGATGACCACCGACAGCAGGCCGACCTTGACGATGCTCACCCACGCGGCGGCGCGCTGCGCGCCCATCTTGCGCTGACGGCGGCGCAGGTTCCACTCGTTGAACACGATCCACGCCACGCCGATGAGCGCCAGGATCATGGTCGGCACGTTGAAGGGCAGCCCCAGCGCGACCTCCGGCAGGTAGCCGGCGCCGATCACGGTGTAGTCACGCGGCACCGAGACGGTGGTCGACTGGCCGACGACCTGGTTGGCGCCGCGGAAGATGAGCATGCCGGCGAGGGTCACGATGAACGCCGGCACCCCGACGTACGCCACCCAGAACCCCTGCCAGGCACCGACGAGCGCACCGACGACGAGGCCGAGCAGGATCGCCAGACCCCACGGCACGTTGCCCTCGGTCATCAGCTTGGCGACGATGATGCCGGTGAACGCCGCGACCGAGCCGACCGACAGGTCGATGTGCCCCATGATGATGACCATCACCATGCCGATCGCGAGGATCAGGATGTACGAGTACTGATTGACGACGTTCTGCAAATTGCCGGGCGTGAGCACGAGGCCCTGGCCGCGCGTGATCAGCGTCGCGATCTGGAAGAACGCCACGATCGCGACGAGGCTGCCGAGGATGCCGAGCTGACGGCCGGCCGACGTGCTGCCGCCGAACATCTCCCGCAGGTCGCGGAAGCGGAAGCGCTGGTGTTCCGTGCTGGCGTCGGTCATGCGTGTGCCTTCTCGTTCAGGGAGGTCATGCTGCGCATGAGGGCCTCCGGGGTCGCCTGGTCGGCCGGGATGCAATCGGTCACCCGGCCCTCGAAAACGGTGTAGATGCGGTCGGAGATGCCGAGCAGCTCCGGGAGCTCGCTGGAGATGACGATGACGCCCTTCCCGGCGGCGGCGAGCTCGTTGATGATCGTGTAGATCTCGTACTTGGCGCCGACGTCGATGCCGCGCGTCGGCTCGTCGAGGATCAGCAGGTCGGGGTCGGTGAACATCCACTTCGCCAGCACGACCTTCTGCTGGTTCCCGCCCGAGAGGGTCGCCACGCCGGTGTCCACGTCGGGCGTGCGGATGCGCAGCCGGCGACGGTAGTCCTCGGCGATCGCGTGCTCCTGGTCGTCGTCGACGACGCCGCGCTTGGCGATCTTCGACAGCTTCGCGGCGACGATCGAGCGCTTGATCGTGTCCAGCAGGTTCAGCCCCAGCACCTTGCGGTCCTCGCTGACGTAGGCGAGGCCGTGCCGGATCGCCGAGGCGACGTCCGGCAGCTCGATCTCCTGCCCGTCCTTGATGATCGTGCCGGAGACGTAGTTCCCGTACGAGCGGCCGAACACGCTCATCATGAACTCGGTGCGTCCGGCGCCCATCAGGCCGGCGATGCCGACGATCTCGCCGCGGCGCACCTCGATGCTCGAGCCCTTGACGACCATGCGCTCGGCGACCGCCGGGTGCTGCACGACCCAGTCGCGCACCTCGAAGAACACCTCGCCGATCTCGGGCGTGCGGTCCGGGTACCGGCTCTCGAGCGAGCGGCCCACCATGCCGCGGATGATGCGGTCCTCGTTGATCTCGCCGCGCGTGACGTCGAGCGTCTCGACTGTGCGGCCGTCGCGGATGATCGTGATCTCGTCGGCGATCTGCTCGATCTCGTTCAGCTTGTGGCTGATGATGATCGACGCGATCCCCTTGGCCTTGAGCCCCAGGATGAGGTCGAGCAGGTGCTGCGAGTCGTCCTCGTTGAGGGCCGCGGTGGGCTCGTCGAGGATCAGCAGCTGCACGTTCTTGTGCAGCGCCTTGGCGATCTCCACGAGCTGCTGCTTGCCCACGCCCAGGTGCTTGGTCTGCGTGTCGGGGTCGTCGCGCAGACCGACGCGGGCGAGCAGGTCGATCGCCTGCCGACGCGCCTCGGGCCAGTCGATCGCGAGACCGCGCTTGACCTCGTTGCCGAGGAAGATGTTCTCGGTGATCGACAGCTCGGGGATGAGCGCGAGCTCCTGGTGGATGATCGCGATGCCGGCGCGCTCGCTCGCCTTGATGTCGGCGAAGCGCATCTCCTCGCCGCGCAGCAGGATGTCGCCCGTGTACGTGCCGTACGGGTAGACACCCGAGAGCACCTTCATGAGCGTGGATTTGCCCGCGCCGTTCTCGCCGCAGATGGCGTGGATCTCACCCGCGTGCACCGTGAGGTTCACGTGGCTGAGCGCCTTCACGCCGGGGAACTCCTTCGAGATGTCGCGCATCTCGAGGATGGGGGGCGACACGGCCGGGATGTTCGCCGTGCGCAGTTCCTGGTCTGGCACCTTCGACCTCGCTGTCCAGGGATCGTCCTGTGTGACGAGGAATGTGACCGTTCACATTCCGTCGAGAATCATGCGCCTGTTCCGGCGAGATGTCAAGAACGCGCGCCGCATCGCCTCCGGCCGGGCGCGCCGCCACCGCCTGGGCGGGCGGGTCGGGTGCCCGCGCGCGGATCGGTCGGACGCCCCGGCGCGGCGGTCAGGCGCGGGGGTCAGGCGCGGGGCGCGGCGGACGAGTGGCGCGCGAGCAGGCGCGGCGTCAGGGGCCCGAAGACGGGCCGCTCCTCGCCGCGGATGTCGGCCAGCAGCAGCGCCACCGCGCGGCGTCCGAGCTCGGGGAAGTCCTGGTGCACCGTGCTCAGGGTCGGCCACACGTGCGCGGCGACCGGGATGTCGTCGAAGCCGACCACGCTGACGTCGCCGGGCACGTCCATGCCGGCGTCGCGGAAGCCGTGCATCAGCCCGATCGCCATGAGGTCGTTGGCCGCGAACACCGCGGTCATGTCCCCGCGCCGCGCGAGCTCCAGCCCCGCGAAGTGCCCGAAGTCGGCCGTCCAGTCCCCGCGGATGGGCGGGATGGTCGGCAGGTCGGCCTCGAACAGCGCGTCGAGGTACCCGCGCATGCGCGACTCCGCCTCGATCCAGTCCTGGGGCCCGGCCAGATGCACGATGTCGCGGTGCCCCAGGTCGATCAGGTGCTGCGTCGCCAGCCGCGCGCCGGCGACCTGATCGGCCGAGAGCGTGTCGGCCGACGCGCCCGAGGCGGTCTGCAGGCTCACGAACGGCACGTCGATCGCCAGCCCGCGCAGCACGTGGAACACCCGCACCTGCGGCGCCAGCACCACGATGCCGCTGACCTGTTCGCGCACCAGCTGGCGCACCGCGGCGCCGATGGAGTCGGGGCTCGTGTCGGGCAGGTTCAGCGTGGTGACCGAGTAGCCCTCCACGCGCGCGGCGTCCTCGATCGCCGCCATCGACGAGGTCGGCCCGAACTCCCCGACCGTGGCCGACAGCACGCCGATCACGTCGGATCGGCTGGTCACTAGCGCGCGGGCGGCGCGGTTGGGGCGGTAGTCGAGCACCGCGATCGCGTCGAGAACGCGATCCTTCGTCTCGGGCCGGATGCTCGGATGGTCGTTGAGCACGCGCGAGACCGTCTGGTGCGAGACGCCGGCGAGGCGCGCGACATCCCGGATGCTCGGGACGCGCCCCCTCTCGGGCGCCCGATCACGGACTTCCACTCGATACCGCCGATGCTCTGGAACGCGGCGCGGCGCCGGGCGCGCTGCGATCATGTGCACGGTCACATGACGGGCTCATTATGCCCCCCGCCGGGCCCCGATGCGAGATCCCCTCCCGCTGCGCGGGCGGGTCAGGCGGTCAGCGCGTCGGGGCGCAGCCGCATGCCGTGCGCCCCCGCATACGGATTGCGCTGCGGCTCGGCCCATCCGTCGAGGAGCGCATCGTCGAGGCGCAGGACCTCGATCCCGATCGGGTGGCAGTGCTCGACGAGCTCCTGCTCCGACACGGCACCGTCGCCCCACAGTGCCATGCTGAGGTCACCGCCGGGGCACGTCGACAGGGCCATCAGCAGATCGGTCTCGGCGAACAGCTCGAAGAAGTCGCCGGGGCGCGCCGGGCAGTCCTTCATGAAGTACTCGTCACGCCCGTTCAGACCGGTGCACTGGAACACGTTCAGGACGTCGTGCACGTCGAACTCCGTCAGCCCCCAGGGCGCGACAGCGCGGGTCAGGTTCGAGTGGCAGTGCCAGTCGTCGTCTTCGCCGGTCAGCATGCGATTGACGTAGGGGTCGCAGCGCGTACCGAGGGTATCGTGCACGCGCCCGCCCTCGGCGTCGACGCCGTAGCCCTCGAGGGTGTCGCGCGTGATCGTCGCGAGCGGGCGCAGATACGGCAGCGTGGACCAGAGGCGGTCGTAGGTCGTCACGTGCGCGGCCTGGAGCTGACGCGTGCGCGCCGCCCAGAAGCGCTCGCGCGGGTTGTGCAGGTTCCAGATGTTCAGGTCGCCGACCTGGGGACCGTCGACCGTCTTGATGCGGCAGACATGTCCGGCGGGCACCACCCACGCGCGCCCCGAGCGGATCGGGATGGTGAACTCCTCGACGAGCTCACGGGAGTCCTCCGCCTCGGCGATGGCCCGGTAGAAGTCGCGATCCACGTCGAGCGGTCCGCCCGGGACGGTCGGATAGGCGGCACGGGTGTCCATGTGTGTCTCCCTGATCAGTGCGCGCGACGCGACGAGCGCGCCGCACGGATGGTGTCGATGATGAGCGATTCGGATCGGTCGAGGTACGCCAGCAGCGCCGACGAGGCCTCGCGGCGTCGTCCCGAGACGATGTGGTCGGCGATCTCGCGGTCGAGGTCGATCCACTGGAGCTGGAACGAGGATTCGTCCGGCATGACCGAGAAGACGAGCCTCAGCTGGGCGAGGATGTTCGTGAAGAACGCATCGAGCCGCGGCGAACCATGCAGGCCCACGATGGCCCGGTGGAACCCCAGGCTCGCGGTGCCCAGGTCGCGCCATCGCTCCTCATCGACCGCCCGGCGCGCCCCGTCGAGGGCATCCTCTATGGCCTCGAAGCGCGCTGCGGGCACGCGTGAGCTCGCCTCGATCGCCGAGGTCTCCAGCGCACGGCGGACTCCGTAGATGTCGCGCGCATCGTCCTCGGTGAGCACGCGAACCGAGCTGCCGGCATTCACCCGCGTGACCACCAGGCCGTCGGACACGAGAGTGCGCACGGCATCGCGCAGCGTGTTGCGTGACACCCCGAAGCGCTCTGCGAGTTCTGCGTCCTTCAGCCGGCTCCCCGGCAGCAGCCTCCCGCGCACGATGTCGTCGCGCAGCTCCGCGGCGATCCGATCGGGGGCGAGAAGCCCAGCCTGCGCCTCATCGATGTGCGGCATCGCGCCCCCTCACTCGTTCGGATTGCTCAATGATCTGAGTTCGCTCTCCATAAAACCATATGCCCGAGATGACGCGATGAGGAGTCCTGCCTCGTGGGCGACCATGACGTTTTACGTTTCTGTAACACAATTCGTTTGACTTGATTGTTGAGCAATACGTAGCGTGACGACATGACCTCGACCCACCACAGCTCAGCCCTGCGCCGCGCACTCGACCTCGGCACCCTCGCGGCGGCCGGTGTCGCCCTGACGGCCTGCGCCTCGCCGGCGGACGCCCCCGCAGATGACGCACTCCAGGTCGGCATCGACCTCACCTACGCGCCCTACGCCTACTACGAGGGCGACTCGCCCGCCGGATTCGAGGTGGAGGCCACGACGGCCATCGCCGAGGAGCTCGGCACCGACGCCTCGTATCAGGACACGCGATTCGAGCAGCTCATCCCGGGCCTGAACGCCGATCAGTTCGACGTCATCGCCTCGGCCCTGTACATCACGCCGGAGCGGGCACAGGAGGTCGATTTCATCCCGACCTTCTCGACGGGCAACTCGATCGTCGTCGCGCAGGGATCCGCTCCTCTCGAGACGGCCGCCGACCTCTGCGGCTTGGTGGTGGGTGTCATCAAGGGAGGCGACATCGTGAACAGCCTCCGCGACGATGCGAGCGCCGACTGCACCAGCGCGGGGGGCGACGCCATCGACGTGCGCGAGTTCCCCACCGACCCCGAGGCGACGCAGGCGCTGCTCAGCGGCCAGCTGGACGCGCAGGTCACGGATGCCGGTGTGGCGAGCACGCTCGACGAGAACGGCAGCGTCGCGGTCGAGATCACGAGCACCGAGCTGCTCTATCCGATCCAGGTCGGCATGGCTGTGCGCAAGGGCGATGCCGACACCGCGGAGCGGATCGCCGAGGCGATCGCCGCCCTGCAGGACAGCGGCGCATGGGCCGACCTCCTCGCCGAGTACAACCTCTCGGAGCCCGACGACGACGCCCTCGCCGAGATCCTCGGCTGACCTTTCCCATCCGACGGAGAATCACATGGACTGGCAGTACATGCTCGGCCTGTTCGGCCACGCCGCGTTCTGGCAGGCGGCTCTCACCGTGGTCGCCCTCGCCCTCGCCTCCTGGGTGATCGCAACGGTGCTGGGCATGCTGGTCGCGCTCGGGCGCGGCTCGCGTCACGCCTGGCTGAGGCTCCCCCTCGCGGTGTACGTGTGGTTCTTCCGCTCGCTGCCGCTGCTGGTGCTGCTGATCTTCGTGTTCAACGCACCGTCGGCGTTCCCCGAGCTGAAGCCGATCGTCGGCAGCCCGTTCGTCGCCTCGATGATCGCGATCGTGCTGTCGGAGACCGCGTACATCTCGGAGATCCATCGCGGCGGCCTGCTCTCCGTCGCGAAGGGCCAAGGCGAGGCCGCGCGCGCCCTCGGCCTGCCGTGGGCCTCGGTACAGCTGCACATCGTCATCCCGCAGGCGATCCGTGTGGCGCTGCCGACGCTCGGGAACCAGCTGGTGACGATCATCAAGCTCACCTCGCTGGCATCGTCGATCTCGCTCACCGAGCTCCTGCTCGTCGGACAGCGGCTCTACACCCAGAACTTCAAGGTCCTCGAGACCCTCTTCGTGGTCGCGGTGTTCTACGTGATGCTCGTGACGGTGTTCGATGTCGCGCTGAAGCTTCTCGAGCGGCGGCTCGATGTCACCCGCCGGCGCACCGCGCACGTCGACCCGCTCACCGAGGAGGCGCCTCGCGCGACCGCCGCCCGTCAGCGCGTTCCCCACGAAGGCGAGGTCGTGCTCGCGGCCCGCGGGGCGACGAAGTCGTTCGGACAGAATCCCGTGCTCAAGGGCGTGGATCTCGACGTCCATCGCGGCGAGGTCGTCGCGATCATCGGGCCCTCCGGTTCGGGGAAGACGACCTTCATCCGCACCCTCAACGCCCTGGAATCGCTCGACGACGGCGAGGTGCTGCTGCACGGTGATCCCGTGGGCTATCGCACGGGGCGCGGTGGCACGCGCGTGGCGCTGCCCGACACCGCGCTGGCGCAGCAGCGACGCCGGATCGGCATGGTGTTCCAGCAGTTCAACCTCTTCCCCCACAAGACGGCGCTCGAGAACGTCATGTTCGCCGTCGTGGAGCTGCGCCGGCTCCCCCGCGACGAGGCACGCGCACGGGGCATGGAGCTGCTCGGGAAGGTGGGCCTCGCACAGCACGCGTCGAAGTACCCCTACCAGCTGTCCGGCGGTCAGCAGCAGCGCGTCGCCATCGCCCGGGCGCTCGCCATGTCGCCCGAGGTGATCCTCTTCGACGAGCCGACGTCCGCGCTCGATCCCGAGCTCGTCGACGAGGTGCTCGGCACCATGGCGGAACTCGCCGCCGAGGGCCTCACGATGGTCATCGTGACGCACGAGATGCGCTTCGCCGAGCAGGTCGCCGACTGGGTCGTCTTCATGGAGGACGGCCGGATCGGCGAGCAGGGCCCCGCATCGCAGATCTTCGGCTCGCCGCGCAACGAGCGCACGCACGTGTTCCTGGACCGCGTCGGAGTCTGACCCCGTACGGACGAGGGGTCCCGCCGCGCGCGCTGCGGGACCCCTCGTCGTCGCGCTCAGAGCAGGCCCTGCTCCTCCAGCCAGCCCGACGCGATCTCCTCCGGCGACATCTGGTCCTGCGTGCTCTGCACGTTCAGCGCGACCAGGCCCTCGGGCGTGAGCGCCGCGCTGATCGGGTCGATCACGTCGGCGATCTCGTCGGCCACATCGCCGGAGGCAATGGGCACGACGTTCGAGGCGAGGAAGAGCCCCTCCGGGTCCTCCAGCGGCACGAGGTCCTCGGTCTGGATCCGCGGGTCGGCCGTGAACACGTTCGCGACCTGGATGGTGCCGGCCAGCAGATCCTCGACGGTCGTGTCGCCCGTGGCGGAGAAGGCCAGGTCCAGGCCGTAGATCTCCTTCGCGCCGGTGGGACCGTACGGGCGCTCCTCGAGCTCCGGCGGGCCGCCCAGCGTGAGCGGGGTGTCGACCTTCGCCAGATCCGCGATCGACGTGAGGCCGTGCTCCTGCGCGAACGCCGCCGTGACCGTGTAGGAGTCCTGGTCGGTCGCCGTCGACATCTCGAGTGCCTCGAGGCCGTCGGGCAGCGCCTCCGTGAGGGCCGCGTACACGTCGTCGGGGGTGCGCGCCGGGGTGTCCGCGTCGAAGAACTGCAGGAGGTTGCCCGTGTACTCGGGGAACAGGTCGATCTCGCCGCTCTCGAGCGACGGCTCGTACGCGTCGCGCTGGCCGATGCTGAACGCGCGCTCCACCTCGAAGCCGGCGTTCTCGAGGGCCTGCGCGTAGATCTCCGCGATGATCTCGTTGGAGTAGTACGTCTGGGAGCCGACGACGATGGTGTCGCCGCCGGGCGCCTCGCTCGCCGCGGGATCCTCGCTCGGGGGCGCGAGCGGGTCCGAGCTCCCGCAGCCGGCGAGCGCGACGCCGAGGAGGGCGGCACCCGCCAGGGCGATGGTCGTGCGTGTGGTGTTCATGTCAACCGCCTTCGTGTCTGGGTCATCGGGAGGATCCGGTCGGGGGCTCGAGGAGGCCGCGCGGGCGCGCGGCGCGCTGCAGCAGGGCGAAGGCCCCGTCGAGGACGAGGGCGAGCAGGGCCACCACGATCGCGCCGCCGAGCACCTGGTCGAAGCGGCGCAGCTGGATGCCCTGGATGATGTCGTAGCCCAGGCCGCCGAGGTTCACGTAGGCCGCCAGCGTGGCGGTGGCCACCACCTGCAGCACGGCCGAGCGCAGGCCGCCCACCAGCAGCGGCAGCCCGAGCGGCGCCTCGATGCGCCACAGCACCTGCCACTCGGTCATGCCCATGGCCCGCCCCGCGTCCACGGTGCGCCGATCGACGGCCTCGATGCCCGTATATGCCCCCGCGAGAATGGACGGGATCGCGAGCAGCACGAACGCGATCACCGCGGCCTCGGGCTTGCGCGTGACGCCGAGGAGGAGCACGAGCAGCAGGATCAGGCCGAACGACGGGATCGCGCGCGCGGCGCCGGAGGCGGCGACCGCGATCTCGCGCCCGCGGCCCGTATGCCCGATGAGCCATCCCAGCGGGATGCCGACGGCGGCGGCGATCGCGACGGCGAGGAAGGTGTAGAACAGGTGCGCCGCGAGCGCCGCGGGCAGGCCGTGGGAGCCGCTCAGCCGCTCAGGCGAGAACAGCCAGGCGAGCGCGTCGGCCAGGAGGTTCATGCGCGCCCTCCCGCGGGAAGTGCGCGCGACGGCACGCGGGCGCCGCGGGTCCACGGCATCGCGATCCGGCCGGCCGCCACGAGCAGCAGGTCGACCAGGAGCGCGACGAGCGCGACGGCGACGACGCCCGCCAGGATCTCCTCGACGATGCGCCGCTGGAACCCGTTCGTGAACAGGTAGCCGAGGTTGGTCACGCCGATGAGGATGCCGACGGTGGCCAGCGAGATCGTGCTGACCGCGGTCACGCGCAGTCCGGCGAGGATCACCGGACCCGCCAGCGGCAGCTCGACGGTCCAGAACCGCCGCAGCGGTCCGAAGCCCATCGCCACGGCGGCGCGGCGCACGGCGTCGTCGACGGCGTCGAAGCCGTCGGCCACCGAGCGCACCAGGATCGCGACGGCGTAGATCGTCAGCGCGAGCACGAGGTTCACGGCGCTCAGCGCGCTGATCCCGAAGATGACGGGAAGCAGCGGCAGCAGGGCGAGGGACGGCAGCGTGTACAGGATGCCCGTGACGGTGAGCACGAGACCGCGCACGCGCCGGAACCGGTGGGCGACCCAGCCGAGCGGCACCGCGAGCGCGAGCCCGTAGAGGATGGGCGGCACGCTCTGCCGCAGGTGCTCCAGGGTGAGCTCGCCGATCAGGCCGAGGTTGTCGAGGGTCCAGCTCACGTCGGACCGTCCCTCAGCATCCCCTGCACGCGGCCGGACGCGTCCACCACGGCGGTGCCGTGCGGCGTGGGGCGCAGGCTCATCTGCCGGCGCCCGTCGACGAGCCCCACGAACTCGCGGACGAAGTCGTCCGCGGGCGCCTCGAGGATCTCGTCGGGGGTGCCGCGCTGCACGATCCGGCCGCCCTGCGCGAGGATCACGACCTCGTCGCCCAGCAGGAACGCCTCGTCGATGTCGTGCGTGACGAATACCGTCGTCTTGCCCAGCTCGCTCTGCAGCCGCAGCAGCTCGCGCTGCAGCTCCCGCCGCACGATCGGGTCGACCGCGCCGAACGGCTCATCCATCAGCAGGATGTTCGGATCGGACGCGAGCGCCCGCGCGACCCCGACGCGCTGCTGCTGGCCGCCGGAGAGCTGCGCGGGGTAGCGCAGCGCCAGCGCCCGGTCCAGCCCCACGGTGTCCATCAGCTCGCGCGCCCGCTCCCGCGCCTCGCGGCGCGGCACGCCGTTGAGGATCGGGACGGTCGCGATGTTGTCGATCACCCGCACGTGCGGCAGCAGGCCCGCGCTCTGCATGACGTAGCCGATGCTGCGCCGCAGCCGCACGGGGTCCCGATCGCGCACGTCCTCGCCGTCGATCAGCACCGCGCCGCTCGTCGGCTCGACCATCCGGTTGACCATGCGCAGCAGCGTCGTCTTGCCGGACCCCGACGATCCGACGAGCACGACCGTCTTGTGCGACGGCACGACGAGGCTCACGTCGGCGACCGCGACGACGCCGTCCGCGTACTCCTTGCGGACGGAGCGGAATTCGATCATCGGCGGGTCAGGCGAGCGTCACCGCGGGCGAGAACGCGATGTACCGCCGCGCATCCAGGCCGATGCGATCGATCGCCTCCTGCGGCATCGACGGATAGCACCACGCCGCGTCCGGCTCCGTGACGCCGTCGGCCTGGAGCGAGTAGTACTGGATCTCCCCGCGCCAGCTGCAGGTGTACGGCGTGGGAGATTCGACGAGCAGATCGTGATCGACCGCCGACGGCGGGAAGTACCAGGCGCCGTCCACCCGGATCAGCTCATCGTCGGATGCCTCCGCGACCACGTGGTCGCGCCACAGTGCCTTCATCGCCCCTCCTGACGTGTCGGTTACGGGCGTGCCCCCGACGATACCGCCGCCCACCGACATCGGGGGCGCAATCGCGCCCGACGGGTCCGCCCTGCGCGAACGCTCAGGACACCACGCGCGCGCCGGGCACGGGCCCGTGCGCGTGGAGCGCGGCGTGACCGGCCGCCTCCAGCCGCGCGCGCAGCTCCAGGGCCTCCTCCGGCGAGCCGCACAGGAACGCGACGGTCGGGCCGGACCCGGAGACGATGCCGGCCAGCGCGCCCCATTCCTCGCCCCGTTCCAGGACGGGCGCGAGGTCGGGGCGCAGCCGCAGGGTCGCCACCTGCAGATCGTTGCGCACGGCCGCGGCCAGCATGCGCGCATCGCCCGCGCGCAGGGCGTGCAGCACGTCGGCGTCGACCTCCGGCACGTCGCGGATCGGCCCGATGTCCACGCGGTGCTCGTCGCGGTGGCGGTCGAGCTCCCCGTACACCGACGGCGTCGAGACGCCCTCGTCGCTCAGCACGAGCACCCAGTCGAACCGCCCGCGCGCCAGCGCCGGGCTGAGCCGGTCGCCGCGCCCCGCTCCGATCGCCGTGCCGCCCATGAGCGCGAACGGCACATCGGCGCCGAGCCGGGCGGCGAGCCGGTGCAGCTCGCTCGACGACAGCCCGGTCTCCCACAGCGCGTCGCACGCGACGAGCGCGGCGGCCGCGTCGGCCGATCCCCCGCCCATGCCGCCCGCGACCGGCACCTGCTTGTGGACGTCGAGGTGGACGCCGCCGCGGTACCCGGTCTCGGTCGCCAGCAGGCGGGCGGCCCGCAGCGCGAGGTTGCGGTCGTCGACGGGGACCCCGTCGAGGGCGACGGTGCCCGTCACCGCGAGCGAGAAGCCGTCCGCGTGGCTGGCCGCGACCTCCTCGAACAGCGACACCGCCTGGAAGGCGGTCGCCAGCTCGTGGTAGCCGTCGTCCTGCAGCCGCCCCACCTCGAGGAAGACGTTGATCTTCCCCGGCGCGCGCACGCGCACCGGGCCGAACGTCTCCGCGAGGCTCATCGGCCGCCCCTCACTCCGCGCTCGTCGACTCGGCCCACATGTCCTCGTCCACGCCCTCGGCGAGGGCGTCGATCCGCGCCAGCTGGTCCTCGGTGAACGCCGGGCCGTCGAGCGCGCCGAGGTTCTCGTCCAGCTGCTCGGTCCGGGAGGCGCCGATCAGCGCAGAGGCGACCACGGGATCGCGCAGCACCCACTGGATGGCCATCTGCGCCAGCGTCTGGTGGCGCTCGCGCGCGATCGCGTCGAGGTTGCGCAGCATGGTGAGCGCGCGCTCCGGCAGCCGCCCGCCCGGCAGCGAGCTGCGCTGCTGCGCGCGCTCGGCCGTGCCGTCGCCGAGGTACTTCGACGTCAGCCGTCCCTGCGCGAGCGGGACGAACGCGATGGCGCCCATCCCCTCCCGCCGCAGCACGTCGGTGACGCCCTGCTCGATCCAGCGGTTGAGGATGTTGTAGGCGGGCTGGTGGATCACCAGCGGCGTGCCGAGCGAGCGCGCGATCGCCTTCGCCTCGGTCGTGAACGCCGCCGAGTACGACGAGATGCCCACGTACACCGCCTTGCCCTGGCGCACGAGCGTGTCGAGCGCGCCGATCGTCTCCTCGAGCGGCGTCTGCGGGTCGGCGCGGTGCGAGTAGAAGATGTCGACGTAGTCCACGCCGAGCCGCGTGAGCGACTGCTCGGCGCTCGCCAGCAGGTACTTCCGCGAGCCGAGGAAGCCGTACGGGCCGGGCCAGCCCTCCCAGCCCGCCTTCGTGGAGATGATGAGCTCGTCGCGGTACGGGCGCAGGTCCTCGGCCAGGATGCGGCCGAAGTTCTTCTCGGCGGCGCCGAACGGCGGGCCGTAGTTGTTGGCCAGATCGAAGTGGGTGATCCCGCGGTCGAACGCGTGCCGGATCAGCCGGCGCTGGTTGTCCATCGGGATGTTGTCGCCGAAGTTCCACCAGAGCCCCAGCGAGATCGGCGGCAGGTACAGACCGCTGTCGCCGACCTGGCGGTAGTCGTTGCGCGTGTAGCGATCGGTCGCCGCCGTGTAGGGACGGTGGACGTCGTCGATGTCCTCCGTGGTGAGGAACCGCTTCTCCTGGGCCATGTCCGCTCCCTTCGACCGCCCGATGCGGTCCGTCGTCAGCCTATCCACGCGCGGCGCCCCCCGCGCGGGCGATCACCGCGCGAGCGCGATGCGGTGGAAGTCGTCGATCGTGAGCGCCTCGCCGCGCGCCGTGGGGTCGACGCCCGCGCGCTCCAGCACGGCCGACGCGGCCGCCGATCCGCCCAGCTCGGTCGCCAGCGCCTGGCGCAGCATCTTGCGCCGTTGCTGGAAGGCTGCATCGACGATGCGGAACGTCGCGTCCCGCTCCTGGTCCGATCCGCGCGGCTCGGGATCGCGCCGGAACGCCACCAGCACGCTGTCGACGTTGGGCACGGGCCAGAACACCTGCCGCGACACCGTGCCGGTCAGCCGCCACGGCCCGTACCACGCGGCCTTCGCGCTCGGAGCGCCGTACACCTTGCTGCCCGGCGCCGCCGCGAGCCGCTCGCCCACCTCGGCCTGAACCATGACGACGCCGCGCTCGATCGCCTCGAACGTCTCCAGGAAGTGCAGCAGCACCGGGACCGACACGTTGTACGGCAGGTTCGCCACGAGCACGCGCGGGTCGCCGGGCAGCTCCGTGACGCGCAGCGCGTCGGCGTCGACGACCGTGAGCGCCCCCTCGGGCACGCCGTGCGCGCGGGCCGTGGCGGGCAGCTCGGCGGCGAGGCGGTGATCGATCTCGACCGCGGTCACGGTGGCGCCGGTCTCGAGGATCGCGAGGGTGAGCGAGCCGAGCCCCGGCCCCACCTCCACCACGCGGTCGGCGGCGGTCACGCGCGCGGCGTGCACGATCTTGCGGACCGTGTTGGCGTCGACCACGAAGTTCTGCCCGAGCTTCTTCGTCGGCGTGACGTCGAGCCGCGCGGCGAGGGTGCGGATCTCGGTCGGCCCGAGAAGCGTGACGGTCATCCCGCCATCATCCCATCCGCCCCACCCACGTCACGTACACGACGGCCGCGCCCTGCTCATCGCTGGCGGCGAGATCGACGTCGGCGCGGATGCGCCAGTCGTGGTCGCCCGCGGGATCGTCCAGGATCTGCTCGACGTGCCACACCGCCGCGTCCTCCGTGATGCGGCACAGGGCGGGCGATCGCGCGGGCCCGCCCGTGAGCAGCTCGTCGTGCTCGGCGTAGTACGCGTCGAGCGCGCCTGGCCAGTCGATGTGCGGGTCGAGCTCGGCCAGCTCCTCGTCGCGCTCGAGCGCCGCCAGCTGCACCCGCCGGAACAGCTCGTTGCGCACGAGCACCGTGAACGCGCGCCGGTTGCGCACGAGCGACGGCGGGGCGGGAGGCAGCGCATCCGGATCGTCGGCGCCCGCGCCCGCGGCGAGCGCCTCCCACTCGTCGACGAGGCTCGAGTCGACCTGCCGCACCAGCTCGCCGAGCCACTCGATGATGTCCTCGAGCTCATCGGTGCGGGCGTCGGCGGGCACCGTCTGCCGGATCGCCCGGTACGCATCGCTCAGGTAGCGCAGGACGAGCCCCTCGCTGCGCCCCAGCTGGTACCAGTTCACGAACTCCGCGAAGCTCATCGCCCGCTCGTACATGTCGCGCACGACCGACTTGGGGCGCAGCGCGAAGTCGCGGATCCAGGGCTGGCTCGAGGCGAACACCTCGTACGCCTGCTCCAGCAGCTCCTGCAGCGGCTTCGGGTAGGTGATCTCCTCGAGCGCCTCCATGCGCTCCTCGTACTCCATGCCCTCGCGCTTCATGGCGGCGACCGCCTCGCCGCGCGCGCGGTACTCCTGCTGGCCGAGGATCTGGCGCGGATCGTCGAGCGTCGCCTCGATGACGCTCACGACGTCGAGCGCGTAGTGTCCCGTGCCGGCGCCGCCGGGGGTGTCGTCGGGATCGAGCAGCTCGATCGCGGCGAGCGCGAACGGCGACAGCGGCTGGTTGAGGGCGAAGTTCGGCTGCAGCTCCACGACGAGGCGGATCTCGCCCGCCTCCGTCACCTCGACGACGCCCGCGTCGCGCAGCGTGCGGAAGATCGCCAGCGCCCGGCGCGCCAGCGCGTACCGCTCCGCCGGCGGCTGGTGGTTGTCGAACACGAGCGATCGGACGTTGCCGAACACGTCACCGCCCCGGCCGATGACGTTGATGAGCATGGCGGAGGTGATCTGCAGCTGCGGCCGCAGCGCCTCGGGCGAGGCCTGCACGATCCGCTCGAACGTCTCCTCGCTCCAGCTCACGAACCCGTCGGGGGCCTTCTTCCTCGTGATCTTCCGGAGCTTCTTCTGATCGCCCCCCGCCTTGCGCCGCGCCTGCTCGTTGTCGATCTCGTGCTCGGGGGCGAGCGCGATCACGTTGCCGTACGGATCGAACCCCGCGCGACCGGCGCGGCCGGCGATCTGGTGGAACTCGCGCGCGGACAGGCGGCGCATGCGCGTGCCGTCGTACTTCGACAGCGCGGTGATCAGCACGGTGCGGATCGGCACGTTGATCCCGACGCCGAGGGTGTCGGTGCCGCAGATCACCCGCAGCAGGCCGCGCTGCGCCAGCGTCTCGACGAGCCTGCGGTAGCGCGGCAGCATGCCGGCGTGATGGACGCCGATGCCCGCGCGCACGAGCCGCGAAAGCGTCTTGCCGAACGCCGTGGTGAACCGGAAGTCGCCGATCGCCTCGGCGATCAGGTCGCGCTGCTCGCGCCCCACGACGCGGACGCTGGAGAGCGCCTGCGCCCGCTCCATCGCGGCGGCCTGCGAGAAGTGCACGATGTAGACCGGCGCCTCGCCATCCGCGAGCAGGCGCTCGACGACCTCGTGCGCCGGCCGCTTCTCGTAGGAGAAGTGCAGCGGCACGGGCCGCTCCGCCCCGGCGATGAGCGTCGTGGCGCGTCCCGTCCGGCGGGACAGGTCGGCCTCGATCGCGGTCGTGTCGCCGAGCGTCGCCGACATCAGCAGGAACTGCGCGCGCGGCAGCAGCAGGAGCGGCACCTGCCACGCCCAGCCCCGATCGCGGTCGCCGTAGTAGTGGAACTCGTCCATCACGACGAGGTCGACGTCGGCGTCGGCGCCCCGGCGCAGCGCGATGTTGGCGAGGATCTCCGCGGTGCAGCACACAATCGGTGCGTCGGGGTTCACGGCGGAGTCTCCCGTGACCATCCCGACGTTCTCGGCACCGAACAGGTCGACGAGGGCGAAGAACTTCTCGCTCACGAGGGCCTTGATCGGCGCCGTGTAGTAGCTGCGGCCGCCCCGCGCCATCGCGACGGCGTGGGCGGCGACCGCCACGAGGGACTTCCCCGTGCCCGTGGGCGTCGCGAGGATGACGTTCGAGCCGCTGACGAGCTCGATCACGGCCTCGTCCTGCGCCGGGTAGAGCGTCACTCCCCCGTCCGCGGCCCAGCCGACGAAGGCGTCGTACAGTCCGTCCGGGTCGCTGCCGGTACCGGCGATCCGATCGCGCAGCGAGGTGTCCATTCCGCCCATTCTCCCAGGCGCGGCGCCGCGCCCCGGCCGATCGCGCGATCGAGGGGCCGGCTCGTCCGGCACCGGCGGGTGCCCCCTTCGGGTCGATCCCGTCGCGTGTACACTCGACGGGTCCTGTCCCCGACGAACGGAACGAACCGTTGAAGCTCATCGACGCCATCGCGTAACCCGCGCTGATCGTCGACTCCGGTTCCTCGAGCTCGCGCAGCGCCCCACGCGCTGATCCGTCGAGGCTCGTCACGTCCGACAGCTGTGCAGGCTCTCCTGCCCGGTATCAGCGCACCCGCACCGATACCCGGGAGGTCTTCCATGCCAGCACTCGTCCTCGACCATCTCTCCTTCACGTGGCCCGACGGCTCCGTCGGCCTCCGCGAGCTCTCCGGCGCGTTCGGCGATCGTCGCACCGGCCTCGTCGGCCGCAACGGCACCGGGAAATCCACGCTGCTGCGCCTCGCGGTCGGTGAGCTGACGCCGACGTCCGGCCGGATCACGGCCGACGGCGACGTGGCGTACCTGCCGCAGAAGCTCACGCTCGACACCGGCATGCGCGTGGCCGACCTGCTCGGCATCGCCGCGCCCCTCGACGCCGTGCGGGCGATCGAGGCGGGCGATGTCGCCCCCGCGCGCTTCGACGAGGTCGGCGACGACTGGGACATCGAGGCGCGCGCACACGCCGCGCTCGCCGAGGCCGGTCTCGCGCCCGACATGCTGGATCGCCGCGTGGGCGAGCTGTCGGGCGGCGAGGCGATGCTCGCGGCCCTGACCGGCATCCGGCTGCGCCGTGCCGCGATCACCCTGCTGGACGAGCCGACGAACAACCTCGACCGCGACGCCCGCGCCCGCGTGTACGACCTCGTGCGCGCGTGGCGCGGGGCGCTCATCGTCGTCTCGCACGACCTCGAGCTC
>Ga0182749_1001573_pt1 | contig 17703 bp, 18 predicted proteins | sample eDN3rd37CKraftMG_FD_128875 | JGI IMG/M metagenome (GOLD analysis project Ga0182749, IMG submission 128875) | Enriched Miracle-Growth compost microbial communities from Emeryville, California, USA - eDNA 3rd pass 37_C Kraft MG (version 2) (version 2) ...
CTCGAGGTTGAGGCCGAGATAGACGGCCAGCCGGGTCCCGTTCGGCCAGACGTAGCCCGGCCGGCGGACGATGGCGCTGTAGTCGTAGCGGTCGTGACCGGCCAGGGGCCGCGCGCCGGCATCGCCCATCGCAGGCTCCGGAGGGCCGGCGCCGCGGTCGGCGCCGGCGGAGAGGTCAGCTCAGGCCGGGGCCGAGCGCGAAGGGGGCCTCGGTCTTGGCCCGGATCTCGTCGACGGTGACGCCGTCGGCGACCTCGGTCAGGGTCAGGCCCTCGGGCCCGATCTCGAACACGCCGAGCTCGGTGATCACCAGGTCGACCACGCCCTTGCCGGTCAGCGGCAGGTCGCAGGCGTCCAGCAGCTTCGGCGTCCCGTCCTTGGCCGTGTGCTCCATGATCACGACGACGCGCTTGACGCCGGCCACCAGGTCCATCGCCCCGCCCATCCCCTTCACCATCTTGCCGGGGATCATCCAGTTGGCGAGGTCGCCCTCCTTCGACACCTGCATGGCGCCGAGGATCGAGAGGTCGATGTGGCCGCCGCGGATCATGGCGAAGCTGTCGGCCGAGCTGAAATAGCTCGACTGCGGCAGTTCGGTGATCGTCTGCTTGCCGGCGTTGATCAGGTCCGGGTCCTCCTCGCCCTCATAGGGGAAGGGGCCCATGCCCAGCATGCCGTTCTCGCTCTGCAGCGTCACGGTGATGCCCGGCGGGATGTAGTTCGCCACCAGCGTCGGAATGCCGATGCCGAGATTGACGTAGAAGCCGTCCTTGAGCTCCTTGGCGGCGCGGGCGGCCATCTGCTCGCGGGTCCAGGGCATGATGCTCTCCCTCTCCTCAGGCGGCCCGCGGCCGGGTGGTGCGCTGCTCGATGCGCTTCTCGTAGTCCTTGCCCTCGAGGATGCGCTTCACATAGATGCCGGGAGTGTGGATCTGGTTCGGGTCCAGCCCGCCGACATCGACCAGCTCCTCGACCTCGGCGACCGTCACCTTGGCCGCGGTCGCCATCATCGGATTGAAGTTCCGCGCCGTCTTCCGGTAGATCAGGTTGCCTTCGGTGTCGCCCTTCCAGGCCTTGACGATGGCCAGGTCGGCGAACAGCCCGCGCTCCATGACGTATTGCTCGCCGTCGAACTCGCGCACCTCCTTGCCCTCGGCGACGACGGTGCCGACGCCGGTCTTGGTGAAGAAAGCGGGGATGCCGGCGCCGCCGGCGCGGATGCGCTCGGCCAGCGTGCCCTGGGGGTTGAACTCCAGCTCCAGCTGGCCGGACAGGTACTGCTGGGCGAACAGCTTGTTCTCGCCGACATAGGACGAGATCATCTTCTTGATCTGGCCGCGCTCGAGCAGCTTGCCGAGGCCGACGCCGTCGATGCCGCAATTGTTCGAGACCACCGTCAGACCCTTGACGCCGCTCGCGGCGATGGCCTCGATCAGCTTCTCCGGGATGCCGCAGAGGCCGAAGCCGCCGGCCATGATCATCATCCCGTCGCGGAGCACGCCGGCCAGCGCCGCCGTCGCATCCGGATAGACCTTCCTCATCCCGCCTCTCCCCGTCTGGCATCACTGGGCGCGAAGGGACTAAAGCCGGGCCGCGGGCGGGTGTCAATCGAGCCCGCGCCGCACCCCGTCCGGTTTGCGGCGGGCCTCCTCGACGGCCTCAGATCTCGAGATGCGAGCCCAGCTCCACCGCCCGGTTGGCCGGGATGCGGAAGAATTCGGTCGCGCTCAGCGCGTTGTTCGACATCAGGATGAACAGCCATTCCTGCCAGGGCGGCAGCTCCGGCCGGGGCGACGGCACGAAGTATTCCCGGCTCATGAAGAACGAGGTGTCGGCCATGTTGAAGCCGAGGCCCTTGGCGCCGCACGCGGCCAGGGCGCGCGGGATGTCCGGCTGCTGCTGGAAGCCGTAGCGGACGATCACGGTGTAGAAGCCGTCGCCCAGGTCCTTGATGTCGATCCGCTGCTCGTCGTCGACCCGCGGCTCGTCCGTGGTCTCGACCTTCAGCAGCACCACCCGCTCGTGGATGATCTTGTTGTGCTTCAGGTTGTGCAGCAGGGCGAAGGGCACGACGCCGACATTGCCGGTCATGAAGATGCCGGTGCCGGGCACGCGATGCGCCCGCTTGTACATCTTGCCGTCGACGAAGGTGGCCAGCGGGATGGCGTCGCGGTAGCGGCGCCGGTACAGGATCTCGCGGCCCTTGCGCCAGACCCACATCAGCGTGGTCAGGAACACCGCCAGCACCAGCGGGAACCAGCCGCCGTGCAGGATCTTGATGGTGTTGGCGCCGAAGAAGGCCAGGTCGATGAACAGGAACAGGGCGAACAGCGGCAGCGCGGTCCAGCGGCTCCAGCCCCAGCGGTGGCGGGCGACGAGATAGGCCAGCACGCTGGTCACCGCCATGGTGCCGGTCACCGCGATGCCGTAGGCGCCGGCCAGGGCGCTGGAGGAGCCGAAGCCGACCACCAGCACGACGACCGCGACATAGAGCGACCAGTTGACCCGCGAGATGTAGATCTGCCCCTTCTCCTCGGCCGAGGTGTGGCGGATCTCCAGCCGCGGCATGTAGCCGAGCTGGGCCGCCTGCTGGCTGACCGAGAAGGCGCCGGAGATCACGGCCTGCGAGGCGATCACGGTGGCGATGGTGGACAGGATCACCATCGGATACAGCCCCCAGGACGGCGCCAGCAGGTAGAAGGGCGATTCGATCGTCGCGGGGTTCTCGATCAGCAGGGCGCCCTGGCCGAAATAGTTCAGCAGCAGGGCCGGCCAGACGAAGCTGATCCAGGCGACCTGGATCGGGCCGCGGCCGAAATGCCCCATATCGGCATAGAGCGCCTCGCCCCCGGTCACCGCCAGCACCACCGAGCCGAGCACGACGATCGCGGCCCAGGGGTGCGTGCCGAAGAGCTCGACCGCGTGGTTCGGCCAGATCGCCGCCAGCACGTCGGGGCGGCCGACGATCTGGACGGCGCCGAGCACGCCGATCACCAGGAACCAGACGCACATGATCGGGCCGAAGGCCTGCCCGACCTTCGCCGTGCCGTGCGCCTGGACCAGGAACAGGAGGGTCAGGATGACCAGCGTCAGCGGCAGGATGTAGGGGTCGAAGACCGGGGTCGCGACCCCCAGCCCCTCGACCGCGCTGAGCACCGAGATCGCCGGGGTGATCACGCCGTCGCCGTAGAACAGGGCGGCGCCGATGATGCCCAGCATGACGATGAAATGGCCCCATTTGGCCCCGCGGCGCGACCGGAAGGCCAGCGCGGTCAGTGCCAGGACGCCGCCTTCGCCCCGGTTGTCGGCGCGCATCACGAAGGAGACGTATTTGATCGTGATGATCAGCGTCGTCGCCCAGAAGATCAGCGACAGCACCCCCAGCACCGCGCCCTCGGAGACGCCCGGCGCCCCCGGATGGGTGAAGCATTCGCGGATGGTGTAGAGCGGGCTGGTGCCGATGTCCCCGTAGACGACGCCGATGACGCCGAGCAGTTTGGGGGCGAGCGATTGGCCGTCGCGCGAGTCGGTTGCGATGGTCGTCATCGCGCCTTCCTAATCGGATGGCGCGCCGCCGACAACCCGGCCGTATCAGCCATGCTCTCGCCCCTCGCTGCCCTTCGGGGGGAGAAGGGTGCGGGGATCAGTGTCCCGAGGCAAGCCCCGCCGCGTCAGATGCAGCGGCCGCCGTCGACCTCCAGCGCCACGCCGGTGACGAAGGCGGCCTCGTCGGACGACAGGTACAGCGCCGCGTTGGCGATGTCCTCGGGCGTGCTCATGCGGCCGAGCGGGATGGTCGCCAGGAACTGGGCCCGCCGCTCCGGCGTGTCGTCGCCGAGGAAGGTCGAGGTCAGGCCGGTCTGGCCCAGCACCGGGCACAGGCAGTTGACCCGTATCTTCTTCGGCGCCAGCTCGACCGCCATCGACTTCGTCGCCGTGATCACGGCGCCCTTCGAGGCGTTGTACCAGGTCAGCCCCGGGCGCGGGCGCAGGCCGGCGGTGGAGGCGATGTTGAGGATCGACCCGCCCTTGGCCTCGAGATACGGCGCCGCGTGCCGCACCGACAGGAAGATCGCCTTCACATTGACCGCGAAGATGCGGTCGAACTCGTCCTCGGTGACCTCCGCCATCGGCTTGTTGCGATGGGTGTAGCCGGCGTTGTTGACGACGACGTCGAGGCCGCCGAAGGCCTCGACCGCGGTGGCGATGGCGACCGCGGTATCGGCGTCGCGCGACACGTCGGTGCGGACGAAGCGGGCGGCGCCCGGCCGCTCCTCGTTCAGCGCCGCGGCCACCGCCTCGCCGGCCTCGGCCGACAGGTCGGCGATCAGCACGCTGGCGCCTTCCCGCACGAAGCGCTCGGCGATGCCCTTGCCGAAACCCGACGCCGCGCCGGTGACGATGGCCACCTTGCCTTCGAGCCGCATGCCCTGTCCCTCTTGCCTGTCCTGGTCGTGTGGTGATCGCGTCGGGGCGGCCGCGCCGCCGGTCGGTCCGGCGGAGTTCCGGACGCCGATGGCGGACTATAGGAGCCGGGGGCGCCGCGCGGGAGGCGAATGTCCGCCGAGGAGGTATGAGCCGGGCGCGGATCTTCCAGCGCGGATTTCCGCGGGTCGGATCGCATCTATTGCTTCTTTGTAATGCTTTCGCCATCGCGTGCCGCGGCGCGGTGGATTACATCCACGGGTGGCTGCCGTCTGCACGGCGTGTCGTCGGGGGTTGGAGGGGTTCTGTGCTGCGCCTGTTGGCTCTTCTGGTTACGGTCGCAGTGCCGGTGTCGGCCTTGGCCAACACCGTGATCGTGCTGAATTCCGACGACGATTCGATGAGCGTGATCAGCGGCAGCGACCGCAAGGAGCTGTCGCGGGTGCCGATCGGCCGGGCGCCGCACCACCTGATGCTGACCCCGGACGGGCAGGACCTGATCGTCGCCAATGCCGGCGGCAACGAGCTGGTCTTCGTCGACCCGTCCAGCGGGGCGATCCGCCGCCGCCTGCCGAAGATCGCCGATCCCTACCAGGTCGGGTTCAGCCCCGACGCCAAGTGGTTCGTCACCACCTCCGACCGGCTCGACCGGGTCGACATCTACGACGCCGCCGGCTTCACCCTGGCGCACCGCCTGTCGATGCCGCGGATGCCCAGCCATATGGCCTTCGCGCCGGACAGCAGCCGCGTCTTCATCACTCTGCAGGCCACCGACAGCGTGGTGGCGATCGACCTCGCCTCCGGCAATGTGCTCTGGACCCAGCCGGTCGGGCCACAGCCGGCCGGGATCTGGATGACGCCGGCCGGCACGCTGGTGGTCGGGATCATGGGCTCCAACCACATCGCCGAGGTCGATCCCGCGGACGGCCATGTCATCCGTACCGTCGAGACCGGGCGGGGCGCCCACAATTTCCTGGCCGCGCCGGACGGCAAGGCGCTCTATGTCAGCAACCGCGTCGCCAGCACCATCTCGGTGCTCGACCCGGCGACGCTGTCGGTGGTGCGCACGATCTCGGCCCCGGGCGGGCCGGACGACATGGCGTTCTCCCCGGACGGGACCGAGCTGTGGGCCACCGGCCGCTGGCGCTCGCAGGTCGACGTCATCGACCTGGCGACCGGCGCGCTGAAGGGCACCATCCCGGTCGGGCGCTCGCCGCACGGGATCTATGTCGATGCCGCGCGGTAGGGAACGAGGGCGATGATCGACGACCTGCTGCATCGCCTCGGCCTGCTGCAGGGCTGGATCTTCGAGACGGCGATCCTGCCGCTGCTCTACGCGTTCGGCCTGATGGACTACGCCGACGACGTGTTCGACTGGATGTGGGTGATGATGTTCGGCGGCGTCGCCGTGATCGTCGCCTATCTGGTCTGCCGGCCGCTCGAGCTGTGGCGGCCGGTCGAGCCGCGCGGCGACCGCAAGGCGATCCGCACCGACGTGACCTACACGCTGGTCCACCGGCTGGGCCTGATCCCGCTGATCGTCTTCGTCATCCTCGCCCCGGCCGGCTACGCCATCGACCGGGCGCTGATGTTCCGCGGCATCATGCCGGAGGCGATCGACCAGTACGTGCCGGCGCTGGCCGACTGGCCGCTGGTGACGCTCGCGATCTACATCGTGATCCTGGATTTCGCCGAATACTGGCGGCACCGGCTGCAGCACCGGCTGCGCTGGTGGTGGGCGCTGCACAGCCTGCACCACGACCAGCGGCAGATGACGCTGTGGACCGACGACCGCAACCACATCCTCGACGACGTGCTGCAGTCGGTCTGGCTCGGCGCCATCGCGCTCCTGATCGGGGTGGAGCCGGCGCAGTTCCCGGTGATCATCATCCTGCTGCGGCTGGTGGAGAGCCTGTCGCACGCCAATGTCCGGCTCGGCTTCGGGCGGGTCGGCTCCTGGTTCCTGGTCAGCCCGCAGTTCCACCGGGTGCACCATTCGCTCGACCATGCCGGCCCGCCCTTCGACCGCGCCGGCGGCTGCAACTTCGCCGTGATCCTGCCGCTCTGGGACATGATCTTCGGCACCTACAAGCCCGACCGGTCGTTCCCGCCCACCGGCATCCGGTCGAAGACCGCGCGCTGGGCCGGGCTGGGCTATCTGCAGCACCAGATCGAGGGCTTCCGCCGCCTGTTCCGGGCGCTGAAGCCCCGGCGGCGCAGCCCCGGCCCAGTGGTCGAGCCGGGGGAGTAGCCCCGCCGTTCAGCCGTGCCGGATCGCGATGGTCTTGGTCACGCTGAAATGGTCCAGCCCCTCCATCGCCTTCTCGCGGCCGAAGCCGGAGCGCTTCATGCCGCCGAAGGGCAGCTCGACCCCGCCGCCGGCGCCGTAGTTGTTGACGAAGACCTGGCCGGCGCGGATCCGCCGGGCGCAGCGCAGCTGCCGGGCGCCGTCACGGGTCCAGACCCCGGCGACCAGGCCGAATTCGGTGCCGTTGGCCAGGCGGATCGCCTCCTCCTCGTCGCGGAAGCGCAGCACCGCCAGCACCGGGCCGAACACCTCCTCCTGCGCCAGCGGATGGCCGGGCGGCACGTCGCCGACCAGGGTCGGCACCTGGTAGAAGCCGCCGGCCGGCGCGTTCGGGGACAGGCGGCCCTCGGCCAGCACCGGCAGCCCGTCCGCCCGGGCGCGGTCGAGATGGCCGCGCACCCGCTCCTGCTGCCGGGCGCTGATCAGCGGGCCGCAATCCGGGTCGCGGTCCCAGGGGCCGGTCTCCAGCGCCCTGAAGCGGTCGCCCAGCGCCGCCAGGAAGTCGTCGGCGATGCCGTCCTGCAGCAGCAGACGGCTGCCGGCGGAGCAGGTCTGGCCCGCATTCTGCACGATCGCGGCGGTGACGAAGGGCAGGGCGGCCTCGGCATCGGCGTCGTCGAAGACGACCTGCGGCGACTTGCCGCCCAGCTCCATCGTCACCGGCCGGTTGAACCGCGCCGCCGCGGCCTGGATGGCGGCGCCGGTGGCGGGCGACCCGGTGAAGCTGATGTGGTCGATGCCCGGATGGGCCGCCAGCGCCGCGCCGGCCTCGGCGCCCAGGCCGGTGACGACGTTCAGCGCCCCCGGCGGCAGCCCGGCCTCCAGCGCCAGCCGGGCGATGCGCAGCGGCGTCAGGCAGGCGTCCTCGGCCGGCTTCAGCACGCAGGCGTTGCCGGCGGCCAGCGCCCCGCCGATGGTGCGGCCGAAGATCTGCGCCGGGTAGTTCCACGGGATGACGTGGCCGGTGACGCCGTAGGGCTCCTTCACCGTCAGGACGGTGTAGCCGTCGAGATAGGGCAGGGTGGTGCCGTGGTGCTTGTCGCAGGCGCCGCCGTAGAACTCGAAATAGCGGGCGCAGGCGGCGATGTCGGCCTTGGCCTGGCGCGCCGGCTTGCCGGCGTCGGCGGCCTCCAGCCGCCACAGCGTCTCGAAATCCGCCTCGATGGCGCGGCCGATCCGGGTCAGGATGCGGCCGCGCTCGACCGCCGGCATCCGGCCCCACGGCCCCTCGTCGAAGGCCCGGTGCGCCGCCCGGACGGCGGCATCGATCTCGGCCGCGCCGCCGCGGGCCAAGCGGTCGAACTCCGCCCCGGTCGACGGATCGATCACCGGCAGCGTTCGGTCATCCGCGGCGCCGCCCCATTTTCCGTCGATCAGAATCGTTTTCGGACCTATCATGATGCTGTTTCTGTCTCCGGGATCGTTATCGGTATGGGCTAGGCTCGGCACGTTCTTGCGTTTCGAATGAACTGTTCTTGCGTCCGCGATTGAAGGTGCATGCCCCGATGGGCCACGATATTGCCATGGCTCCGTTCGCCGAATCGCCTGTGGCCGAGCCCGCCCCCGTCCTGCTGGTCGAGGACATGCCGGCGCTGGCCCGGCTCTACATCGAGACTCTCTCCAAGGTCGGCATCGCCGTCGATCATGCCGAGACCGGGGCCGATGCGCTCGCGGCGCTGGCGCAGGGGCGCTATGCGACGGTGCTGCTCGACCTCAACCTGCCGGACATGAGCGGGATGGACATCCTGCAGCATATCCGCGAGCAGCAGATCCCGGTGGCGCCGATCGTGATCACCGCGCACGGCTCGGTCAACACCGCGGTCGACGCGATGCGGCTCGGCGCCTTCGACTTCCTGGTCAAGCCCTTCCCCGGCGACCGGCTGACCGTGACCGTGCGCAACACGCTGGAGCGGATGCGGCTGCAGCGCGAGGTCGACGCCTGGCGCGAGGATCTCGGCCGCGACCGCTATTTCGGCTTCATCGGCCGGTCGCTGGCGATGCAGGCGGTGTACCGCATCATCGATTCGGCGGCGACCTCGAAGGCCACCGTCTTCATCACCGGCGAGAGCGGCACGGGCAAGGAGCTGTGCGCCGAGGCGGTGCACCGCCGCAGCCCGCGCCGCGACCAGCCCTTCGTCGCGCTCAACTGCGGCGCCATCCCGCGCGACCTGATGGAATCCGAGATCTTCGGCCATGTGAAGGGCGCCTTCACCGGCGCGGTCAGCGACCGCGACGGCGCCGCGGTCCGGGCCGATGGCGGCACCCTGTTCCTGGACGAGATCTGCGAGCTGCCGGCGGAGCTGCAGACCAAGCTGCTGCGCTTCCTGCAGACCGGCGAGGTCCGGCCGGTCGGCGGCAGCCGCGAGCGCAAGGTCGACCTGCGCATCGTCTGCGCCACCAACCGCGACCCGGCGGAGGAGGTACGGCAGGGCCGGTTCCGCGAGGATCTCTACTATCGCCTGCTGGTGATCCCGGTCACCCTGCCGCCGCTGCGCGAGCGCGAGGACGACGTGCTGCTGATCGCGCGCCAGTTCCTGCGCGACTACGCGGCGGAGGAGGGGAAGAGCTTCACCGATTTCGACCTGGAGGTTGCCGAGGACCTGCAGCGCTATTCCTGGCCGGGCAATGTCCGGCAGCTGCAGAACGTGGTCCGCAACATCGTCGTCCTGCATGACGGGCCGCTGGTGACGCGGGCGATGCTGCCGCCGCCGGTGCGCACCCTGATCCCGGCGGCGCAGCCCGCCCGCCCGCTGCCCGAGCCGCCGCCGACCGCCCCGAACGGGAAGGGCTCGCCGATCCGGCCGCTGTGGATGGTGGAGAAGGAGGCGATCGAGGACGCCGTCGCCGCCTGCGACGGCCATGTGCCGCGGGCCGCGGCGCTGCTCGGCATCAGCGCCTCGACCATCTACCGCAAGCGGCTGAACTGGGAGGCCGAGGGCCGGGGCTGAGCCGGCGTCCGCCTCACGCCCGGTGTGGCGCCGGGCGGCGGAACAGCTCGGTGGTGTAGATCAGCAGCGCCACGATCGGGAAGGCGAGGCCGACCTGGCTGACCAGCGACCAGCCGCCCTGGCTGAACAGGCCGCTGGCGACGGCGGAGCCGATCGCGCCGCCGGCGAAGGCGCTGGCGACGTAGAGCCCGTTCATCCGGCCGCGCGCCTCCGGCGCCAGGGCGTAGATCGCGCGCTGGCCCAGCACCATGTTGCTCTGCACCCCGAAATCGACCAGGACGCCGGCCGCGGCCAGCAGCACGACGGAGCCGATCGCGCCGCCGGCCCAGGCCATGGCGAAGGCGACCGCGACCGAGGCCAGGGCGCCGAAGGTGGCCGGCCGTGTCCAGCCGCGGTCGGCGATGCGGCCGGCCAGCGGCGCCGCCAGGGCGCCGGCGGCGCCGACCAGGGCGAAGACGGCGATCCCGGCCTGGCTGTAGCCGAAGCGCGGGCTCGCCAGCTCCAGCGGCACCGCGGTCCAGAACAGGCTGAAGCCGGCGAACAGCATCGCCTGGTAGGCGGACCGGCGCTGCAGCACCGGGGTCCGCCGGTACAGGGTGACGAGCGAGCGCAGCACCTGGCCGTAATGCGGGCCCGGCGCCGGGCGGTACTGCGGCAGGCGCCAGCGCAGCAGGGCCAGGAGGCCGGCCATCAGGGCGGCGGACAGGAAGAAGATGGCGCGCCAGCCGAACAGGTCGGCCATCACGCTGGCGAAGGGGCGGGCCAGCAGGATGCCGAGCAGCAGGCCGCTCATGATGTTGCCGACGACCCGGCCGCGGATCGCGTCGGGCGACATGTGCGCCGCCATCGGGATCAGGATCTGCGCCGCGACCGAGCTGAGGCCGATCAAGAGCGCCGCGAACAGGAACACCCCGGCGCTGGGGGCCAGCGCCGCGATCGCCAGGGCGACCACGGTGCCCGACAGGGTCGTCACCACCAGCCGCCGGTTCTCGACCATGTCGGCCAGCGGCACCAGCAGGATCAGCCCGGCGCCGTAGCCGATCTGGGTCAGGGTGACGACCAGGCTGGCGGCGACGGTGCCCAGGCCGACCGACGGCGCGATCAGCGCGATCAGCGGCTGGGCATAGTAGAGGTTGGCGACGATGGCGCCGCAGGCGGCGGCCATCAGGAACATCATCGCCGGCGTGATCGCCGGAACGTCGGGATGCGCGCGCTCGCCCATGGCGACGCCTTTCGGGCAACGGAATCGGTGAGGGTAAGATCAAATATAGAACATCCCCTGCTGCTGCGATGCACAAAGTCCGACATGGCAGCGTTGAGGGAGCGGCGCGGCTGGGTCTTCGGCGAGGTCGATCGATGCTGCCGGAAATTGACAGCATCTCGCGCCTATCGTCTCTCCACCGAACACGAGAGAGAGGAGGGGGCAGATGAGCGGATGCTGGATCGCCGTCGCCTCGGCGGAGCATGTCCGTCGTGGCCGCGAGGGCGGGTTCATGCAGGTCTGCCACGGCAAGGCGGCGCCGTTGCGCCGGATCCGACGGGGCGACCGGATCGTCTACTACTCCCCGACCGCGACCTTCGGCGGGAAGGACCGGCTGCAGGCCTTCACCGCGCTCGGCTCCGTGACCGACGACGCCCCTTACGGCGCCGACATGGGCGACGGGTTCCGGCCATACCGACGGATGGTGGCCTGGGAGGATGTCGGCGAGGCCCCGATCCACCCGCGGCTCGACGCCCTGGCATTCACGGCCGGCCGCCCGAACTGGGGCTACCAGCTGCGCTTCGGCCTGTTCGCGATCAGCGAAGGCGATGCCGGGGTGATCGCGGCGGCGATGCGCGCCGCGGCCGTGGTCGGCAGGCCCGCCGCTGTGGTCGTGTCCTCATGATGCAGAAGGTCCGTTGGGTACGCCGAACCACCGCGCCGCGGCCTGGGCGGCTCCCTCGAGGTTCTGCGCGGTCTCGGCCGCCCAGGCGATGCAGCCGTCGGGGCGCACGAGCGCGGCGCTCAGGCCCAGCGTGTCCTTGGCGTCGCCGGCGATATAGTTGATCCGGTCTCCCCAGCGACCCGCAAGCTCCTGCCGCGATGACTGGGCATCGAAATCCAGGAAGACGCCTTTCCCGGTTCTGAGGAGCTCCCCGAGCCTCGTCCCGTCGGCCAGCTCGAAGTCGGGGGCGCTGCGGCCCACCAGCGGGTGGCCGCCACCGAGATCGTATCGAAGGGAAACGCCCCACACGCGCTCGGCAAAGTATGTCGCGCCGTCCTTCGTGTCGATGAGATCGCGGATGATGGCCGCCAGCGCGCGCGAGCTCCGGCTCGGCCGCATCAGCCCGACCTGGGCGCGCGACCAGTCCAGGACCTGCGCCCCTACCGGATGCCGCTCGGCCCCATAGCTGTCGAGCAGACCGGCCGGCGCGCCGCCGCGGATCGTGGCCGCCAGCTTCCAGCCCAGGTTCATCGCGTCGCCGAGCCCGAGATTGAGTCCCTGGCCGCCCAGGGGGGAATGGATGTGCGCGGCATCCCCGGCGAGCAGCACCCGCCCCTTGCGATAGGCGGTGATCTGGCAGGCGCGATCCGTCCAGGTGGTGGCCAGGCGAAGGGCCGTCACGGTGGCACCGGTGCAGGAGACGCGGCGCAGCACCGCCTGCACATGATCGGGCTCGATCGGCCGGGTTCGGTGGAACGCGCCCGCGTCGAACTCGACCATCGCGATCGTCCCGGGTGGGGTATAGGTGTACATGCCCGCCGGGGTGTAATGGCGGCCCGGGCGGAGCTTGTCCGGATCGGCCAGTTCGACCTCGACGGAATAGCCGGTGAACTCCGGATCGGTGCCCACGAACGCGAAGCCGCACGCATTGCGGACCGTGCTGCGGCCGCCGTCGCAACCGACGAGCCAGCGCCCGCGGACCGTCCGTCCGCCGGCACGGATGGTCACGTCCTCGTCCGACGGATCGACATCCTCCACGCCGAGGCCGCGCCTGATCTCGACGCCCATCGCGCCGGCGCGGGCGGCCAGGACCGTCTCGATCCGCTCCATATCGGCAGCCATGCTGGTGCCGGCCGGACCGGGCAGGCGATAGGGCCATTTCGAGGAGTCGACGGTGTCGAGATGGAACTGGATGCCGGCGAAATGGCCGCCTGGACGGCGCGGCTGCCGCGTCCAATGCGCGGCAGCCGGAGCGCCGTCGCCGCCTGGATGGACCGCCGCGATGTCGTCCAGCAATCCGCGCCGGTCGAAGGCGTCGAGCGTGGGGGCCGAGAGCCCGCGCATGCCGAACGGAAGGCGCTTCAAGGGCGAGCGCGGATCTTCGGCCTGCTCCAGCACCAGCACCGAGACGTCCGCGAGGCGCAGTTCACAGGCGAGAAACAGGCCGACAGGACCGGCACCGGCAATCACGACATCATGGGTCACGCGAGCGTCCTCGAACGGGCGTCGCCGGCGAAGGGGCAGATCATCCCGTCCGGCACCATCTCCATAGCAGATTTTTACACTAAGTATAATTATTCTCGTGGTATAAGCATCGCCATGTCGAGCCCACCCGGACTTCGAGACCGCAAGAAGGAGAAGACGCGTCAGGCGATCTCCGACATCGCCACGCGCCTGTTCGTCGAACGCGGCTTCGACAAGGTGTCCGTCGCCGAGATCGCGCAGGAGGCGGGTGTCGCCCGAAAGACTGTGTTCAACTACTTCCCGCGCAAGGAGGACCTGGTCTTCGACCGCGAGGAGGAAGTGCGCGCCCTGGTGCGCGAGGCGCTTGCCGGTCGCGGCTGGCAGCCGCCGGTCGCTGCATTCCAGGCGTTGATGCGCCGGTTGGCGGAGGGCCAGCACCCGCTGTTCCGGATGTCCGAGCGGCCCGTCCGGTTCTGGCGGATGGTCGCGGAAAGCCCGGCGCTGACGGCGCGCGCCTGCGAGCTGCAGGTGACGCTCGCGGATGATCTTGCGGGAATGCTGGCCGACGCGGTGGGCAGGCCGCCCCGCGATCCCTCGGCGCGCCTCGGGGCAACGATGCTGACGGCGACGCTGGTGGTCGCCTACCGTGAGGCGCTTCGCGTCTTCCGCGAGGGCCGGGAGCCCGAGGCGGCCTTCACGAGCGTGCTGGAGCGCGGTTTCGCCGGCGTCGACGCTGCCCTCGCCGGGACGCCTTACGTCTGACGTCAAGGGGCGCCGGCCTTCACAGCCGCGCCCGCAGCCGGCGCAGCAGCTTGGGCACGTCGGGCGGCTGGACGATGGCGCCGCGGATCAGGCTGTCGAAATGCTCCGACAGGGCGCGGATGTGCTCGGTCGAGTTGAACAGGAAGTACATACCGCCGAGATAGAGCACCGCCCTGAGCGGCCCGAACACCGTCACCGGCACGGAATAGTGCTGCCGTCCGTCGTAGAAGAACCAGCGGAAGGTCGGATACAGCTCCTCCACCAGCGCGATCATGTGGTCGAGCTGGCGGGCGCGGACCGAGGCATCCAGGTCGTGCCAGATGCCCTCGCCGCGGGCGAAGCCCTCGATCGCCTGGATCGAGTTGCAGACCTCCATGTCGGTCTCCGGCCGGCGCTGATACGCCAGGCGGGCGGCCGCGGTCTCGATCCGCTGTTCCGGCCGGGTGCCGGCGAAATGCTCCAGCTCGTGCCGGATCACGTCGCGGTTCTTCAGGATGTCCGGCAGGGTGGTCGGGACGTGGCGGATCTTGTAGCCGATCGCCTCCCGGTGCCAGGCGATCAGCCGCTCGTCGTCGGTCCACTGCGCATCGCGCTCGATCGCCATCCGTTCCGGCAGGATGTCGGCGGAGAGAGGGCCGCGCTGGCTCAGCCCCAGCAGCCAGTCGATGCTGACTTGGCGGGCGGCCGCGATCGCCGCCAGGGTCTCGGCCCGCGGCAGCCGGTCGTTCGCCGGCGACAGGATCTGCGACAGTGTCGACCGGTCCATCCCGACCGCGGCGGCGAAGGCGCTGCGGCTCTGGCCGGAGGAGGCGATGATTTCCTCCAGCCGGGCGCGGAAGGTCTCGATCATCTCGTGGCGGGTCTGAGCCATCGTTGGGTTTCCAAACAAAACCGTGCGATTTCGCAGCAGTCTGCGCGAGAATACACCAAACGCGTTGTTTTGTGCGCATTATCGCATTGTCCGACATGACCGTTTCGCGACAGCCTGTCCTCGGGGAACGAGACGATGGCGCAAACGGTGAGACGAGAGAGCTTCGAAGGACCGACCTGGGCGGTCGCCGCCGCGGCGTATGGCGGCTGGGCGGCGCTGCTCTGGTTCCACGCGGCGATCCCGGCGCCGCTCTTCATCGCGGCAGGAGCGGTGCTGCTGGCCTGGCACGGATCGCTGCAGCACGAGACCATCCACGGCCATCCGACGCGGTCGCGGCGGATCAACACGGCGGTGGGCTGGCCGCCCCTGTCGCTGTGGCTGCCCTATGAATGCTACCGCGACCTGCATCTGCGCCATCACCGCGACGCCTATCTGACCTCGCCGGTCGAGGATCCCGAGAGCTATTACGTCACCGGCGACAGGTGGTCGGCGCTCAGCCCGGCCGGCCGGGCGGTGCTGCGCTTCAACCGCACCCTGCTGGGCCGCTTCCTGATCGGGCCCGCCCTGTCCTGGTACGGGCTGTGGGCGGAAGAACTGCCGAAGCTGCGCCGGAACCGCCGGGCGCGGGCGGTCTGGGCGCTGCACCTGGCCGGCGCCGCCGGCGTGCTGGCCGTGGTGACCGCCGGTTTCGGCCTCTCGCCGCTGCTCTATGTCGCCACCTGCTACGCCGGCACCTCGGTGTCGCTGCTGCGCTCCTTCGCCGAGCACCGGGCAGGACCGGAGGGGCTGCGCACCGCCGTGGTCTCGTCCGGGCCGCTCTTCTCGCTGCTGTTCCTCAACAACAACCTGCATGTGGCGCATCACGCCCGGCCCGGCCTGGCCTGGTACCGGCTGCCGCGCTTCGCCGCGGCCAATGATTCCGCCGCCGTCGCGGCGCGGGGCGCCGGACTCTACCGCGGCTATGGCGAGATCGTCCGGCGCTACCTGCTGCGCCCGGTCGACGAGCCGGTGCATCCCGATTTCGACGCCGGGCGGCGCGCCAGGTGACAGCGGCCGCCACGGCCGCGCCGGGCGCGGCCAGCCTCCCGATGTACGATCTGCCGGAGATCCGCTGGGCCACCGATGCGCTGTGGACGGCGGTGGCGGCACGCCTCTCGGCCGCGGGCATCGCGGCGGCGCCGGCCCTTGATCGGAAAGCGGATCTCCCCGATCTCTGGACCGATCCGGCGCTGCTGTTCAGCCAGACCTGCGGCAATCCCTATGTCCGGCGCTATCGCGACCGGCTGCGCCTGGTGGCGACGCCCTGCTACGCCGCCCCGGGGTGCGACGGCCCGTTCTACCGCAGCCTGCTGGTGGCCCGCGCGGATGCGCCGGGGAAGGCGCTGGCGGATTTCCGCGGCACGGTCTGCGCCGTCAACGAATGGGGCAGCCTGTCCGGCTGGGTCGCCCTGGCCGCGGCGCTGCCGGACCCCGGGTTCTTCCGGGCCGCCGTGATCACCGGTGCCCATGCCGACAGCATGGCGGCGGTGGCGGCGGGGGAGGCCGACATCGCCGCGATCGACTGCGTCACCCATGCGCTGCTGCAGCGCCACCGCCCCGCCGCCACCGCCGGGCTGCGCGTGATCGGCATGACGGCGCCGGCGTCGGGCCTGCCCTTCGTGACCCGCCGGAGCGCGGCGGATGCGACGGTCGAGGCGCTGCGGGCGGCGCTGCGCGGCGCCCTGACCGATCCGGCGCTGGCCGAGGCGCGGGCGGCGCTGCTGATCGAGGGAATCGAGATCCTGGACGAGGCGGATTATGACGCGATCCCGCCGCAGCCGGTCAGCACTCCTCCGGCTCCCGCTCCGTCTCGCCGCTCCGCCACAGCTCCAGCGCCCTGACGGTCTCCATCACCCGGGCCCTGGCCACCTTGGCCAGCTCCTGCGGCCGGCCCGGCCGGTTCCCGTTCCTGCCGCCGAGCGATTCGGCGAGGTCGATCAGGGCGCGGGCGCCGCAGATCGCGGCGCAGGAGCGCAGGGCATAGGCCTCCAGCGCCAGGGCCTCGCGGTCTCCGGCGGCGGCCGCGGCGGTGATCGCCTCGGCGCGCTCGCGCAGCTCGTCCACCAGATCGTCGAGCATGGCCCGCCGGGCGGTTTCGTCGAAGCCGGAGAGGTTCCGCTCCAGCGCTGCCGGGTCGAACACGTACCGCGGACCGTTGCCGCTCATCCCATGCCTCTCCACCACCCCTTCCTCATATCGCGTCGCCGGGGCGCGAGTTCCAGGCGCGAAGCGACGCGGCGGCTTGAACAACGGCTGCACCCGGGACCTGGCGATCGAGGCGGTGGAGGGCGGCCGGGCCGACCTCGTCGCCTTCGGCCAGTTGTTCATCGCCAATCCGGACCTGGTCGAGCGGCTGCGCCGGGACGCGCCGCTGAACACGCCGGACCAGGCGACCTTCTACGGCGGCGGCGCAGAGGGCTATACCGACTACCCGGCGCTGGAGAAAGCTGCCGCTTGATCGGCGTGGGGACATTTCCTGGAACGACCGAGTCAAAACTGTCATTGCCGGGCTTGACCCGGCAATCCAGAAGATGTCGACAGTCTCTGGATACCCGGGTCAAGCCCGGGCATGACAATAAAGAGTCGTTTTATTGAAGCGATATTCTCTAATTCGCCCGCGCCGCCGTCACCCGGGCGGCGTCGCGGGCGGTGTCGACGCCCAGGGTGAAGCCGGCGTAGAAGCCGATCCCGAGACCGAAGAGCAGGGCCCAGAAGGCCAGCCAGCGCATGCCCCGCAGCCGTTGCTGCAGCCTCTCGATCTCGCTCATCGATTCCCCCTTCAGATCGGATCAGCCGCCATCGCGGCCAGGTCCTCGTCGTCGGCCGTCTGCAGCGCCCATAGCCGGGCGTAGAGGCCGCCGGCGGCGATCAGCTCCGCATGGCTGCCGGTCTCGACCACCCGGCCGTGGTCCAGCACATAGATCAGGTCGGCGTTGCGCACGGTCGACAGGCGATGCGCGA
>Ga0182749_1001574_pt1 | contig 17694 bp, 17 predicted proteins | sample eDN3rd37CKraftMG_FD_128875 | JGI IMG/M metagenome (GOLD analysis project Ga0182749, IMG submission 128875) | Enriched Miracle-Growth compost microbial communities from Emeryville, California, USA - eDNA 3rd pass 37_C Kraft MG (version 2) (version 2) ...
TCTCTGGATCAGCACCGCCGGACGCAGCTTCACCCCGAAAGCGTCAGTGAACCGGCCAAGGAACCGGTGGAAATTAGGGTGAGCGCGCCGGATTGTCTGAAGACGCGGGTCCTCATGCCCGACGAGGGCAGCAAGGCCGCCCTCGACCGGCGTTCCGAGCTCTATGTTCGGCAGCACAGCCATCGCCCGCCACGAAGTCATGCGGCGCTCGCTTTCCGAAGGCTATCAAGGGGAGGCACAGCACCGATCACGGGCGCAGCTCGCCGATGGAGCGCAGCGTGCCGTCGGGAGCGCGATACTTCCAGTTGCCGTTCCAGACATTCTCCGCGCCTGCAGCGATCGAGCTGTTGAGCTGGTTGAGGGTCGGATATCGCGAACCGTTGTCGGCGCGGATCCAGAACCCGTTCCGCGCATGCGCCCGGTACTCCTTGCGCTTGTAGTTGCGCAGGATCTCAAAGCCTTCCGGGAAGGTGACGCCATTGCGGGAATCATACACGCCGCCGGCATCGCCCGCGGGAAGCGACGGGGTATCACCTTCAGACGCTTTGGCGCAGCCGAGCACGCGGCGCAGGATGGCATCCTCGGTTTCCTCGCCGTCCTGGCGGTTGGCCCAGATCGCGGCGAAGACTTCAGTCGAAATCGGGATAGTGCGGGACATCTCTTTCTCCTCTGCTGTTTCCTTGTGAGTAGCAAATAGTGCTATTTGCTGTCAAGCAGCAGATTTTGCTTGCAGCATGATTACTCCTCTCGTTCGGCAGGCCCGGCCGATCCGGACCTTTTGGGCGAGAGGGACAGCGCTCGGGGCGCGGGGCGCACCCGCCAGGGCCGCAACGCAAGAGGAGGAGCGTTTACGCTTGCGCCCGTAAGCGTCTTGAGTGCCAGGAACCGAAGCTGAAGGGTCCGGGCGGGCGGACTGCGGAAGGGAGGAGATAGCTTTCGATCAGGCCGGCATGCCTGCGCAGCGCGCCGCCACTGCGTTCACCGCCTGGAGCGGCAGTGAGATGTGCTGCTGACTTCGCACCTTTGCTGCAGTGCCGTCAGATGTCGCGGTCCAGCGGCCGCGCGTGCCGGGCGAAATTTTCGCGCGGCGTCTCGCGCCCATAGCGTATTTGGCGCAGCACAAGGGCCTCGAAGTCGCGCCTCTGCTCTTCCTCAAGCTGCCTCCGCTGCTCCTCGAAGGCGCTCTCTCTTTCCTGATTTGTTTCGAAGCAGGTCTTGAGCAGTTCGGCGCGATCGCTCTGGCAGCTTGCGCGCTCGGCATCAAGGCGCTGTTCCAGCGCTTCGCGGCTGCGCAGGTACTGCTCGCGCGCGCGCTCGTACTCGCTGTTCAGGTTTCGCTGGGCGGGCGGCTCCAGCGCTGGCGCAGGGCCGGGCCTGTTGCCGAGCCGGTCGCGCTGCTGCTGCCATTCGCGCTCGAGGCGCTCCGCCGCGAGCCGGTGGCCCTCGACCGCTGCGGCTTCGCGCCTTGCATTCTGGTCAAGGGCCGCCTTTTGGGCGTGGAAGGCGGCCCTTCGTTCCTTGTCCTGTTCCTTGAGCAGATTGCCGCGTTCCTGCGCCTGCCTGTTGCGGACGCGCTCCTCGGCCAGTTCTCGCGTAAGCCCGTCGAAATCGCGCGGCATGGTCTCAGACCTTCTCCGGAATTTTGCCTGCCATGTCGTCCCACTCGGACTGCGGGCCGCTTCCCGCCATCGCGCCCATGGCCACGGCCTCGTCCATCTCCGCATCGACCTGGTTGAGACGGGCGAGCACGTCTCTCGCCGCTTCGCGGCCCATGATCTCCATGACGAAGTAGGGATAACCGCGGTAGTTCAGGTAGAGATGGAAGGTCTCGCTCTGGTATTTCGGCTTGGCGATCACCTGGCCGCGCATGCGCGCCCTCATCTCGGCCAATCCATTCTCCTCGGCCTCCTTGCGCGCGGCTTCGTGCTCGCCATCCCAGAAGAATTTGTGCGGCTCCTGCCGGTCATAGACGTAGCCGCCGCCCTCAGCGTTCTTGACGATGAAGCGCTCGGTCGTGAAGATCACGGGGATCGACTTTCGCAGGACGCGCCGCCAGCCACGCCGATAAAGGGCGACGAAGAAGAAGGGCACAAACACCGCCGCCGGCCAGAGCAACGGGTGCGGCTGTGCTGAATTCGCGACGATGGTGACGGCCAGCGCCGAACCGGCCCACGCCGTCAGCCCGCCGAGAGCGTCAGCCCATTTGGCCCGCTTGGGCGTCAGCACCTGAGGCGCAACCACCGCCATGGGATTTCCGCGCTCGTCGCGCAAGAAGACGGTCTTCGGTCCCTTGGCGTAGGGCGAGATGGGCCGCAGCGCTTTCTGCGCCGTGTGGCGGGCTCTTTCGGCCCGGATCTCGTGCTTTGCTTTGGTCATGGGAGCCTCCCGTGGCGAGCTCCTTCTGAGCTCGTGGAGAAGCGGCCCGGCGTACCGGGCCGCCTTGGTTCACTTGCGAGCGCCGGAATTGCCCTGGTTCTGCTGGTTGTAGCCGGCGTTGTAAGCCTGCTTGTCTTGCCAGCTGCTGCCCTGCTGGTTTGCCGGGCCCTTGCCGCTCTGGGCGTCGTTGCGGCCCTGGTTCCAGGATGTCTGATTGCTCATCGTCATCTCCTCGATTGCGGCGGGGCGTAAGGCCCTCGCCTGACCACAAGATGGATGAGCAGGATTCCTGAATTCCTCGGCACTTCCTCGCGGAAGTGGACCGCACGAGTGCCTGAAGTGAGAACGGCCGCTACTCCGCAGATTTCTGCCGTGTTAACCTGCTGGTCCGGCTAGGAAACGGGGAGCGCGGCATGCCGCTTCGCGCACGCATTGCCGAAGAGGTGGAGGGTCTCGCGGACTGGAGCGAGCGGCAGACGAGACTCGTCAAGACCGCCTTGCGCGGTTATCAAAGCCGCACCGCAGAGGGCCGCCGCAAGCTCAGCTGGCAGGGCGTGCAATCCGACATAAGAGACGTGACCGGGGTCGGCATGGGCGGCAAGGATACGCTGCGGCAATTCGTGGAAGGCGGAAGGAGCGCTCCGGTCGCCGAGCGCAGGGCGGCAATCGTCAGATTTCTCACGCATCCCGAAGTGGATGCGCTGTCGCTGGACGAGTTCCTCGCACCCGCCGATTCCTTCCACGCACCCAAGCGCCTGCTGGAGTATCTCGACCCGGGGTTTGACGGCATGCCGGATTGCCCGCTCCCGTCGTTGTGCGGCACGTACGAGGCGCAGCGGGAGCGTAACGACCGGCGGCATACGATCCGGCTCGTCCTGCAGCAGCACTCAGACGCAAGAGTGCTGACCGTTCAGGAAACTCATGAAAAGACCAGGATCCCGCAATCGGCCGGCATCAAGGGTAAGAAAAACTTCGCAGAAGCTTACATGCGTAAGGAAAGCAAAGGATGGTGCGTGTTCACGCCGGAAGACAACATATTATTCTTCCTCAAGGAAGAGCAGTATGGGGCCAACCATTATTACCACCTGGTATCTGATGTGGATATCTGGACAGGGAAGCCGCGGGCGAGCTTCGTTCTTCTTCGGTACGACTACCCGCACAACACAGGGAGTGTGGACCACAACACAGTCATGCTGTCGCTGGCGATGAGCGAGTTGCAAAACGACGCGCTCTTTTTTCGCAAGATCGAGGCCGAAGCGCCATGCCACGTCGTATAGGTGAAACGGCGCCCGACCGAGGCGGCGTCCGGGCATACCAAGAGGCAAAAGCACTCCTGGACCATTATCTCTCCGCACAACACGGGCTGCGCGCAAATTCACATGAATTGATTTCGGTCGTGCGAGATCTTCTGGCGCGGGTGGAAGAACGCGGCACGGAGCTGACAGCCGACGAGTTCCGCGAGATCGAGCGCAAAGTGGATTCCTGCGTGCGTGGCCACTATCTCTTGCAGGCTGCCCGGGATGGTGATCCGGTCACCGTGCGCAGGCTGGCGGGCGAGGCCAGCACACCGGTTAATTTTCAGGATCCACGCACAGGCGCAACAGCGTTGCACTACATGGCGGCATACCGGGCGCGCCCGGCTCTCCGGGAGCTGCTTAAGTCCGGCAGGTGCGATTTCCTCATTCGAGACAAGAAGGGGCGGCTGGCATGGGAGCTTGCATCGAGCGCCGATGATGCGGCTATGGCGCGGCTTCTCCTCCGAAAGACAGTCAAGCAGGCGGCCGAACAAGACGTAGTCCTTCGCCGACGTGAAGCGGAAACGCGATAGATCCCCGGCTGGTCCGCGTCCCTATTCTGTTGATCCTTCGCCCGTTACCGGCTTTGTCGGTGGATCGATCCTCTTTCGTTCCTGTACGATCGATATATGAGAAGTGAGCGTGCCAATCATCTGCAGGACTTCTACGCCGTGCTTGGTGACCTTGAGAGAAAACTCGGGGGGGCGCGGACGCTCAGCGAATGCTCGGGCCGGCTTACCTGGCCACGGCGCGGTGTCTACTTTTTCATGGAGCCGGGTGAAAGCCGGAGCGATACCGGCAGCGGTCCGCGCATCGTACGCGTCGGCACGCATGCCCTGAACGAAGGCTCCGGCACAAAGCTCTGGACGCGCCTCTCCCAGCATCGCGGGCGGGCGGGATCGGGCAGCGGCAATCATCGAGGCTCGATCTTCCGCCTGATTGTCGGGACCGCGCTGATCGCGCAGCGCGGATACGAGTTCTCGACCTGGGGCGCCGGAAACAGCGCAAGCAAGGAGATCCGTTCTGGCGAAACCGCGCTGGAGTGTGAAGTGAGCAATGTGATCGGCGCAATGCCCTTCCTGTGGGTCGCCGTGAACGACGAGCCGGGAGCAGGCAGCGCGCGCGGCTACATCGAGCGCAATGCTATCGCGTTGCTCAGCAACTTCGGCAAAGAACCGCTCGATCCTCCTTCGCCCAGCTGGCTGGGACACCTCTGCAACCGGGAGCGCGTGCGCCGCTCCGGCCTCTGGAACTCGAACCATGTCGATGAGGCTTACGATCCGGCCTTTCTCGGCCGTCTCGCAGAGGTCGTAGCATCCATGGACGCTCACGCATGATCGTCGTCATCCAATGCGCGGCGAGCAAGCGCCCGGACGCCGGCTTTCTGCGACGCGGCGACGGCAGGCCGGTCGCCTTCGTCGCCGATCCCGCGCTCGCACCCGCAAGCGAACGCTGCGTTTACGCGCGGCCCGATGATCCCGCCGATGATGGTGTCACCTGGCGTAAGGCGCTTGTCCGCTACAACCAAGATCCTGGTGGCAACCCGCTTGGCCTTTTGCCGGCCTTCCAGCTCTATGAGCATCCGGTGTACCGGCAGCTTGCCGATCGGTTTGGCATCGGGAACACCTACATCCTCTCAGCCGGATGGGGACTTCTCGCCGCCGGATTTCTCACGCCGTATTACGATATCACCTTTAGCCCCGCCGCCCGCAAGCAACCGCACAAGCGCCGCAAGCCGGCGGACAGCTATGAGGATTTATCCATGTTGCCGCCGGGGCTCAGCGAGCCGGTCGTGTTTTTCGGGGGCAAGGATTACGTGCCGCTCTTTTGCAGTCTGACCAGCGCTGTACGGGCTCCGAAGCTGCTCTTCTATAATTCCGCGCAGCCGCCGCAGGCGCCCGGCTGTCTCCTTGAGCGGTTCGAGACAAGCACCCGAACCAACTGGCACTATGAATGCGCCAGCGCCTTCACCGATGGCCGGATTGATCTCTCGCAGGCTGCGCGTCAGGCGCTTGGCAGCGCCTCCGCGAACAGGGGATAATGCGGGCTTTGCCGGTCGAAATATTCGACCCGCTGCAGGATCATCGGATCGAATCCCGCCCAGATCACCAGCTGCCGCTTAAAGGGATCGCTGCGCGCGAACAGGCGGCTCACCTCGTCCGGCGTCAGCATGTCGTGCAGCTCGGTCACTTCCGTGCGGCCGGTCAGGCCCTGCTTCTGCTGTTCGGGTGCGATCTCGCCCTCCCGGGTGACGGCAATGCGGGTCTTGCCGAGCCGCCTTGAAATATACTCCGTGGTGGTGAGATCGTTGTTGCCGAAGAACTGCAGAATGCCCGCGTTGGCGGCGAAGCTCTCCCAGCGCTCCCCGTAGAGAGCCTTGCCCTGACCCCAGTCCTGGATAATCACCCAGAGCTTGACGTCGAACGAGGCGATCTGCCCGGCCGCGTCCTGCAGCTGGCGCATGAAGCCGAGCACCGGGAACTCATCGAGGCACACGAGCACCGGCGCGGCGGGCCGCGTCCTCTCGCGCTCCATCGCATCGAGGAGCTGGTTGATGAAAATACGAAGCCACCGGCTGCACGCGCCCATGCGCGTTGCCGGCAGGCACAGATAGACGCTTACCCCGGCGGGATCGCGCTTCAAATCGGCGAGGCTGAAGTCCCCGCCACCCAGCACGCTGCGCATCGCCTTGTAGTCGAGGAATTTAGTATGACGGCGGACGGTGGAAAGCACGCCCGCCTGCTCGTTGCGGCCCTTCTCGTAGAAGTCCCGCGCCGCCGCCTCGATGGCTGCGCCAAGATCGGCGCTCGCATCGTCGGCCGCAAGGCGCTCCGCGTTCGCGAGCATGTCCTGCTCAACTGCGTAGAGCGGCTCATCATCGTCATCATCACTCCCGCTGCCCGGCACTTCGGTCAGCGCGGCGTTGATCAGCTCGCGCACCGTGAGCAGCGTCCGGCGGCCCGCATAGCGGGGCGCCGTCGCTACATGCAGGATCAAGCCTTCGATGAAGTTGCGCGCCGATTCATCCCAGTGCGGGTCTTTCTCCTGGCCCGTCGTCGCGACAAGCCCGTCGGCGATCAGCCCCGCATCCTCGATGATGGTTGGACTTTCCGGCGTGAGGACGGCGAGCGGGTTATAGGCGGCGCGGAAGGGCGCCGCGCTCCTATCCGCATAGCCGAAGGGATCGAGGACGAAGACCTTCTGCCCGAGCGCGGCGCGCCGGGCGGCCGTCTTGCTCGCAAGCTCCGCCTTCGGGTCGGTCGCGAGCACGCTGCCCGGATAGAACAACAGGTTGTTGATCACAGTAATCGACTTGCCGGCGCGCGAGCCGGCAACTGTCAGAATGTGGCGGTTGTCTTCGATCCCGACCAGTTTGTCGGCGAGCGCGCCGACAAGGATCTTCGCTCCCGGAGCGGCGGGGTCGTAGGCGAGCACTTCGCGCTCAAGCACGACGGCGGGGGATTGCCACCTTGCCTGCGGCAGCCGCTGCGTTTTGAGAAAGCGTGATTCAAGCCCGCGCGGGATCTGGCGCGTGAAGGCTTCGATAAAGCCGTCCTTGCTGTTCGTGCTCCCGGCAATCAGCTTCCTGCTCATGGCGCGCCGATTGTGCCGCAGCGCGGCGCATCTGACAAAGGCCAGATTGCCAAACCCTTGGCTCTCCTGACCGGGCGGTTCAGGCCTGCGGTCTTCGCCAGCGTTCGCCTTTTCCTTTGGACCGGCTGCCGATCATTCCAGCCCATACCCAGCACTGCCTACTAGCAAACGGCCTGGCCTGCCCTGCGGCGTGTCAATGGCGCGGCCCGCTCCCTTCGCCCGCTGCGCGGTCTCCCGTGTTGGCCATGACACGGACCCGGCCGCCTGCTCTCCGGCGGGTAAGGCTGGAATAGGCCAGCCGCTAGAGAAAAGGAGAACTACAATGGCTAAGCAGACCCAAACCACTGAGACCCGTCAGAACGCCGAGAGCAACCAGCCCAAGTTCGTCGTCAAGATGCGCGACGGCTACGGCAAGAACGCCACTTACGAGCGGATCGGCGTTGCCTGAGAGAACGAGGACGGCTCGCTCTACGTGAAGCTTCACGGCACCCAGATAGTCGATCGCGGCTTCACGCTCTACGCGTTGCAGGCCGCAGAAAAGGCGGGGGAGTAATTCCCCCGCCCTCGGGCAAAGCCCAAAGGCGCGGGCCATCCGGCCCGCGCCGATTTTTTTCTCAGTCCACCTGTTCGAGCATGACCGGCGGATCGTGCTCGAAGCAGCCGCCTTTCTGGCCGTGCTTGCCCCAGAAGGAAGTGGGGCAGCCCTCTACCGGGCACTGGTACTTGAATTTGCGGCCGCTCTTGGAATCCGGCTTTGCCGCCTCGCCGTCGCGGGGCTCGCCGCCTTTCGGCGGCTCGTCGTCGCGAACGGCCCATGAGAAGGAAAAGCCGCTCTCCTGTTTTTTCGCGACCAGCTTTTCGAACTTGCCGCCCGGAAGGACCGAGAGCGTGATCCGCTCTCCGGTTTCCTTTTCGGGCGCCCCCTCACGGTGCGTTTGCACCCCGTGCTCTTTCATGCCGAGCGCGTAGTCGCGGTCATGATAGTTGGTGCGCGAGACCTTGCCCTGGCGCAGATGCTCCATCAGCCGGAGCAGTTCCATGCATTGCACGTCGAACGGCGCCTGCTTGAACAGAAGCGGGTTGAACCGGAACTCAGGCCGCGAGGTCCCGGTCCTGTGGTCCCATTTTTCCGGTACATAGACCCCGAAGCATTTCAGGGCCGTCCGAAAGGTCACCATCGGCAGCGCCAGTTCACCCCGATAGAAGCTCCGGTTGAGCCACTCCAGCAGGGCGACCACTTCGCCATAGTGCTCTTTGGTCGGATTGAGGAGCCTCGGTTCGTCTTTGGAATGGACATCCCGATTGGGACCAGTCTCATCCAGTTCGAAGCTTGTTGTAAGGTCCATCACAACGGCGCTCCTTTCGAGGACATTCCGTTGCAAAATGTACGTGAGGCTGAAGAGCGACGTCCTCGCGCATTCCTCGCCAGGGTTTATGTTTGCCGCTGCCTCAAATTGTAAGGTACACTGCGGCTTTGCGCGTAATGGCCACTCCAATATTGTGGCTTTTCATAATCTTATTGGCTTATACTGAAAGTAGGGGGCTGTTCCGCCCAACAGATTTGTACAAGGTGTGCGCGGGTAGTACCGCGCACACCTTGCGGGGGGATTTCCCATCCCCCGCGGACCCCCCAGGGCAATCCCTAACCTCAAGCCGTCCTGCGGGACGTTTTCGCTAAGGGATGGGTCAGCCGTGCGGGGCGTCGAGCCCCTTCCGGCTGAAGCAACGTGCGCCGTTGCATCGCGCCATGGAGACTGCTGCTCTCCCTGGACCCATCGCGCAAAGGGCTAGCCGCGCCCTTGCAACCAGCGGCCAGGACTTCCGCGTCCTGAACCACGGCCGGGTGTTTCGGCACCGGCTTCGACCAAAGGGAGATGTCAGCTCTCCCTCTGGACGCCCATCGACCGGAACTTTCGCGTCCCGGACCACGACCGGGGGACTTCACCTCCCCTGGACCCTGGACCAACGCAGACGCGGCCTTGGATGCGCGAATGGCGGGCGGCGCGAGGAACCGGCGAGGCGCGCGGCAGACGAAGAACACCATTGTGGAGGCATGACGGACGAGAAGAAAAAGCGAGCCCCACCGATTTCCTACCGCCCGCCGAAGGGCCGTGAGGCGGAGTTCAATGCGCTCGTCGCCGCCTCCGGCCAGTCCGCCAGTGCCTTTCTCAATAACTGTGTCTTCGGCAAGCACCGCCGCAATCCTGCCGAGCGCAAGCAGCTTGCGCTGCTTCTTGCCAGCGCCGCCCGGATCAGCGATCAGCTCGATGAGATCAGCCTCGCCGGGGCCGGCGACAGTGCGCTCGCTATCGAGGCCGCGCACCGGGAGCTGAGCGAAATCCGCGCCGCCCTCCTGCAGCAGATAGGGCGCAAGCCGTGATCCCGTTCGCCTCGCAGCGCGCCGGCGGTCAGGACCTCGCGACGCACCTGATGAACGAGTTCGACAATGAATATGTCGAACTTGCTCATGTGCGCGGCGCGATCGCCCGTGATCTGCATGGCGCCTTCGCCGAGTGGGAGGCGCAGGCAGGCGCTCTCACCCGCTGCCGGCAATATCTGTGCAGCCTGTCCGTCAATCCCGATCAGCTGCAGGGCCGCCTCACCCGCGAGCAGTATCTCGATTATATCGACCGCGCCGAGGAGAAGCTCGGCCTGACAGGGCAGCCGCGCGCCGTGATCTTTCATATGAAGGATGACGGTTACGGCCGCCTGCGCGAGCACTGCCACGTCGTCTGGTCGCGCGTCGATGCGAAGGCGGGCAAGGCGGTGCAGCTCTCCTTTTTCAAGGAGAAGCTCATGACCGTGACGCGCGAATTCGCGCTCGATCACGGCCTCGACCTGCCGGACGGTTACCGCCGGCACGAGGAGAAGCTGCTTCGCCGCAATCGCCAGCTCACCGGCTATGACGGCATCAAGCAGAAGGAGACCGGCATCAGCCACGAAGAGCGGATGCAGGCGGTCACCTCCGCATGGCAGCGCAGCGACAGCGGCAAGGCCTTTGTGAGCGCCCTCGAGGATCTCGGATACGTCCTTGCCCGCGGGCGCAACGAGTCGCGCCTGGTGCTCGTCGATATTTATGGCCACACAACCGCGCTGACCCGACTGATCGACGATCCTGCCGTCAAGATGAAGCATGTGCGCGAGCGGCTCGGGCCGGAGTACGAGCCGGGCAGTCTGCCCACCGTCGAGCAGGCGCAGGCCCTCGCCGCCGAGCGCGGAAGGCGATCGAGGCTTTCGAGAAAGCGCGCGTGCAAAGCGAGCAGGTGATCGCGCTTGGCAGGCAGCAGGCGGAGCGCCGGGGGAAGATCGAAGCGCAGTCGGCGCTGCTGCGCGAGCGGCAGCGTGATGAGCGTGCGCATCTCGCCGAAAAGCAGAAGGCAGTCCGGCAGCAGCTCAAGGCCGATTACCTCGCGCAGGCGCGGCGTATCCGCATCGAGCGGGCGCATCGCGCGCCACAGGGACTCGCGGCCTTTCTCGGCCGGGTCACCGGCATCGCGCTGATCACGAAGAAGGTACAGCGCTATCGCGACCGCAAGCGGTTCGAAGCGCATCTGGTGGAAAAACAGCAGCTCGCTGGCCGGCAGGAGGCGGAGTGGCAAGTCATGGTCCGCCGCCATGAATTGCAGGGCGCCGATGTGCAGCGGAAACTGCGGGCGCTGGACCGGGTGGAGGAGCGCGAGCGCAAGGGGCTCGAGCAGGCCCGCACGAAGGAGCGGCGCCAGCGCATCAATGCCCGTCATGAGCACTTGCCGGCCTTCACCCTGGACTTCAAACCGCCCGGCCGTGCTCCGAACATCGAGAAGGCCAAGAATCGATACATCTCCCCGCTCGCGCGCGAGCTCGCCGAAGCCGCCCAGGAGCGGCAGGAAGAGAAGAAAGTTCGGCTCGCGGAAGAGTTTGCGCGCGTCGCCCGCGACGACAGCGGAGAGAGTGGGGACGGGGGCACGGCTTCGACCGGACCGCCGCCTCCATTGGAGCCGGGTGTTGAGGCGCAGCGGGCCCGCAAGATTGAATTGGCACGGGAGTTCAATGAGGCCGCCGGCAGCTCGGACGAGGGCGGTGGCGGCGATGGCGGCCTCTCCCGCAAGCCGGACAACGACGGACCCGATCAGGACGGGCCGGATACGCCCGAGAGGCCGAAGCCGCGGCGGACCCGCAAGCGCGATCTCGACCGGGGGCGGTAAGTCCCTTAAGTTCAGAAGTGCGGACACAATCCAACTTTGCGTCCACTATCGTGGACACTATGGGAGCTTAGGGGAGTTTGCCCCTCACGGCGTTCGCATTGACTTAATGTTCAGAATTATGTACTATATACCTAGTAGTGATCAGAATTTTGGACATTAACATGGAGAGAACCAGACCAGCAGCAAGCGTGCCGATCCCGGTAAAACGCATCCTGCGCAAGCTCGGGCAGGACATTCGTGACGCCCGCCGGCGGCGGCGTATCCCCATGGCGATTCTGGCGGAACGCGCCTCCATCAGCCGGACAACCCTCGACAAGGTCGAGAAGGGCGATCCCGGCGTGTCGCTCGGCAACTATGCGACCGTGCTCTTTGTCCTCGGCCTTGCCGACCGTCTCGGCGAACTTGCAGATGCAAGTAAGGACGCGACCGGCCTTGCGCTCGAGGAAGAGCACTTGCCGCAGCGCATCCGGCGTCCGCGCAAAGCGCGGCCGGCTTCGCCGCGGGAGCGCGCCGAATGACCGACACCGAAGCACTCGTCTATGTCGACCTCGATGGCGTGCCGCATCTCGCGGGACGGCTCTGGGCGCGCATGCGCAAGGGCCGGGACAGCGCCAGTTTCGAATACGATCCGCGCTTCCTGGAGAGCCCGGTCCGCTTCCCATTGGAGCCGGCCCTGCTCCTCGGTCCCGGACCGTTCCATACGCAGGCGAACAAGCCGCTGTTCGGCGCGATCGGCGACTCCGCGCCCGACCGTTGGGGGCGCGTGCTGATGCGCCGCGCCGAGCGCAGGCGCGCGGAGAAAGCGGGCGAGACGCCGCGCACGCTGCGCGAGATCGACTACCTGCTCATGGTCAATGATGAGGCCCGGCAGGGCGCGTTGCGCTTTGCCGCGCAGGAAGGCGGACAGTTTCTCGCGGTCGATAACGCCGTTCCCATCCCGCCGCTGATCGAGCTGCCGCGTCTGCTTTCGGCGGCGGAGCATGTGGTGGGAGATTCCGAGAGCGATGAGGATTTGCGCCTGCTGCTCGCACCCGGTTCCTCGCTTGGCGGTGCGCGGCCCAAGGCCTCCGTGCGGGATCGCGACGGACGTCTCGCCATCGCGAAGTTTCCGCACAAGGACGACGACTTCAATGCCGTCCTGTGGGAAGCGGTCGCGCTCACCCTTGCCGTAAAGGCCGGCATTCCGGTTGCGCCGTGGCGTGTGGAGAACATCGCCGGCAAGGCGATGCTGCTCGTACGCCGCTTCGACCGCGAGGGTGGCGTCCGCATTCCGTTCCTTTCGGCCATGAGCATGCTGGATGCGAACGACAATGAGACGCGCAGCTACCTCGAATTCGTCGACGCGCTGCGCCAGCACGGCGCCGCACCGAAAGCTGACATGCACATGCTCTGGCGGCGGATCGTGTTCAGCGTGCTGATCTCCAACACCGACGACCACCTCCGCAACCACGGCTTCATCTATGCCGGCCCGGACGGGTGGCGACTTTCACCCGCCTATGACGTCAACCCCGTTCCCGCTGATATCAGGCCGCGTGTTCTGACGACGGCCATTGATCTCGATGATGGCACGGCCTCGCTCGACCTCGCGCTCGAGGTGGCCGAGTACTTCGAGCTCACTGCCAGGCAGGCCCGCGCCATCGCCAATGAAGTCGGGCAGGCTGTCGCGACCTGGCGCGAACAGGCCGCCCGGATCGGCCTGACACCGGCCGAAATCGACCGGTTGGCGTCGGCGTTCGAGCATGCGGACCTCGCCGCAGCCGTAAGGGCTTGAGCCGTCCTGCTGCTGAGCTACTGCACCACCTTGTCGATAAAGCCCAGTGTGGTCGCATTCTCCAGCAAGGTCCGCACCTTGGACCGGTCGAGCCCCTTGGGAACCTCGGCATCGATCTCGAGCTTGAGCGTCACCTCGCTGCCCGGAACAGTCGTCAATTGCTCGACGATCGCCTCGACAATCTGGTGAATTTCTCGCGCGGGCCGGTCCGGGGAAATCATCACAGTCCCAATGAACCGGGTCGGCAGTTTCTCTTCGGCAGGCCCGCCTTTCTCACCCTCAGGTTCGGCAGCGCCGCCGTTACCGCCTGACCCCTGTGTCCCGGCGCCGTCCGTGCCATCGCCGGTAGCGCCGGCTGTTTCCCCTTTGGGTGCCGGGCGGTTCGCTTCGGCGACGGCCGGTTTGATGATGACGCTGTCGCTGTCAATGACGACCGGGGCGCTTCCGCCCATTTCGATCACCAGACCGAGATAGGCTTGCGAGGTTTCATCCCAGCGCTCTGCGTACGCGAACGGTCCGGGGATCATACCCGAGATCGCCGCCTGCACGGCCTTTACGAGCACCGCCTGATTTTTGAGGCGAGGAAGATACGTGTAGCGGTTCAGGTACTCCCAAAGGTCCCTGAGCGAGAGGTGCGCCTTTCCGTTCCAGATGTACTTCTGGAGGTCACGATCGAGCCGTGTCGGCCCGAGTTCGATCAGCAGGCCCTCATCGCTGACAAGCTTCTTGCTGGCGCGGGAGAGAAGCCCGTCCTGCGCAGGGATCTTGCCGGAAGTCCACTCGACCTCCGCCTGGGCGCTTTCCTGCACAGGATAGAGGAGATAGCACCAGGCCTCTTTGAGCCGGGTTTTCACCGTCTCGTTCGCTTCGGCCAGCTTTGCTTCCGCCAAGGCGCTATCGCTCTGGGTAAGGTTGAGGCGCTTGATATCACGGACAATTTCGCCCCAGGCTAGCGCGGAGCGGACAGCGTCTTTCAGGTTGTCCAGCTGGCGCGCCTCCGCAGCGATAAACACCAGCATATTGCGATATACGCGGGGTGTGCTGCCGCGCTGCAGGAAGATGTCCTTCGCCTCCTTCAGTGCATCAGAACCGTCACGCCCCGAGTGCGCGTGTGCGACACCGAGAATGATAGCGCGAACCCCGCCTGCCTCGTCTGGTACGTCGGCCGAGCTCCCCGGTGCAACCTGCACGGCATCGAAGTGGCCGCGGTCGCCGATCCCGTTGATGTACTTGTTGAGCTCCTTATCGATGGTCATCAGGACCAGCGCTTCTTCCAGCTGGCCCGCCCGATCGGCCGCAATCCGGTTCAGACTTGCGGACATCGAGTACCAATAGCGTCCGAGGTCTGCGTGCATGAATTTGGCCTGGTTGGTCAGGCGCCGGAGCGCGTCACCAAATATCGACGGCCGCTCCCCGGGCTGGACCACGCCGAGATTGATTTGCTTGTCGTCCAGCCCTTTGTTCTGCTGCTGGTGTGTGGGGGCCGTGCCCATGAACACCGCACGGGCGACCCGGCGCGTTGCGGAGTAGCGGTTCAGGTTGGGGGCGGACTGATCGATCTTGTATGGTGTTGCGGTTGGCCCGTCTACGTCAGCGGCGATGATCGACTGCCAGCTCACGTCGAGATAGTGGAGCAGCTCCGGCTCGACTCGGGCCGAGCTGATCGCAATGCTTCCGGGCATAATCGTCACCGACGGATCATTACTCATCCAGAGCTCATGGATGACTTGTGCCATGAGTCGCAGCACGCCGCGCGTTCTCTGGAATTTCTCGAGCGAACCCCAGCTGGTATAAAGCTGATCGAACAGCTCGGGGTGGATCGGATATGCCTTTTCGAGCTTACGGCGGTAGTCCTCGTCTGCGCATCCCTGCGGGAACTCATTCGTGTTTTCGCGGTACAGCTTCGCGAACTGCTTGAGCGTGTTATCCCGGTGGTGAAACTTATCTCCCGGGATCTGCTTGAAGAGCCGCCGGCGAACGATCTCATAGCTCTCCTCCTGCGATGCAGGACGCCATGACGATTCCACGCGGGAGAAGGTCTGTTTGAGCCGCGCGAGCGCTTCCTGCCCGCCCTCGCCACCAACTTCGATCTGGGAAGCCGGAAGCGATGCCACGAGCAAAGTGCCGGGGCTCGCTTTTACCGCTTCGGTCAGCGACTGCACGAAGGAGAGATTTGAGTCGAACGATCCCGACGGCAGGCCCTCGACTTTATAGATCTGGCGAAGGTAGGCGACCCATTCGTCGATGAGGATAAGACAGGGCGCGCAGCGCTTGAAGATCGCCTCGAGGAGATTAGAGCCTGGGGCAATACCGGTAGCGTCGTTCTCCGCCACCATCTCGAAGGCTTCTGCGCCGCCGAGCTGCCATGCCAGTTCGCCCCAGGTGGTGCGGATCTTGCGGCCATCAATGTTCAGCACGTCCTGCGGTCCGCGCGATGTTCCCACCAGAACCGCCCGATTGACCTTCTTGGGGACAGTAACACCATGCTCGTCGAGCAGGTGGTCGAGTCCCGGCAAGTCCTGCGCCGGTGTTCCGCCCGCCATGTGATAGAGGGCAAGCATCGAGTGGGTTTTGCCGCCGCCGAAGTTGGTCTGCAACTCGACCACGGGATCACCGCCTGCCGCCGAGAGTCGCTTCGCTGCGCCGATCAGCAGCGTGCTCAGCCCGTCGGTGAGGTAGGTGCGGCTGAAGAACTCCTGCGGGTCGCGGTACTCCGACGGCGCGCTTCCGGAGTGCACCTTCCCGAGGTCGGCGGCGAATTCAGCCTGCATGAACTCGCCCGTCGCCACGTCCTGGTGCGGCTCGACGATCTCACGCCACGGTAGGAGGCCGGCAACGGTCTCGACAGAGATATCGAGGCGCTGCGTTTTCCGGCGCTCTTCGTTCCGCTGCAACTCGGTAAATTTCGTGCGCAGGATGGTGTCGCGCATCTTGCTGATTTGCTCGGCGGTCTCACCGGCGCTGATCGCCTCCATCAGACGGCGCATGGTATCGAGCGCGCGTTCGGCATCGTCGTAGGTGAAAGTCTCGTTGTGCGAGAGCTTGTTTCGAACATCGAGAAGCTCGGAAACGTAAGAGCGCTCGGGGTGGCCGAGCACCATGGCGAAGGCATCCTTCCAGAACGCCATCATGGTCTTGAGTAACGCCTGCTGGTCCCAGGCCACTTCGCCGTTGGAATTCGCCTTCAGGCCAGTCACGCGATTGACGACCTCGAGCTGCCAATGCCCGGTCACGGAGCTTTCAAGGCGCTTCTCGACAAAGGGGATCAGGGCCTCAGGGAGAAGCTCCATACCCTCGAAAACGTATTGTCTTGTGCTTTTCGCCACTGCTTGCCCCCTCAGAAATTCATTGCCGCTTGGCGGTCGTCGCTCACGTCATGGATCGCCGCTGCTTGCCTGCTCAATTCGGTCCAGTCGGCAATTAGCGCGTTGTAGGCGGTCGCCTCCCTTGAGTCTTGGCGCCTAGCGCATAGGTCATAGAGGCAGTAAGCGAGGTCCTTCGCGGCCTCAGCTCTAGAGCCAATCTTCTTCAACAGCAGCGCTGTGCTATACGCGATGCCGTCCTTCTCGTGTTGTCGGACCAGATGCTGGAGGCATTCCCAGATGGTAAGATGAACGTCTTTTTCCGGCTCCCAGCTTTCATCAAGCTCCTCGCGCTTCAGGATACGGACCTTACCGGCGGAGCTTTCGACGATGCCGGCATGCTTTACACTCTCGACTGATATTCCGCGGGCGCGCGCGAGATTGTCGGCCGCACCATACTCGCCGGCCTTCAATCCGTTTTGCTCAAACCAAGTGATAGCGAAACGCGTGTCACCATCGAACTCGCCCTGTATGCCGCCGAGGTACTCATCGAGTTCGCGATTGATCAGCTGTAGCGCAGTTTTCACAGTCATGGGGCTATCGTCGGCTTCGAGCACGGCCTTGTACCGCGAGAACACGCCCATGCCTGGGCCGATGGCCGATTGCGGCATGTCGGCAGGGGCGATATTCGCGGCCTGAAGCTCAGCGATAGCGGGCGGAAGCTCACGTTTCAGCGCACGGACAAATTCGGCTCGCGATATAACCTCGGCACTCGGCTCTTTCTTGCGGCAGACCAATACGACCGAGTTAGCGAGCGCGTTCGTGCCGGACGCCATCATTCGCGAAGACATCTCTGTGCGGATCGGCCAAGTTCCCACCACGGCATAACCAGCTTTGATGATCGCCTCAAGAAATGTAGCCCACCCGGTCGATGAAACGCCTTCTGTTTCAATCTCGCTTTGCTTGAATGCGTAATAGATTGCGGCCGGATACTCGGAAGATGAACACGTCGCCATTTGATGAATGGCGGCAGTCATTCCTTCAAGAAACCGCTGTTGAGCATTTTCCTTTCCGCCAAAACGAAACTGATTCGCAACAAGCTCCTCCATACGAGGAACTGAGATAGTCGAGAGGAGTTCAGGATAAATGTGACGCACACTCTTTCTGAGCCA
>Ga0182749_1001575_pt1 | contig 17691 bp, 16 predicted proteins | sample eDN3rd37CKraftMG_FD_128875 | JGI IMG/M metagenome (GOLD analysis project Ga0182749, IMG submission 128875) | Enriched Miracle-Growth compost microbial communities from Emeryville, California, USA - eDNA 3rd pass 37_C Kraft MG (version 2) (version 2) ...
CGAAAGCAACGGAGGACGGAGCAAAAAAACCTTCCAGATTCGCGGGCGCCCTGTCGTCTGCACGCCCAGCCATATCGGTAGACTTTGTCATCCGGCCAATCGCTGCTAGTATTGTTGACACTTGAACGCTAGTTGAAGCGCTTCCGGCTGTCAACACGAGAGCGATCGAACAGCGCGATGCGCCAACAAAGGCAGGAATTTCCGCTTGTTGACGCTTGTACGGCGTGATGAGGCCAACGCACCCACGGTATTGATTGTTGACAATAAAGAATGAGGCAAATACCAAATACACATTGGGCGATGGCGACAGGAAGGTGCGCATGAAAAGCAAAGGCCGGCAGCTGAAAGAACTCCTTGCGGCGCCCGAAATCCTTATCGCGCCCGGTGTTTTTGACGGCTTCAGCGCCCGCCTGGCCGCAAGCCGGGGTTATCGGACCGCCATCGTATCCGGAGCCGGGCTTTCGGAAAGCCGCTTGGGATGGCCCGACCGGGGCATCATGGGCTTCGAAGAGAACCTCAACGCCTGCTGGGCGCTTGCCGATTGCACCGAGCTCCTGCTGCAAGCCGATGCCGATACGGGCTACGGAAACGCCATCAACGTCGCCTTCACCGTTCGTGCCTTCGAGAAGGCGGGCCTCGCCGCGGTCATGATCGAGGACCAGGTTTGGCCCAAGCGCTGCGGCCATCTCGCCGGCAAGGAGGTGATCGCCGCCGAAGAGATGGTTCAGAAGATCAAGGCCGCGGTCGACGCCAGGACCGATCCCGACTTCGTCATCAAAGCGCGCACAGATGCTGCGGGAGTGCTCGGCATCGATGAAGCCATTCGGCGACTGAACCTATACGCCGAGGCGGGAGCGGATTGCCTGTTCGCCGATGCGCTCCTGTCAGAGGCTGACATCGAGAAGGTTGCGCGCAGCGTCAGCAGACCGCTCAACGTCAATATGGGCTTCGGCATCCGCAGCCGTCCGACCACACCGCTCATCCCGGCAAAGCGGCTTGAGGCAATGGGCGTGGCGCAAATCTCCTACCCGCGCATGCTCACGGGCTCGGCGGTTCGCGGAATGATGAATGCTCTGGACGCTTTCGAATCCGCCCTTATGTCGGGAGAAACGATCGATCGGCCCGACCTCGCTGTCGGATTTGAGGAATTGAACCGGCTGATGGGGATCGAAGCGATCGAAGAAATGGATCGCGCCTATGCCACCCCTTCGACCGAGACAAAGTCGCCGACTGCGGTTGCGGGGTTGCGCTAGCGACTTGCGGGCCGCATGAGGAATCTCATCGCATACTATGCCGGCAATCGAAGGAATTTGGACCGCGCAAATTGGGAGGAAGCCGACATGACCACGCAAGACAGCGACAAGCTTCGCACGCCGTCCGCCTTTTATCGCAGCCGCGTCGGTGCGTTCAACGTCATCGCCCTGCATGATGGGACCGTGTCGCGTGAGCGTGCTCCGGGCTTCATCAGGAACGCTCCTCCGGAAGACGTGGAAGAAGCCTTCGCCCAACTCGGCATCGCGCCCGGACAGCTTACCCTCACCTTCTCGGCCCTGGCGGTCGAAACCCCCGACCAACTCGCCCTGATCGACACCGGCTTCGGCGAAAACGGCGGACCCACGACCGGGCACCTGAAGGACAATCTGGCGGCAGCGGGCTATTCCCCGGCCGACGTGGGCACGGTCCTCGTCAGCCACTTCCATACGGATCACATCTCCGGTCTCGTGACGAAGGACGACAAGCCCGCCTTCCCGAATGCCACGATCATGGTCGCGCGTCCCGAGTGGGACTACTGGATGAACGATGCGACGATGGAGGCTGCTGCCGCCGGCCTCCAGCCCACGTTCAAACTGTGCCGGCGCGTGTTCGGCTCCCTGAAGGATCGTATCCAGGTTTTCGATTGGGGCGATACGGTGATGCCCGGCATCACCGCCATGCCCGCTGCGGGACACACGCCGGGCCAGACGGCATTCGATATCCGCTCCGGGAGCGAACGCCTTCTGTTCGTCGCGGATATAACGAACAACCCTCTGGTGTTCGCAAGGCGTCCCGGCTGGCAACCCGCTTTCGACATCGACCCTGACGAAGCTGTCCGGACCCGCCGCAAACTCCTTTCCGAGGCAGCGGATCAGAAGACGCGGCTCTTCTTCTTCCACGCCCCCTTCCCCGGCCTTGGCTTCGTCGCGCGGGAGGGCGAAGGCTTCGCCTATATCCCGCAAATCTGGAGCCGCGAAACCTGAACCATCGGGAGCATCCACTCCGGGGAGGAAAACGTGAGATCCGATACCGTCGAGGATGCCAGGTTTGAGGCGACCACGCGGGAGGGGTTGCGCTTCTCCGGCTGCGACTGGCGCTCGCTCTTTCAGCATAAGGAGGATTGGGCCCGCCTGCCCTATTGCCTTCGCATCGTGCTCGAAAACTGCTTTAGGACCAGAGGCCCCGGCCGAGCCTCACAGGAGGAGATCGCGGCGTTGGCGGCCTGGCGCCCCGGCAGCGAGCCGCTCACGGTTCCCGTCAGCGTCTCCCGCGTGATCCTCCCCGATTCCAGCGGCTTGCCAGTGCTCATGGATTTGGCCGCGCTAAGGGACGCGCTGGCGCGCAACGGGAGCGATCCTGCCGCGGTGCAGCCGCAAATCGCCGCTGATCTGGTCGTGGACCATTCCCTGATCGTCGATCACCACGGCAGCCGCGATGCGATCGAGCTGAACGTACGGCGCGAGTTCGAGCGCAACAACGAGCGGTACCAGTTCTTCAAATGGGCGCAGAAGACTTTCCGGAAGTTCCGCGTCGTTCCTCCGGGAATGGGAATTGTGCATCAGGTGCATCTGGAGTACCTGGCGGAAGTTGTGCATCTGGAAGATGGACCAGAACGCTCAGCCTATCCGGAATTCGTGTTGGGCGGGGATTCGCACACGCCCATGGTCAACGGCCTCGGCGTTCTCGCCTGGGGTGTCGGAGGCGTTGAAATCGAGGCCGCGGTCCTGGGCGAGCCGTACATGGTGGACATCTCGCGCGTCGTCGGGGTCCGCTTGGAGGGGACGCTTGCCGCGGGCGCCACGATTACCGATGTGGTGCTCACCATCACCGAGCGGTTGCGGCAGGTCGATGTCACCGGCGCGTTCGTCGAGTTCTGCGGCCCGAGCTACGGCGCTCTTACCGTGCCCGACCGGGCGACCATCGCCAACATGGCGCCCGAATACGGAGCAACCGCGGCGTTCTTCCCCATCGACCGCAACACGCTCGAATACCTTTACCAGACGGGCCGCGGCGCCGGCCATGTGGCCTTGGTGGAAGCTTTCGCCAAACGCGCAGGCCTTTTCCGGGAGGAAGACAAGCGTCAGGAACCCGAGTTCGACGCAGTGGTCGTGATCGATCTCTCCAAGATCGAGCCGAGTCTTGCAGGACCAAAGCGGCCGGAGAGCCGCTTGCCGCTCAGCGCGGCGCAGCGGAGTTTCCAGGTGGCGCTTGGTGCCGCCCCGCGCGACGGGGGCTATGGCCTTTCAGCGGAGGAACAGCAGGAATCCGCCACGCTCGAAGTGGAGGACAAGACATTCACCCTCTCGCACGGCTTTCTGGCGATCGCGGCGATCACCGCCTGCACGAGCACTTCCAATGCCTCGGTCATGCTCGCTGCCGGCCTCCTGGCGCGGAACGCGGTCAAGCGCGGGCTCACGGTGCCACCCTATGTGAAGACCTCTCTGGCGCCGGGCTCTCTCGTGGTCAGCCACTATCTCACGGAAACCGGCTTGCTGCGCTACCTCGAAGAACTGGGCTTCTTCATCGTCGGCTTCGGCTGCACGACCTGCAGCGGGAAATCCGGTCCACTCTTAAAGCCCGTCGAGACGATGCTGGAGAAGCATCCGCTGATCGCGGCCGCCGTCGTCTCCTCAAACCGCAATTTCGAGGGCAGGCTACACAGGCAAGTCAGGGCTGGATATCTTGCCTCTCCCCCGCTCGTGGTTGCCTTCGCGCTGGCGGGGCGCATCGACATCGATCTGACGCGCGAGCCGCTCGGGCTCGACAGATCGGGCCGGGCGGTCTTCCTGGCCGACATCTGGCCGGACGCGCAAGAGATCGCCTCGCTTCTCAGCCAAACCAGGCGTCCGGAGATCTACCGCCAAGTCTATAATAGGGTGTTCGACGGGACCAAGCAGTGGCAGGCGCTGGACGCGCCCGACACGATTCAATTCCCATGGAAGGAGACATCGACCTACATCCTGCGTCCGCCTTTCTTCGACGATGAGCACATATTGAAGGGCGGAACCCTAAAGGACGCGATCGAGAACGCCAGGGTGCTCGGCGTCTTCGGTGACGGGTTCTCCACCGATCACATCACGCCTGCCGGCGAAATTCCGCGCGACAGCTTCGCCGGGCAGTATCTTTCCAGTCTTGGCGTCGCTCCGGCGGCGTTCAATGCCTTCACCATGCGTCGAGGCAACCACAACGTCATGGCCCGGGGCGTCTATGCAAACCCGCGTACCGTCAACCAGCTCGTGCCGGACAGGCCGGGCGGCTACACGCTCAAGCTTCCTGAGGGCAGCGTGGAAACCGTGTACGAGGCCGCCGCCGGATACCGGGCGGAAGGAACGCCGCTCATTGTTTTCGGCGGCAGGAACTACGGCATGGGCTCCAGCCGCGACTGGGCGGCAAAGGGTCCTTACCTCCTGGGCGTTCGCGCTGTTGTCGCCAGCAGCTTCGAGCGCATCCACCGCAGCAATCTTGTGGCCCTCGGCATCCTGCCGCTCGTCTTCAAGGATGGCGAGAACCTGGAGTCGCTCGGTCTTACGGGTCGGGAGATATTCACGCTCAAGAACTTGTCTGCCGGGGTTTCACGCGGCGAGCCTATTGGAATCGAGGCGCGCAATGAGAGCGGCGGGCACATCGCATTTCAGGTTACCGCTGCGCTGACCAGCACGGCGGAGCGTGAGCTCCTCGTGAGCGGAGGCATCTTCAAGCGGGTATTTGCTCGCGTAAGCGGCGCCTAATGGGGACTACGGGTGCTGATCTGCGGTTCGTCACGTTAACGCCTCACGCCGGCAGGAACTGCCGGTCCTCGTAATGAATTTGCGGTTCCCGCCGTGTTCGCCGCTTGCCGCATCGCAACCTGCTCCTCGGGCGCGCGGAGCAGGATTTCTACGCAACGACGAATTTAACGGGTGAGTTTCCGGACGCCTTACCGTGTGAGCGCCGAGGAGTATGGGATCAGCCAATTGTCCGTTCGCCGGGCGCATTCTTCAAAAGAGCGACTCTTGATCTAGCGAAGGTTTGTTGCGATGACGTCGCGGGAGACCGGCCACATCTTCATCTTGCCCGCCGGAAGGTTTCAGGAGATCACCATCCATGTAGATCGGACGAGGCCGGCGTTCAAGCTGGATAATCCGGCCGATGGCCGAGCAGCCGCGAGATCTCCCGCGCCGTCCGGACCACCTCTTTCCGGATATGCGCTTCGATGCTGCTGGTGTAATCGGACACCACTTGCGTGATATTGATCGCCGCCACGACATTGTTCGCCATGTCGCGGACCGGCGCCGCAATGCTGACGATACCGCTCTCGAAGCTGCCGACCTGCACCACGATGTCCGACTGGCGGTCCCTGCGCCATTGTGCGATCAGCTCGGCGAGGCTGCGTGGTGTGTGTCCCGGCGCATATTGATAGGTCTCGTCCCGGTAGAGTTCTATGAGAGCTTCCTCAGACAAATCGGCCAGCAGAACGCGGCCCATAGTCGTTCCCGCGGCGGGCAGCCTGCTTCCTACATGCACAATACTGACGTGTCCCTTCCGGCTCGGAACGCGGAGCATATAGAGTACGAAGCGCCCATCGCGGACGCCAAGATGCGCGGACCAATCCGTGGCGTCGCGCAGGCGCTCCAGCTCTGGCAAAGCGATTTCCACCAGCTCCCGGCTGGCCAGATATCCATATCCAAGCCGCAGCACGGCAGGTCCCAGCGAATACCGGGCCGCGCGCTGGTCATGCAGCAGGTAGCCAAGTTGCGCCAGCGTATATACGGCGCGGAAAGCAGCCGAACGGCTCATGCCGAGATGTCCTGCGATTTCCGACAGGCTCATTTCCCGGCGCTCCGGCGTGAACGCCTGGAGAATCTGGAGGCCCTTGATCAATCCGGGGACAAGATATTTGTCATCGTCTTGCAGCGGCTTGAGAGGGTGCGTTTTGTGCATGAAACGCCGCGTACCATGTAAAACGGTCCGACGCTAGTTTCGCTTTGCCCAACAGAAAGAGGAAAGCGATGACCATCCACACGAAGCCGACCTCCGCTCTCGCGGAAGAACTCGCGGCCCATACCGGCCGCTTCACCGACAAAACATTCGACTGGAATGCCTTTCCCTCGAACGCCGGCTTTCCCGATCTTGCCCGGGCGCAAATGCGCTATATCGGCGCCGGCGGTTCCCCGAAGGTCGGCGACACGTCGACGATGAAGCCGGACAATTTCACCCTCAGCCTCATCTATAAGGAACCGGGGAAATACGCGGCCTGTCATAGCCATGAAATTGAGGAAAGCTTTCTCATCATCGATGGCGTCCTGACGGTCGGCTGGGAAAAGGACGGCGAAGTGGTGGAGGTCCGCCTAGGCGAGAAGGACATGATCCTCAACGCACGCGAGATCGGCCACGGTTTCCGGAACGACGGCGTAACGCCCGTGCTGATGTCGATCTCCGTCGACGTCGGCAAGCCCCTTCCCCCCGTCTACCATTATCATCCCAAGGAACATCCGGCTGAACTCGCCCGCAGCTTCGGTGCCGCGCCGGGCAAGACCATGCCGTTCGACCGCAATGGCGATCACCCGTTGCAGAAGCTGATGTCGCAATATGTGGTCCGCCATCACGAGTTGCCGACCATCTGGGAAAAGGCTGGCTTCACGCGCAAGATCTATGTCGGGCCGGGCGGGATCGAGCATGATACCTGCCGAAAGGAGATGCTCGGCGTCCCTCCAGGCGTCGGCATCAAGCCTTTCACGCGGGATGTGGAGGACGCTTATCTGGTTCTAGAAGGCTCGCTGACCGTGGGCTGGGAAGAAAATGGTGAAAAGGTAGAAGTCGAGCTTGGCCCGCGCGATCTGGTGAAGACGCCCGCTGGGCGCGCCCACTGGTTCCGCAACAATTCGGCCGCTCCCGCCACCGTATGGTGTGTTATCGGCACAGCCAAACCCGACAACATTGCTTTCCAGGCCGGATAAGCTCCTGCGCCACTCGGAGCACTCATCTCTCCGCAGAGAGGCGCATCCTGCGCCTCTCTCGTCCACCTTTTGGTATGCGAGCGCTGCAGGCAACATGCGTTTCCTCCACGTTGGCGAACGTGGAAATTGCGAAGCCCGCTGCCGGCCGCTCGCAATGCGAAACGTGTTGACTTCACCTCGATCCTCGGGCACTACTTTGAACACTATGTTATAATATGAACACTCGCGGAGGGTTGCATGGATGTTTTCAAAGACCGCCTGTCTCAGCGAGCGTTCGATTCGAGCCGCCCTGAACTGGCCCATCAAAGCCGCGGCCGCGAATTGACAGTGCAGGAACAGGCACTTGCCGGCGCACTCATGGAGATCTACGCAACCGGGGAGCATGAGTTTTCGGTCGTCGCGCGGCAATTGGCCGAGCGAGGCATCGTCGCTCCGCGCTCCGGCCGCACGGACTGGTCGGAAGCGTTATTGGCGGAGGAGCTCGAAGCCACCAACCGCGATCTCGACGAGGCCTATGAGGCGAACGGGTATGGTGCTTGAGTTCCGTTCCGTAACAAAGGAATTCGCGAGCCGCACCGGACAGGTCTTGAGGGCGGTGAGCGACATCAGCTTCCGCGTCCGGAAAGGCGAATTCGTTGCCGTGGTCGGGCCCTCCGGCTGCGGCAAGAGCACCATCCTGAGCATGACTGCCGGTCTATATCAGCCGACCCGGGGCGAGGTGTTGGTCAGTGATGAAGTCGTCCGGGGGCCGAATGCCCATGTTGGCTTCATGCTGCAGAAGGACCTGCTTCTGCCTTGGCGAAATATCCTGTCGAACGTCGAATTCGGCCTCGAAGCGCGCGGCGTGCCGAAAGCCGCCCGGCGCGAACGTGCCATGGCTGAACTCAAGCGCTGCCATCTGGCCGGCTTCGAGAGCCATTTTCCATATCAGCTTTCCGGCGGGATGCGCCAGCGCGCCGCCTTGGCGCGAACGCTTGCCGTCGAACCGGAGATCGTGCTGCTGGACGAGCCGTTCTCCGCGCTTGATGCGCAAACCAAGCTCCTGCTTCAAAACAGCTTTGCCGCAACGATCGCCGAATCCGCCAAGACCACGCTCCTGATCACCCACGATCTGGCGGAAGCCGTTCTCATGTCGGACCGCATCCTGGTGCTGTCTGAGCGGCCGGGAACCGTGGTCGCCGAAATCACCATCGACCTGCCTCATCGCGACCAGCCGCTCAGGCGCCGCCTGATGCCGGAGGTCAACGAATATGCCGGGCAGCTTTTCAAACACCTGAAGCTCGAAGAACGAGCCGCATGACAACAAAAATGGTCAGGGAACATGATGAAACGGGTGCTCTTTTCGATATTTGCAGTTCTCTTTGCAATTTCCACCGGCGCGGCCGCCGCTGCCGAAAAAGTGACATATCTCTTTCCCGCGCCGGATTTCCTGCCTGCCTTCGCGCCCTTTCAGCTTGCCAAACATAAGGGCTATTTCGAAGAGGCCGGCCTGGACGTTACCTTCCGGGTGGGGAAAGGCGGGGCCGACGTGGCAACTCAGGTTGCGGTGGGCAATGCCGATCTCGGAGGCGGTATCGGCGACACGCCGATCATCGTGCGCGCCAATGGCCTCGATGTTAAAGGGGTCGCCCTGCTCGGTGGCCGCGGTCTCACCCAGATCGCCTGGCGCAAAGATAGTGGCATCAAAAGTCTGGCGGATTTGAAGGGCAAGTCGATCGGTGTCCTCGCCTTCCAGGATACGACTTATTACAACCTCCTCGGCGTGCTCGCCTCCGCGGGGCTCAGCAAGGATGAGGCGGATATCCAGGCCGTCGGCTCCGGCGGCATCATCCAGTTGACCGTCGCCGGCAATTTGCAGGCGCTGTCGGGTGTGCCGGAATGGATTGCCGCGATAGAGGCCGCCGGCGTCGAACTGGAGCAAACGCCCGTAGACACGGTCTTCCCGGCGATGGCGCAGGCGATCATCGCCTCGAACCGCACTATCGAGGAACGTCCGGAAGTGGTGAAAGGGTTTGTCGGCGCGGTCCTGAAGGCCGTCAGGGAAATCTCGGCGGACCCGAAGCAGGCCGCCAAGGAATATGCGTCATTCATCCCACAGCACGCGGGCAAGGAGGCTGAAATCGAGACGATTCTGCGCTCCTACGCCGAGTTGGTTTATCCGGAAGCTCCCAACCAGCCGCTCGGCACTTTCGACCCCGAGCGGATCGCCAAAGTACAAGAATTCTACGTGCAGAGCGGCATCGTCCAGAAAGCCGTGCCCGTGGAAGATCTATACAGCAATGATTTTGTGCAATGACAAAGGCGACCTCAATTCCCGCCGACGCGAAGGCGCTGGAGAAAGCCGATTACAATAAATCCGTCCTGACGGCTCTTTCGGGCACCGCGGTGGCAAGCTTCGTGCTTCTCTTTCTTGCGCTGCTTGCGTGGCAGTTTTTGCCGCCGGCACTGGGGATACCGACATTCATCATCCCGACGCTGACGGACTGTCTTGTCGAGCTATGGAGGATGTGGACGCAGGAGAATCTCCTCCAGCACACTCTCTCCACCGCGCTCTATACGGTGCTGGGTTTCATCATAGGCAGCGCGCTCGGTGCCATAATGGGCTATGCCCTGGGCATGTCCGCCTTCTGTGAGAGGGTACTGTCGCCATACATCCTCGCGCTCCAGATCGCGCCCAAAGTTGCCTTCGCGCCGCTCTTTATCATGTGGTTCGGCTACAATTCGATGCCGAAGCTTCTCGTGACGGTCCTCATCGTCTTTTTCCCGGTTCTGGTGAACGTGCTGCAGGCGATGCGTACGGTTGATCCGGACCTGATCAACCTTGCCCGTGCCTACAACCTTTCGCGCTGGGGTATCTTTTTGAAGGTGGAGATGCCCTCGACCATGCCGAGCCTGATGGCCGGGCTGCGGATTGCTTCCACGCTTGCGGTTATCGGCGTCACCGTCGGTGAGCTCGTGGGCGGCAATACCGGCTTGGGATTCCTGATTTCCTATGGGGGCGGCCAAGCGAATGCAGCGATGGTCTTCAACGCTATCCTGCTGCTCACGATAGTGGGCATCCTTCTCTACTCCGTACTCGTCCGCATTGAGGAACGGGTGCTTCATTACCTCCCCAAGGCCCAATACTAGCGAGCTCCCGGAGATTTTTTGATGGAGACAGAAATGACGGCCATCGACAAGAAAGCGATGATCGAGGAGCGGGTGAACAATGGTCTGCGTGGCCAATGGTACCCCGTGGCGAAATCCGTTGAGGTCAAGAGCACCCGCCCCTACGGCGCCCGCCTTCTGGGCGAGAAGCTGGTGCTGTGGCGCGATGGCGCCGGTGAGCTTCGCTGTATCGAGGATTTCTGCCCGCATCGCGGTGCGCCGCTTTCCTATGGAGAGATCCACCAAGGCAATATCGGCTGCCGCTATCATGGCGTCATCGTCAACGGCGACGGTGTGGTGGTTCGCGTGCCGGCCATGCCGGAATGTGCTCTGGAAGGCCGCAAGGCGCTGAAGTCCTATGAAGTGACCGAAGCCAACGATGCGGTCTTTGTCTATGTGCCGTCGGCTGAGCAACCAGAGCCCCCGGAATTGGTGCTGCCAAGAGAACTGACCAGCGACGAGTGGACGGGTTTCCTCTGTACAAGCGTCTGGCAGGCCAACTATCGCTACGCCCTCGATAACCTCGCCGATCCGATGCATGGCTGCTACCTGCATGCGGAGAGCTTCACGTTGGCCTACGGTTCCAAGCAGGACTTGATGAAGCTCGACAAGACTGACGCAGGTTTTCGCGTGAGCCGCGTGGGCCAGATCGGCGAGAATTTCGACTGGACAGAGTTTGAAGTCCATCCCGGCACGATGTTCTGCTTCCTCGATATCCCCTATCCGCCGGCAGCAGGCCCCGGTGGCGTCTTCCGCATCATCGGGTTCGTCACACCCGTCGACGCAAACACTTGCAAAGTGTTCTTCTGGCGGATGCGGCAGGTCTCCGGCCTGGCCCGGGAAAGCTGGCGTTTCCTCTATCGCGCCCGCCTCGAGCTCACCCATTGGAACGTCTTGGAGCAGGACCGCGTCATGCTGGAAGGCATGCCGGATGACGCGCGCAAGCGCGAGATGCTCTATCAGCACGATCTCGGCGTCTCGCGCATCCGCCAGATCCTCACCCGCGCAGCCAAGAGCCAGATCGAAGCGGAACTTTCTCAGGTAGCCGCGGAATGAGGCTCGACGGACGCACCGTTCTCGTGACCGGCGCCGCCCGCGGACTTGGCGCGGAGATCGCGCGCAGCCTGGCGGCGACGGGCGCGCGGCTTATCCTTGCCGATATTGCGGAGGATGAGGGCCGCGCGGTGGCTTCTGCTTTGGGTGCGCAATTCTTCCCCCTGGATCTCGGCGATCCGGAATCCGTGTCGGACCTTGGCCGGCAGATTGCGGAAGCCAGCGGAGGCATGCTCCACGGGCTCGTCAACAATGGCGCGATCGCCACCGGCATCGGCGGCATTCCTTTCGAGGAATTGGAGATCGACAGCTGGGATCGCGTCATGCGCGTCAATGTGCGCGGCACCTGGCTCATGACACGGGCGGTCGCACCGCTTCTGAAGGCGTCGGGTTCGGGCAGAGTGGTCAATCTGGCGTCCGACACCGCCCTTTGGGGCGCGCCGCGCCTCCTGTCCTATGTAGCGAGCAAGGGAGCCGTCATCTCCATGACGCGCTCGCTGGCGCGCGAGCTCGGGCCGTACCGGGTTGGCGTCACCGCGGTCGCTCCGGGGATACTGACGACGGAATCGACCAACTACGTTCCGGAAGCCCGCCACAGGCTTTACGCCGACGGCCGCGCAGTGCCCGGTCCGCAAGGACCGCAGGACACCGCCGATATCGTCGCCTTCCTCCTGACGGAGGGGGCGCTGGCGCTTACCGGACAGGTGCTGCCCGTCAACAACGGCTTTGTGTTCACCTGAGACGATGATGGAACCTGAGCCGCGCATATGCGAGGAAATTGAATATCTGGACCGCCCAGGAGGCGGTCCAGTGCTGGTGCTGCTGCACGGCATCGGCTCGAATGCTGGCTCCTTCACACCGCTGTTGCCGCACCTTCCTTCGGATTGGCGTGTGATTGCCTGGAACGCGCCGGGATACGGCCGCTCCCGATCGCTTGAAACGGATTGGCCCCTTGCAGCCGATTATGCCAGCGCCCTCAAAGCCCTGCTTGATCGGCTGGGCCTCGAGCGCGTCCTTCTGGCGGGCCATTCCTTGGGCTGCCTCATGGCAGCCGCCTTCGCGGATTCGGAGCCGGGCCGGGTTTCGCGTCTTCTCCTCAGTTCGCCTGCCCTCGGCCATGGCGTCCCGAAAGGCGGGGCCCTCAGCGGAGCCGCGCAGGCGCGCATCGACGATCTGGCCAAGCTCGGGCCGGAAGCATTTGCTGCCGCGCGCGCGCCGCGACTGGTCTTCGCGCCCGAGGATAATCCGCAGATCGTCGCGCGTGTGCGGGAGGGAATGGCACGCGTCACCATGGCCGGTTATGTGCCGGCCGTCCGCATGCTTGCGTCGGGCCGACTGCTTGACGACGCCGTGCGGCTCCAGGTGCCGACCGACGTTCTCGTGGGCGAGCATGATCTCATCACGCCGCCGGAGGCCGCGCACCGCCTCCACGCCGCCCTGCAGCCGTCCTGGCGCGGTCGGCTCTCGGTTCTGCCGGCAAGCGGTCACGCGCTTTATCAACAATCACCGGCCGCCTTCGCCGCGGCATTGCAAGGCCTCATGGAAGCGCCTGCTGAAGAGGGACCAGGAGCACGAAGACATGTCTGAACCTATTCGAGTTGGAAGTTTGCGCGGCATCATGATGCGCGGACCGAACGTCACGCAGACCCTCTCCTTCTACGAGGACATGTGGGGCCTACGGCTGGCTCACAAGGAGGATGGGATTGCCCTGTTGCGCGGCACGGGCAGCGAGCCGTTCCTCTACGGCCTCAAGGACGACCCGGTCTACGGCATTGAATATGTGCATTTCGCTATGCCGGACCGGGCGTCCATGGATGCGCTCTACCGCCAGGTCCTGGCGCGGGGGGCGATTGTGCTCGGTGAACCCACGGCGTTCGATGATTATGCCGGCGGCTATGGTTTCGAAATCCTGGATCCCGATCATCGCCGCCTGCGCTTCCGCACCGAGGCCCTCAGCCTCGACGAGGAGCCCGAATGGGCGAAGCCCCGCAAAGTTAGCCACGTAGTGCTGAACACGCCTGACATGGAGGCGACCCAGGAGTTCTACGCGACGGTGCTTGGCTTCAGGGTCTCGGACTATTCGGCCGACCAGATGGTCTTCCTGCGCTGCAATTCGGACCATCACTCCATCGCGCTGGTGCGCGCGAATTACCCGAGTGTCAATCACGTGGCCTTCGAGATGCCTTCGATAGACGAGTTCATGCGCGGCATCGGGCGCATGAAGCAGAAGGGGCATGTTCCGACCTGGGGCCCTGGACGCCATGGACCAGGCAACAACCCCTTCGCCTATTTCGTCTCCCCGTCCGGCTTCGTGATCGAGTTCACATCCGAATTGCAACAGATCGACGAGGCGAGCCACGAGGCCAAGGTCTGGCCGCGGGACAACCCCGAGGCGATGGATCGCTGGATGACTGCCGGCCCACCGACGCCTGCGCAGCGCGCTGTGATGCAGGGACGGCCCGATCCGGGCTTTCCCGAACTGGCAAGCAGAAGGGGCGCCGCGTGATGCATTTCGGCTATGACGGCAAGGTTGCCGTCGTCACGGGAGGCTCTTCCGGAATCGGCCTTGCTACCGTGCGGACGCTGCTCGAATCCGGCGCGAGAGTTGCCCTCTGTGCGCGCACGCCGGAGAGGCTCAACGAAGTCGCCGCCGAACTCAGCCGTGAGCATGGCAAGGATCGTGTTTTCGCCGGCGCGCTCTCCGTGCTCGATCCGGAAGCCGTCTCGGCTTTCGCGGAGAATGTTCAACGCCGCTTCGGCAGGTGCGACCTTTTGGTGAACAATGCCGGCCAGGGTCGCGTCTCGACCTTTGCCACCACGAGCGACGATGACTGGCGCGCGGAATACGAACTGAAGCTGTTCAGCCAAATTCATCCGGTCCGTGCTTTCCTGCCCATGCTGCGCGAAAGCAAGGGGGCGGTCGTGGCCGTCAACTCGCTGCTCGCCTATCAGCCTGAGCGGCATATGGTTTGCACCTCCTCGGCGCGGGCCGGCGTGCAGAACCTTCTGAAATCGCTGAGCGTCGAGCTTGCACCCGATGTGCGCGTGAATTCGGTGCTGATCGGGCTGGTCGATTCCAGCCAATGGTCCCGCCGCTTTGCCGCGCGCGAGGATCAGAGCCGGAGCCGCGAGGAATGGTACGGCGCGCTTGCCGACAAAAAGGGAATACCACTTCGCCGCCTGGGCGAGCCAGCGGAGGCCGCTGCGGCCATCGCTTTCCTCGGGTCTCCGGCGGCCAGCTACATCACGGGCGCCCAGCTGGAAGTCTCCGGCGGGCTGTCGCGTCACATCTGAGGAAACGGGATGAAAATCGAAACCATCGTGGAATCCGAAACTGTCGGCGATTTCATCGCCCGTTACCTGGCCGAGATCGGCGTCACCACAGTCTTCGGAGTGATCTCGATCCACAACATGCCAATCCTCGACGCAATCGCCCGCCAGGGACGCATCCGCTTTGTCCCCGCGCGCGGCGAGGCGGGCGCCATGAACATGGCCGACGCCTTTGCGCGGGTTTCCGGCAGGCTAGGCGTCTGCATAACCTCCACGGGCACAGCGGCGGGCAACGCGGCGGGTGCCCAGGCCGAAGCGCTCACGGCGGGCTCGCCCGTGCTTCACATCACCAGCCAGGTGGATCTCGAATTTGTTGACCGCGACCGCGCGGCCATTCACGACATGCCCCGCCAGCCGGAAATGCTGCGTGGAATTTCCAAGGCGGTCTATCGCGTCTGGAGTGCAAGCAGCGTCATCGGTACACTCACGGCAGCAGTCTCGGCGGCCTTGTCGGCCCCGTCCGGCCCGGTCAGCCTCGAAATCCCTGTCGATGTGCAGCGCAAGCCCACGCGGGCATCGCAGCAGATTCACCTTCCTCAGCCGACATTCCCCGTAGCGCCCGACTCCGTCATCGACGAAATCGCTGATTTCGTAAAGAAGGCGAAGCGTCCTCTGCTGTGGCTGGGCGGTGGTGCCCGCCATGCGGGAGCGGAGGCGACCGAACTGGTGCGGCGCGGCTTCAGCGTTGTGTCCTCCACCAATGGGCGCGGCATCGTCTCGGAGGAGCTGCCTGCCAATCTCGGCGCCTTCAACATGACACCGGAGGCGATAGAGCTCTACGACAGCTGCGACCTGATGATCGTCGTGGGCTCTCGTCTGCGCGGCAATGAAACCCGCAACAACAAGATGCCGCTGCCGCATCCCCTGATCCAGATCGATGCCGACGCCGCTCAGGGCGGGCGCAATTATCCGGTCGAGGTCTTTGCCCACGGAGACGCGGCGGATACGCTTGCCCGGTTGCTCGACCGCCTGCCGTCCACACTCGACACCGATCCGAACCTATCCTTCGACGTCGCCCGCGTCAGAGCCCAGGCGGAAGGCCGCCTGCGCGATTCCCTTGGGCCTTACCGTGTTGTGGCGGATGTCCTGGCTGAACGCGTCCTCACAGGCGGCCACGCATGGGTGCGAGACGTGACGATCTGCAACTCCACCTTCGGCAACCGCTATGTCCGCTTTGCGCATCCCCGCCTCGGCGTCCACGCCCTGGGTGGCGGCATCGGACAGGGCATCGCTATGGGCATCGGTGCTGCCCTTGCCTGCAACGGCGCGAAGGCGATCACGCTTGTGGGCGACGGGGGAGCGATGCTCGGCCTCGCCGAAATGATCACGGCGGTCGAGGAGCGCGCTCCTCTCGTCTACGTCCTCATGAACGACAGGGCCTATGGCGTCATCCGGAACATACAGGACGCCCAATACGGCAGCCGGCGCCACTATTCGGCGCTCGCTACGCCCGATTTTGCGGAGTTCTGCCGCTCGGTCGGCATGCCGCACCGGCTGGTGAGCGATGTGAACGATTTCCCTGCTGCCTTCGACGAAGCGGTTGTCGGCGAAGGACCGAGGCTCATCGAGATCGACATGAACGCCATCGGCCCGTTTGCCGAAGTATTCTCCGGCCCACCAGCCGGAGCTGCGGGCAATAAGGAGTAGCCATGCGCCTGGGATTGCTCGGTTTCGGCAATATCGCCGTGACGCTGCTCGAGCGGCTTTCCACCGCGGTTGAATTGCCGCTGGAGCACCTTTCTGTGCTCTGCCTTCCGGAGATGGTGGAAGACGCGCGTGACCGCCTATCGCGAGACTTTCTCGCCGTCTCGAAAACCGTTCTTGTCGGGACCGATACTAGGACCCTGCTCTCGGCGAAGCCTGACCTGGTAGTGGAATGTGCCGGTCACGGGGCGGTTGCGACCCATGTGCCGGTGTTGCTGCGCGCGGGCGTCGATGTGATCCTGGCTTCCGTCGGCGCGCTGTCCGATCCCGATCTGGATGCAGTGCTGCGCGCCGCTGCCCGCCAAGGCGGCTCGCGCCTTATCCTGACGACGGGGGCCATCGGCGGCGTTGATCTCCTGTCCGCAATCGCCGCCGCTGGCGGATTGGAAGTGACCTATCGCGGCTCCAAGCCGCCGGTTGCCTGGCAGGGCACGGATGCCGAGAGGGTGGTCGACCTGAAGAGCGTCTCGCAGCCGACGAGATTCTTCGCCGGCACCGCGCGCGAAGCGGCCATGGCCTATCCCCGCAACGCAAATGTCGCCGCCACCCTGGCGCTTGCCGGAGCGGGCTTCGATGCGACGCGCGTCGAGCTGATCGCCGATCCCCAAGCCTCGGGGAACGTGCACGAATATGCGGTCACCTCCCCCATCGCCAGGTTTTCCATCCGCATCGAGAACCTCCCTTCGAAAGCAAACGCAAAAACATCCGTTTCGACGGTCTACAGCATCCTGCGCGAGATCCGAAATCGCGTCAGCCCCGTCGCAATCTGAGCTGGAGACGCTTCATGGTGGAATTACCTGAAGGCAAACTCTTCGTCGGCGGCGAATGGGAACAAGGTTCTGGCGCCGAGATCGTCTCCATCTTCCCCGCCGATGGAACTGTGAACCGGGTCCTGCGCGGCGCGTCGGCGGTGGATGGCGAGCGTGCGATCGAGCGGGCGTGCAAGGCGCAGGCGGATCCTGCGTGGCGCCGGCTGAGACCGCACGAGCGCGCCCGTTTCCTCTATGCGATTGCGGACGGCATCGAGAAGAACGTCGAACGCATCTCCCAGATCCAGAGTCGCGACACGGGCAAGACCTTGCGTGAAACGGCCGCGCTCGCGGCTTCCGCCGCAGGCACCTTCCGTTATTTCGGCGCCGTGATCGAGACCGCCGACGAGACCCTGACCACGCAGCGCGGCGACGCGCTCACCATGTCGGTGCACGAGCCGCTGGGCGTTGTCGCGGCGATCACACCGTGGAACTCTCCCATCGCCTCCGATGCCCAG
>Ga0182749_1001577_pt1 | contig 17682 bp, 22 predicted proteins | sample eDN3rd37CKraftMG_FD_128875 | JGI IMG/M metagenome (GOLD analysis project Ga0182749, IMG submission 128875) | Enriched Miracle-Growth compost microbial communities from Emeryville, California, USA - eDNA 3rd pass 37_C Kraft MG (version 2) (version 2) ...
ACGGAAGTACCCGGTGTCCTCAACCTCGCCCCGCTCCACCAGGGCGGCACGAGCCGTACGGAGACGCTGCGGAGTGAACCCGGACTGGCCGAGCTGCTGCACCAACTCGTGATCAGCGGACGGCCCGAACGCCTTCAACGCGGCGAGGACCAGCCCGATGGACTTCTCCACGTCGTTGTGATCCGCCGCCTCATGAGACGTGGTTGGGTCAGAGCGTCTGACCCGTGCACTGTCCCTGCCGAAGGTGCTGCCGATAGTCGGCGTGGTGATCGTCACAGGTCGTTTCCCTTCTGGATGAGGGCGACGCCCTGCCGGTAGATCACGAGCGCCTGGCCAGACTTGGACGGGTTGGCGCCAGCGACGAAGCGCACCTTGGGCATCTCGCCGCGGTAGGAGGCGAGGGCACGGCAGCCTGCGAGGAAGTCGAGATTCAGGGTTCCCTGGTCACCGGATACCGCCTCAGCGGCGAGGGCATCGTCCATCAGCTTCTCGACACCCGACGGAAAGTTGCCCGCGATGAGGTTGGTCCTGTGACTGAGGTGCCCGAGCTCGTCAGACCCGGATTCGAGGATCCAGGTCGTGACCGTCCCGCCTGGCGCCGGCGTGCCGCTTCCGGTCGCGCTCGGCGCGACCTCCTCAGTTGGGTTGAACTCCCATCGAACGGTCGGCGGCAGGAACCCGCGTCCGAAGAATGAAGCATTGGCGATCAGCCACCGCAGCGCCTTCTCCGGAACAAGGAAGGGCGGGAAGCTGCCCACGCCCTCGACGGCGAGCGTCGCGCGGTGCACACGGTAACGGTCGGTCGAGAGCGCCTTGACTACCCCGTCTTCAGCAGAGAGCAGCACTCCGGTAATAACAGGGGTCACGTCGTCCTTCGACGCCGCGGCTACCCCAGATCTCGCGAGGTATAGGGCATCCCCCAGCGGGAGATCCACCGTGACCTTCGCCAGCGGATCGGCTATCTTGGTCTTGACGGGCATGTACGTGCCTTTCGCTCGGCCCCAGTTACCGCTGGGGCTATTTCCTTTTCGGAGGACGGGGCGGCAGGTTCTTCTTGGTCGGAGGTCTGCCGCCCCGCTTACTGCGTGTGAAGTTGGGGTGGCCGGTTTCTTGCTCCCGCCGGCCGCGGGCCCGAAATCAGCGCCCCGACATACGGACGGGACACCCGACGCAAGAAGAGTCCGCAGGGTCAACCTCGGGTGAGGACCCTGCGGAAGAATGACCAGCCGATACGCTGACCGGCATGGAATGGGAGGTCGTCACCGGCATCGCGACTGCCGCTACCGCGATAGTCACCGCACTGGTCTTCGTCCGCGGATCCTTTGAAAGGCCACGCCCGAGATGGCGACTAAACCGAGGCGCCCAAGCTTTCCCTGACGGTGAAGACGGGTGGTGGCTGTACGTAACCGCGGAGAACATCGGGGACGGTGCCGCGTACGACGTCCGCTTCACATCGACCCGACTCATGGCGCGTGTGCAATCGCACACCAGAGCAGCGGTCGTCCCGACGGGTGAATCCATGACCATCGCCGTGCGTATAAGGATGTCGCAAGCACCAGCCGATGACGCATACGGAGATGCGTTGAGTGCTTCGGTGACGAACTCCGACATCGGACCTGTGAGTGTGCGTGTCACCTGGAATCACCCGCCTTACCGCTGGCGGAACCGACACCGGACGCGGCGCGTAGCGCGGATCGCAGACTGACGATCTCCTCCGCCAAGCGACGGATACGGCGACTGAGTACGCTGCTCTTGCCCACAAGTGCGACGTAACCTGCGACCTGGATAGCCAGGGCCACCGCGACACAACCCGCGATGAAATCGCTCACGAGGCCACCTGCTCACCCGACTGAGGAGATAGAAGGGCTTCCACATCAGAGCGGTTGAAGATGTAGGCACCACGGAGACCTGGGAGCTTGGAGACGGCATGCAGTTCGCCGCGCTCGACCTTGCGGTGCAGAGTACGGCGGTCCAGCCCCGTGATGTCCGCGGCCTCAGCTACGCCGATGAGGTCTTTAGCCGTGCTCTCGATTTTTGGCATATGGCTAAATTAGGGCAGAAGGATACCCATGTCAACACCTAAACTTCGGCGTGTTGCGCCGTTCGTGTTTCTGCCGTATCTTAGGCGCATGCCTAATACTCACAAAGTACCCACCATCACCGCCCCGGAAGGCGGCGTGGTCCTTGAGTTCACGATCCAGGACCGGCTCCGCAAGGCACGCGACTACTACAACAAGCAGGTCGGGCGCCTCATCACCCAAGATGAGTTCGCGCAGATGATCGGATGTAGCGGCGCGACAGTCGGTAACTACGAGTTGGGCGTTACCCGGCCCGAGAAGATGAAGAAGATCTACTTGCGCGAGTGGGCACGGGTTACAGGCGTCAGCTATGACTGGCTGATTGGGCAGCCATCAGATTAGAAGGCTCCTGCTCTATCCCCTGAGCTACGGAGGCGGGGAAGCGCATCAAGGATACCGCGATGCTCCAGGTTGACCGGGTGAGGTGGCCTGCTGACCGCCGTTCGAACCCGACCGTCGCTCAGCCCGAGGGGTTCTCTTTCGGGGTGCCGTTCTCGTCCTCACGCACGTCGCCGGAGGAGGCCCCGCTCTCATCCCCGGTCCCCTCATCGTCTGAAGCGCCGAGCACCGACGAGTCCTCGGCCGGCGGGATCTCGGGCTCTTCCGGGCCCTCAAGGGGGTAGTCGCGTTGGTTCATGAGCCGAACGGTACGCGGATGTGCGGCGAACGCGAGGCCCGGACGCGGGGCCGCACGGCGAAGGATCAGAGCCGCACGCCGTCGAGCCAGCGCTCGAAGACGGCGGTGGCTGCCTCCGCCAGCGCCGGACCATGCAGCGCGGCATCCGCCCTGATTCCGCGGGGATCGATGCCGGCCGCCGCGAGCTCAGCGGCGTGACCGACCAGCCAGCGCTCGATCCTCGTGTGGTCGGCCTCGAGGTGGAACTGCAGCCCGAGGATCTCGGTGCCGAGGGCGAAGGCCTGGTTCGGGAAGCAAGGGGTCTGCGCCAAGCGGACCGCGCCGTCGGGGATCGCGAAGACGTCGCCGTGCCAGTGCAGGACCGGCACTCCGCCGAGCGGCGCGAGGGGCGACCCCTCCCCCTCCGCGGTGAGGGCGAGCGGGGAGTAGCCGATCTCCTTGAGACCGCTCGGGGCCACCGCGGAACCCGCGGCGACCGCGATCAGCTGGGCGCCGAGGCAGATGCCGAGCGTCGGCCTCCGGCGCGCGATGCGGGCGCGGATGAGCTCGGTCTCGGCGACCAGAAACGGGTAGCGATCGGTCTCGTACACCCCGATCGGCCCGCCGAGCACGACGACGAGGTCCGCATCCAGGAACTCGCTCTCGTCGGGGAGCTGAAGATGCGGCTCGCGATAGACGACGCGGTGGCCGCGGGTTTCGAGGATTGGCTCGAGGACGCCCAGACCCTCGAAGGCGAGGTGCCGCAGGGCGAGCACTCCGGGCATCGGCCGGTCAGCCCCTCGCGGAGCCTAGCTGGCGAGTTCGGCCGGCGCGATGCCGTCGAGCACCTCGTCGAGGAGCACGGAGGCCTCCTCGTCGGTGAGCTTCTGGGCCAAGGCCAGTTCGCTGATCAGGATCTGACGGGCCTTCTGCAGCATCCGCTTCTCCCCGGCGGAGACGCCGTGGTCCTTGTCGCGGCGCCACAGGTCGCGCACGACCTCGCCGACCCGGTACACGCTGCCGGAGGCCATCTTCTCCTGGTTGGCCTTGTACCGGCGCGACCAGTTGCCCGGCTCCTCCACGAACTCCTCGCGGAGCACGTCGTAGACCGCCTGCACGCCGGCGTCGTCGATCACGTCGCGCACGCCGACCAGCTCGACGTTGTCCACCGGGAGCTTGATGGTCAGCTCGCTGGTGTGCACGTTGAGGGTCATGAACTTGACCTCTTCGCCCTTGACCGTGCGGGTCTCGATGGCGGTGATGGTGACGGCCCCGTGGTGCGGATAGACGAGGGTCTCCCCTACGACGAATTTCATGGCGGGGCCCCTGTTCTGCTGGAATTAACCGACGGCTCGAAGCCTCGGTGCGCTGTGACTCAGCCGGCTCCAGCGCCCGAGAGCGGCGGATGCCGACCCCCTATTCTCGCAGATTCCCGAGACATTGCGATCCACCGCCCGAAAATCGCGGTGACGGAGGGCGCCTCAGACCGCTTTCGCGAGCGCCGTCAGCACCTGGTTGAGCGTGGGGATCCCCTCCGCGCGGAAGACCTCGGAATCCTCCGCATCGAGCACCACCACTGTCGGGGTGACGCGGACGCCGGCGCGCTCGGCCTCCGTGGAGTCCTTGACCACGTCGAGCTCGGCGATCTTCGCCGCCGGAACGAGCTTCGAGGCCGCGTCGAGCACGGCACGCGTCTTCATGCAGGGTTCGCAGAAGGCTGAGGAGAAGAAGAGCAGCTGCACCTTGGGGTCAACGCCGGGCCGACCCGGGGGATTCCCTACTGCCGACCGCCGCGGTCCTCTGGATCCTCCACCGGCTCGCTGTCCTTCGGGTCGTAGACGTAGGTGACGTGGTATTGATCACCCACCTCGACCCAGGAGTCGAGGTTGTAGTCGGTCAGGCTCTCCTTGCCGTCCACGGCGGTGAGCACGGTGATCTCCGCGTCGAAGGAGCCGTCGGTCACGATCCGGCTGTCGGTCTGGCCGTCGTTCGGCCCGCCGGAGTAGATCACGACGTACTCCGTGCCATTGGCCAGTGCCGGTGCGTCAGTCATGACTCATTAGTACACCCTCAGCCGAGGATCAGCCCGATCACGGCCACCACGGCCGAGACCAGGGCCAGGCCGAGAGCGGTGCCGATCAGCACCCGGTGAACGGTGAGGAAGGCGGTCGGCCTTCCCGAGGCGTCCCTGGCGCGCGGATCCTTCGCCACCCTCCGGTAGAAGGTGGGCCAGACCGCGACGGCGAAAGCGGCGTTGACCAGCAGGACGATGGCGAGGAGCACGATCACGGTCCGAGCCTAGGCGAACTCCGTGATTTGCATAGCCAAGCTATATAGATGGGCTATGCTTATGGGATGACCGCGTCCACGAGCGAACTCCTCGAGCAGCTGCTGGTCACCTCCAACCGCCTGGTGCGCATGGCGGCCCAGGCGACCGGGACCACGACCCCTGCGTCGTTCTGGCGGACCCTGAGCATCCTCACCAGCGACGGGCCGCTGCGCGTCGGGGACCTCGCCAGGGCCAGCCGGGTCAGCCAGCCGACCATGACCCGGCTGCAGCAGCAGCTGGTCGAACTCGGCCTCGCCGAGCGCATCGCCGACCCGGACGACTCCCGGGCCTCGCTGATCGCGGCGACCCCGGCCGGGGAACTGGCGCTGGAGGACTGGAGGCGGCAACTGGTAGATGCCCTGCGACCCGCCTTCGAGGACCTCAGCGACTCCGAGGCGCAAGCTCTTCGCGAAGCGGTCGCGATCCTGCAGCAACGCACACAGATCGACATCACGGGAAAGGTGGCCTGATGGCCGGGCACGGAAGCGAGTCCACGGGGATCCTCAAGCAGCCGAAGGAGGTGTGGGCGGTCGCCTTCGCCTGCGTGGTCGCCTTCATGGGCATCGGGCTGGTCGACCCGATCCTGCCCGCGATCGCGAGCGATCTCGACGCGACCCCGACCGAGACCGAGTTCCTCTTCACCAGCTATCTGCTCATCACCGGTGTGATGATGCTCTTCACCAGCTGGCTCTCCAGCCGCATCGGCGCCAAGCGCACCCTGATGATCGGCCTGGTGCTGATCGTGCTCTCCGCCCTCGCCGCCGCCCTCAGCGGCAACGTCGAGATGATCATCGGCTTCCGCGCGGGATGGGGCCTCGGCAACGCGCTCTTCATCTCCACGGCGCTGGCGACCATCGTCGGGGCGGCGAGCGGCGGGACCTCGTCGGCGATCATCCTCTACGAGGCCGCGCTCGGTCTCGGCATCGCGGTCGGACCGCTGCTCGGTGGCCTGCTCGGAACGGTCAGCTGGCGCGGGCCCTTCTTCGGGACCGCCGCGCTGATGGCCGTCGCCTTCGTGGCGATCACCGTGCTGCTCGGCAAGGAGAAACGGGAGAACCTGACTCCCACCAGGTTCTCGGCGCCGTTCAAGGCGCTGGGCAAGCCGGCGCTGGCCCTCCTCGCCGTCACGGCGCTGTTCTACAACATCGGCTTCTTCGTGCTGCTGGCCTATACGCCCTTCGCCCTGCCGAAGGGCACCTCGGCGATCGGCCTCGGCCTGATCTTCTTCGGCTGGGGCGTCTGCGTCGCCGTCTCCTCGGTCTGGCTCGCGCCGCTGATCACCGCCAGGCTCAAGCGAACCACCGCCCTCAGCGTCGTGCTGCCGCTGCTCGCGGTCGACCTGATCGTCGCCGGGCTGCTGATCTCCAATGTGGTGGCCCTGATCGTGTGCGTGATCGTGGGCGGCCTGCTGCTCGGCGTGCTCAACACCGTCCTGACCGAGTCGGTCATGGAGGCGACCGACCTCCCCCGCTCGGTCGCGTCATCCGCGTACTCGGCGGTGCGCTTCCTCGGCGGGGCCGCAGCCCCGCCGCTCGCGACCCTGCTGGCCGACACGATCAGCCCGGCCATGCCGTACTACGTCGGCGGGGCATCAGTGCTGATCTCGGCGATCGTCATCATCTCCGGATCGAAGGTGCTCAAGCGGATCAACGGCCCGGAAGAGCCCCCGCTGGCCGAGGCCGAGGCGATCGGACTCGGCGAGACGCTCTGAGCCTCCACGGTCGAGAGCACTAGGGGAAGGATCCGGCGCGGTCGGCTATGGAGCCGGCCGCGCCGGCACCACGTCGGGAGGCCACGACCGGCGCGCGCCGGCACGCACCCCTCCCCCGGCCGCGCGATCTCCCGGAGCCCTGTGCGGTCGCGCCGGAGCCCGTCGGCGGTCACGGCTAGAATCGCCTGGTGCCTACCTCCGCCGACCGCCTCGTCTGGATCGACTGCGAGATGACCGGCCTCGACCTCGCCGTCGACGAGCTGGTCGAGGTCGCGGTGGTGATCACCGACTTCGAGCTCAACCTCCTCGACCCGGGTTTCGACATCGTGATCAAGCCCGATCAGACGGCGCTCGACAACATGGGCGACTTCGTGCGCGAGATGCACTCCGCCTCCGGGCTCCTCGAGGCGATCCCGGACGGGGTGAGCCTCGCCGATGCCGAGTACGCGGTGATCGAGTACATCCTGAAGTTCGTGCCGTCGGAGCAGCAGGCGCCGCTCGCCGGCAACACCATCGGCACCGACCGGTCCTTCCTGGCGAAGTACATGCCGCGGGTGGACAAGCACCTGCACTACCGCAACATCGACGTCTCGTCGATCAAAGAGCTCAGCCGCCGCTGGTTCCCGCGCGTCTACTTCAACGCGCCGGCCAAGGACGGCGGCCACCGGGCGCTGGCCGACATCCTGGAGTCGATCCGCGAGCTCGAGTACTACCGACGCGCCGCCTTCGTGGCGGAGCCCGGCCCCAGCACCGATGAGGCCCAGGCGATCTCCGCGTCGGTGATCGAGAAGTTCCTCCCGCACCTCGGCTGAGCCGCCCGCCAGGGCCCGGCAGCGACGAGCTCCGAGGTGTAATAAGATCGACGGGTTGCTCCGGCAGTGCCGGAGCGCATGGTGGACGTAGCTCAGTTGGCAGAGCGCTGGCTTGTGGAGCCGGATGTCGCGGGTTCGAGCCCCGTCGTCCACCCCAAGGAAGGCCGAGTGCAATCGAGCTTGCTCGAATTGCCGAGGCCGACGCCGGGTAGAAGGCGTGAAGCGCCGACACCCCATCGGAGGGCCCCGCACTGGCGACATGCGTGCGGGGCCTTTCCATCTTCCCGGCCGCCTCTCCGCCGGATCATGGCAGGCTTGAGGGGTGCCAGCGGTCGACGAACGCCCCCGCGTGATCGAGCGGACACTGCTCGACTCGCCGTGGGTCACCGTGGTCTGGAACGACCCGGTCAATCTGATGTCCTATGTGAGCTACGTCTTCCGCAGCTACTTCGGCTTCACACGGCAGGAGGCGGAGCGGCTCATGCTCCAGGTGCACAACGAGGGCAAGGCCGTGGTCGCCAGCGGAACCCGCGAGGAGATGGAGCGCCACGTCGAGGCGATGCACGACTTCGGCCTGTGGGCGAGCCTCACGAAGAGCGACGCATGAGACCCTTCCGCGCCGACGGCGACGCCTACACGGCGAAGTTCAGCCCGGAGGAGGCCTCCATCCTCAGCGAGCTCGCCGAGCAGATCGCGGAGCTGGTGCGAACCGGCGGACCGGACGATCCCGCGATCGCGCGCCTGTTCCCCGATGCCTATCCCGACGACGCCGAGGCCTCGGCGGAGTTCCGGCGCTTCACCGCGGAGGATCTCGGCGACCGCAAGGTGCGCAACGCCGGCATCATCCTCGGCACTCTCGGCGCGGTCGCCGAGGGGACGCGCCCGAAACGGGTGAGCCTCAGCGCGGACGAGGCGCAGGCCTGGCTGCGCGGTCTGGGCGACATCCGGCTCAGCCTCGCCAGCCGGCTCGGGATCACCGAGGAGGGGATGCCGCAGGACGCCCCGCCAGGGCTGGCCGAGCTCTACGACTGGCTGTCCTTCGTCCAGGACTCGCTGGTTCGCGCGGTCGACCGATGAGGCCGGGCAGCCGATGAGGATCGACGAGCTCGACGATGACGCCTTCGAGCGCCTCGTCGTGGACGAGCTGGACCTTCTGCCCGACGAGATGGTCGATGGCCTGGAGAACGTGATCTTCGTCACCGAGGACCGGCCGGAGGACGGCGGCCTCGACCTCCTGGGGCTCTACGACGGCACGGCGCTCACCGAGCGCGATCGCTACGGCTTCGGGGAGCTGCCCGACCGGATAGTGCTCTACCGCGAGCCGCTGCTGTCGATCGCCGCCGACCTCGACGAGCTGAGGGACCAGATCCACGTGACCCTGGTGCACGAGATCGCGCACTACTACGGCATCGACGACGAGCAGCTGCACGAGCTCGGCTGGGGGTAGACGCCGCCGCGCACGATCCGGTCGGCCAGGAGTCGCGGACGCTCCCTGCCGATGAACCTCCGCTCCTGCCTCGCCCAGCGCTCCCAGTGCGGCGCGTAGGCCGCGCCGTCCCTGGCCATCGCGCGGGTCATCCGGGTCTCGTCGTCGAGCTCGACCCAGATCGCCAGGTCCGCCAGCCGGCGCGAGGCACGGCTGAGCGCGCCGACGCCCTCCACGATGAGCAGCGGCGAGGGCGGCACCGTCGCCAGGGGCCCGGGGCGATCCGCCGCCCAGTCCCAGCGCCGGTACCGCCCCGGCCGCCCCGCCCGCAGCGGCAGCAGGACCGAGCGGACCAGGGTCTCGCTCGCCGCGTCGAGCCCGTCCCAGCCGGGATAGACCTCCTCCAGGTGCAGCACCCTGGCGAGCGGATGCCGCTGCTCCAGCTCGGCGGAGAGGCTCGTCTTGCCCGCACCGGAGCGACCGTCGATGAGCACTACCCCGCTCCTCGGGAGCCGGATCACGAGAGCACGAAGTTCCAACTGCCGGTCGCGATCGAGACCGTTACGGCCACGGCGGCGATCAGCGCGGCGATGGCCACGAGCATCCACTCCCTGCCGCCGAAGACCGAAGGGCGAGCCCAGCTGCGGGGGATGTCCGAGCCGAATCCCTTGGCCTCCATCGCGGTAGCGAGCTTGCTCCCCCTCCGGACCGAGAGCACGAGCAGGGCGAAGGCCTGGCCGAAGAAGCGCCCGATCGGATTGCGGTCGGCGATGCCGCGGGCGCGCCGGGCGAGGCCGAGGCTGCGCCAGTCCTCGATGAGCAGCCCGACGAGCCGCAGACCGGCAAGACCGCCGAGCACGAAGCGAGCGGGAAGCCGCAGCACCTGGGCGAGCCCGTCGGCCAGGTCCGTGGGATCGGTGGTCGCGAACAGCACGATCCCGGGCAGTCCGATCGCGAGGATGCGCAGCCCGATCGCGAGGCCCAGGGCGAGCGATCCCTCGGTCACCGTGATCCAGCCCCACGGCAGGAGGACCGCTCCGTGGTCCTCGCCGTAGAGCACGGTCGTGATCGCAGCCAGAGGCGCCGCGACCCAGAGCGGTGCGGTGCGCAGCAGCAGCTCCCGCGCACCCAGCCCGGCCCAGGCCAGCAGGAGCGCCTCGAGCAGCAGGGCCACCGCCGCTGAGACCCAGTCCACCGTGAGCAGCAGGACGATGCCGATGAGCAGCGCCGCGACGAGCTTGGCCACGGGGTTGATCCGTGCGACGGCGCTCGGCCTGATCGCCGGCGTGAGCAGGCTCACGGCGTCACCTCGGCAGCGAGCAGGGAGAGCTCGCGATCGGCGAGCGCTGCGACGAACTCGCGGTCGTGGCTGACCGCGACGATCGCCGTGCCGCCGTCGAGCTGCTCGGCGAGGAGCGCGACGAGCTGCTCCCACGTGCGCGAGTCCTGCCCGAAGGTCGGCTCATCGAGGATCAGGATGCGCGGCCGGGTCGCCAGCGCCGTGGCGACCGAGAGGCGCCGCTGCTCGCCGCCGGAGAGGGTGAACGGATTGGCGTCCGCGAGCCGGTGGAGGCGGAGCCGCTCCAGTAGCCCGTCGACGCGCGAGTCGATCTCGGCCCTCCCCAGGCCGAGGGCCCGCGGACCCACCTCGAGCTCGCTCCTGACCGTCGAGGCGACGAACTGGTGCTCAGGCTCCTGGAAGACCATCCCGATCCGCGGAAGGAGCTCGCGCGACCGCCAGCGAGCCGGATCCGAGCCGCGCGGGCTGCTCAGCGCCGGGGACGCGCGCACCTCGCCCTCGACCGACGCCAGCAGACCGGCGAGGGTGAGGGCCATGGTCGACTTCCCCGCCCCGTTGGGGCCGGTGACCGCGATCGCCTCGCCCGCGTGGACCGCCAGGTCGAGTCCGCTGGCCGCGACCTGCGGCGTGCGCGAGGCGAAGGGATGACGGCCAACCGCGAGCCCTCTGGCCTCGAGAAGCATGCCGCCGATGGTCGGCTCTCGACGGGGGTGGGAGGGCGGATGGCCTGGCACCCAGACCCCCGACCTCGCCAGCTCGGCGCCGCGGCGCTCCAGCACCGCCTCCGTCGAGCCGTCGGCGACCACGACGCCGCGCTCGTCGAGCACGATCACGCGGTCGACCAGGTCCCGCCACACCGCCACCCGGTGCTCCACCACGATCAGCGTCGCGCCGCTGGCCGCGACGGCGCGCGCCACCGCATCGCGCACCTCTCCCACCCCGACGGGATCGAGGTTGGCCGTCGGCTCGTCGAGCAGCAGCATCCGCGATCGCATCGCCAGCGCGCCCGCGAGCGCGAGCCGCTGCTTCTGCCCGCCGGAGAGGGACGAGGTGGGATGGCCCAGCTGAAGGTCGAGGCCGACGGACTCGAGAGCCTCCGGGACCCTGCGCCAGATCTCCTCCCTCGGCACGCCGAGGTTCTCCTGCGGGAAGGCGACGTCGTCACCGACCCTCGCGAGCACCACCTGGGAGTCGGGATCCTGGAGCACGAGGCCCGCGGTTCCGGCACGGGGCGGCGCGCCGTCCACGAGCAGCTCACCCGATGCCTCCCCCTCCTCCTCGCCGCCGAGCACGCCGGCGAGCGCCTGCAGCAGGGTCGACTTGCCCGAGCCCGACGGGCCGAGCAGAAGAACTCGCTCGCCGGGGGACAGCTCGAGGCTCACGTCCGAGAGCGCGGGGGCACGGCGGCCGGCGTGGCGCCAGCCCCAGCCCCGCACGCTCACCCGTGCGCCAGGCGGTGCAGCGGTCATGCCCGAGCTGCGGTCTCCCGGCCGGCGGCGAACCGCGACAGGGCTCCTGACCTCGCCAGACCGCGCGTGGCCAGCCATGAGAGCAGCCCGGCGATGACCACCCCGGAGATCACGGCCGAGACGAAGTAGATCGCCTTGTAGCCGAACTCGAGGGCGGCGTAGCTGGTGAACGAGGTGTCGAGAAGGCCGACGGCGACCCCGGCGCCGGCACCCGCGAGCAGCGCGACCCCGAGACGCCAGTTGGCGTAGACGAAGGCCGCGAGGACGAGCTCGGCGCCGAGGCCCTCGATCACTCCCCAGAGCAGCGTGGAGAAGCCCCACTGGGTGCCGATCAGCATCGAGACGACGGCCGCGATCACCTCGGTGTAGACAGCGGCACCGGGTTTGCGGATGACCAGGCCCCCGAGAACGCCGGCGAACAGCCAGCCGCCGGCGAGCAGGCCCTCCAGCCCCGGTGTGAAGGAGAGGAGGCCGCTGAGCGGCGTCCACGCGAGTCCCCAGGCCCAGAAGACGACGCCGCTGGCGACGCCGATGACGCTGGCGACGACGATGTCGACGACCCGCCAGCGCAGATTCCGTGTGGTTCTTGCCATGTCGTGCCCTTTCGAGAGGTGGGCACGGGTGCGAGCCGCGAGGTACGCGGCCGCGAGAGTGAAATGCCTCCCTGCGCTGGCATGATCCAGATCAGGTTCGACGGTCGAAGCTTGGAGAAGCTTCCTCTCAGCCCGGCTCACCGGACTCCCGTGTTTCGCCTCCGAGTATAGCTATTCGCTGATCTCGTTGAGGCGGGCGAGCAGCTCGCCGAGCTTCTTGAGATCCGGGACGCCCCAGTCCCGCAGGCTCTCGTAGAGCGTCGCCCGGTCGACGGTGGCCACGGCATCCATCCTGGCGACCGCATCGGGCGTGGCCTCGAGGAGGGCCGCGCGGCCGTCCTCCTCGTCGGGCTGACGCACGATGAAGCCGATGTCCTCGAGCAGCCTCACCTGCCTGCTCATCATGCTCTTGTCGATGTTGAGCTCCTCGGCGATGGTTCCCGGCCGCGCCGGGCCACCGCGCAAGAGGGTGCGGAGGATGTTGTAGGCCAGCGGCTGCAGGTCGGGATGCACCCGCGATGCGCGGCCGCGCATCGTGGACTTGACCCGGCTGAACATCACCGCGAACTGCTGCTCGATCGCCGCGATCGCCTCGTCGGCGACATGGGAGTCGCCGGCGAGACGGTCGCTATCGGCAGTCATGGGCTGGATCATAGCCCGGAAGCGCCTCCGGGCTTCTTCGACTCGGCCTCGGTCTCCTCTTCGGCGAGACCGTTGGGGGTGACGGCGACCATCGCCTCCGCGACATCCACCACCGTCGTCTCCGCCTCGGCCAGCTGGCCCTCGTCGGCGAGTCGCTCGATGGTCGTCTTGGTCCCGAGCAGCTTGTTCGGGATCAGGGCCACGGCGATGATCGTGATGATCGCCAGCGGCACCGCGATGAGGAACACGTGGGCGACCGACTGGCCGTAGACCGACTCGATGATCACGCGGACGCCCTTCGGGAGAGTGGAGACCGCGGGGATGGTGCCGGCCTGCAGGGCCTCGGCGATCTTGGCGCCGCCGGCCCCGAGCTTGGCGATGGCGGCGCCGAGCTCGTTGGCCTTGTCGCTCATCAGGCCGGCGACCGTCGTGCCGAGGATCGACCCCATCACCGAGACGCCGGCGGTGCCGCCGAGGCTGCGGAAGAAGGTGACCGAGGAGCTCGCCGTTCCGAGCTCACGCGGCGAGACCGAGTTCTGCACCACCAGCACGAGGTTCTGCATCACCATGCCGACGCCCGCGCCGAGCACCAGCATGTAGACCGAGAGCAGCACGTAGTTGGTGTCGTAGCTGATCGTGCCCATGAGGAAGAGGCCGATGGTCAGGAGGATCGAGCCGGTGACCATGTACCGCTTCCACTTGCCCGTCCGGCTGATGAACTGACCGACGATGACCGACGAGCCCATCAGGCCGATGATCATCGGCAGGGTGAGCAGACCCGACTGGGTCGGCGTCGCGCCTCGGGCGAGCTGCATGTACTGGGCGAGGAAGACCGAGGTGCCGAACATGGCGACGCCGACCGAGATGCTGGCGATCACGGCGAAGGTGAAGGTGCGGTTCTTGAACAGCCCGAGCGGGATGATCGGCTCCTTGACCCTCAGCTCCACGATCACCGCCGCGATCAGGAGCAGGACGGAGCCCAGGACCATCCAGAAGCTGGTCCAGCTGAGCCACTCGAACTGACCCGCCTGGCCCGCCAGCGACACCCAGACCAGCAGGAGGGAGACGCCGCCGGCGATCAGGATCGCGCCCGCGTAGTCGATGGTGACCTTGCGCTGCTTGAGCTTGGGCAGCTTCAGCGTGCGCTGCAGCACGATGATCGCGGCGACCGCGAAGGGCAGGGCAACGTAGAAGTTCCAGCGCCATCCGAAGGCGTCGGTGATCAGACCGCCGATGAGCGGGCCGCCCACGGTGCCGACGGCCATCACGGCACCGAACAGGCCCATGTACCGGCCGCGCTCACGCGGGCTGATGATGTCGGCCATCACGATCTGCGCGAGGGCGGTGAGGCCACCGGCGCCGAGACCCTGGAACACCCGGAAGATGATGAGGAACGTCGTGTCCTGCGAGAAGCCGGCGAGGGCGGACCCGACGACGAAGATCACCAGCGACAGCTGGAGGAGCAGTTTTCTATTGACCAGGTCGGCGAGCTTGCCCCAGATCGGGGTGGTGACGGTCGTCGCCAGGAGGGTCGCCGTGACGACCCAGGTATATGCGGTCTGGTCGCCGTTGAGGTCGGAGACGATGCGCGGAAGCGAGGTGGAGACCACCGTCCCGGCGAGAATGGCGACGAACATGCCGAGCAGGAGCCCCGAGAGGGCCTCCAGCACCTGGCGATGCGTCATCTGGGGTGCCGACTGCGCCGGCGCGTCCGCGGTGACCGCGGTTTCCTGTGACATGCGATGAACTCCTGATGAGTACGAGATGAGGGACGAATCGGCGAGCGCCATAGATCGTTGACAAAGATCAACTATAGCAGTTGGTGGATTCAGGTCAACCAACTTCGGGCATGTCCCGGTCGACTTGTCAATGCCCCCGGGCATCACTCGCCTCACCGCGGGGATCGGTCTACCGTGACGACGATGGAGACCTGGCCCGGAACCGCATATCCCCTCGGGGCCACCTTCGACGGAAGCGGAACGAACTTCGCGCTGTTCAGCGAGGCCGCCCAGCGGGTCGAGCTCTGCCTGTTCGACGACGACGGGATCGAGACGCGGGTCGACCTGGTCGAGGTGGACGCCTACGTCTGGCACGCCTATCTTCCGCTGGTGCAGCCGGGCCAGCGCTACGGCTACCGGGTCCACGGGGAATACGATCCGGAGAGGGGCCTGCGCTGCAACCCGAGCAAGCTGCTGCTCGATCCCTATGCCAAGGCCGCCACCGGCGACTTCGACTGGGATCCGTCGCTGTTCGGCTACGACTTCGGCGATCCCCTCTCCCGCAACGACGACGACTCCGCGGCGCACGCGATGAAGGGCGTCGTCATCAATCCCTTCTTCGACTGGGCCGGGGACCGGCATCCGCGCATCGAGTACAACGACACCGTGATCTACGAGGCGCACGTCAAGGGGCTCACCGAGCTGCACCCCGAGGTGCCGGAGGATCAACGCGGCACCTACGCCGGCATCGCGCATCCCGTGGTGATCGACTACCTGCAGAAGCTCGGCATCACCGCGATCGAACTCATGCCGGTGCACCAGTTCGTGCAGGACTCGACACTGCTCGACAAGGGCCTGCGCAACTACTGGGGCTACAACACGATCGGCTTCTTCGCCCCGCAGAACAGCTATTCCTCGGCCGGCGACCGGGGCCAGCAGGTGCAGGAGTTCAAGAGCATGGTGCGCTCCCTGCACGACGCGGGCATCGAGGTGATCCTGGACGTGGTCTACAACCACACGGCGGAGGGGAACCACCTGGGCCCCACCCTGTCCTTCAAAGGCATCGACAATCGGGCCTACTACCGCCCGGTGGACGACGATCCGCAGTTCTACATGGACTACACCGGCACGGGCAACTCGTTCAACGTGCGCCACCCGCACTCGCTGCAGCTGATCATGGACTCGCTTCGCTACTGGGTGACCGAGATGCACGTCGACGGCTTCCGGTTCGATCTCGCCTCCACCCTGGCCCGCGAGTTCTATGACGTGGACAAGCTCTCCACCTTCTTCGAGCTGGTGCAGCAGGACCCCGTGGTCTCGCAGGTCAAGCTCATCGCCGAGCCATGGGACGTCGGGCCGGGCGGATACCAGGTTGGCGGCTTCCCGCCGCAGTGGACCGAGTGGAACGGCAAGTACCGCGATGTGGTGCGCGACTTCTGGCGCGGCGAGCCGGCGACCCTCGGCGAGCTGGCCGCCCGCATCACCGGCTCGGCGGATCTCTACGAGAGCGACGGGCGCCGCCCGGTCGCCTCGGTGAACTTCGTCACCGCCCACGACGGCTTCACGCTGCGCGACCTCGTCTCGTACAACCAGAAGCACAACGAGGCGAACGGCGAGGACAACAACGACGGCGAGTCCGAGAACCGGTCCTGGAACTGCGGAGTGGAGGGCCCGACCGACGATCCGGCGGTGGTCGCCCTTCGCTCACGCCAGCAGCGCAACTTCCTCGCCACGCTGCTGCTGTCCCAGGGCGTGCCGATGCTGCTGCACGGAGACGAGCTGGGCCGCACCCAGCGGGGCAACAACAACACCTATGCGCAGGACTCGGAGCTCAGCTGGGTCGACTGGGCCGACGCGGATCTCCCGCTGATCGAGTTCGCCTGCAGTCTGGTGCGACTGCGGAAGGAGCACCCGACCTTCAGGCGCCGCCGCTTCTTCGACGGCCGGCCGGTCAAGCGCGGTGAGGGCGAGCCGCTGCCCGACATCGTCTGGCTGACCCCGGCGGGCACCGAGATGGAGGAGGAGAACTGGGACGCCGCCTTCGGGCGCGCCATCGGCATGTTCCTCAACGGGAACGGCATCACCAGCCGCGACGCGCGCGGCCAGTGGATCGTCGACGTCAACTTCGCGATCCTCTTCAACGCCGGCGATGAGGCAGTGGACTTCACCATCCCCGACGCCGCCTTCTCTCCGGCCTGGGAGATCGTGGTCGACACCTCGGGCGCGCAGGCGGACTCGGCGCCCCGCTCGGCCGGCGAGACCCTGCCGATCCCGGCGAAATCGCTCATGGTGCTCCGGGCATGGGAGGCGACGGAGGTCGGCACCGACCGCTCGGTCGCCGCCTCGCTGGGCACGCTCGCCAACCCGTCCACCGGGATCGCCTCCCCGCAGCGCCCGGACCTCGGCTGATGCGGGTCCCGGTCTCGACCTACCGGCTGCAGATCCGCGAGTCGTTCACCCTGTTCCAGGCCGCGGCGATCGCGGAGTACGTGCACTCGCTCGGCGCGGACTGGCTTTACCTCTCCCCCCTGCTCACCGCCGAGCCGGGCTCCGACCACGGGTACGACGTGGTCGACCACTCGGCGGTCGACCCGGCCCGCGGCGGCGCAGAAGGGCTGGATGCGGCATCCTCCGCCGCCCGCTCGCTCGGCCTCGGTGTTCTCATCGACATCGTGCCCAACCACGTCGGGGTGGCAACGCCGCCAGTGAACCCGTGGTGGTGGGACCTGCTGACCCACGGCCGCGACTCGCGCTACGCCGAGGCCTTCGACATCGACTGGGAGTTCGGCCATGGCCGGGTGCGCATCCCGGTCCTCGCCGACGACTCGCTCGACGACCTGCGTGTGGTCGGCGAGGAGCTGCGCTACTTCGAGAACCGGTACCCGATCGCGCCGGGGACCGGCGGGGGCACTCCGCAGGAGGTCCACGGGCGGCAGCACTACGAGCTGATCGACTGGCGCCGAGCGGATGCGGAGCTCAACTACCGCA
>Ga0182749_1001581_pt1 | contig 17642 bp, 15 predicted proteins | sample eDN3rd37CKraftMG_FD_128875 | JGI IMG/M metagenome (GOLD analysis project Ga0182749, IMG submission 128875) | Enriched Miracle-Growth compost microbial communities from Emeryville, California, USA - eDNA 3rd pass 37_C Kraft MG (version 2) (version 2) ...
CTTCATAGGCGGCCTCGATCTTCGCGATGTCGATCTTCGACATCTGCATCATCGCGCCCATGGCGCGGCCGGCCTTCGCCTTGTCCGGGCCGGTGACCATGTCGAGGAGCTTCGTCGGCGTGACTTGCCAGGACAGGCCGAATTTGTCCTTGAGCCAGCCGCACGGTCCCGGCTCGCCGCCGTTCGCCGTCAGCGCATCCCAGTAGCGATCGACCTCGGCCTGCGTCTCGCAATAGACGATGAACGAGACCGACTCGTTGAACCTGAACAGCGGCCCGGCATTCAGGCCGAGGAAGGACTGGCCCTCGAGCTCGAAGGCGACGGTCATCACCGAGCAGGGCTTCTGCCGGTGCTGCTCCTGACCGGCCTCGCCATAGTGCGAGGTGTGGACGATGCGCGAATTGGGAAAGATCGACACGTAGAACTTCGCCGCGTCCTCGGCCTTGCCATCGAACCACAGGCACGGCGAAATCTTCTGCTTTGAAAGCGCCATTATCGTCCTCCACTGGTTGTCTGGATTGTGCGAGGCAGGCCCCGCGGATCGATCAGGCGGCGTCGCGGAAATCGCCGAGTTGCGCGGCGAGCGCCCGCGCAAAGGCCGGCCGGGCGACACAGCGCTCGAGATAGGCCGCAAGGCGCGCGTTCCGCGTGACGATGTCGGTGTAGTCGAAAATCCGCAGCACCGAGGCCATCAGCAGATCGCCCGCGGTGAAACGCTCGCCATCGAGATAAAGCTTGTCGCCGAGCGCCTTCGACAGCGCATCGAGCCTCCGCTCGACGAAGGCCACGGCGCCGGGCCGGCGCAGCTTCGCCCAGTCCTCGTTCGGATAAAAGAAATCGATGAGCGCGACGTTCATGACGAAGGGCTCGATGGAATTGAGCGCGGCGAAGGCCCATTGCATGGCCCGGGCGCGCGCCGCGGCGTCCTTCGGCAGCAGCGCTTCGCTGCGCTCGCCGATGTGCAGCACGATCGCGCCGGTCTCGAACATCGTGATGCCGTCCTCCTCGAAGATCGGCACCTGGCCGAACGGCTGCAACGCCCGATACTCGGGCCTGTCCTGCTCGCCCTGTTCGAGAAGCCGCGTGCGATAGGGCAGCCCGGCTTCTTCCAGCGCCCAGCGGACTCGCAGGTCGCGCACCTGGCCGCGGGCGAGATCGGGCACCCAGCGAAATGCGGAAATGGTGATCATGCTATTCCTTGCCTGTCCGATTGTCGGTGTGGCCGGCGACAGTCGCGCCGCCGGCGCGGCGACGACGCGTTACGCGCAGCAGCTCGCGCCGGTGGCGGCGTCGTCGTACTCGTCGTGCCGCTTGACCCAATCCGTGAGGTTGCCGTTGGGGCCGGTCTCGTTGCGGCCGAGCGGCGTCAGGTCGAGCAGCATGTAGGCGCCGATGACTTCCTCGCTGCCGCGCGCATAGGACGAATAGGTACGGAACACGTTGCCCTGTTCGTCCTTGTAGAACACGCTGACGCCCGGCAGTTCGTCCATCGTGGAGTCGATCTCGCCGAAATTATAGAAGACCTTGCCTTTGGCGCGGTCGGCATCGGTGAACGACACGTTGAAGTCGAAATTGAAGTCGCTGCCGGCCGAGGAGACCCAGTCGAACTTCCAGCCCATGCGCTTCTTGTAGGCGAGAAGCCTGTCGAGCGGCGCGCGCGACACCGCGACGAAGGTCACGTCGTGGTGCCTGAGGTGCTGGTTGGCGCCGTCGATATGATCGGCGCCGAACGAGCAGCCGAGGCAGCCGGCCTCCCAGTCGGGGCCGAACATGAAGTGCTGCACGATGAGCTGGCTGCGGCCGTCGAACAGATCGGCCAGGGTGCGCTTTCCCTGCGGCGTATCGAACACGTAGGCCTTGTCGATCTTCACCCAGGGCAGCGCCCGGCGCGCTTCGTTGACGCGGTCGCGCTGTGCCGACAGCGCCTTCTCCTCGGCGAGGAGCTTGCGGCGCGCCTCGAGCCACTCGCTCTGCGAAACGACCGGGTGCTCCATTACGCAGCCTCCCGCCGGACCTTCGGCAGATAGGCCTCGAGCTGCTCCATGGTGCCGTTCCAGCCGGCCGTCATCGACGGACGGTTGTCGTCGAAGACCTTGCGCTCGGCGTCGCTGGCGTTGTGAGGCGCCCAGCGCACGGTGAACATGGTCTTGGCGTCCGGCAACTCGTCGAAGCTGAAGGTCGACAGCATTTCCAGCGGCCAGTCTTCGGCGCCGGGATGGCGCGTGATGCCACCCTCCGGATCGGAAAACGAATTGATGAAGACCAGGCGGCCCGGCGGCGTCACGTCGCGATAGACGAACTTGCCCCACATCTCCTGGCCATCCGGGGCCTGCATCCCGTAGTGGTAGGAGCCGCCGGCCCGCAGATCCAGTTTTGCCTGCAGCACCTTGAAGCCTTTCGGGCCCCACCACTGCTTCAGATGCTCGGGGTCGGTGAAACACGTCCACACGATCTGTCGCGGCGCGTCGAAGACACGCGAGATGACGAAGTCGTTGCCCGTCAGCCGATCCATTGGTTCTCCTCCACCACTCAATTGCCGCCGTTGCCGGTCACGGCTCGACCATGATCATCCAGTGCATGCCGAACTTGTCGGCGACCATGCCGAAGCGTGGCGAGAAGAAGGTCTTGCTCAGCGGCATCGTCACCTGTCCGCCGTCGGCCAGCGCATTGAATTTCCGATCGGCATCGGCCTCGTCTTTGGCGTTGATGGTGAGAGCGAAGCCCTCGAATTTCGGCGTGCCGGTATTGCGTCCGTCGGAGAGCATGACGCGGCTGTCGCCGATGGTGAGGCTCGAATGCATCACCTTGTTCTCGTTTTCCGGCGTGCACATCGACTTGTCGGGGCTGTCCTTCCAGCGCATCAGCATGCCGACCTCGGCGCCGAGCGCCCTCTTGTAGAATTCGATCGCCTCCTCGCAGCGCCCGTCGAAGAACAGATAAGGCTGGATCTGCATCCCAAGTCTCCCGTCGTTGCTGGCGGGCGGCCGCGGCGCGGGCCCGTCCGTGCTGTGGAGAGCGCGCAGCCCCTGGGAACTCTCCTTGACAAATTAGGTTGATATCAACATATTTGCCCCATGTCAAACGCGCTTGTTGCGGAGCCCGAACTCGGCCACGAGGTCACCCTCATGGTGCGGGACCACTGCCTGTGCCTGCACGTGCAGCGGGCCGCCCGGGCACTGGCGCGCCGCTTCGACGAGGCGTTCCGCCCGTTCGACCTGACCAACGGCCAGTTCTCGCTGCTGATGTCGCTCAACCGGCCGCAGGCGCCGACGCTCGGCAGCGTCGCGACGCTGCTGGCCATGGACCGCACGACGCTCACGGCGGCGCTGAAGCCGCTCGAGCGGCGCGGGCTGGTCGCGATCACCGTCGACGAGAAGGACCGGCGCAATCGCCGCCTCGTGCTGACCGCGGCGGGGCGCAAGCTGCTCGGCGAGGCGCTGCCGATCTGGAAGGCGACGCACGCCGAGATCGACGGCGAGCTCGCCCCGCATTCGCCCGACGACCTGCGGGCCGCGCTGCGCGTCCTTGGCTGACGCACTCCGATTGCATTGATTGCAATGCTATCAATCGAGTGCTAAGGGGACGCGATCCCGGAGGTTCTCCGATGGCATCGCTGACCGTCCGCCAGCTCGACGAGCGCCTGAAACAACTGCTGCGCCTGCGCGCCGCCCGCCATGGCCGTTCCATGGAGGACGAGGTGCGCACCATCCTGCGCGAGGCGGCCGAGGATATCGGCCGGGACGCGCCGGAGCCCGCCGCTGCGACGGCAACGCAGCCGGCGGCGGCGGCGCCGCCGCCTGCCGCGGCCGCGCAGCGCGTGCTGCTCATCATCGGCGGCGGCATCGCCGCCTACAAGTCGCTCGACCTCATCCGCCGGCTGAAGGAACGCGGCCTTTCCGTGCGCTGCATCCTCACGCACGCGGCGACGCAGTTCGTCACGCCGCTCGCCGCCGGCGCACTCACCGGCGGGCACGTGTTCACGGAGCTGTTCGATCCCCGCAGCGAGTTCGACGTCGGCCATATCCGGCTGGCGCGCGAGGCCGATCTCATCGTCGTCGCGCCGGCGACCGCCGACCTGATGGCGAGAATGGCCAACGGCCACGCCGACGACCTCGCCACCGCCGTGCTGCTCGCGACCTCTGCGAAGGTCCTGCTGGCGCCGGCCATGAATCCGCAGATGTGGGCCAACGCGGCGACACAGCGCAATCTGAAGCAGCTCGTCGCCGACGGCGTGCATTTGATCGGCCCCAACGAAGGCGAGATGGCGGAAGCCGGCGAGCGCGGCCGCGGCCGCATGGCCGAGCCGCTGGAGATTGCCGACGCGGTCATGCGCCTCGTCAAAGGCGGCGCGCGGCCGCTCGCGGGCAAGCGCGTCCTCGTCACGTCGGGGCCGACACACGAGCCGATCGATCCGGTGCGCTACATCGCCAATCGCTCGTCCGGGAAACAGGGCCACGCCATTGCCGCGGCGGCCGCTGCCGCGGGCGCCGATGTCACGCTGGTGAGCGGCCCGGTGACCATCCCCGATCCGCCGGGCGTGACCACGATCCATGTCGAGTCGGCGCGCGACATGCTTCAGGCGGTCGAAGGCGCCCTGCCCGCCGATGTCGCCGTGTTCGCGGCGGCCGTCGCCGACTGGCGTGTCGCCAATGCCGGCGCGCAGAAGATCAAGAAGAAGCCGGGCGCGGCGACGCCGGAGCTGGCATTGACCGAGAACCCGGACATCCTCTCCACCATCGCCCACCGCAAGACGCAGCGGCCGACGCTGGTCGTCGGCTTTGCCGCCGAGACCGAGAACGTCGCCGCCAATGCCCGGGACAAGCTGGCGCGCAAAGGCTGCGACTGGATCCTGGCCAACGACGTCTCGCCGGAGACGGGGATCATGGGCGGCGACAGCAACACCATTCAGCTCGTGCGCGCGTCGGGGGTCGAGCCCTGGCCGCCGCAATCGAAGGAGGCGGTCGCCGCCATGCTGGTCGACCGCATCGCCGCCGCGCTTGGAGAGACGAAACGATGAGTGATGTCGAAGTGCGTGTCGTGCAGCTGCCGCACGGCGCGGATCTGCCCCTGCCCGTCTACCAGACCGCACACGCGGCGGGGCTCGATTTACTGGCGGCGGTCCCGGCCGGATTACCACTGTCGCTGGCGCCCGGCGCCCGCGCTCTGGTGCCGACGGGGCTGTCGATCGCGCTGCCGCCGGACTGCGAGGCGCAGGTGCGGCCGCGTTCCGGCCTGGCCGTCAAGCACGGCCTGACCGTGCTCAATGCGCCCGGCACGATCGACGCCGATTACCGCGGCGAGGTGCAGGTCCTGCTCATCAATCACGGCGAGGCGCCGGTGACGATCGAGCGGGGCATGCGCATCGCCCAATTGGTGGTCGCGCACGTGGTCCAGGCACGGCTCGTAAAAGTCGAATCTCTTGACCTAACTCAACGCGGCGGGGGTGGATTCGGCTCAACTGGCACCTGAAACACGTCGAATTTACGCAGAATTTCTGGACGGTGCCGAATGCTTAATTTAATACCGCGGCACTGTTAAATTCGCGTCCCGGTGTCTGAACAATGCCGCTCGTGTCCCGAAAGGGCCTGCTTGCCATCGCCGCGGTCATCGACGTCGCGCTCCATTGTGGCGCACGTCCGGTGTCCGCCAAAGCGCTCGCCGCGCGTCACGCCTTGCCGCCCCGCCATCTCGAGCCGGTGCTGCAGGCGCTGGTCCGCAACGGTATCCTCCGCGGCATCCGCGGTCCGCAGGGCGGCTACGAGCTCGCCCGCGAACAAAGCCGCATCACCGCCGAAGAGATCCTCAGGGCCGCCGGCGACGCCGAGGACTCCGAAGAGCCGACGCTGGCCTCGTCGCTGGTCAATACCGTGGTCAGGCCTGCGCTCGAGACCGCCGAGCGATCCTTCTCGGCAGCGCTGCGCGAGATCACCGTCGCCGACATGGTCCGCCGCGCGCAGCCGGTCGCCGTGACACCGACCAGCGCCTCGGCCTAGTTCGTTAACGCCCGTTCACGATCTGGACTCTTTCGGGCGGATTCCCGAAGCGGCTAAAGTCCACTGATTCGTGTGGCGATGTGGCGGACATCGCCCGCAAATCCGGGGCCAAGGGGAAATGCCGGAGACGATCCGGACGGCGAACGGCAGGCTGCGTTCTCGTCCGTGGCGGGGCGGATTCCTCGCAGCCTTTCTCACCGTCACAGTATGGACGATCGACGAGCCGGCGCGCGCAGCGCCGGAGCAATCGCTCGACTCGATCGTCTCCGAACTTTCCGGCATCGGACATCAACAGATCGCGGCGCTGACGCTCACGCTCAGCCTGCTGTTGTTCAGCATGCTTGCGGTGATCGTGCTGTTGCGCACGCGCCGCACGGCCAACGAGAGCGCAACGCGAATGCGCGAGGAGATCGGCGCGTTGCGCGCCGAACGCGACCGGCTGAAGACGCTGCTGTTGGCCGAGCCGCAGGTGCTCGTCTCCTGGAGCGCCGGCGCCGATGTGCCGGAGATCGTCGGCGACGCCGACATCATCGTGCCCGGCGGTGCACAGCAGCGCGTGCTCGCCTTCGGCGCCTGGCTCGACGCGGCGCAGGCGCAGGCGATGGAGCACGCCGTCGAAACACTGCGCGGCGAAGGCCGCGGCTTCGTCACGACTCTCACCACGCGCTCCGGTCATCCGGTCGAAGCCGAAGGCCGCGCCGTCGGCGGCAGCGCCATCCTGCGATTGCGGGAGGTGGGCGGCGTCGAGCGCGAGCTCAAGGACCTGACCTCGCGTCATGAACGGCTCACCGGCGACCTCGCGCTGATGCGCGGGCTGCTCGACACGCTCCCCGCCCCGGTGTGGGCGCGCGACCGTGACGGCCGCCTGATCTTCGTCAATTCCGCCTACGCCCGCGCCGTCGAGGCCGCCGATGCCGGCGACGCCGTGGCGCGCGAGATCGAACTGCTCGACCGCGGCGGCCGCACCGAGGTCGAGCGCGCGCGGACCTCCGGCGAGGCCTATGCCGGCCGCCTGCCCGCGATCGTACGCGGCGAGCGGCGCATGTTCGACGTCGTCGACGTGCCGAACGGCGACGGCAGCGCCGGCATGGCCATCGACCGCACCGAGGCGCAGGCGATGCGCGCCGAGCTGCGCCGCATGGTCGAAGCGCACCGCCGCCTCCTCGACCAGCTCGCCACCGGCGTCGCCGTCTTCAACGTCGACCGCAAGCTTTCCTTCTACAACAACGCCTTCCGCTCGCTGTTCGACCTCGACGCCGTGTTCCTCGACCAGACGCCGACCGACGGCTCGGTGCTCGACCGCCTGCGCGCCGACCGCAAGCTGCCGGAGCAGCAGGACTTCCGGCAGTGGAAGCAGCAGCTCTACGAGGCCTATCGCGCGGTCGAGCCGCAGGAGCACCTCTGGCACCTGCCCGACGGCCGTACGCTGCGCGTCGTCACCACGCCGAACCCCGAAGGCGGCGTCACTTATCTCTACGACGACGTCACCGAACGGCTCGACCTGCACCGCCGCTACGACGCGCTGATCAAGGTGCAGAGCGAGACGCTCGACAATCTCGGCGAAGCGGTGGCGGTGTTCGGCTCGGACGGCCGCGTGCGCCTGCACAATCCGGCCTTCCAGCGCATGTGGAAGCTCGCGCCCGAGGCGCTCGACCAGCACCCGCATGTCGAAGCCGTGGCCGCCTGGTGCCAGGCGCTGCACGACGACAACGCGGTGTGGCGGGGCCTGCGCGCCGCGGTGACCGCGATCGAGAGCCGCGAGCCGATCGCCGCGCGCATCGAGCGCCGCGACGGCGCGATGATCGACATGACGACGATGCCGCTGCCGGACGGCGCGACGCTCGTCACGTTCCAGGACGTCACCGACAGCGTCAACGTCGAGCGCGCGCTGCGCGAGCGCAACGAGGCGCTGGTGGCGGCGGACGCGATCAAGATCGATTTCGTCCACCACGTCTCGTACGAATTGCGCTCGCCGCTGACCAACATCATCGGCTTCGCCAACCTGCTCGGCGACGCCGCCTTCGGCACGCTCAACGTCAAGCAGCACGAATATCTCGGCTACATCACCACCTCGACCAACGCGCTGCTGGCGATCATCAACAACATCCTCGATCTCGCCACCATCGACGCCGGCGCCATGACGCTCAATCTTGGCGAGGTCGACATCCGCGCCTCGATGGAGGCCGCGGCCGAGGGCGTGCAGGACCGGCTGGTGAAGAACAGCATCCGCCTCGACATCCGCGCCGCGGCGAACATCGGCACTTTCGTCGCCGACGACCGCCGCCTGCGCCAGGTGCTGTTCAATCTGCTGTCGAACGCGATCGGCTTCTCGCCGGCCGGCGAGACGGTGACGCTCGCCGCCGACCGGCAACCCGACGCCGTCGTGTTCACGGTCGTCGACCGCGGCCCCGGCATCCCGCCGGAGCAGAAGGACAAGGTGTTCGACTGGTTCGAGACCGATCCGCGCGGCTCGCAGCACCGCGGCCCCGGGCTCGGCCTCACTCTGGTGCGCTCGTTCGTCGAACTGCACGGCGGCACCGTGACGATCGACTCGACGCCCGATCAGGGCACGGTCGTCACCTGCGTGTTCCCGGCCTCGCGGCAACTCACGCAGACCGCGGCATAACGAACAAGGCCGGGGACGCGCGCCCCGGCCTTGCCGCTTCAGTGCCGTGCCGCCCGATCAGCGATAGCGGTGATACCGCCGCGGCGCGTGCCGATACTCGACGGCCGGCGGCGGAGCGCCGTATGCGACGCGCTGCGCGCCGACATACTGGCCGTTGACGCACTGCCCGTGGCTCAAGTCGAAGATCGCATGGAATCCGGCGCACGGATTGAACACGGCGTCGACCGTCGCCAGCGTACCGACCGCGGCGACGCCGCCGACCGCCGCCGCGCCCGCGGCGGTCGCCGGGAGCGCAGCACCCGGCCACCAGCCGTTATAGGCGCCGAGCGCAACGGTCGTGCCGACGGCCGCACCGGCGACGACGCCGGCAGCCGGCGGATAGCCGTTGGGGCCGTTAAAGTAATCGGGCCCGCTCGAGTAGGGTTGCGCCGATGCCGGGAGCGCAGCGAATCCGGCTGCGGCGACGATCGGCAGAGCAAGCAAAGCTTTGCGCATAATGTGCCTCCTTCCTTAGAGGTTCAAATCCCGCTCCCCCGCTGCAAACGCACCGTCGAAAGCGGTGTTCCGACGATGCGCACGATGTCGCGCCCCGCGCGCGAAGCGTGACGGGAGCGTGGCACGCGCGCGCGAAGCGCGCCGCTGGCAAGGAGAAAACGTGACGACGATGTGGCGGTGAAACGCGCGCATTGTCGCCATGCCGCGGCGAGACGCGGGAACGACTCGGTGCGCGCGCCCGTTCCACCCGCGGACCCGATGCGCGGAGCCATCGGCCGCGGCAAGACACGCCATGGACTGGCAGAGCAATCGGCGACAGTTTCAGATCGCACTGACGTGGGTCGCTGCGGCGCTGCTGGTATGGATCCTGTGGCAGGCGCGCATTGCCTGGCTGCTCGCTTTCGGCGCGCTGCTGACGGCGATCCTGCTCGGCTCGCTCGCCACGATCATCGCCGACTGGACGCGCCTGCCGGAGAAAGTGAGTCTCGGCCTCGCGACGCTGCTGGTCATCGCCTTGATCGGCGTGACGTTGTGGCTGTTCGGCTCGCAGCTTTCGGCGCAATTCAGCGGCGTCATGAAACAGGTCGACGCCGGGCAGGAGCATCTGCAATCGATGCTGACGCGCAGCGGCGGCGGCCAGTTCGGCACCACGCTCGCCGAAAAGGGCACGTCGCTGATCACATCCGCGGTCACCGACATCGCCTCGCTCGGCTTCCGCTTCATCGAGGGCGCGGTGGTGCTTGTCATCACCGCGATCTACCTGGCGGCGCAGCCGCAGCTCTACGGCCGCGGCATCGCCGCCATGTTCAGCCCGGCGGCGCGGCCGCGCGTGCGCGAAATCATCACGCTCGTCGAGACCGCCCTGCGGCGCTGGCTGCTCGGCCAGCTCTTCCTCATGCTCATCGTCGGCGTGCTGACCTTCGTCGGGCTGCTGCTGCTCGGCATCCCGGACCCGCTCGCACTGGCGCTGATCGCCGGCATCGCCGAGATCGTGCCCTATGTCGGCCCCTTCATCAGCGCCGTGCCGGCGCTGCTCGTGGCGCTGACGCTCGGCTGGTGGCCGATGCTGTGGACCGCCGCGCTCTACCTCGTCGTGCATCTCATCGAGGGCTACATCGCCGCGCCGCTGCTCGAGCGCCACTTCATCACCATTCCGCCGGCGCTGATCCTGATCGGCATCGTCGCGGTCGATCTCGTTTTCGGCACCGCCGGCATCGTGCTCGCCGCGCCGATCACGGTGGTGATCTACGTGCTGATCAAGGCGAACTACGTCGAGGATCCGCTCGAGCTGGAGGCGGCGCGCAAGCCGGCTTGATCCGCGCCGCGTTCCGGTGAATCGTGCCGCAGCGGTGCAGGAGCCGCGGCGGGGGAATGACGTGACACAGCACAAGATTCTGATCGCAGGCGCCGGCCTCGGCGGGCTCGCCGCCGCCTCGATGCTGATGCAGGACGGCCACCGGGTCGAAGTCTACGAGCAGGCGACGCGGCTGGAAGAGATCGGCGCCGGTATCCAGATCAGCGCCAATGCCATGCACGCGCTGAGGCATCTCGGCCTCGAGCCGGCGATCCGCAAGGCCGGCGTGCATCCCGGCGCCTATGTATTCCGGCTGCACGACACCGGCGAGGAGATCCAGCGCTTCGCCCTCTCGGAAGAGCACGAACGGCTGCACGGCGCGCCCTATACGCAATTGCACCGCGCCGACTTCCACGCTTTGCTGGTCGAGAAGACCCGCTCGCTCGCTCCGGATGCGATCCGGCTCGGCAAGCGCGCGACCGGCTTCAGCGAGGACGCCGCCGGCGTGACGCTGCACTTTGCCGACGGCAGCGAGGCGCGCGGCGACATCCTGATCGGCGCCGACGGGCTCAAATCGGCGGTGCGGCGCCGGATCGCCGGCGAATTGCCCGCGAACTACACCGGCGACGCCGCGTGGCGCATCACCGTTCCGGTCGAGCGCCTGCCCAAGGGGCTGCTCGAGCCGGTGATGACGCTCTTCCTCGGCCCCGGCGGTCACGCCGTCTTCTATTACGTGCGCGGCGGCGCGCTGTTGAATTTCGTCGGCATCGTCGAGACCGACGAGGTGCTCGAGGAATCCTGGACGGTGAAGCTGCCGTGGGAGCGGCTGAAGGCCGACTATGTCGGCTGGCATCCGATCGTCCAGACGGTCATCGAGGCCGCCGACAAGGACGAGTGCTATCGCTGGTCGCTGCACAACCGGCTGCCGATCCCGAACTGGAGCACCGCGCGCGCGACCTTGCTCGGCGACGCCGCGCACGCGACGCTGCCTTATCTGGCGCAAGGCGCGGCGATGGCGATCGAGGACGGCGCCGTGCTGATGCGCGCGCTCCGGCAGGAGAGCGACATCACGCAGGCGCTGCAGCTTTATCAGCGCAGCCGCATGGAGCGGACGTCCCGCATCGTGCTGCAGTCGAGCGAGAACCGCCGGCGCTTCCATCTGCCCACGCAGGCGGCGATCCGCGCCGAGTTCGGCAAGGTGAACGAGGGCGCCGACCGCAACAGGTGGCTCTACTCGTACAATCCGATGACGGTGCCGCTCGCCTGAAAGACGCGCATGGCCGGACGTCGCGTCCGGCCATGGGGTTTTTCCTTTTCGTCATTCCGGGGCGCCCGCGCAGCGCGAGAGCCGGAATGACCGGCCGGCCGCTCAGCGCGCCAGCAGCGCGATCAGGATCAAGAGCGGAATCGGAATGCCGAGCAGCCAGAGCAGAATGAGTCCCATTGTCGCCTCCTAGAGTGCCTGTTGTTCGCGATAGCCGCGGGTGCCGATGACGCCGGTCCAGCGCTCGTCGCGCAGCTGCCCGCCTTCGAGCGCGGCGAGGCTGGCGGCGAAGGCGCCGACGAACATCGAAATGGTCAGCCAGATCGACAACGCGGCCGCCGCCTTGCGGGTCTTGTCGGCATCGGCCTTGGCGGCGGCGATGGTGTCGCCGACCCGCTTCTCGGCTTCGGCGCCGGCAAGACCGGTGCGCGCCGCAACAAGCTGCGCGAGATAGGTGCGGTCGGCCGCCGGCCAGTCGCCCTTCATCGCGATGTCGTGGTTGAAGACGGTCTGCGCCTCGCGCGTCGCGACGATCGCGTCGGCCGCGCCGCCGGCGACGCGGCCATTGGCGGCGGGGCGGAACAGCATGTCGACGTAATAGGCCGTCGGCGCGGCCGCGCCGGCCTGCGCGGCACCGGCGGCCGCCGCGCTTTGCGCGACGCCGCCGGCGAGATAGGTCGCCGCGGTGCCGAGGATCGCCGCGCCCAGCACCGTGGCGAAGGCCCAGGCGAGGAAGCCGTGCGCGGTGTCGCGGAATTGCACTTCATAGGCCTTGAGCCCCTGCCAGCGCGGCCGCAGCCGCCCGGCGACGTAGCCGCCGACGGTGGAGGACAGCATCGCCACCACCACGAGATAGAGGCCGGCGGCGACCTGGAACGTGCCGGCAGAGACGCCGGAGTTTGACCACGGCGAGATGGAGGAGAAGCCGACGGCGCTGCCGAAGGCGATGAGCGCCAGCGTCAATGCTGCGGCGGCGAAGCCGCCGGCGACGATGGCGCGCCAGGAAATGGTGTGCGGTTCGGGTGTCGCCAGCAGCGCGGCGGCGGTTTCGGTGCGATAGATGTCAGTCACGTGTCGCCCCTCAATTTGGGTTGTCGTTGCGGTCAACTTGGGCAGGGCTTGCAAAGTTCCTGCGCGTCGCGCGGGGACATTCCGCCGCCTGTCTGGTTCCGCCGCGAACCGCCGTCTATAAAGTCGGAGCAACGCGGATGATTCGATGGCCCCTACCTCCTCCGGCGGCTACAGCTTCACGGCCCTGCTCCCGGACGAGGCGGCGACGCGGCGGCTGATGCTCGACATCGCCGCTCTCGTCGAGCCGGGCGATCTCGTCACGCTGTCGGGCGACCTCGGCGCCGGCAAGAGCACCTTCGCCCGCGCCTTCATCCGCCACGCGGCCGGCGACGAGACGATCGAGGTGCCGAGCCCGACCTTCACCCTGATGCAGAGCTACGACCTGCCGCGCTTCCGGCTGCTGCATGCCGATCTCTACCGCATCGGCCATGCCGACGAGCTCGCCGAGCTCGGCTTCGACGAATTGCGCGACGGCGCGGTGACGCTGCTCGAATGGCCGGACCGCGCCGAGGCGATGCTGCCGCCGGACCGGCTCGACGTCGCGCTGACGCTGGCGCCGGACAAGGGCCCGACGGTGCGGCACGTACGCGTCACCGGCTACGGCGCCTTCGCGGCGCGCGCCGAGCGCATCGCGCGCATGCGCGCCTTCCTCGAGGCGAGCGGATTTGCCGGCGCCGAACGCCGCCGCATCCAGGGCGACGCGTCGACCCGCTCCTACGAGCGGCTGACGCGCGACGGCGTCTCCTACATCCTGATGAACTCGCCGCGGCGGCCGGACGGGCCGACGGTGCGCGACGGCAAGCCGTACAGCGCCATCGCCCATCTCGCCGAAAGCGTGACGCCGTTCATCGCCATGGCGCGCGGGCTCGCCGCGCAGGGTCTCTCGGCGCCGAAGATCTTCGCCGCCGATCGCGAGGCCGGGCTGATCGTGCTCGAGGATCTCGGCGACGATCCGGTCGTTGCCGGCGAGCCGCCGGCGCCGATCGAGGAGCGTTATGAGGCGGCGACCGACTTGCTCGCCGCGCTGCACGGCATGGCGCTGCCAGAGCTGCTGCCGGTCGAGCCGGGTTACGATTATCGCCTGCCGGGCTACGACCTACAGGCGCTGCTGATCGAAGCGGAATTGCTGCTCGACTGGTATCTGCCGAAGTTCGGCGCCACCGTCTCCAATGCCGCGCGCGAGAACTTCCTCAGGCACTGGCAGGCGGCGCTGACGCCGGCGCTGGAAGCGCCGCAGACCTGGGTGCTGCGCGATTATCATTCGCCGAACCTGCTGTGGCTCCCCGAGCGCGAGGGGCTGGCGCGCGTCGGCCTGCTCGATTTCCAGGACGCGGTGATCGGGCCGGGCGCCTACGACGTTGCCTCGCTGTTGCAGGACGCGCGCGTCGACGTGCCGGAGGCGCTGGAGATCGCGCTGCTGACGCGCTATTCGCGCGCGCGGCGCGCGGCCGATGCGACATTCGATCCGGCGCACTTCGCGCAGCTCTATGCCACGATGGCGGCGCAGCGCGCCTCGAAGATCCTCGGCATCTTCGCGCGCCTGGAGAAGCGCGACCGCAAGCCGCAATATCTGCGTCACATGCCGCGCGTATGGGCCTATCTGCGCCGCGCGCTGGCGCACCCGGCGCTGGAGCCGCTGCAGAGCTGGTACCGCGTGCACGTGCCGGCGCTGAGGACGTAGGGAATGGTATCGATACCGCGGACCGCGATGGTGCTCGCCGCCGGCCTCGGCACGCGCATGCGGCCGCTGACCGACACCACGCCGAAGCCGCTCGTCGCGGTCGCCGGCAAGGCGCTGCTCGACCGCGTGCTCGACCGCCTCGCCGACGCCGGCGTCGAACGCGCCGTCGTCAACGTGCATTATTTCGCCGAGCAGATCGTCGCGCACACCGCCGCACGCGCGAAACCGCGCGTGATCATCTCGGACGAGCGCGGACTGCTGCTCGGCACCGGCGGCGGCGTGGTCAAGGCGCTGCCGGCGCTCGGCAGCGCGCCGTTCTTCCACATCAACAGTGATACGATCTGGATCGAGGGCGTGACGCCGAACCTGGCGCGGCTCGCCGCCGCCTTCGATCCGGCGACGATGGACGCGCTGTTACTGCTGGCGCCGACGACCGGCTCGATCGGCTATGCCGGCCGGGGCGACTACGCCATGACCGCGGACGGCCGGCTGCGCCGCCGCTCCGAGCGCGAGGTGGCGCCCTTCGTCTATGCCGGCGCGGCGATCCTGAGGCCCGCGCTGTTTGCCGACGCGCCGCAAGGCGAATTCCCGCTCACCGACCTGTTCGACCGCGCCGCGACGGCCGGCCGCCTGCACGGGCTGCGGCTCGAAGGCCTGTGGATGCATGTGGGCACGCCGGAGGCCGTGGGTGAGGCGGAAGCCGCCATCCGAACCAGCACACGGTAGCGGCCTCGTGTCCCGGACGCGGTGCAGCACCAGCGCAGCGCGTGGTGCACCGCTGATCCGGGACCGCCACAAGCTCTGAAATCGTAACGGTCGCGGGTCAGCGTCGCAGCATTGCATGCTGCGCCGCGCCCGGGACACGGGCTATGCTCGCGCGCATGCCGGCGAGTCGCGCCAACGTCTTCACGATTCCTGCCTCGGCGCCGTTCCTCGCGGTGCTGATCGACGCCTTGCGCGCGGGCAAGCTCGTGCCCGGCTTCCCGGCGAACGACGACCCGCTCGAACTCGCGCGCGCGACGCTCTATCTGCCGACGCGGCGTGCCTGCCGGCTGGCGCGCGACGTGTTCCTCGACCGGCTCGGCACGGAGGCGGCGATCCTGCCGCGCATCGTGCCGCTCGGCGACATCGACGAAGACGAGATCGCCTTCGCCGAGGCCGCCACCGCCGAGCTCGCCGAGGCGGCACTCGCAATCCCCGAGGCGATCGCGCCGCTGGAGCGGCGGCTGCTGCTCGCCGAACTGATCCTGAAATGGGCGAACACGCCGGAACTGCGCGGCGCCGAAGGCTCGCCGCTCATCGCCAATACGCCCTCCGCCGCGCTCGGCCTTGCCGACGATCTGGCGCGGCTGATGGACGACATGACGACGCGGCAGGTCGGCTGGGACCGGCTCGACACGCTCGTGCCCGACGAGCTCGATCCCTATTGGCAATTGTCGCTGCGCTTCCTGAAGATCGCGCGCGAATACTGGCCGGCTTTGCGCAGCGAGCGCGGCGCCATCGAAGCGGCCGAGCGGCGTGACCGGCTGATCGAGGCGGAGGCGAAACGTCTCGCCGGCACCGACGCGCCGGTGATCGCCGCCGGCTCCACCGGCTCGATGCCGGCGACGGCGAAGCTGCTCGCCACCATCGCCGCGCTGCCGCATGGCGCCGTGGTGCTGCCCGGCCTCGACACCCATCTCGACGAGCCGTCGTGGCAGATGATCGCCGGCAAGGACGGCGATGCGACGCATGACGGCCTGCCCGCCGCCGGCCATCCGCAATTCGCCATGCAGGCGCTGCTCGCACGCATCGGCATCGTGCGCGCCGACGTCGTCGCGCTGGCCGACGCGTCGCCGCGCGAGGCTTTGGTGTCGGAGGCGCTGCGTCCCGCCGCGACCACCGAGCACTGGCAGCAGAGCCGCGGCCGCGACACGTTCGAGGCCGATGCCGATGCGGCTCTGGCCCCGCTCGCGCTGATCGAAGCGGCCAACGCGGAAGAGGAGGCGCTCGCCATCGCCGTCTGCCTGCGCGCGGCGCTGGAGGCGCCGAACACGCGCGCGGCGCTGGTCACGCCAGACCGCACTCTGGCGCGGCGCGTGATCGCGGCACTCGAACGCTGGCGCGTGCCGGTCGACGATTCCGGCGGCGACGCGCTCGCCGACACCGCCGCCGGCCGCTTCGCGCGGTTGACCGCCGAAGCGGCGCTGAAGGGGCTCGCGCCGGTGACGCTGCTGGCGCTCCTGAAACATCCGCTGCTGCGGCTCGGGCAGACGGCGGGCGCGCACGCGCAGGCCGTCTCGGTGCTCGAGCGCGCGCTGCTGCGCGGGCCGCGGCCGAAGCCGGGCAGCGAGGGCCTTGCCCATGCGCTGGCCACGTTTCGCGAGACGCGGGACGGGATGCATCGCAGCGATCCGCGCTGGCTGATCGAGGACAGCGAGCTCGATGCCGCCGCGGCGCTGATCGAGCGGCTCGCCGCCGCGCTGGCGCCGCTGGAGACGCTGCCGCGCGGCGATCATGCGCTGGCCAAACTCGCCGACGCCCATCGCAAGGCGATCGAAACGCTCTCATGCGACGCCGAAGGCCTCGCCGCGGCCTTCGACAGCCACGACGGCATCGCGCTGTCGCGCGCTTTCGACGACATCACGAAGGCGCCCGCTGCCGCGGGCCTCTCGCTCGCCGCCGCCGATTATCCGGAAGTGTTCCAGGCCGCCATCGCCGACCGCGTCGTGCGCCGGCCGGAGGTGCGCGACGTGCGCGTGCACATCTACGGTCCGCTGGAAGCGCGCCTGCAGACCATCGACCGCATCGTGCTTGGCGGCCTCAACGAGGCGACCTGGCCGCCGGAGACGCGCAGCGATCCCTGGCTCAGTCGGCCGATGCGGCGGCAGCTCGGCCTCGATCCGCCGGAGCGGCGCATCGGCCTGTCGGCGCACGACTTCGCGCAGGCGCTCGGCATGACCGAGGTGGTCCTCTCGCGCGCGCAGAAGATCGCCGGCGCGCCGACCGTGACCTCGCGCTTCGTGCAGCGCATCGCCGCGCTCGCCGGCAAGGATCGCTGGCAAGGCGTCGCCGAGCGCGGCGAGCATTACGTTGCGCTGGCGCGCGCGCTCGACGCGCCGAAGACGGTGACGCCGGCGAAACGCCCGGCGCCGACGCCGCCGGTCGCGGCGCGGCCGACGCGGCTGTCGGTCACCGCGATCGAGGACTGGCTGCGCGATCCCTACACGATCTACGCC
>Ga0182749_1001584_pt1 | contig 17630 bp, 18 predicted proteins | sample eDN3rd37CKraftMG_FD_128875 | JGI IMG/M metagenome (GOLD analysis project Ga0182749, IMG submission 128875) | Enriched Miracle-Growth compost microbial communities from Emeryville, California, USA - eDNA 3rd pass 37_C Kraft MG (version 2) (version 2) ...
CGCCGACAAGTACCTCATTCCCGGCGAGACGCCGGATTCGGCGCTCATGTTCGTGCCGTCCGAATCGATCTGCGCCGATCTGTTCGAGAAATTCCCCGATTTGGTGCAGGCGGCTCACCGTGCGCGGGTGATGATCGTTGCGCCCAACACCTTGATGCTCGCGGTGCAGACGGTGCAGGCGCTGCTCAAAGACGCCAAGATGCGCGACCACGCCGATGTCATCCAGCGCGAGGTCGGCCTGCTGCTCACCGATGTCGCCCAGCTCGTGGAGCGCGTCTCCGACCTCGAGCGGCACTTCGCCCTGTCGCGCAAATCCCTGGAGAAGGTTTCCGCCTCCACGGCAAAGATCCTCGGACGCCGCGAGCGGCTGTCCTCGCTCGATCTCGAGGCGATGAAGAACAGCGGCGGGAATGGCGCCTCACCGCCGGAGATCGAGGCGCTTGTGCAGCCGAATTCCGCGGACAGCTCTTAGCGCCGCCGTTCTTCGCCATCCGTGAAGGCCCGCACGAAGGCGCGGCCTACTGCGCGATCCAGTCGGCGCATTTCGCAGGCGGCGTTGTCTCGCCCCACGGGCTGATCGGCACCGCGGACGTCGAGTTCTCGGGGCTGCCCTCGATGATCTTGTCCGTATAGATGAGATAGACCAGCACGTTGCGCTTGGGATCGCAGCCGCGCACGATCTGCATGCGCTTGAAGATCAGCGAGCGGCGCTGGCTGAAAGCTTCCGCACCCTGCTCCAGCTTGCGCTTGAACTTGATCGGCCCTACCTGCCGGCAGGCGAGCGATGCGTTCGAAAGCTCCTCGGCGAGCCCGAGCCAGCCCGTCCAGCCGCCCTTCTCCGGGACGGTGAAATAGCAGGTGACGCCTTCCACGTCCGGATCGTCGATGGCATAGGTGCCGAGCTTGTGGTCCGGCGACAGCAGCTTCCAGACAGTCGTCTTCTTGAAGATGAGGTCCGGGTTGTCGGCGACCACCGGTGCGATGGTGAGAAGAATGAGACCAAGACAGACGGCAAGGCGGCGCATGTGATCTCCCAAGGGTGATGCGAACGGCGCGGCGTCGATGCGCGGTTCGATGCGGGCACATGGCGATGGCGGCGCGCCGGTGCAAGCGGCAGCGACGTCCTGCGATGTGAGCGAGTGACCAGCGAGCGCGTGAAAGGGAATGGAAGTGTGAGACAACCGATCAGCGTAGCAGCGAAAGTTTTTGCCGCCGTCGCCCTGCTCGGGCCGCTGATCGGCGGCCTTGCCTTCATAACGCTCACCGAGCTGTTCCGGTGGTCGAGTGGCCTCGGTGCCGGTTCGCTGCCGCGGCCTATCCACGATGTCGTGGAGGGGGTGCTCGTGTTGATCCAGGCCTCATACATGATCGGCGGCCCTGCGGCTCTCCTCGCCGGGCTCGCGCTTGGCGCTTGGGTCGCATGGGGCGGGCGTTTAACCGTGTGGTCATGCCTTGCCGCTGCTGAGGTCTATGCACTGATGCTGGCCGTAGTCCTCCTGTTGGATGGCTTGCCGCCTGCCGCAGTGTCGGTACAGGTGGGGTTGATCGCCGTTTTATCCGCCATTGCGGCCTTGGGAGGCTACCTGCTGCTGCGGAAGACGGCCCTGGCGCGTGGCATTAACGCGGCCGCCAGCGGCGACCCCGGGGACGTGACGTAGGGGGTGGATGTGGTACAAGCCGGCCATGAGCAAACCCCGAAGCCCGCGCAAAGCCAGGAAAAAGCAGGAAACCCCCGGCTTCCGTCCGTTCTGGGAGGTGAAGTCGCTCGACGAGATGTCGCGCGAAGAATGGGAATCCCTGTGCGATCGCTGCGGCCAGTGCTGCCTGCTGAAGATCGAGGACGAGGACACGGGCGACATCTACCTGACGCGCCTTGGGTGCAAATTGCTCGATACCAACTCATGCTGCTGTCGCGATTACCCCAACCGCAAGAAGAAGGTGCCCGATTGTCTCAGCATCGGCCCTGACGACATCGCGCAGATGCCGTGGCTGCCGGAAACATGTGCCTATCGCACCCTTGCCGAAGGCCGTGATCTCGCGTGGTGGCATCCGCTCGTCTCGGGCGATCCGGAAACGGTGCACGAAGCGGGCGTCTCGGTGCGCGGCTGGGCACGCAGCGAGAAGGGCGTCCGCGATAGGGACATCGCCCGCTACATCATCGGTCAGGCGGGCTAGAGTGCTTCGGAGGAGATAGGGAGTGCTTCCGGAAAAGTGGACCCCGGTTTTCCGATGAGAAGCACGGAGGAGATAGGGAGTGCTTCCGGAAAAGTGGACACCGGTTTTCCGATGAGAAGCACGGAGGAGATAGGGAGTGCTTCCGGAAAAGTGGACCCCGGTTTTCCGATGAGAAGCACGGAGGAGATAGGGAGTGCTTCCGGAAAAGTGGACCCCGGTTTTCCGATGAGAAGCACGAGGAGATAGAGAGTGCTTCCGGAAAAGTGGACACCGGTTTTCCGATGAGAAGCACGGAGGAGATAGAGAGTGCTTCCGGAAAAGTGAGCACCGGCTTTTCGCTGAGAAGCACGATCGAGACGTATCCAACGCCCAAGCCTTAAATCCCATTCAGCTATCGGACCACCATGGCGCCTCCGCTTCTGCAGCTCAGCGACATTGCGCTCACCTTCGGCGGGCACCCGCTGCTCGACGGCGTCGAGCTTTCCGTTTCCGCGGGCGAGCGCGTGTGTCTTGTCGGCCGCAACGGTTCGGGCAAGTCCACGCTGCTGAGAATAGCGGCGGGACTGATCGAGCCGGACCACGGCACGCGCTTCGTACAGCCCGGCGCCGTCGTGCGTTATCTGCCGCAGGAGCCCGACTTCTCCGGATACACGACGACCCTCGCCTACGTCGAGGCGGGCCTCGGCGCCAGCGACGACACCCACGCGGCGCGCTACCTGTTGCAAAAGCTTGGTCTCACCGGCGATGAAGACCCCGCACGTCTTTCTGGCGGCGAGGCGCGCCGCGCCGCGCTTGCGCGCGTGCTGGCGCCGCAGCCGGATATTCTCCTGCTCGACGAGCCGACGAACCATCTCGATATGCCGACCATCGAGTGGCTCGAAGGCACCCTTGCCGGCCAGCGCGGCGCGCTCGTCCTCATCAGCCACGATCGCCGCTTCCTCGAAGCGCTGTCGCGCACGACGGTGTGGCTCGACCGCGGACAGGCGCGGCGCGTCGAGGTGGGATTCAAGCAGTTCGAAGGCTGGCGCGACCAGCAGCTCGCCGACGAGGAGGTGCAGCAGCACAAGCTCGACCGCAAGATCGTGCGCGAGGAGCATTGGGTGCGCTACGGCGTCACCGCGCGGCGCAAGCGCAACGTGCGGCGCATGGCGGAGCTGGCAACACTGCGCCAGCGGCGCGAACACCGCCGCGCCACGGGCAAAGCCGTCATCGAGGCCGCGCAGGCGGATAAATCCGGCGCGCTCGTCATCGAGGCGAAGGATATCGGCAAGGCCTACGGCGAGCGGCCCATCGTCGAGCATTTCTCCACCCGTGTGATGCGCGGCGACCGCATCGGCATCGTCGGCCCCAACGGATCGGGCAAGACGACGCTCGTCGGCCTCCTGACCGGCGTGCTCCCGCCCGACACCGGCGAGATTCGCCTCGGCTCCAACATCGAGATGGCTTCGCTGGAACAGGACCGCGACAGCCTCAACCCCAATTGGACGCTCGCCGAAGCGCTGACCGGTGGCCGCGGCGATCAGGTGGCCGTGGGCGGCAAGCACAAGCACGTCGTCAGCTACATGAAGGATTTCCTGTTCCAGGCCGAGCAGGCGCGTACGCCGCTGCGCGTACTGTCGGGCGGCGAACGCGGCCGGCTCATGCTTGCGCGCGCTCTGGCCAAACCCTCCAACGTGCTGGTGCTGGACGAGCCGACCAACGACCTCGACCTCGAAACCCTCGACGTGCTGGAGGAGATGCTGTCGGAATATTCCGGCACCGTCATCCTCATCAGCCACGACCGCGACTTCCTCGATCGCGTGGTGCATTCGGTCATCGTGCCTGAAGGTAATGGCAAGTGGAGCGAATACCCCGGCGGCTATTCCGACATGCTGGCTCAGCGCGGCGCCGATCTGTCGGGGCGGCGCACCGCATCGGCGGCGAAGGCCAAACCCGTCGCCGCGGCGGAGACGGGCGATGCGCCCGCCGCTCAGACTTCAGCGCCAAGCGCCAGGCGCAAGCTGAGCTTCAAGGAGAAGCACGCGCTTGAAACGCTGCCCAGGCAGATGGCGGCGCTCCAGGACGAGGCGAAGAAGCTCACCGAGACCCTCGCCGACCCCGGGCTTTACGCGCGCGATGCAAAGGCCTTCGCCGATAGATCGGCCCGCCTCGCCGCCGTCGAGGCAGAGCTCGCGGCTGCCGAGGAGAAATGGCTGGAGCTCGAAATCCTGCGCGAGGAAATCGAAGGCGTCTAAGCCAGGGCATGGTACGCCGGGCATGGAGGCGGCGAGGCCGCGGTGCGCCGCGGTGCGCCGGTCTCTTTCCGTCTTGGCCGCCATCCAAGCCAATTGCAGTAACCGGGAGTTAGGTGCCGTCGCGGTGCCCGCGGCGGTGGGAGAGCCACTCCAGTGCGCCGCGGCCCGCCCACGCGCCCGTCGCGAGGCATCCCTGCAGCAGATAGCCGCCGGTCGGCGCCTCCCAATCCAGCATCTCCCCGGCGACGAACACGCCGGGCCGCTGGCGCAGCATCAAATGCCCATCGACCTCGCTCCACTTGATGCCGCCGGCGCTGGAGATCGCCGTCTCTATCGGCGCAGCCGCCGTCAGCCGCAGCGGCACCGCCTTGACCAGCGCCGCAAGCGCGCCGGCGTCGAGCTGCGCGATGGGCTTCGGCGCGCATTCGTGCAGCAGCGAGATTTCCACCGGCGAAAGTCCCGCCGCCTTGCGCAAGAACGTTGCCAGCGATTGCTTGCCGCGCGGACGGCCGAGCCGCGTTGCCAGATCACCCGCCTCCATGTCGGGACGCAGATCGATCCCGAGAAGGGAAAAGCCGTCTGCCGCAATCCCGTCGCGGAGCGGTGCGGCGAGGGCATAGATCGCCCCGCCTTCGATGCCCCGCGCGGTAATGAGCGCTTCGCCGCGCACGGTTCGCCCTGCGAACGAAAGCGCGATCCGCTTCAGAGGCTGCCCCTCGCACCGCGCACGAAAGACGTCCGACCATGGGACGAAAAATCCGCAGTTGGCCGGTGCGAGCGGAGCGATGCCGACGCCCACCTCGCCAAGAGGCCCCACCCAGTCTCCGGCGGAACCGAGCCGCGGCCAGCTCGCGCCGCCGAGGGCGAGCACAACCGCATCCGCGTCCACCGCTTCGCGCCCCTCCGGCCCGTCGAACAGCAAGCGTTCCCCATCGTCCCAGCCGAGCCAGCGCCGTCGCATCCGAAAGCTGACGCCCGCCCCCTCGAGCCGCCTCAGCCACGCGCGCAGCAATGGCGATGCCTTCATCGCGCGGGGAAATACCCGTCCGCTCGACCCCACGAAGGTGGGCTGCCCCAGTTCCTCGCACCAGGTGCGCACGGCCTCCGGCGTCAGTGCCTCGACCATCGGGCGCAACCGAGCCTCGGAGGCACCGTACCGGGAAAGGAAACGGGAAAGGTCTTCGCTGTGGGTGAGATTGAGCCCGCCCCGGCCCGCGAGCAGGAATTTCCGCGCCAGCGACGGCATGCGGTCGTACACGGTGACGGCAACGCCTGCGCCGGCCATCACCTCGGCGGCCATCAGCCCAGCCGGGCCGCCGCCGATGACGGCGACGCTACAAACAGAATTTTCGTTCACCTTAGATCCGTATTTCCCGTGCCTTGGCGCTCCCGGCCGTGATCGGGCGGTGCACCGCGCAACCCTTTGGAGATGGAAGCAGATACCAAACGAACGTCCTCAAGATCCGAACTTCCCGCTCTAGGCGGCGGCAAAACACTGTTATAATGTTTCCACTTCGCTTACCGAGGGTTCCGGTTTGTCGCTGCGCAAACGCCTCATCTATTCGATCTGTGCCACCCTGCCGATGAGCCTCGTCGCCGGGGGCGTATTCACGTATTGGCACGCCACCGCCAAGATCGAAACCGAGATGAACGCGGCCATCGCCGTGGGCAGCCGCATCGCGCGCAACGCAGTCGATGACTGGGAGGAGGCCACGGACCCGGCCCGCCGGCTCGCCCTGCTCATTGCCGATTTCGAGGGCGATCGGCACTTGCGCGCCAAGCTCATCGGCCTCGATGGCAAGATCCAGATCGAATCGAGCGTCGCCCCGTCCGACAACCCGGCACCGGCCTGGTTCGTGCACCTGCTGGAGCCGCCCCCGAAGATCCTCACGGTCGAGCTTCCGGAGATATTCGACGCCTACGGCACGGTCCAGCTCCAGACCGACCCCCGGAACGAGGTGGGCGAAGTCTGGTCCGACGTGACGCTCACGCTGGCGGTGCTCGGCATCTTTTGCGCGCTCGCCCTCGCGTTCGTCTACCGCACCATGGCGACGGTCATCCAGCCGATCCAGACGCTCACCGCCGCCATCGCCCGGGTCGGCGACGGCGACTATCGCGAGCGTGTGCCCGAAAGCGGTCCCAGCGAGCTGGTGCGGCTATCCCATGGCTTCAACCAGATGGTGGAGCGGCTCGCCCAGTCGGAAGCGCACAACAAGCGCCTGCGCGAGCAGCTCGCGACCGTGCAGGATGAAGAGCGCGCCGATCTTGCGCGCGATCTGCACGATGAGATAGGGCCGCTCCTGTTCGCCGCCGACGTGGACGCGGTTGCCATCGAGCAGCTTGCGAAGTCCGGTGACTATGGGGAGATCCCGACGCGGGTCGGCACTATCCGCGAGGCGATCGGGCGTATGCAACGCCATGTGCGCGATATCCTCAGCCGCCTGCGTTCCGCAATGCTGCTCGACGTCGGCCTGGCGCACGCCATCGACAATCTCGTCGCCTTCTGGCGTGCGCACCGCTCCGATCTTGAATTCCACGTCAACGTGCCGGAGGAGAGCTTCGGCGAGTTCATCGATGGTGCCATCTACCGGATCGTGCAGGAAAGCATCAGCAACTCCGTGCGCCACGGACGGCCGACTCTCATTAGCATCGACATTGAGGCGAAACCCGACTTCACGATAGACATCCGCGTCGCCGACAACGGCTCCGGCCTCAAGGATACGGGCCGCGCGGGCTATGGCATTGTCGGCATGCAGGAGCGCGTTGCCGCGCTCGGCGGGCGCCTCGAGGTTGCCAATCGCCACGATGGACCCGGCGTTGCCGTGTCCGCGCATCTTCCCATCCGCGACGCGGTCGCCACGGCCCACGCCTACTCAACGCACGAGGCTACGTTACAATGAAGATATTGCTTGTCGACGATCACATCGTGGTGCGTGAAGGCGTCCGCCGGCTGCTCTCGGGCATGAACGGCGTCGAGCTGCACGAGGCCTCGACGGGTGAAGAGGCGCTGGCGATGTTCCGCGAGATCCGCCCCGAGCTTGTGCTGCTCGACCTCAACCTCACGGGCATTGGCGGGCTGGAGCTATTGCGTCGCCTGCTGACCGAGGACGAGAAGGTGCGCGTCGTCGTGTTTTCGATGCACGCCGAGCCCATCTATGCGGCCCGCGCGCTGCGGCTCGGCGCCCGCGGCTACGTGAGCAAGAGCGCTGGCGCCGATGAGCTCGTCACCGCGGTCAAGAAGGTTGCCGAGGGCGGACGCTACGTGGAGCGTGAGATCGCCGGCGAACTCGCTTTCACGCAGCTTTCGGCCGAAGATCCGCTGCAGCAGCTGACGATGCGCGAGATCGAGATCCTGCGCCTCCTGGGCGAGGGCAACTCCCTGACCGAGATCGCCCAGGCCATCGGGGTCGCCTACAAGACCGTTGCCAACACCTGCTCGATCATCAAGAGCAAGCTCGGGGTGGAGCGCACCGCGGACCTCATCCGCGTCTCTATGGAAATGAAGTAACCCGCGCCAGCGCACTGACGCCCGCCGCCGCCTTGGGAAGTCTGCCGCGAGACTTCGCGCAGGGGCGCGACAACAGGTCTACGCGCCTCGGGAATTTTCGGAAACCACCGCCAGGAAGGTAGCCCTATCCGCAATGCGATCAGGGCCGCTACGTTCCAGGCACCGCGCACTTGCGGAAGGCTGTCGCGGGCTACGGCGCGTGGCGCCTTCCGCATTTTTCTTTTGGATGGCACCGCAGGCATTTTGGATGCGGCGCGCGGCTTGCGCAGAAGCCTTGCCGTCGGCGTAGGTTCCACGCCGAGGCCCGGAATGCTGCACGGCCGGGTGTCGTGCATCCGATCCCAGCGGCGCCGTTTTTTGCCCCGCGTGGCGTGCCCTGTTGGAGAAATACGCTTTCGCGTCAGGCGCTAATGAACTCGTCCTCGCCATCGGCGTTCTCGCCGTAAGTCCCGCGACTATCAGGGAGCGCCGTTTGGGCGAGCGAAGCCGAACCCCGGTCTGACGTCGCCACGCGCGTTAGGCGCGCGCATCGCAGCAAGGGAGCGAACGATGCAGCAGAAGCAAATGATAGCGTCGGCGATTGCGCACCATCAGGCGCCACTACCTCAGCTTGCTTGCCAAATGCTAGTTCGGGGTATTATGCGTTTCCAGATGGGCCAAAATCACCAATAAAGCAGCACCCATCGATGCTTCGCGTCGTCATTTTTGAGCACGCTGAGAATTGCCACGCGGGCACCTTTGCCGGGCATCTGCTGGCGGACGGATTCGAGCCCCAAGTGGTGCGGCTCTACCGCGGAGATCCCATTCCGGACCTCGACGGCTTCGACATCCTCATGGCCATGGGCGGCCCCATGGAGGTCTGGCAGGAGAACATTTATCCCTGGTTGCGCGAGGAGAAGGCTGCCATCCGCGCCTGGGTAGGCGAGCGGGACCGTCCCTATCTCGGCGTTTGCCTTGGCCACCAGCTCCTCGCCGATGCGCTGGGTGGCACTGTCGGCCCCGCGGAAGTGGGCGAGATGAACCTCCTCGACATCGAGCTGAGCGAGGAAGGCCGCAAGCATCCGCTGTACGATGGCTTCGGCGAAACGAAGCGCGGCGTCCAGTGGCACCTCACCGAAGTGAAGACGATGCCACAGGGCGCGGTCCGGCTCGCCTCCACCAACCACTGCCCGATCGCCGCCTTTGCCTACGGCTCCTCCGCGTTCGGCCTTCAGTATCACGTCGAAGCGACGGACCAGTCGGTGCTCGATTGGTCTGTCGGTCAATTGGGGGAAGATGCGTTCAGGCGCCTGCCGCCATTGGGCGACCGCGGTGTCCTGCGCCGCCGCGTCAGCGAAGCGTTTGCTGAGCTGCTCGGAAATTCGCGGCGACTCTACGACAACTTCATGCGCATCGCCGCCATGCGCTACGCCTGTTGATCGGCATGCCAGCCGTATAGCCAGTCGAATCCCGCCATCAGCCGCTGTGCCGGGATGACGCGCAGCGCCAGGTTGCGCGCCAGCCCTGCTGCGCCGCGCAAGTGATAGATGGTGCCGTTTCGCTGGGAGGCGGCAACGACGCGGGAGGCGCGCATGCGCCGCCGTCGCTCGTAGGCCGAGAGCGCGGCGGCGGCATCGCCGGGCCAGACCGCGAGCATATCGGCGATGACCATGGCGTCCTCGAGGGCCATCACGCCGCCCTGCGCGAGGAACGGCAGCATGGGATGGGCCGCATCGCCGAGAAGCGCCACCGGCCCGCGGGCGAGGCGCGGGGGAACGGGCAGCGTGCGCAAGGACCAGCGCTTCCAGTTCTCGACGGCGAGCATCAGGGCCTCGAGCTCGGGTGCACGCGAAGGCATCTTGCGGAGCACTGCGGAAGGCTCGACCGGCGTATTCCAATCGCAATCGCTGTCCGTGTCGTCGAGCACGACGATCATGGCAAGCTCGCGCGCGCCGGAGATGGGATAGTGCACCACGTGTGCATCGGGAAACAGCCAGATCGTGACCTCCGGACGACGGAAGTCCGCCGGCAGCCCATCGATGGGCACCACGGCACGCGAAGCGCTCTTGCCGTAGAACCGCGGTTGAGGGCTCTCGAACAGTTGCCCCCGTAGCGATGATCCGATGCCATCGGCGGCAATGAGTGCGCGGCCCACCTTCGCGCGCCCCCGCGCGTCCGCCACCGCGACCCGGTCACGGCCGAGCGCAACCTCGTCGGCGGCGAAGTCCATGGTGAGAGCGATCAGCGGCTCGGCGCGCGCGGCCTCGACGAGAGCCGCGTGCAGATCCTTGCGGTGAACCACCCAATAGGGCGCGCCATGGCGATCCGCGATCCAGCGCCCGAGCGGCAGCAGTGCCAGTTGCGCACCCGTATGGCCATCGCGCACGCGCAGCTTTTCCGGCGTGCCCAAGTGCGGTCGCAGCGCATCCTCGACGCCGAGCGCGCGCAGGATGCGGGTGCCATTGGGTCCGATCTGAATGCCCGCGCCTTCCTCCGCGAAGGCATCGCGGCGCTCCAGAACGTGCGCGGGGATACCGCGCCGGGCGAGCGCCAGCGCGCTGGCAAGGCCGCCGATGCCGGCACCGGCGATCAGCACCGGACCGCGGTCGTTCGGATTGAGGTCAGCGCCAGCGCTTGCGAGCGCCGCCGCGGCGTTCCTGTTGGCCGTCGGATCGAGATCGAGCGTGAGTGCGTCCATCGATGCTGTGGACGATCTGCGACGTCCACGCCCTGCAAAGTGCGGAGAGGCTAGGCAGCGTCCTCGACCGTTACGACGAGGCAACCCGGCGGATCGGATTCGTCTGCCGCCAGGCGCGGATCGTAGAGATAGAGGGTCGAGCAATAGGGGCAGAGAATCTGACCGTCGTCACCCATGTCGAGATAGACATGAGGATGGTCGAACGGCGGGCGTGCGCCCATACAGTTCAGCTCGCGCACGCCAACGAAAATTTTCTCCACGCCATCGTCGTTTGCGAGATGGGGAACGGGGCTCGCGGCCATCGAATTGCCCTGCGTTATCTGATCGATAGAGGCCAGACCATAGCCTCGGCGAACGGTAAATGATAGGGGTGCGGGCCGCCCTTCCGATAGCTGCGTCGAAGCGCACCGCGCAAGGAGCCAACACGTGCAGACTTTCAGCTCCAACGGCATCGAGATCGCCTATCTTGACGAGGGATCGGGCGAGCCCGTGCTGCTGATCCACGGCTTTGCGTCGAACGTCGCTACGAACTGGGTCGACACCGGCTGGGTCAAGACGCTGACCGATGCCGGCTATCGGGCGATCGCCTATGACAATCGCGGGCACGGGCACAGCGCCAAACTCTATAGCGTGGAAGAATATGGCGCGCCGATCATGGCGGAGGATGCGCGCCGTCTGCTCGATCACCTCGGCATCGAGCGCGCGCATGTGATGGGCTATTCCATGGGCGCGCGTATCGCGGCGTTTCTCGCCCTCGCGCATCCCGGCCGCGTGCGCAGTCTCGTGTTCGGCGGGCTCGGCATCAATATGGTGCGCGGCGTGGCCGGTACCGGGCCGGTGGCGCGCGCGCTCGAGGCGGAGAGCATCGACGACGTGACCAACCCCACCGCGCGCACGTTCCGCGCCTTTGCCGAGCAGACGCGCAGCGACCTCAAGGCGCTGGCCGCGTGCATCCGCTCCGCCCGAGCGCCCATCACCGCGGAGGCGCTGGGCACGCTGCGCTGTCCGGTGCTCGTCGTCGTGGGTGACCGGGATGTGATCGGCGGCTCGCCCTCGGAGCTGGCAGCACTGATCCCCGGCGGGAAGGCGGTGCAACTCGCCGACCGCGATCACATGAAGGCGGTGGGCGATCGAACGTTCAAGGCCGCGGTATTGGAATTTCTGGTGGGCCAGGAGTAGCAGCGGCGCCTGGTCGGGACGATGCCGGCGGCCTCGACGCAGTCTGGAAATCGCGGCGGCGCCGGAAAGTGTGATCCGGAAGCTGTATCCCGAAAGCCGTGGCCCGGAAATACGAGACCCCGGCGGTCGGCGCCACATCCCGAAAGACAAACGCGGGGTTGCCAGGGGACGCGGCGCCCGACCAATGCCGGGGCCAAGACGCATACACACCTGGAATGCAGCACATACGCAGTACGGATTGGCCGCTGCCAGGGACCCGAGAACGTCAGGCCTCCAAGGTATAACAAGTTAAAGATGGCAGGTCTTCCCACCCGTCGGCCATCGCGGCATCCGATCTGTGGATAAGTGCGCGCCAGGCGGTTGTCTTGTTCCCGCTTAGCTGATCCGCGCCCCGTTCGAGTCGCAAATACGCCGGATTGCCGTGTCTCTATCACCCTGGGAAAGATGGCTGATTCATACTCCGTTAGGGTTACCGCGGTTAGCGTTCCGACATGCCATCTGTCCGTTCCTGCGTAATTTTTGGCATTCTTGTCCCGTGGCTCTCCGGCTGCGGAGGCAATAGCGGCCAATACTTTGTCACCAAGGATGAGCCGTGGCGCTCCACCGAGGAGCGGGCCTGCCTGGCTTCCGGTGCGGTGCGCGAAAACCCCTTCATCAAGACGAAACTTTCCCTCGGCGGCCCGAGCGCGTGCGGCGCCGAGCGGCCGTTCGAATTGGCGGCCACTGACGGCGGACGCGTGAAGCTGCAGCCGGCAGCGCTGCTCCGCTGCCCCATGATCCCCCAGGTCAACCGCTGGGTGCGCGAGGTCATCGAGCCGGCCGCGCTGCGCTACTACAAGGTGCCGCTCACCGAGCTGCGCATTGCAGGCTCCTACTCCTGCCGTCCGATGAACAACGCGTTCGGTGCCATGCTCTCCGAGCACGGACACGCCAATGCGCTCGACGTTTCGGGCTTCGTGCTGGCCGATGGCCGGCGCATATCGGTCAAAAAGGATTGGCGCGGAAACGAGCGCGACCGGGCGTTCCTGCGCACCGTGCGCGCCGGTGCGTGCGAGCATTTCACGACGGTGCTGAGCCCCGACTACGACGGCAACCACCACGACCATTTCCACGTGGATCTGGCGCGGCGTGGATCCGACGGGCTGCGCATCGTCTGCAAGTGAGACGCTAACACCGTCGACGAAGCGCGGTCAGTGAGAACGCGTCATCCCTGCGCGGAACTCACTCCCCGTCGTCGCAGGCGACGGGAAATTCCATGTCGGGATCGAGACAGACGATTTCCGGCTGCAGGCGGGCGGCGCTGGGCGTCGAGAGCGCAGCCATCGCAACGAGAACGATGAGAGCAAGGCGCATACGCGGGTCTCCCCGTTGGGAGACACCAGGCTAGCGCGTTTCAATTGTCCTCGCCAGCCTCGGCCACCGACGGCTTGCCGCCATCGCCGGCATCGGCCGACGACTGCGACCGTTTGCCTGCGAAGTATGTCTGCGCCTGCTCCATGTCCATATCGGACATATCTTTCACCGCCCGCACGCGCAGGGCACGCATTTCCTCGACATCGGTATCGGCGACGGTGACGTGCTGCGCGAACTGCATGGCGATCAGCCCGCGCCCATCCTCCGCGCGCGCGTACTTGAAGACGTTGAACTCCATCACGTCGCTTTCCGGCTGCCAGGTGAGAAAGTCGATGATGGCCTCGCCGGTTTCCTCGTCGATCGAGATGGCGTAGTTGGCGTCCTTGTTCGCATCCTTCACCGCCTTGCCGACAGCTTCGACCGCAGCGGCAGGATCATCGCCCATCTGCGGATAAGCGTAGAAGGCGAACAGCTTCGACCAGTCCTCCACCGTCTCGCCCGGCAGGGTGAACTCGGCAATGGCATCGCCCATCTGTCCGTCTTCCAGCGTCGTATGGTCCTCGAAGCCGAGGGTGTAGCGCTGGCCTTCGAACTCGACGGCGGGTGGGGCGGCATGGGCGGTCGACACCGCCGCAGCCGAGACGATCACAGCGATGATCAGCGAGAGTGTGCGCATGGGCGCTCCTTCGAATATGCGGGCGAATATGCGGGATCGGGTGACGAAGCGTGCGGATGCTATGGCTTTGCCAATGGCATGCGCAGATCCCGCTCGCGCACGATGCGGTCGAACGGCTCGGCCTCGTGACGCACCTTGTAGAGCGTGTTTCCGTCTGAAAGCGTGAGCAGCTGCTCGATGCAATACGAAGCCTCGGGCACCATCAGCCCGCTCTCGAGGCCGGAGAGGTGCACGAACGATCCGACGTCCAATTCCCGGCGCGACATGGGCGAATCCCCTGTTCCGTGGCGCTTCCACAACCGGCAAGGTAGGCACAGCGCATTGAAGGATGCGTGTCGGCAGTTATGACAAATTGAAGGAATTGAGCTTTCCCCCGCGTTTATGCGGGATCTGCGCAGGGCCGAAGATGCAACCTTTTGCGGGTTGCAGGCGAACTTAACGGCCAAACGATCGTTATCGCCGTGCCGGCCCAGGAATGCGCTGTAGCGCCGGGCCGCGCTTAACAAACTCGCCCCTTACAGCCGCGAGGTACACGTGCCCCCATCGACATCTGCCCCGACCATCTCCCGCTTCGAGTCACAACCCGGCGCGGTAGATCTTAACGATCGTCTGCGGTCGAGCCGCCGCCTCTCCCTCGCGCTGGCGGCGCCGCTGAGCGATGAAGACCAGACCGTCCAGCCGATGGACGATGCCAGCCCCACCAAGTGGCACCTGGCGCATACGACCTGGTTCTATGAGAGTTTCATCCTGAAGCCGAGCCTGCCCGGCTATCGCGAGTTCTCGCCCGACTTCGATTACTGCTTCAATTCCTATTATGAGAGCAAAGGCAACCGCCAGCCGCGCGGCCGGCGCGGGCTGTTGACGCGGCCATCGGCCGAAGCGGTGCGCGATTACCGCGCCCATGTCGATGCCGCGCTCGAACGTCTCTTCACGGAAGGTATCGTCGGCGATGCGCCGGACGGGCTCGCCGCGTTCATCGAGCTCGGCATCAATCACGAGCAGCAGCACCAGGAGCTGCTGTTGACCGACATCCTGAGCCTCTTCGCAGCCCAGCCGCTGCGCCCGGCCTACCGTGCGCCGGCGCCCAAGCCCGAGACGGTCGGCAGCGGCGGCGAGGCAACCTTCGTCGCGTTTCCCGGCGGCATCCGCGCTATCGGCTACGACGGCGCGGGCTTCTCCTACGACAACGAGGGCCCGCGCCACGAGGTGCTGCTGTATCCCTATCGCCTCGCCGACCGCTGCGTGACGAACGGCGAATGGCTGAGCTTCATCGAGGCGGGCGGCTACCGCGATCCGCTGCTGTGGCTCGCGGACGGCTGGGCGACCGTCAACGCACAGGGATGGGAAGCGCCGGGCTACTGGGAGCAGCGCGATGGCGTCTGGCACCAGATGACGTTGGAGGGCTTGCTGCCTGTCGATCCACGCGCGCCCGTCACCCACGTCAGCTACTACGAGGCCAACGCCTTCGCAGCCTGGGCCGGCAAGCGGCTGCCAACCGAATTCGAGTGGGAGGCGGCGAGCGAGGGCTATGCCCCGCGCGGCAACGACCTCGGCAGCGGTGCGCTGCGCCCGCGTGCCGCTTCGCGTTCGCCCGATGGCCCGCTGATGCAGATGTTCGGTGATGTGTGGGAGTGGACGTCGAGCGCCTACCTTCCCTATCCGGGCTACCGGCCCGCGCCGGGCGCCGTCGGCGAATACAACGGCAAGTTCATGGTGAGCCAGAACGTGCTCCGCGGCGGCTCGTGCGCCACCGCGCCGGGACACATCCGCGCCAGCTACCGCAACTTCTTTTTCCCCCATCAGCGCTGGCAATTCAGCGGCGTCCGCCTTGCGGAGGACGCGGCATGAACAATGAGGATGACCGCCACGCGGCGCGCTTCGATGCGCCCGATGTCGACTTCGCCGACGATGCCGGCCTGTGCGAGGACGCCCAGGTCTCCGAGCTTGTGGGGCGCGAGCCGAGCGATGCGTTCGCCGCTGCCCTGATCGCCGGGCTGTCGATGCCCGCGAAATCCATTCCGTGCCGCTTCTTCTATGACGCGGTGGGGAGCGCATTGTTCGAGCGCATCACCGAGCTGCCGGAATATTATCCCACCCGCGTCGAGACGGAGATCCTCGCGGACCACGCCGGCGATCTGGCGGCCCTCGCGCGCGAGGGCACCGCGCTGATCGAGTTCGGCTCCGGGTCGAGCACGAAAACCGAGCTTCTCCTCGCACGCATGACCGCGCTCAACGCCTACGTCCCCATCGACATCAGCGGCACAGCGCTCCGCGAGGCGCAGGCGCGTATCGCGGAGCGCTTTCCCGATCTTCCGGTGCTCCCCGTCGAGGGCGATTTTTCCCAGCCGCTGCGTTTGCCGGAGCAGATCGAAGGGTGCGCGCACCTCGGCTTCTTCCCCGGTTCGACCATCGGCAACCTTAGGCGCGGCGAGGCGATCGCGCTTCTCGCCAACATGCGCCGGATACTCGGCGAGGGCGCGCGTCTGATCATCGGCGTCGATCTGCAAAAGGATGTGCGGCGGCTGCTTGCGGCGTACGATGACGCCGCCGGGGTCACGGCCGAGTTCAACCTGAACCTGCTCGCCCGCGCCAACCGCGAGCTTGGCGCCAATTTCGACCTGGAGCAGTTTGCCCACTCGGCCGCCTACGACGTCCGCCACGGCAGGATCGACATGCATCTCGTAAGCCGGCGCCCGCAGACGGTCACCGTATGCGGCCGCCGGTTCGGCTTCCTCGAGGGCGAGCGCATCCACACCGAGCACTCGCACAAATACGATATCGAGGGCTTCCAGGCGCTCGCGGGCGACGCCGGTTGGCGCCCCGAGACAGTATGGGTCGATGCAGAGCGCCTTTTCAGCGTGCACGTGCTCACAGCCGCAGGCCGATAGCCGCGCCATGGCAAATTGCGCTACAAGCGCGCCATGGCATGGCAGAAGGACGGCCCCGGCGCGCGGCGCGGTTACCACCACGGTAACCTGCGCGAGGCGCTGATCGCCGCAGCGCTGGAACTAATCTCCAAGAAGGGGCCCGCGGGCTTCACCTTCGCCGATGCCGCGCGCGCAGCCGGCGTCAGCCCCGCCGCGCCCTACCGGCACTTTCGCGACCGCGATGCGCTGATGGCCGACGTGGCGCGGCGCGGCTTCGATGGCTTCGCCGACGCGCTTTCACGCGCCTGGAACGATGGCCGGCCCACACCCCGCGCCGCCTTCGAGCGTCTGGGGCGGGCCTATCTGGAGTTCGCCGCCAAGGAGCCCGCGCTCTTTTCCGCGATGTTCGAGTCCGGCTTGCCCATCGGTGACTATCCGGAAGTGAGCGCCGCGGGCGAGCGTGCGTTCGCCGTGTTGCGGCAGGCCTGCGAGGCGCTCGCCGCAACACTGCCGAAGGAGAAGCGGCCGCCGCCGATGATGATGGCGCTGCATATCTGGTCGCTCAGTCACGGCATCGCATCGCTGTTCGGCCGCGGTGATGCCGCGCGGCGGCCAATTCCCATGTCGCCCGAAGAGCTGCTCGAGGCGGCAATGCTCATCTATCTCGATGGGCTCGACGTTCCCGCCGACAAATAGCGCGGAGAGCGCGTGATGCGCGAGCTGCTGCGCGCAACACGATCGCGCGCAAAGTTATGCGCACGCGATGCAAACGCATAATGCAGAAATGTCGAAACCCATGTATACGGGATCGGCCGCGCACGCATTGCATTGCGCACGTAGTTGAGCACGAAGTTGGATAGACGGATTTCAATCATGGCAGCGAACGAGAAGACATCGGCAGCGGTTGCGAAGATCGCTTCGAAGGGCCTCAAGGCTCCCGGCACCCTCACCCATGCGGAGA
>Ga0182749_1001586_pt1 | contig 17617 bp, 14 predicted proteins | sample eDN3rd37CKraftMG_FD_128875 | JGI IMG/M metagenome (GOLD analysis project Ga0182749, IMG submission 128875) | Enriched Miracle-Growth compost microbial communities from Emeryville, California, USA - eDNA 3rd pass 37_C Kraft MG (version 2) (version 2) ...
GCATGGGCCCGAGGTATCGCGCATCGGGCTCGGCTGCATGGGGCTGTCGGACATGTACGGGCCCGCCGACGAGGCGGAGTCGATCGCGACGATCCGGGGCGCGGTGGAGCGCGGCGTCACGCTGATCGACACCGGCGACTTCTACGGCATGGGCCACAACGAGATGCTGATCGGCCGCGCGATCCGGGAATTGCCGCGCGAGCGGCTGGTGATCAGCGTCAAGTTCGGCGCGCTGCGCGGCCCCGACGGCGCATGGCACGGGATCGACAACCGCCCGGCCGCGGTCAGGAACTTCTGCGCCTACAGCCTGAGGCGTCTCGGCGTCGATCATATCGACATCTACCGCCCCGCCCGGCTCGACCCGGCGGTGCCGATCGAGGAGACGGCGGGCGCGATCGCCGATCTGATCGCCTCGGGCCATGTGCGTCACATGGGCCTGTCCGAAGTCTCGGCGGAGACGATCCGGCGCGCGCACGGTGTGACGCCGATCGCCGACCTCCAGATCGAATATTCGCTGATGAGCCGGACGGTCGAGCGCGCCATCCTGCCCACGCTGCGCGAGCTGGGCATCGGGATGACGGCCTATGGCGTCCTCTCGCGCGGGCTGATCGCCGATGCCGTTCCCGACAGCGGCGGCGGTATCCGCGCGCGCATGCCGCGTTTCCAGGGCGACAATCTCGCCCGCAACCGCGCGCTGGTCGACGCGCTGGGGGAGATCGCGCGGGCGAAGGGCGTCAGCACCAGCCAGCTCGCCATCGCCTGGATCGCGGCGCGGGGCGACGATATCGTGCCGCTGATCGGCACGCGCCGCCTCGCGCGGGTGGAGGAGGCGATCGCGGCGCTCGACATCTCGCTGACGTCCGGGGACCTCGCCCGCATCGAGGCGGCGATGCCGGCGGACGCGGTGGCGGGCACGCGCTACGACGCCCACCAGATGCAGGCGCTCGACAGCGAACGCTGAACCGGAGGGCGCCCGCCCGCCCCTTCAGAGCGGCTTCGTCACCTCCAGCAGCCACGCCTTCGCCGCGCCGTCGAGCTGCGGGCCGACGATGCGCGCCACGTCGGCATGATAGGCGTCGAGCCAGGCGCGCTCGTCCGCCGTCAGTTGCGCGACATCGACCAGCGCGCGGTCGATCGGCGCGAAGGTCAGCGTCTCGAAGCCCAGCATGTCGCGCTCGGCGCCCGCGATCTCGCGCGGGGTGACGAGGATCAGATTCTCGATGCGGATGCCATATTCGCCCGATTTGTAATAGCCGGGCTCGTTCGACAGGATCATGCCCGGCGCCAGCGGCTCGTCCCCGCCGCTGAACGTCGCGATCCGCTGCGGCCCCTCATGCACCGAAAGATAGGCGCCCACGCCATGGCCGGTGCCGTGCGCGTAATCGAGCCCCGCCTGCCAGAGATATTGCCGCGCGAGCACATCGAGCTGGCCGCCGCGCGTGCCCGTCGGGAAAAGCGCGCGGGCAAGCGCGATATGGCCGCGCAGGACGCGGGTGAAGCGATCCTTCATCTCCGCCGTCGGCGTGCCGACGACGATCGTGCGGGTGACGTCGGTGGTGCCGTCGACATATTGGCCGCCCGAATCGACGAGGTAGATCGAGTTGGGCTCGATCGGCCGGCTGCTCTCCGCCGTGACGCGATAATGGGGGATCGCGGCATTGGGCCCCGCGCCCGAGATCGTGTCGAACGACAGGTCGCGCAGCACGCCGGTCGCCTCGCGGAACTCGTGAAGCTTCCGCGCCGCCGACATCTCGGTGAGCCCGCCCTTCGGCGCCTCGACCGACATCCAGTGGAGGAAGCGGCTGAGCGCCGCCCCGTCGCGCGCCTGCGCCGCCTTGTGGCCCGCTATCTCGGCATCGTTCTTGATCGCCTTGGGCAGCACGGCGGGATCGCGCGCCTCGATCACACGGGCGCCGGCATTGTCCAGCGCCTCGAAGATCGCGGCGACCGCGCGCTCGGGATCGACCGCGACCGTCTTGCCTTTCAGCCCCGCCAGATGGCCCGCGAAGGCATCGCGCGGATGGAGGCGCACCCCGTTGCCCAGATGCCGCGCCACATCGTCGGCCAGCTTGCCGGGCGCCACGAACAGGTCCGCCGTCCCGTCGGCATCGACCATCGCATAGGCCAGCGCGACCGGCGTGCGATCGACATCCTTGCCGCGCACGTTGAACGTCCAGGCGATCGAATCGAGCGCGGAGAGCACCACCGCGTCGGCCTTCCTCGCCACCAGCCAGTCGGCGATCTCCTGCCTTTTGGCCGCCGATGTCCTGCCCGCCACGTCGTCGGGATGGACGACCAGCCGCGCGTCGGACGGCAGCGGCCGGTCGGGCCAGATCGCGTCGACCGGATTGGTATCGACCGCGACCAGCTCCGCGCCCTTCTCCGCCAGCGCCGCGCGCGCCGCCTTCACCCAGCCCTTCGTATGCAGCCAGGGATCATAGCCGATGCGCGCGCCGTCGGCAGCATGCTCGCCGAGCCATTGGGCGATGCTCGTCTGCGGCACGGACTGGTAGCTCCAGTGCGCCTTGTCCACCTGCTCGCGCACCTGGAGCGTGTAGCGCCCGTCGACGAAGATCGCCGCTTCCGCGGGCAGCACGACGGCGGAGCCCGCCGACCCCTGGAAGCCGGTCAGCCAGGCGAGCCGCTGGGCGTAGGCGCCGACATATTCGCTCATATGCTCGTCGGTCAGCGGCACGACGAAGCCGTCGAGCTTGCGCCGCGCCAGTTCCTCGCGGAGCGCCCTCAGCCGGTCTTCATAGGTGGACATCGCGTGATTCCCGGATGGAAAATGGAGGATTGACGCAATGTAGAGGGTGGCGCGCGATCCCGCCAGTCATCCCCTTTGCGGGAGCAGCGCCCCGCGGCAGGGAAAAGCAGCCCTCCCTTGCCCGACCGGCCGATGCACTTCCCCTTGCGGGCGGGGCCCCCACCCTTCAGAAAGCGGGGATGACCGACGACGCCCTCCCCGCCCCGCCACGCGCCGAACGGCGCGATCACAGCTATGCCCGCCACGGCCGGACGGTGGAGGACCCCTATGCCTGGCTGAAGGATCCGAAATATCCCGCGGTCGATGATCCGGACGTGCTTGCTTATTTGCGCGCCGAGAACGCCTATTTCGATGCCGCCATGAAGCCGCGCGAGGCGCTGGTCGAGACGCTGTTCGCGGAGATGAAGGGCCGGCTGAAGGAGGACGACGCCGGCGTGCCGCAGAAGGACGGCGACTGGCTCTACTGGTGGGCCTTCCGCCCCGGCGGGCAATATCGCGTCTGGTATCGCAAGCCCGTGGCGGGCGGCGCGGAGGAGATCGTCCTCGACGAGCCCGCCGAGGCCGGGGGCAAGGATTATTTCCGCCTCCAGGTGCTGGAGGTCAGCCCCGACGGGCGGCTCGCCGCATGGTCGGCCGACACCAGCGGATCGGAACGCTTCACGCTGCGCATCCGCGATCTCGCGACCGGCGAGGATATCGAGACCGTGAGCGATGTCGCCAATGGCGGCGTCGTCTGGGCGGCCGACGGGCGGAGCCTCGCTTATACGGAGGTCAACGACAATTGGCGCACCTGGCGCGCGCGGCTGCACGTGCTGGGCAGCGATCCGGCGGGCGACGTCAGCCTCTACGAGGAGGCCGATCCCGGATTCAACGTCCGCGTCGGCCGCACGCAGGACCGGCAGTGGATCACGCTTTCCACCGGCGACCACCAGACGAGCGAGGTGCGCCTGCTCCCCGCCGCCGACCCGAAGGCGACGCCGCTGCTGGTGAGCGCGCGCGAGGCGGAGCGGCTCTATTCGGTCGACGCCGCGCACGGGAAGCTCTGGATCCTCACCAATGACGAGCATGTGAACTTCCGCCTCGCCGAGGCCGATCCCGTCCGTCCCGGCGAATGGCGCACGGTGATCGCGGGGTCCGAGCGTGTCTATCTGCGCGGGGCGACCAGCTTCGCGCGGCATCTGGTGATCAGCGAGCGGGTCGACGGGCTCGACCAGATCAGGCTGCGCGCCTATGACGGCACCGAGGAGCGCGTGCCCTTCGCCGAGGCGAGCTATACCGCCGGCCTCGCCGCCAATCCCGAATATGATCCGCCCGCCTACAGGCTGGTCTATTCATCAATGGTCACGCCCAACACCGTCTATGATTACGATCCCGAATGGCGGGCGCTGACGCCGCTCAAGGTGCAGGAAATCCCCTCCGGCTACGATCCCGCTTCCTACGCGACCGAGCGGCTGATGGTGCCCGCGCGCGACGGCGCCACGATCCCGGTGTCGGTGGTCTATCGCAAGGGATTCCGCAAGGACGGCGCGGGACGGGTGCTGCTCTATGCCTATGGCGCCTACGGCTTCGCCTATCCGCCTGGCTTCTCGACCACGCGCCTGTCGCTGCTCGACCGGGGCTATGCCTTCGCGATCGCGCATATCCGGGGCGGCGACGATCTGGGCTATGACTGGTATCTGCAAGGCAAGGCCGCGCGGCGCTGGAACACGTTCCACGATTTCGTCGACGCGGCGAAGGGGCTGATCGCGGCGGGCTTCACCCGCGCCGGGCGGATCGCGATCAACGGCGGATCGGCGGGGGGCGAGCTGATGGGCGTCGTCACCAACACCGATCCGGGGCTGTGGGGCGCCGTGGTCGCCGACGTGCCCTTCGTCGACGTGCTCAACACGATGCAGGACGAGAGCCTGCCGCTGACCCCCGGCGAATGGCCCGAATGGGGCAATCCGATCACCGACGCGGCGGCGTTCGACCTGATCCGCAGCTATTCGCCCTATGACAATGTGGCGGCGCAGGATTATCCGCCGATACTCATCACCGGCGGCCTCAACGATCCGCGCGTGACCTATTGGGAGCCCGCGAAATGGGCGGCGCGGCTGCGCGCGGAAAAGACCGATGCGAACATCCTGCTGCTCAAGACCAATATGGAGGCGGGGCACGGCGGCAAGTCGGGCCGCTTCGACGCGCTGCGCGAGGATGCGGAGGCCTATGCCTTCATCCTCTGGCAGATGGGCGGGGATGCCTGAGATTTCGCGCCTGACATAATGCGACCGCACCGAAATCGGCGGGCAACATAGGCCGCGCACGCCATCAAGCGTCGGACTCGCTGGCCGGGACAGGGCGCATGAAACTCAGGCGATGGCCGATCAGCGGTGCGGGCGCGACGGGCGCGGGGGCGGGAATGGTCCTGGCGCTCTGGAGCATGCCCGAGCAGATCGCGCCTTTCCTGGGCGATCTGCGCATATGCGGCACCGTCGCCGCCTGCACGGGCGCGACGCTCGCCGCCACCATCATCCGCAACCGCTATCTGCGCTGAGGCCCCAGGACAGATGACCCCATCATGGACGAGGATATCCGCCCGCTTGCCCGCACACGCGCTCGGCGCGGCCGCGCTGCTCGCCGCGCTGGCCGGTTGCGCGGGACAGCAACAGCCCCCGCCGCGCCGCGGCTGGCACGCGATGCGCGGCGGACCGGGCGGAGCGCCGGGAGGCCATGACGCGGGCGGCGGGGGCTTCCGCCGCGCGCTCTTCATCAGCCCGATGGGCGAGCCCTTCCGGGGCCCCGGCCCGCGCGAGGCGCTCGTCCGGGCGTGGTTCGACGGCGCGGACGCCGATCATGACGGCCGCCTCACCCTCACCGAGTTCCGCGCCGACGCGGAGCGCTTCTTCGCGACGCTCGACGTCAACCATGACGGCGAGATCGATCCCGCCGAGATCGAGCGTTACGAAACCGAGATCGCACCCGAAATCAGGGTCGGCGGCTATGCGGGCGCGATGGGCGGCCGGTCCGGCGGCGGGGGCGGCGGCCATCATGGCCGGGGCGGGGGCGGCCGTCGCGGTGGCATGGGCGGTGGCGGGGGCGGTGGAGGAAGCGGCGGGGAAAGCGGAAGCGATTCGTCCGGCGCGCCGCAACCGACCGAACCCACGCTCCAGGGCGCGGCGCGCTTCGGCTTCTTCCCTTATCCCGAGCCGGTCACGGCGGCCGACGCCGATTTCAACCGCGGCGTCTCACGCGCCGAATTCGCCGCCGCGGCGGGCCAGCGCTTCATCGCGCTGGACAGCACGCACACGGGAAGCATCCGTTTCGAGGATCTGCCGCCGCTGCCTTCGCTCCGCCGCTGACGGGACGATTCCGGACGGCCGCTCAATCCTCCAGCGCGTCCAGCACCGCCTCGATCGCCTCGGCCTCGAAGGTGAAGCCGATATGGCCGCAGCCCAGCTCGATCGCGACGTCGGCCTCGTGCGGCAGGCCACGCGCGCAGGCCGGCGCGATCACCCCGTCGCCGCGCGACCACAAGGCGATCGTCCGCACCGGCGGCTTGGCCGACAGGTCGCATTCTATCGGCACGCGGTCCACCGGATGGCGATTGACGATCTCGTAGAGCCGCCAGGCGCGGTTCGCGCGCGGATCGCCCGAAAAGGGCGTGCCCATCGTCACCACGCGCGCGACGCAATCGGGAACCCGCTTCGCCGTCTCGCGCGCGTAGAGGCCGCCCAGGCTCCAGCCGACGAGCGCGACCGGGGCGCCGTGACGGCGCGCCAGCTCGACTATCCGCGCGGTCAGCCGGTCGAGCCGGGCGGGCGTCGCGCCGAGATTGCGGCCTTGCTGCCAGCCATAGGCGCGGTAGCCCGCCGCCCCCAGCGCGCGCCGCAGCCGCATGGTCGACCCGTCGGTCGAGAGGAAGCCCGGAATGACCATCACCGGCGCGCCCTCGCTGCGCCGGGCGACGGCGGGGGGAGCCGCGAAACGGCGCACGTCGGCGATCGCCTGCGCCTCGCGCCACAGACTCGCGAGCGGCGGCAGGGCGGTGAGATCGCCCGTCGCCACGCCACGTGTGACGCCATGATGAAGGTTCGCCGACATTGACGTGACAGCATAGCCGCTCCGCGCCCAATACGAAAGCGCCCGGCTCACATGATCACGTCAGAACGCCGATTCTCGACGCCGACCCGCCTTTTGTCAGGGCAGCAGCAAGCTCGCATCGCCATAGCTGTAGAAGCGGTAGCCCGCGCCGATCGCATGGGCATAGGCGGCCTGCATCCGCTCGCGCCCCATCAGCGCGGAAACCAGCATGAACAGTGTGGAGCGCGGCAGGTGGAAATTGGTCATCAGCCCGTCCACGCCCCGGAAGCGATGGCCGGGCGTGATGAAGATCGCGGTGTCGCCCTCGAACGGCGTGATCTCGCCATCCTCGCGCGCGGCGCTCTCGATCAGGCGCAGGCTGGTGGTGCCCACCGCGATCACCCGTCCGCCGCGCGCGCGCGCGGCGTTGAGCCGCGCGGCGGTTGCGGCATCGATGCGGCCCCACTCGGCGTGCATCCGGTGCGCGTCGGTATCCTCGGCCTTGACCGGCAGGAAGGTGCCCGCGCCGACATGGAGCGTGAGCGTCGCATGGCCGACGCCGCGACGGTCGAGCGCCTTCATCAGGCGGGGCGTGAAGTGCAGCGCGGCGGTGGGCGCCGCGACCGCCCCCTTTTCGCGCGCGAACATCGTCTGATAATCCTCGGCATCGCGCGCGTCGGCGGGGCGCTTGCCGGCGATATAAGGGGGCAAGGGCATCCGCCCCGCTTGCTCCAGCAGCAGTTCGACCGGCTCGTCGCCCTCGAAATCGAGCGCCATGCTCCCGTCCTCGCCCCGCGCCGAGGCGAGCGCAGCGACGCCCGCGCCGAAATCGATCCGGTCGCCCTCGCGCACCCGCTTCGCGTTGCGCAGGAAGGCGCGCCATGTCCGCGGCCCCTCGCGCTTGTGGAGCGTGGCGCCCACCCGCGCCGCGCCGCGCCGCCCCTCCAGTTGGGCGGGGATCACGCGGGTATCGTTGAACACCAGCAGGTCGCCCGGCGCGAGCAGGTCGGGAAGGTCGCGCACCACCCGGTCCGCGAGCCCCACCGCGCCGACCAGCAGCAGCCGCGCCGAATCGCGCGGGCTCGCCGGGCGCAGCGCGATGCGGTCGGGCGGAAGGTCGAAATCGAAAAGATCGACGCGCACGGCAACAAGCCCCCCGGCCTATCCGCGCGGAGGGGCCTTTGCAGGCGGAGGCGAAGCGGCGGGCGCGGGCGTCGCCGGAGCGGGCGTGGCCGCGGGCCCCGCACCCTCGCCTGCCGCCTGGGGCGCCTTGCCGTCGTCGCTCTCGATCGCGGCATGGATGATCTTCGACGGATGGGCGGGCGGCTCGCCGCGCTCGATCGCGTCGACATAGTTCATGCCGGAGATCACCCGCCCGACCGCGGTGTAATTGCCGTCGAGCTGGAAATTGGGCTGCAACATGATGAAGAACTGGCTGTTCGCGCTGTCCGGGCTCTGCGCGCGCGCCATCGACATCGTGCCGCGCAGATGCGGCAGATCGTTGAACTCGGCCTTCAGGTCCGGCAGGTCGGAGCCGCCGGTGCCGTCGCCCTTGGGATCGCCGCCCTGCGCCATGAAGCCTTCGATCACGCGATGGAAGGTGAGGCCGTTATAGAAGCCGCGCCGGGTGAGCAGCTTGATCCGCTCGACGCTGTTGGGCGCCTTGTCGGGGCGCAGCAGGACGCGCACCCGCCCGCCGGTCGACAGGTCGAGGTCCAGAATATTGGCGGGATCGGCTGCCGGCTCCTTCTGCTCGGCGGGCGGCGCGGTGGAGGGCAGGCTCGGCTCGGCATAGCCGCTGGGGCCCGTGGTCGTCTCCTGCGCGAAGGCGGCGCCGGCGGTAAGGCCGGCCGTGGCCAGACCGAACGTCGCGGCCATCAGATAGTGCAGACGCATCTCGAAACCCTGCTCCCCACCCGGACGATCGCCGCCCGATGTCCCTTTGCTGTCGCATCGTCCTGCGCGGAACCGGTTCCCGCTTTTCCGCACGATGCTCAAAATTCCCGGCCTCAGCTTCCCTTGAGCCCGATCGCCTCGACGCGCACGCGCACCTCCTCCGCCACCGTCGGCGGCACGAAGCGGTGAATGGCGCCGCCATAGAGCGCGATCTCCTTCACCAGACGCGACGCGATCGGCTGGAGCGCGACGTCGGCCATCAGGAACACCGTCTCGATGCGGTTGTTGAGCTGCTGGTTCATGCCGGCCATCTGATATTCATATTCGAAGTCGGCCACCGCGCGCAGCCCGCGCACGATGATCGATGCGCCCTCGCGCTCGGCAAAATCCATGAGCAGCGAATCGAAGGTGACGACCTCCACCACGCCGTCGACGGCCGCCACCTCGCGCCGGACCATCGCCAGACGCTCCTCGACCGAGAACATGGGCGATTTGGACGGATTGGTCGTCACCCCGATGACCAGCTTGTCGACCAGCTTCGCGCCGCGCCGGATGATGTCCATATGGCCGAGCGTGACCGGATCGAACGTGCCGGGATAGACGCCGATCCGCTGCATCAGAATTCCCTCGCCACCACATAATGCGCGACGGCGCGCAACAGATCGGCCTCGTTGCCGAAATTCTGGAGATGGCCCACCGCCTGCTCAACCAGCATCGCCGCCTGGCTGCGCGCCCGGTCGAGGCCAAGCAGCGACACGAACGTCGCCTTGCCCGCCGCCGCGTCCTTGCCCACCGCCTTGCCCGCCAGCGCGGCATTGCCCTCGGCGTCGATCAGGTCGTCGGCGATCTGGAAGGCGAGGCCGATGTCGCGCGCATAGCCCCGGAGCCGCGCCCTGCCCTCGGGCGCGACACGGCCCATGATCGCGCCCGCCTCCAGGCAGAAGCCGATCAGCGCGCCGGTCTTGAGCTGCTGGAGCCGGGTGACGGTCGGCAGGTCGAATGTCTCGGTCTCCGCCGCGATGTCCATCATCTGCCCGCCCGCCATGCCGCCGGGCCCCGCCGAGCGCGCCAGCTCCGCGACCAGCTCGATCCGCACGAAGGGATCGGGGTGCGTCGCCTCGTCCGCCAGTATCTCGAACGCCAGCGACTGGAGCGAATCGCCCGCCAGCACCGCCGTCGCCTCGTCGAACGCCTTGTGGACGGTCGGCTTGCCGCGCCGCGTGTCGTCATCGTCCATGCACGGCAGGTCGTCGTGGACCAGCGAATAGACGTGCATGCACTCGATCGCGGCGGCGACGCGGATCGCCGCCGCGCGATCGACGTGGAAGAGATCGCACGACGCGCAGACCAGCAGCGGCCGCAGCCGCTTGCCACCGCCCATCGCGGCATGGCGCATCGCCTCGTAAAGGCGGCGGCGCGGATCGTCGGGAATCGCGAGCAGCCGGTCGAACATGCGCTCGATATCCGCCGCGACGCGCTCCAGCGCCGGCTTCAGCCCGATCGGGACAACGCTCACCGCCGCGTCACTCCGCATCGAAGGGGCGGGCGGCGGCGGGGCGGCCGTCACCGCCCAGGCTGATCTTCTCGATCCGGGCCTGGGCGGCGGCCAGCCGGGCCTCGCACTGGGCGCGCAGCCGGTCGCCCTCCGCATAGAGGGTGATCGACTCGTCGAGCGATGCCTCGCCGCTCTCCAGCCTCTGCACGATCGCTTCGAGCCGCTTCAGCGCGTCCTCGAAGGAAAGCTCGGTGATTCCGTCCGCGTCCTGCGTCATGGGCGGCTTGTGGCGGGCGGTGGATGCGGGGTCAAGCGGGCAGCGCCCGCCCGTGATGCGGCCATGCTCTTTTCCTCAACCCTGAGCCGCCTTCGCCGCCTTCGCCTTCTCCTCGGCGACAAGCTCCTTGCGGCTGAGCTTGCCCACCAGCGTCTTGGGCAGGTGATCGCGTATCTCGACCGCGACGACGCGCTCATGCTTGCCGAGCAGGGGGTTGAGCCATTCGCGGATCGCCTCCCCCGTCACGTTCCCGGCGGCGGCCGCCTCGTCGCCCAGCGTCACGAACGCCTTGGGGCTTTCGCCGCGATAGGAATCGGGAATGCCGATCACCAGCGCCTCCTTCACCGCCGGATGGCGGTAGAGCACCGCCTCGACCTGGCTCGGAAACACCTTGAACCCGCCGACCGCGATCATGTCCTTCAGCCGGTCGACCACGCGGATATAGCCGTCCGCGTCGATCGCCCCGACATCGCCGGTGCGCAGCGCGCCGTCGACGAACACGGCGCCGTCGCCGTCGGGGCGGTTCCAGTAGCCCGTCATCACCTGCGGGCCGGCGATGACGATCTCGCCCGGCTCGCCGTCGGGCGCGGGGCGGCGCGGATCGTCGCGATCGACGAGGCGGATCGTGGTGGCGGGAAGCGGCTGGCCGATCGTGCCGGCGCGGTTCTCCCCCTCATAGGGATTGACGCAGACGATGCCGCTTTCGGTGAGGCCATAGCCTTCCACCAGCGTCGCGCCGGTCGCCGCCTCGAAGCGCGCCTTCAGCCCGGCGGCGAGCGGCGCGCCGCCCGATACGCAGACGCGCAGGCTGGAAAGATCGGCATGGCCCAGCCGCGGATGATCGAGCAGCGCCTGATACATGGTCGGCACGCCGGGCAGCGCCGTCGCCCGCGTCCGCGCGACGGCGGCCAGCACCTGCCCCGCGTCGAAGCGCGGCATCAGCACCATCTCCCCGCCCGCGAACACGGTGCGGTTCAGGACGGTGGCGTTGGCGAAGATGTGGAACAGCGGCAGCACGCCCACGATCCGGTCGTCCACGCCCGAATGCGCGTCCACCGCCGCGATCTGGCGCGCATTGGCGGTCAGCGCCTGATGGGTGAGCATCGCCCCCTTGGGCGTGCCCGTCGTGCCGCCGGTATATTGGAGCAGGGCGACATCGGCGAGCGGATCGATCGTCGGCGGGGCGAAGGCGCCGTCATTGTCGATCAGCGCGGAAAAGGCCGTGATCCGGGGATCGTGGGGACGGCTGGCGACCTCCTTCCCCCGGAAGAGGCGATAGAAGAGCGACTTGGTCACCGGCAGCGCGCCCGCCACGGATCCGACGATCAGCCGTTCCAGCCCGCTCGCCTCCATCACCTCGATCGCGGTGGGGAGCAGCGCGGTGGCGGACAGGGTGAAGAGGATACGGGTGCCCGAATCGGCGACCTGATGCTCCAGCTCGGCCGCGGTGTAGAGCGGCGAGAAATTCACCACGATCGCGCCCAGCATCAGCGCGCCGTAATAGGCCGCGACATAATGGGGCACGTTGGGAAGGTAGAGCCCGATCCGGTCGCCCTTCCCCACCCCCAGCCGCGCCAGCCCGGCGGCGACGCGGCGTGCGCCCGAGAGCGTCTCGGCATAGCTGTATTTGCGACCGAGAAAGTCGATCAGCGGTGCGCCGGGCGCCCGCGCCGCGCTCGCATCGAGCATCGCGGGCAGCGAGAGCGGCGCGAAATCCAGGGCCCATTGGGTGGGATGGCGGTAGGCGGGGGAGCGCCAGATCGCGGAAGCGTCGGTCATATCGCAAGACCTAGGCCGCGAACACGCCCGGCGCAATCAGGTCGCGCGGAACCACGCCACCCCGTCGCTGACGGTGCGCGAGGCGCGCCCGTCCTCCTCCAGCCGGCGCAGATGCGCCAGCGCCTCGCCGGTCGCGAGGCCATAGACGCTCTCGTCGATCGCGCGGGCGAAGAGGATGCCGAAGCAGTCGACCACGCGACGCGGCTCGGCGAGGTGGGCGTGGAGCGCGTCAAGCCGGTCGAGATGGCCGTCGCGCAGCGCGGCGAGGCGGATGTGCAGCCCGGTGAACGGCTCGCCATGCGCGGGCAGGACGAGCAGGTCGGCCGGCAGCGTGGCGAGGAAACGGTCGATCGAGGCCAGCCAGTCGCCGAGCGGATCGCCATCCGGCTCGCTGACGGAGATCGAGACGTTGGAGGTGATGCGCGGCAACACCTGGTCGCCCGCGATCATCAGCCCGCCTTCCTCGTCGACCAGGCAGGCATGTTCGGGCGTATGGCCGCTGCCGACGACGACGCGCCACGTCCGCTCGCCGATCCGGAGCCGGTCGCCCTCCGCGATGCGGACGAAGCCCGACGGCAGCAGGCTGGCGATCCGCGCGAAACGTCCCCAGCCCCGGCCGGTCTCCTCCGCGATGCGCGCATCCTCCCAGCCGGCGAGGCGCCATTGCGCCCGCACGTCGGCGGGGGGCACGTCGCGCGCGTCGGCGGTCAGCAGCCGGGCGAGCAGCCACTCGGTGCGCGTCATCCATACCGGCGCGCCGAAACGCTCCGCCAGCCAGCCCGCGAGGCCGACATGATCGGGGTGGAAATGGGTGACGATCACCCGCGTCACCCGCCGCCCGGCGAGCGGGCCGGCGAAAATCGCTTCCCATTCCTCGCGCGCGGCGGGGATGTCCATGCCGGTATCGACGAGGGCGACCCCCTCGCCCGCCGCGTCGCGATCGTCGAGCGCCCAGACGTTGATGTGGCGCAGCGAGCCCGGCACCGGCAGCCGCGCCCAGCCGACGCCGGGCGCGAGCGCGATCAGCTCGCCCGTCGCCGGGCCCTCGCGCCCGCGCGGATAGGTCAACCCCTTATGGCTGAAGGGGGCGCCCAGCGAGCGATCGGGCGAAGGATCGTTATTTGCGGAAGGGATCGACAAATGCCTGCGATCCCGGCCCGCCCGAGGCTCCGCTCAGCGCCTCGTCGTGCACGGCGTCGGCGTCGCGATGGGCGGCATCGCGCTGGGCGCGCAGCTCCTCGATCAGCGCCTCGCGATCGCCTTCGAGGCGGCTGTCGGTCGGCGCTTCGAGCCCGGCCGCCTTCGCCGCCTTGGCGACCATCCCGTCCAGCTCGCGCTGCGAGCAGAGACCGAGCGTCACCGGGTCCTTCGGCACGATATTGGCGATGTTCCAGTGGGTGCGGTCGCGGATCGCGGCGATGGTGGTGCGCGTCGTGCCGATCAGCTTGGAGATCTGGCCGTCCGACACCTCGGGATGGTTGCGGATGATCCAGGCGATGCCGTCGGGCTTGTCCTGCCGCTTGGAAACCGGCGTGTAGCGCGGCCCCTTGGTGCGGCGGACCTGCTCGGGCCCCTTCTGCATCGCCAGATGGTGGGAGGGATCGGCCTGGCCCTTCTCGATCTCCGCCATGGTCAGCTCGCCCGCGCGCACCGGATCGCGGCCGGTGAGCTTGGTCGCGGCGGTATCGTCGGCGATCGCCTGGATCTCCAGGATGTGCAGGCCGCAGAAATCGGCGATCTGCTCGAAGCTGAGCGCCGTATTGTCGACCAGCCACGACGCGGTCGCATGGGGCATGAGCGGCTGGGCCATGGAATCCTCCACAAACAATAAGGGCCGCCCCTTCACGGAGCGGCCGGTGCATGCACGCGATGTAGTGCGGCCGCAATCCGAGGGCAAGGCAGGATTGCTCGCGTCCTCCCGAACGGGGAATCGGGAGTGGTTTTCGCTTGCGCGAAACCGCCCTTGTCCCCGAATACCGCGTTTTCCGAGCCGTCGGGTAATTCCACCCCGAAATCGCTCTAGCGCCGCATCTCCAGCACGATCTTGCCGATATGATCGCCCGCTTCCATCCGGGCATGGGCGGCGGCGGCCTCGGCCAGCGGGAAGGTGGAGTCGATGACCGGCTTCAGCCGCCCCTCGCCGACAAAGGGCCAGACGGTGCGCATCAGCTCGTCCGCGACCAACGACTTGAACTCGACCGGGCGGCCGCGCAGCGTCGATCCGGTGATCGTCAGGCGCCGGCGCATGATGTCGAAGATCGGGATCTCCGCCTTCGCGCCGCGCTGGACGGCGATCGAGACATGGCGCCCGTCCTCGGCCAGGCAGGCGAGATTGCGCGGCAGATAGTCGCCGCCCACCATGTCGAGCACCGCCTGCACGCCCCTGCCGCCGGTGATCGCCTTCACCTCCTCGACGAAGTCGCGTTCCTTGTAGTTGATCGCATGATCCGCCCCGATCCTGACGGCGGCGCGGCATTTGCTTTCCGATCCGGCGGTCACGATGGTGCGCACGCCGAACAGGCGGCCGAGCAGGATCGCCATAGTGCCGATGCCGCTGGTGCCGCCATGGACCAGCACCGTATCGCCCTCGACCGCGTAGGCGCGCTCGTAAAGGTTGGTCCAGACGGTGAAGAGCGTCTCGGGCATCGCCGCCGCCTCCGCCATCGAGAGCGCGCCCGGCACCGGCAGGCACTGGCCCGCCGGCGCGACGCAATATTCGGCATAGCCGCCGCCCGCCACCAGCGCGCACACCGGCTGGCCGATCAGCGCGTCGTCGGCCCCCTCGCCCGTCGCCGCCACCTCGCCCGCGATCTCCAGCCCCGGGATCGACGGCGCGCCGGGCGGCGGCGGATAGAGGCCCTTGCGCTGCATCACGTCGGGCCGGTTGACCCCGGCGGCGGCGACGCGGATCAGCACCTCCCCCGCCCCCGGGCGCGGCACGGGCCGGCGAACCGGCTTCAGCACATCGGGACCGCCCGTTTCGTCGGGATCGATCGCGATCATCGTCTCGGGCACGGATTCAGCAGGCGCGGCCATCATTTTCCCCCGGGCGGACGCGTTTTCGACGCAGGGTTTATTGACATGGGCGGCGCGCCGGTCAACGCTTGGCGCATGGACGCGGAAGAAGTTTTTCCGAAGCGCGCCGACGATCCGCTCGCCGCGCTCGGCCGACAGGATCTCGACCCCTTCTCGGTCGAGGAATTGCACGTGCGGATCGCCGCGCTGGAGGCGGAGATCGCCCGCGCGCGGCGCAAGATCGACAAAGCGGTTAACCATCGCGCAAGTGCGGATGCGCTATTCAGGCGATGAGAGCGGACAAGCCCATGCGCGGCGGACGCGGCAGCCGGTGCGAAGGCCGTTCCCGGGGGACGGAATATCGGGACAGCGGACATAGTGGCCAACATCGGGGCACAGGTCGCCCGTCAGGACGTTCTTGATGAATATGATCGGCATCACGACATATGATGCGACGGACCCCATGCCCCTCATGGGGCCGAAGGAGTAAAGCCGGACCATGCCCTCTTTCGCCCGCGAGCTCGAACAGTCCCTCCACAACGCCCTCGCCGCCGCGTCGAGCCGCCGCCACGAATATGCGACGCTGGAGCATCTCCTCCTCGCGCTCACCGACGACGAGCACGCCTCCAAGGTGATGACCGCCTGCGGCGTCGAGGTCGGCGAGCTGAAGGAAGCGGTGACGCTCTACCTCGATACCGAGCTGGACGCCCTCAAGGTCGAGGGCAGCACCGATCCCGCCCCCACCAGCGGCTTCCAGCGCGTCGTCCAGCGCGCGATCCTCCATGTCCAGTCCTCCGGCCGGGAGGAGGTGACGGGCGCCAACGTCCTCGTCGCCCTGTTCTCGGAGCGGGAGAGCTATGCCGTCTATTTCCTCCAGCAGCAGGACATGAGCCGCCTCGATGCGGTGAGCTATATCAGCCACGGCGTCGGCAAGGCCGGCCAGCCCACCGAGCAGCGCGAGGTGAAGGGCGCGGAGGAGGAGAAGGCCGCCAAGCCCGACGGCAAGAAGGGCGAGAGCGCGCTCAAGCAGTTCTGCGTCAACCTGAACGAGAAGGCGAAGGACGGCCGCGTCGATCCCCTGATCGGGCGCGGGCCGGAGGTGGACCGCACGGTGCAGATCCTCTGCCGCCGTTCGAAGAACAACCCGCTCTATGTGGGCGATCCCGGCGTCGGCAAGACCGCGATCGCCGAGGGGCTGGCGCGCAAGATCGTCGAGAAGCAGGTGCCCGACGTGCTGCTGCCCGCCGTCATCTACTCGCTCGACATGGGCGCGCTGCTCGCCGGCACGCGCTATCGCGGCGATTTCGAGGAGCGGCTGAAGCAGGTCGTGACGGAGCTGGAGAAGCTGCCCCACGCCATCCTCTTCATCGACGAGATCCACACCGTCATCGGCGCCGGCGCGACCAGCGGCGGGGCGATGGACGCGTCGAACCTGCTCAAGCCCGCGCTGTCGGGCGGGACGATCCGCTGCATAGGATCGACCACCTACAAGGAGTTCCGCAATCATTTCGAGAAGGACCGCGCGCTGCTGCGCCGTTTCCAGAAGATCGACGTGAACGAGCCGACGGTGGAGGATACGATCAGGATCCTCGCCGGGCTGCGCTCCGCGTTCGAGGAGCATCACCACGTCAAATATACCCCCGACGCGATCAAGTCGGCGGTGGAATTGTCCGCGCGCTACATCAACGACCGCAAGCTGCCCGACAAGGCGATCGACGTGATCGACGAGGTGGGCGCGATGCAGATGCTGGTCGTGCCGTCGAAGCGCAAGAAGGTGATCACGCCGAAGGAGATCGAGGCGGTGATCGCCACCATGGCGCGCATCCCGCCGAAATCGGTGTCGACGGACGACAAGAAATCGCTCGCCACGCTGGAGACCGACCTGAAGCGCGTCGTCTTCGGGCAGGACAAGGCGATCGAGCTGCTCTCCTCCGCGATCAAGCTCAGCCGGGCGGGTCTGCGCGATCCCGACAAGCCGATCGGCAACTACCTGTTCACCGGCCCCACCGGCGTCGGCAAGACCGAGGTGGCGCGCCAGCTCGCCTCGATCATGGGCATCCCGCTCCAGCGCTTCGACATGAGCGAATATATGGAGCGGCATTCGGTCAGCCGGCTGATCGGCGCGCCGCCGGGCTATGTCGGCTATGATCAGGGCGGCCTGCTGACCGACGCGGTGGATCAGCATCCGCATTGCGTGCTGCTGCTCGACGAGATCGAGAAAGCGCATCCCGACCTGTTCAACATCCTCCTCCAGGTGATGGACAACGGGAAGCTGACCGATCACCACGGCAAGACGGTGGATTTCCGCAACGTCATCCTCATCATGACC
>Ga0182749_1001587_pt1 | contig 17616 bp, 12 predicted proteins | sample eDN3rd37CKraftMG_FD_128875 | JGI IMG/M metagenome (GOLD analysis project Ga0182749, IMG submission 128875) | Enriched Miracle-Growth compost microbial communities from Emeryville, California, USA - eDNA 3rd pass 37_C Kraft MG (version 2) (version 2) ...
CACCGGGCCGGGCGGCAGGCTGGCCACCTTGATGCCGGGGTCGATGGCATTGCGCTGGTCACGCAGGGCCAGCATCGTCGCGGTATCGCCGCGGCGCGGGCCGGCCGGGATGTTCAGCGGCAGCTCGGCGGCGGCATAGACCTCCGGCGCCGCGCGGTGGCGCGGATGCACGCCGGCGATGCGCGGGCCGATGCGCGCCACGTAGTTGCGGGTTTCGGCCGGCAGGCCCCTGCCGTTCCAGAGATAGTCCTCCAGACGGCGCGGGCCGGCATTGTAGGCGGCGAGGAAGCCTGGGCTGGCATAGAGATCGTACATCTCGCGCAGATAGGCGGCGCCGGCCATCAGACTGTTCCAGGGGTGATAGGGATCATCCCCCAGGCCGTAGCGGGCGCGCAGCTCGGCATAGGTGCCGGGCATCACCTGCATCAGCCCCATGGCGCCTACCGGGCTGGTGGCCGAGACGCGGCCGGCGCTCTCCTGGCGCATCACCTCACGGATCCAGCGCTCCGGCACGTCGAAGCGGCGGGAGGCTTCCTTGATATAGGGGCCCCAAGGATCGCTGGGCGGGCCTGGCGGGTCGTAGCTGGACGGCTGCGGCCAAGCTGCCGCCTCGGCGGCGGCGTTGGGACTCAGACGAGCCTGCTGGGTGCTGCCGCAAGCAGCGAGAAGGCCGACCATCGAAAGGGCGGCAAACATCCGGACGCGCCCCCCCGGCGCAATCCGAGCGTTTGGAAACGGAGTCATCCCCGGTTCTCCGTCATGGCCCGACAACCTACTTCCTGTGGTTGGACCGCCTGCGCCCCCACGCCTGCGAATCCGGAAGCAGTTCCGGGCTAAGGTTTCAGCAGAACATCTGCCCGCAAACCGCTAAAGGAGACAGAGGATTAGCGCAAGTCTCGTCTGTGGCCGGGAGCGCGGAGGCTCCAGGGCAGGAGCCCTCCGAGAGCGGCCAGGCTCCCGCCCTTGTGACAGGCGAAGCAACCGCTGCGCGATGGGGACTGGACAGAAAAGCTCCTGGCGGCCACCTCTACATCCCCTTCGTGAGGGCCCGGTTTCCGCGAGCCCACGAGCAGAAGAAGGATCAGGAGTACGCCATGGCCTCGAACAGGATCGCGGGCAAGTTGGGCCGCACGGCTCTCGGCCTGTTGCTGCTGACCGGAACAGTAGCCGCCTGCGCCCCGCAGCAGACCGGGAACACCTACAGCGCCGACTCGATTGGCCGCGCGGCCTCCGTCTCGTATGGCACCATCATCGGCACGCGGCCGGTGCAGATCCAGGGCGGCGGTTCGGGCGTCGGGACCGCGGCCGGCGCCGTTGCCGGCGGCGTCGCCGGCAGCTTCATCGGCGGCGACTGGCGCTCCAACGCGCTGGCCGGCCTGGGCGGCGCGGTGCTCGGCGGCCTCGCCGGCAATGCCATCGGGCGGGGCGTGAGCAGCGGGCAGGCCGTCGAGTTCACCATCCGCGAGGACCATGGCGGCGACATCTCGGTGGTGCAGACCGACGAGGAAGGCCTGCGCGCCGGCGACCGCGTGGTGATCATCCGCGGCGACCGCACCCGCATCAGCCGCGCCGCCGGTGGGCCGCCGCCGGGCGCCTATGCCCCTCCCGCCGCCGCGCCGGCCTATGGCGCGTCCTATGGTGGCGGCAGCTACGGCGGCCCGAAGTACTGAGCGGGCCGAGCCGCATCGGATGAGAAGGGCCGGGGGAGCGCTCCCCCGGCCCTTTGTCGTTCCCCTGGCAGGTTCCTCAGCCCGCGCCCCGCATCGCCGGCACCAGCAGGCCGACATTATGCCGGAACATCGCCTCATAGGTCGGCGCCGGCCCGCCCGGTGGGGACAGCGCATCGGCATAGAGCCGCCCCTGCACGGTCACCCCGGCCTCGGCAGCCAGGCGGCGCAGCGTCGCCGGGTTCGCCATGTTCTCCAGGAAAGCGGCGGTGATGCCTTCCTGCTTCAGCAGGCGGATCAGCCGGCCGACCTGTGCCGCTGAAGGCTCGCTCTCGGTGTTCACCCCCTGCGGGGCCAGGAAGCGCACGCCATAGGCATCGCCGAAATAGCTGAAGGCGTCATGGCTGGTGACCACCTTGCGGCGTGCTTCGGGTACGGTGGCGATCTGTGCCCGCACCCAGCCATCCAGCGTGGCGAGGCGCTGGAGATAGGCTTCACCTGCATTCCGGAAGAGATCGCTCCGTGCCGGATCGGCGGCCGCCAGCGCTGTCGTGATGTTGCGCACATAGGTCTGGCCCCGGCGGAGATCCTGCCAGGCATGCGGATCCTGCTCGCCCTCATGCCCGTGGTCGGCGTGGCCATGGCCGGCGTGGCTGAGGGGGGGGACCCCGTCGGTCGCGGTGAGCACCGGGCCGGTATAGCCCGCAGCCGGCAGCAGCCGGTCGATCCAGGCATCGAAGCCCATTCCGTTGCGCACCACCAGCTTCGCCTGTCGCAGCGCCTGGATGTCAGAGGGGCGGGGTTGGAAGCTGTGTGCGTCCACATCGGGTCCGGCAATGGCATGGACGGCGACCTGCCCGCCGCCGGCCTGCCGCACCATGTCGGCGAGGATGGAAAAGGAGGCGACGACCGGCAGGGGCGGCGCGCTTTCGCCCTGCGCGGTGCGGGCCAGTGCGGGCGTGGTGAGCGCCAGGGCGAGCAGGGCGCGGCGATGCATCGGCGGTGTCCTGTAATGTTATACAATAACATTACTCGCCCGCCTTCCCTGCGACAAGCGCCTGCCGGGGCAGGCCGCTATCCCCCGCGGAACATCCGGCGCAGCCGCTCCCACAGGCCCTCGCCGCGCCCGCGCCCGATCTTCTGGTGCGCGACATGCGGACGGCGAGCCGGCGGGGGCAGGGCGCTGGCCAGGGTATGGCGCGCGGAATCCCGGGCCGCGATCAGCCGCCGCTCCAGCGCGGCGACCTGCGCCACGGCCTCGCCCGGCCCAGTGGCGGCCAGGGCCTCGGCGGTGGCCGCGGCATCCTGCCAGGCCTCGGTGCGACGCAGCGCGTCGATCACCCGCACGGTCTGCTCCGCATCGAGCGCCGGCCCGGCGCGCCACAGCGCCACGGCATCTCGCCGCCAGGCGGTGGCGAGGTCGGGGCGGTTCATGTCATCGGCCACCCAGGCGGCGTGCAGCGTGGCCTCGGCCGCCGCATGCAGCGCGCCCGTCTCCTCCAGAACATGGGCCCAGGCCAGGAAGCGGCGCGCCAGCGGCGGGTGGCTGGTATCGGCGATCAGCGCGCGGAAGGGGGCGGCCGCCACGGCCTCGGCCGCGGCCGGATGCGCCCGGCCGATATCCGGTGCGGCATAGCCGCAATGTGGGCATTGCTGCAGCCAGCGGGCCATGGTGCCGCGCAGCGGCTCGCCCGGTCGCAGGTCGAGGTCGGGGGCCTGTTCCGGCGGCGTGGGGCGGAACGGAGGCTGCCGACTTTCGGTGCCGCAGACGGCGCATCGCAGGGTGCCCGCCGCGCCGGCGGCGCGGGAGCCGGCGGACGGGGAGCCGGCGGAGGATGAGGAAGTCGCCATTGGTTCCAAACTAGGCACGAAGCGGCCCGGCGCGAAGGGGCTAGCGTATCGGAAGGCGGAAGTACCCCGCCGATGTTGCGCGGGCGCCGCCGGCGGGCCAAACATCGGACATGCCCCGCGGCGACCTCTTCCCTGACATAGCCCCCTACGAGACCGGCCTGCTGCCGCTGTCCGGCGGGCACGTGATGTATTGGGAGCAGGTGGGCAACCCGCGCGGCCAGCCGGTGCTGTTCCTCCATGGGGGGCCCGGCGCCGGCGCCGGGGCGGTGCACCGCCGCTTCTTCGACCCGCAGTTCTGGCGCATCGTCATCTTCGACCAGCGTGGCGCCGGGCGCTCCCGCCCGCTCGGCGAACTGGCCGGCAACACCACGCCGAACCTGGTGGGGGACATCGAGACGCTGCGGCGTTTCCTCGGCATCGAGCAGTGGCTGCTGTTCGGTGGTTCCTGGGGTTCCACCCTGGCTCTGGCCTATGCCCAGGCGCATCCGGAGCGCGTTTCCGGCTGCGTGCTGCGCGGTGTCTTCCTGGGCCGGCCACGTGAGGTGGAATGGTTCCTCTACGGCATGCGGCGCGTCTTTCCCGATGCCTGGGCGCAGTTCGCCGAGCACTTGCCGGAGGAGGAACGCGGCGATCTGCTGGCCGGCTACCTGAAGCGCCTGACCCACCCGGACCCCCAGGTGCATTTCGCCGCCGCCCGCGCCTGGAGCCAGTATGAGGGGCTGTGCAGCACCCTGATGCCAAGCCCGGAAACGGTGGCCAGCTTCGCCCAGGACCGCACGGCTCTGGGCCTGGCGCGGATCGAGGCACACTACTTCGCCCACAACCTGTTCCTCCCGCCCGAGGGGCTGCTCGGGCAGATGGACCGCATCGCCCACCTGCCGGCGGAGATCGTGCAGGGGCGCTATGACATGGTCTGCCCGGCCGAGAGCGCCTTCGATCTGGCCGCCGCCTGGCCCCGGGCCCGGCTCACCGTGGTACCGGACGCCGGCCATTCGGCGCTGGAGCCCGGCGTGCGTGTGGCGCTGGTCGCGGCGGTGGAGCGGTTCCGCCGCCGCAACTGAGGTGGGCCAGCATGGTGAAGGGCGGTGGGACTGTTCCAAGCGGCGCTTAGCTGGGCTAAGCTGGGGAGGTGTCTCCGTAGCTCAGCAGGATAGAGCATCAGATTCCTAATCTGAGGGCCGTGGGTTCGAATCCCGCCGGGGACACCATTCCTTCCCACAAACTCGCTCTCCGGTTGGGTGGCCGACGCCTGGAACCGCAGGTTGCGCCAAGGTTGGCGCGTGAACCTTGGGAGTGCCGGGGGCGGAGCGGGCCGGAATTCTCTCTCCGGACGGCAAATTCTCTCCAAACCTTGGGACTTGGCCGATTTAGTCCCAAGCTTCCAAACCGAACAAATTCAGGCACTTGCAAGAAGCGCTTGGCCAGCATGGTTCGCGCTCCATGCGCCCCATCACAAACACCAGGGAGCGAATTTTTTCATCGCCGGTCCCAGGCAGCCACGAACCTCTCAGTGGCCCAATTAGATTTAGGCCGATACAAGGCCGCCCTTGCCGTCTAGAATCTTGCGCCCGCGTTAGGAGGGAGACTGCACCGGAAGCCGCCATGAGCACGTCCCGCCACATCGTCGCCCTGCTGCAGAGCCACATCGCCGGAGATGAGGACCGCTTCCTCTCCGTGGCGACGCAGCTCGCTGCGCACGAGGCGCGACAGGGGCACGGCAAGCTCGCCCAGGAGCTCCGGGAGCTGATCGATAGCGCAAAGGGCAAGCGGGCGACCGTGGCCCGCCGAGGTGCTGGGCCCGTACCGATCGCCCAGCCCAAGGGCGAGATCGCGGGCTTCCTCGCCGCGCGCTACTCGGACATTCGACTCTCCAGCATGGTGCTGACCCCCGACCTGGAGGCTCGGCTGACCAGGGTGCTGCGGGAGCAACGCCAGCAGGAACGGCTGCGCGCGCACGGCCTGGCGCCGCGCCGCAAGCTGCTCCTAGTCGGACCGCCGGGATCCGGGAAGACCATGACTGCGGCCGCGCTCGCGGGCGAGCTGAAGCTGCCGCTGTTCACCGTCCTCTACGACGGGCTGATCGGCAAGATGATGGGCGAGACGGCAGCGAGGCTGCGCCTCGTCTTCGACGCCATCGCCGTCCAGCGGGGCGTCTACTTCTTCGACGAGTTCGACGCGCTTGGGGCGCAGCGCGCAGGCCCCAATGACGTCGGCGAGATTCGGCGCGTCCTGAATTCGTTCCTCCAATTCCTGGAGGACGACGATGGGCCAAGCCTGATCGTCGCGGCCACGAACCATCCCGAGCTGCTCGACAAGGCCCTGTTCCGGCGCTTCGACGACGTCATCCCGTACGACCTGCCGGGGCCGGAGGTGGCGCGGGGCATCCTCGAGGCGCATCTGGCCACTTTCGGGCCGATGAACATTGACTGGCCTAGCGTGCTGAATGCGGCTGCGGGGCTGTCCCAGGCGGAACTCGCCCGTGCGGCCGATGAGGCGGCGAAGGCGGCCATCCTGGGCGAGCACGACGGGGTAACAACAACGGCGCTGCTCTCAGCCCTCGCCGAGAGGAAGGCCGCGGCCTTGTAGGTGTCGTCCACGCCCCATGCCTGACTTCCCGCGCGACCGCCCGCACCTCCACATCGAGGGCGGCGGCAAGAGCGAAGCCTACACTTCTCCTCGGACAGTGAGGCAGGGTCTGCCGCCGGCACGCGCGCGTGCCGCGCACGCGGCGCGCCTCGAGCGGGCGATCGGGACGGCCCTCGCTGAGGGGCGTCGGCGCATAGCTGCGCGCGAGACGCGCATCGCCGAAGGCGAGCCGGGCTTCTACCTGGAATTCGATATACCCGTCGCCGAGCGCGCGGCGGTCGAGGGCCTGGAGAACAAGCCGAAGGCTATTGAGCTGGTCGCCGTTCGACCGCCGGCCGAGGGCGACGAGATGGTCACGGCGACGGTGTTCGTACCCGAGCGCTCGGCCGACTTCTTCGTCAAGAAGATCGAGGCCTACCGCGACGAGGACACCAAGAAGGGGCGGCCCAAGAACCAGAACCTGATTGCCCGCATCGAGGACGTGCGCCTGGGCGCGGTGCGCTCGCTCTTCACCGACAGCATGGAGTTGTTCCCGGCCGGGGGACGCCAAACCTGGTGGGAGGTTTGGCTGCGGGACGGGCGGCTCGCCACCTTCCAGAGGGTCGCAGCGCGGCTCAGCGTGGCGCTGAAGGAACACGCCATCAGCTTTCCCGAGCGCGACGTGGTCCTCGCCCTGGCCGACGAGGCCACGATGGCGCGGCTGATCGAGAACTCGGATGCCGTCGCCGAGCTGCGTATCGCAAAGGACACGCCGACGCTGTTCCAGGAGATGCACCCGGTGGAGCAGGCGGACTGGGCGCGTGACCTGGCCGGGCGCGTGATACCGCCATCTGTGCTCGCGCCCGTTGTGTGCCTGCTCGACAGCGGTGCCACGCAGGCGCACCCGCTGATCGCGCCGGGTCTCGATCCTGTGGACCAGCATGCCTATGACGACGCCTGGGGCGTCGGCGACAGCGCATACTGGAACGGGCACGGCACGGCAATGGCAGGGATCGCCCTCTATGGCGACCTGGAGGCTGCGCTCGCCAATGGCGGGGCTGTCGAGCTCGGCCACGGGCTGGAGACGGTCAAGATCCTGCCGCCTGCCGCTCAGAACGACCCAGACCTGTACGGCGCGATCACCGCCCTGAGCATTGGCAAGGCCGAGGCCAAGGCGCCTCGCCGGCGGCGGGTCTTCTGCATGGCCGTCACGAGCGAGGTCGGCTTGGGGCGCGGGCGGCCATCCTCCTGGTCGGCGGCGATCGACCAGCTCTGCTATGGCGGGGGCGACCGACGACGTCTGATGGTGCTCGCGGCAGGCAACCTGCGCGGCGACATCAACGCGGGTGAGTATCCAGACCGCAATGACCTCGAGGAGGCGGAGAATCCGGCGCAGGCCTGGAATCCGCTCGTCGTTGGCGCCTACACGGACAAGATCACGATCACGCAGCAGGACTATGCCGGCTGGGAGGCCTTGGCGCCGGCTGGCGACCTGTCACCGTCGAGCCGCACCTCCGGCATCTGGGACCGCCAGTGGCCGATCCGGCCGGACGTCGTGTTCGAGGGCGGGAACTGCGCCCACGATGGCGTCAACCCCGCGGTAGCGATCGACGACCTGCAGCTCCTGACCACCCACTACCGACCAAACAGGCGCCTGTTTCAGGAGTTTGGCGACACGAGCGCGGCCTCCGCCCTCGGGGCCCATCTTGCAGCCGGCATCATGACGGCACGGCCGGAGCTCTGGCCCGAGACCGTGCGCGGCCTCGTCGTCCATTCGGCGGAATGGACCCCGGCGATGCGCGCACGATTCGAGGCCGCCGGCTCACAGCAGCAGAAGCTCGCCATGCTGCGGCGCTATGGATGGGGCGTGCCGGACCTCGGCCGTGCGCTACTCAGTGCCTCGAACGACGCCACGTTGATGGTGGAGGATGCCCTCCTGCCATTCCGCAAGAATGGGTCAACCATCAAGACGCGCGACATGCACCTCCATCAGCTGCCCTGGCCCCGCGAGGAGCTCCTCGCGCTTGGCGAGCAGGATGTCGAGCTGCGGGTGACGCTCTCCTATTTCATCGAACCGAATCCCGGCGAGCGCGGTTGGACACGCCGGCACCGCTACGCATCCCATAGCCTTCGCTTCGCGGTGAAGCGGTCACTCGAGAGCCTCTCCGCATTCCGGCAGAGGATCAACAAGGCTGCCCTCGCCGAAGAGTCTGGGGAGGCACGCGGATCCGGTGGAGGCGATGGTTGGCTCCTGGGCACGATCCGCGATCGTGGATCCATCCATTCTGATATTTGGCGAGGTAGTGCCGCTGCGCTCGCCGAGCGTGACGCGATTGGCGTGTTCCCGGTTAGCGGCTGGTGGAAGGAAAAGCCGGGGTTGCAGCGCTGGGACCGCTCGGTCTGCTACTCGCTCCTGATCTCGATCCGCGCTCCGGCTGCCGAAACCGATATCTACACCGCCATAGCCAACCAAATCGCAGTGGCGGTCCCGATATCATCGTAGCTCTCTGGCCGCGGCCGCAGTGAAAGTGGCAACAGGCACGATCTCGCAGCGCCAATGGCAGCCGCTCGGCGCCATGTAGGGCATCACGCGCACGCGCTGGTAACCGCGCTTGTGCAGATCCCCGACCATGGCCAGGACCTGTACCGAGCGCCGGAGCGGATCCGGGTGCTGGACGAGCGCTTTCATCCCACCTTGAACACCCGCATCGCCTCGTCGCCGTAGTGGTTGATCACCTTCACGGCGATGCGGCCGGACTTCGGCGCCGGGAAGGGGCGGCTCTCCTTGGCATAGAGGGTGGACCAGGCGGCTTCGTCCACCTCGGCCTTGAGCGCGGTCTTCAGCTTCTCGAAGGGGTCCTTGCCGCCGAGGAAATAGGCCTGGCGGACGAAGAAGCTGTCGCCGTCGTAGTCGGTGTCCACGAACCAGCAGGCGACATCCTCCTCCACCTTGGCGGAGGAGCGAACCTCGCCCGTGGTCGGGTCGAAGATGTCCACGCCGTGCAGGCGCACGACACAGTTCCCGTCCTTGGTATGGTCAAGGGCGATGTCCGGCTCGCCGAACACCACGAAGAGGTTGCCGCCGCCGGCCTTGTAGGCGTCCGCTGCGTGCAGTTCCTGGCTCATGCGCGCCTTCAGCACCGTCAGGCGGCCGAGATTCATCGTGGTCTCGCCCACCTGGGGGTCGAAGGCGAAGCCGCAGACCACCAGGGCGTCGGCCCAGTCGCGGCACTCCCGCGCCGCCTCCCGCACCAATTCCTGGCCAACCGTGCCGTATTCGGGGCCGATGACGATGGCGGCGCGGCGCTGCTGGCCGGCCTCCTCGTAGGTGGCCTCGGCCGCGACATGGCCCTTGCCGGGCCAGGGGCGGATGGTGGCGAAGGTCAGGCGCTCGTTCTTCTTGGTGTTCTGCACCCCGGCCTTGGCCAGGTTGTCCAGCACGGCGGTGACGAAGTCGTCGCCGGTGTCGGCGGTGACTTCGGATTTGGGCCGCAGCCGGCGGCGGGGTGGTGGAGCCTCGCCGGCCTCGGCGGCTAGCGCCTCCACCACCGCCTCGTCCTCCTCATCGGCGGGCAGGACGCGGTGGGGGGAGAGGCTTTCCACCGTGAAGGGGCCGGTGACGCGCACCGCGCCCTTCTTCGGATAGGGGCGGTCGTGCAGGAACTCGACCTCGGCATTGCGGGCGATGGAGGCATCCATCTCCGCCTGCCGCTCGCGTCGTGCCTGCCAGAAGGCGGCATGCGCCTCCCGCGCCGGGGCCGGGGCGTCCTCCGGCAGAGTGCGGGGCACCTGCCATTCCTCATGCGCCGTGCCGAGGGCGGCGTTCAGCGCGGCGCGGGCGGCGTCGAGCTTCGGCTGCCACTTCTCGTGAATGACGTCGATTTCGGCGTTGTTTGCAATGAGGCTAACCGTCACATGCGGAATCCGTTCCAGCACGAAGCCCTGCCGTACGTCTCCGTGATATGGCCCCCCGGCCACATGGCGTCCGGTCAACTCGGCTTCCTTGGCCGCGCCCTCACGGCTGTCACGGAGGAGATGTGCCGGATGGGGGCGTGACATCATGCGCGTTCTTGCGATCGCCAGCGCCACGCGCGACGTGTCGATGGTAATCCAGCGGCGCCCCCAGGACTCAGCAACGAATGCAGTTGTCCCGGATCCGCACGTTGGGTCGAGCACGAGGTCGCCGGGATCTGTCGTCATAAGCATGCATCGCTTGACGACCTCGGTATTAGTCTGGACGACATAGCCCTTGTCGTCAGCCCCGACCGTGTCGAACCAGGGCACCGTCAGGTCCCCAACCGACTTGTCGGATGCCATGAGAGCCGTCCGCAGAAGGTTACCGGCAGGAATGAGCCGTCCTGCCCGCTCCAATCGGAGTAAGCCCTCTGGGGTGGTGCCATAACCGTTCTTGGGATGTGTGTAGGTCTTGCCGCGGAACGTGGGGCTGAACAGACCGCTCTCCATCAGGCCGGAGGGCTCCAGCGACATGGAGCCACACCAGCGTGGCTCCGCACCCACAGCGTCCGGCGGCAAGTCAGACGGCCTGGCAATCTCTCCGTCGAGTGCCTGCACAAATGGGAAGCCGCTCTGTGGGCCGTACTCCATAACCCGAAAAAGCTTCCGATATTTTGCATTTGGCCTGCCCTTAGCGTCCAACTTTCGCTTGGCATACCACACAATGAAATCGGCCATCTGCTCGACAAAATTCGTGCCGAACGGCATTGTCTTTTTGCGGAAGCTAAAGGTTGAGACGTGGTTATCTGCACCGAAGACTTCATCGAGAAGCGAGCGGATCAGGTGCAAATTCTCGTCGCTGATCTGAACGAAAAGGCTGCCAGTGTCGCTCAGCAGTTCGCGTGCAACGATAAGCCTATCGCGGATGTAACCAAGATAGCTGTGGATGCCATCCTTCCAGGTGTCACGGAATGCTTTGATCTGCTCAGGCTCGCGCGTCACACCCTCAAGCGATCTATCCTTCGCCTCCGCTTTCTTAGTGCTCGGTTGCCAGTTGGACCCAAAGCGGATCCCGTAGGGCGGATCGAAGAAAATCATCTGGACTTGGCCGCGGAGGCCTTCCTTCTCCGCCAAGCTGTTCATCACCAGCAAACTGTCGCCCAGGATCATCCTGTTCGACCAATTCTCGGCGTGAGAATAAAATTCAAGCTTAGCTTCTGGGTCCGCCAAACGGTCGAACCCTCCAAATAGATCTGCTTGGGCACTCGTAGCTCGTCCCGTCGCGGCACGCAGATTGCGGATCAGCGCCTCCGGTAGAATTTTCTCCTGAATGTAAATCGGTACTGTCGGGATAGAGAGGTCTGTAGCGTCGAGTGCGTCCTTTCCGCGCCAGACGAGTTGCGGATCGAGGTCGGGGTTGCGCGGATAACGAATTTCGTGCGGTTGTGTCTCCTCGCGCGCAAGGAGCGAAGAGGTTTCTGCAGTAGGGATGTTCGTGCGTGTCGCAGACTGATGTCGAAAATGCTCAACGCGGCTATCAGCGCTCATCAGGGCCACCGCTTACTGATGCGCAAGCAGCTTAAGCGTGCGCTTCACAACTGTATCGCCACCGCCACCGGTATCCTGTCCACCACCCAGGCCCACACTCAAGTAGGTCTGGCAAGCTGAGTTAACAGTGATCGGAGCATTGGACCGCAATTCTCGTGCGATGATGTCATTGCCACGCGCGGCACGGAGAGCGGTAAGAGCATCCGCAATCTGTGTCTTGATGACCTGATTGCGTGATTCCGCTGAGCCTTGTCCCATATCTTCAGCGAGGTCAGTTTCATCCCGGATGATCGCAAGCAAGGCTGGCGACTGCATTGCTAGGAGCAAAGCAAGATTTTCTAGGGCATTGGCGTGCCCGGACAACTGATTCCTACCTTGGCGTCGTTCATCCAGCGCCACACCATCCGGATGCCCCAGACGAGCTGCTGTGGTGATGGTGCCGTCCAGCCGAGCCATCGCCCGTTGAAAATCGATGTTCGTCAGCCAATTCATAGTCTGTCTTCCTTCAGCAGGCTTGGTATGGAGTCGGCCGGGTCAGGCGGCTGTCAGAGCAAGGGGCGCCACTTGGCGCGGCTTGGCGGCGAGGTGGCGACGGATGGCCTCGGCGGTGTCATAGGGACCGTCGAGCCGCAGGAAGTCCCAGCGGCCGTAGCGGCCGGTGCCGTTCACCGCGGGCACCCAGAGCCGGGCCATGGTGTCGTGCTTGGCGTCGTCCTGCGCGTCGCGCTCGCCCTTCACCTCCAGCACCAGGTGCAGCGGGTCATTGGGGCCAGCGCCATCATCCAGCACGGCGATAAAGTCGGGGCGATAGAGGTGCTCCGTGCCGCCGTGCTCGTAGGGCACCTCGAAGCCGAGCCGGTCGTTCTTCACGTAGCGCAGCACCTCTGGCATGGCTTCCAGCGCCTGGGCGCAGGCCGCCTCCCAGTCGCCGTCGCAGACCACCAGGTTCACCTGGCACTTGGCCGGGTCGGTCTGCCAGAAATTGGTCTTGGTCGTGGTAAAGGCGACGTGCCGGCTGCTGCCCGTCTCGTTGTACGGGTCCATGATGGGCCGCAGCGTGCCGGCGCCTTCCTCATGCTCCACGCAGGCGCGGTAGATGCGCTCGGCCGCCTTGTCGCCCACGTCGCGCCACAGCAGATAGGCGGGGAAGGTGCCGCCGACGCAGGTCAGGCACTCCTCCATCCAGCGTCGGGTGATGGCGAGCAGCGAGGGGAACAGCCAGGGCTTGCGATTGCCCTCTTGGTCCTTGAACCAGCGTTCCAGCGTGTAGCCGGCCAGGTGGAAGGCGACGGTGGCGGGGCGCGTCTCCGCCAGCTCCTCGAGGCTGAGCTTGATGTTCTCGCCGACGAAGGGGGCGTTAATCGCGTCCGGCGGCGCCATGTCCGGCGTGATCTGCAACCGGCTTTCCGGCGTGAAGCTTGCCTGCAGCCGGCCGGGCGGTAGCACGACGCGGTAGCCGAGGACGCGAGGGAAGCGGATCTCCAGCGCCTCGCGTTCCGGCAGCACGGCGTGCACGCGGGTGGTGGGTTTGGGCGGCTTGTAGTCGGCAGCCGAGTTGGCGGGGACGAAGGAGAAGGGGATGCCGAGGACGTCCGCGTACTCAGCCTCGAACATCCCGTTGCCCTGCTCGTCCTGACCGACCGGGTCGTAGGAGACGCGGCGCAGGGCCCGGCCGATCACCTGCTCGCACAGGAGCTGGGTGCCGAAGGCACGCACGCCGAGCACATGGGTGACGGTCCGCGCATCCCAGCCCTCGGTCAGCATGGAGACGGAGACGACGCAGCGGATCTGCTCGCCGAGGCGGCCCTGCTGGCCGACGGTGTTCATCACCTCGCGGAGCAGGTCGCTGTCGCTGAGCGACTCGGCCTCCGCGTGGCGGCCGCGGGCGCGCAGCTCACGCTTGAAGGCCTCGATCTCCGGCGCGGCTAGCTTGCGGAAGCTGTCCGAAAGGGCCTCGCCGCTCTCCAGCTCCTCGCTGTCGATCAGGATGGTCTGGGCGCGCGCGGCCATGCGGCGCTGGCCCGGGCCGCCGTCCTCGACATTGGAGAGGAGCGGCAGCTTGCCGGGGACCAGCACGGTGCGCTCGGTGCCATCCGGCGCCTTCTCGGTCCTCTCGTAGCCGGCGATCCAGTCGAAGACGAGCTTCGAGGTCGCGGTGTTATTGCAGACCACGATGAAGACTGGGGGTGTCGGCCCGCCCTTCGCCTGCCAGTTGGCGAAGACCTTGGCGTAATGGCCGTAGAGGGCCTGCAGGGCGCCGACGAGCTGGCTGGGCAGGTCCTCGGGGTCCAGCGCCTTGGCCTGTTTGCCGCGGCCAGCCTTGGGCAGCCGGTCCCGGACATGCTTGTAGACGTGGCGGTAGATCGGCTCGTCCGCGCCGGCCAGGTCCTGTACCGGCACGCGCGGCACCTTTACGATGCCGCATTCGATAGCGTCGATCAGGGAGAAGTCGGAGACCACCCAGGGGAAGAGCATCCCCTCCGGGTAGCCGGAGCCGCGCAGGAAGAAGGGGGTGGCCGAGAGGTCGTACACCGTGACCGGGTGCTTCACCACGCGCTGCAGCGCCTCGATGCCGCTGATCCAGAGGCGCGCAGCGGCGTTGTTCTTCTTGGCCTCGGCCTTGCCCTCGGCGTCCAGCTTCGGCGCGCCGGGGCCATCCTCGGCCCCGACCTTCTCGCGGTAGCAGTGGTGGGCCTCGTCATTCAGCACGATGATGCGCCGGCGCCCGAGCAGCTCGCCGCAGACGCGCTGGACCATCTGGCCCTCGGTCTCCAGCGTCTCGACCGGCCCTTCTCGGCCACCGAGGATGACCTTGGCCAGCTTCGGCGCTTCCAGCGTCTCCCGCCGCTGGAAGGCGTGGTAGTTGGTGATGACGATCCGGGCCCGCTGGAGGTCGTCGCGCATCTCGCGCGGCACGATGTCGTGCAGCAGGTAGGTGTTGGTCGGGTCGGAGGGCAGCAGCACGCGCAGCCGGTCGCGCACGGTGATGCCGGGGGCGACGATCAGGAAGGCGTCGGTGAAGCGGGTGGAGTTGCGGGCGCGGGCGGCGTTCAGGGTCTGCCAGGCGATCAGCATCGCCATGACCGTGGTCTTGCCGGCGCCGGTCGCGAGCTTGAAGGCGATGCGCAGCAGGTCGGGGTTGGCCTCAGCGCTGAGGGCGCGCAGCCGGTCAAGCTCCTGCTTCGGGGCGACCTCGGTGAGCCAAATGGCGGTTTCGACCGCCTCGACCTGGCAGAAGAAGAGGCGGCGCTGCCGGGTGGGGTCGCGCCAGTGCTGCAGCAGCCGGGCGGTGACCGGGGTGACGGTGGCGCGGAGGCCGGCGTCGCCGAGGGAGCGCCAGGCGGCCACCTTCGAGCGGATCTCGTTGATGTAATCGTTCGGCTTGCGCTGGCCGAAGTTGTCCTCGAGGTCGAGGCTGCCCTGCGCCTTCAGCTTGTGCTTAGGCGGGGGGACCGGGACGACGAACTCGCTCCGGCGCCGGCCTTCCGCCGGGAAGCCGGTGGGGATGCCATTCTCGTCGAGCACCCAATGGCGGGTCGGCTCGGCGAAGGGGCTGTTGAGGATCGGGTTGTCGATGACTGTCGCGGGCACATTACGATAATGCCACGCTCTGCACCCCCGAACAGGGGGAAAGGACTATTGTATCAAGCTCTCATCCTGGCATCCGCACTCCGATGCTGTGGATGTTCTTATTCTGTCCTGTCGCGCAGCTGGGTAGCCCGAACCGCTGCTCGGTCCAGACGATGGACATGGACTCCATCAATGTCGGCAGGCTCAGGTCGGGAGGCTGCCGGCCGTCCAGGATCGCCTCGACGATGTCCGGGGCCAGCAGCGTCAGCCGCAGCATCTTGCCGAGGTAGGATCGGTCGATTCTTTCGGCCTTAGCCAGGTCGCCGAGCGAGGAGTACCTCCCGCTTTCGAGCAGCCGCTTCCACCGATGCGCCCGGGCCAGCGCCTTCAGCAGGGCCGGGTCGGCCCGCGTGCGCGCCGGTGCGGTGCCGGGGATGCTGCCATCCGGCGTGACCACCAGCTTCCGCCCACCGCGGCGGCGAATCGCCAAGGCGACGCGGACAGTAATGCTGGTGGCCGCTGTCACGCTGCCCTCCTGGCTTCGGCACCAATGCCACCAAGATCCCGCACCAGGCTGGCCAGCCCCTCCAGCCGCAGCCGGATGTCGGCGCCGGCAGGGCTGACCTCCACCCGCTCGACCAGCAGCCGGACGATGCGGGCCTGCTCGGCCGGGAACAGCTCGTCCCACAGCGGGTCCAGCCGCTCCAGGGCGGCCAGGGTCTCGGCCTCGCTCAGGTCCGGCGCCGCGGCCCGCGCCGCCCGCCAGGTGCCGACGACAACCTCCGGCTGGCGCAGCAGCGCCCGGACCTGGTCCACCACCGCGGCCTCGATCTCGGCCGCGGGGAGCCGCCGGACCGGGCAGTCGTCGGCCGTTCCCTTCAGCACGGCCTGGCTGACGTAGTAGCGGTAGAGCCGCCCCCGCCGGCGGGTGTGGGTGGGCGACATGGCCCGGCCGTCCGGTCCGAAGATCAGGCCGCGCAGCAGCGCCGGGGTCTGCCGGCGGTTCCGGTTGGCGCGGACCCGCGGGCTCTCCTGCAGGATGGCATGGACCCGGTCCCACAGCTCCCGCGGCACGATCGCCTGGTGCTCGCCAGGATAGACCTTCCCCTTGTGCGCCACCTCGCCGAGGTAGGTCCGGTTGTTCAGCAGTCGGTAGAGCGCCCCCTTGTCGAAGGGCCGGCCGGTCTTGGTCCGCACGCCCTCCGCCCGTAGCCGCCGGACGGCTTCCACGCCGGAGCCGGTTTCGGCAAAGAGTTCGAAGGCTCGTCGCGCCCGCGCGGCCTCTTCCTCGTTCACCACCAGCTTGCGGTCACGCACCTCGTAGCCGAGCGGCACCGGGCCGCCCATCCACATGCCGCGGGCCTTCGAGGCGGCGATCTTGTCGCGCACCCGCTCGCCGATCACCTCGCGCTCGAACTGGGCGAAGCTGAGCAGGATGTTGAGCGTCAGCCGGCCCATGCTGGTCGTGGTGTTGAAGCTCTGCGTCACCGAGACGAAGGTGACGTCGTGGGCGTCGAACACCTCGACCAGCCTGGCGAAGTGCATGAGCGAGCGGCTGAGGCGGTCGATCTTGTAGACCACCACCACGTCGACCCGGCCGGCCTCGATGTCGCGCAGCAGGCGCTGCAGGGCGGGGCGCTCCAGGGTGCCGCCCGAGACGCCGCCGTCGTCGTAGCGGTCGGGCACCAGCACCCAGCCCTCGGCGCGCTGGCTGGCGATGAAGGCCTCGCAGGCGTCGCGCTGGGCGTCGAGGCTGTTGAACGCCTGCTCCAGCCCCTCCTCGGTCGATTTCCGGGTGTAGACGGCGCAGCGGAGCTTCCTCGCCGCGGTAGGCAGGGCGGCTCCAACCCCGATCGCCGCGCTCCCCTTCCGCCTCATGCCTGCCCCCGCTGGTTCTTCAGGCCGAAGAACGACCAGCCGTTCCAGCGCGTCCCTGTGATGGCGCGGGCGATGGCGGAGAGGGAGCGGTAGGGCCGGCCCTCGTACTCGAAGCCGTCCGGCAGCACGGTGACGGTGTGCTGGACGCCCTGCCATTCCCGGACCAGCCGCGTGCCCGCAATCGGCCGGTCCTCGCCGGCGCGGATGCGGCGCAGGACGACGTTGCCGCCGTCGAGCTGCTCGCCCAGGGCCTCAAGGCGAGCGACGGTCTCCGGCTTCAGCCCGCCATAGGCCAGCTCCTGGATGCGGTAGGCGAGCCGGCTCTCCAGGAACTTCCGGTTGTAGGGCGGCGGCTCGGTGCCGCAGAGCTCGCGCCACTGCTGCTTCAGGTCGGCGATGTCGGCGGTCTGCAGCGCCGCCAGCCGGGGCAGCACGCAGGCGGGCGGGATGCTGACGACCACCGCGGCGGGGGCGGCGGTGGGCTGGGTGGTGCGATTCGGGCGCTTCGTCATGCCTGTCTCCGACGAGTCGGGTTGGCATGACGGCGCTGCCGGGGCGCGGAGTGTAGGCGAACCTCTCCCCG